>Ga0154758_118_pt1 | contig 46262 bp, 43 predicted proteins | sample Rifle2008BG16ft_FD_105766 | JGI IMG/M metagenome (GOLD analysis project Ga0154758, IMG submission 105766) | Spirochaetes bacterium RBG_16_49_21
TTTCTTTTTGATATATCCAACATATTTCAATATCCCTCTACTTTCTAACATAGTAAACCCCGGAGGGGGACTTAAAAGATTGCTTTACAAACAAGCCTTCATTGTTTAGATGAATAGTTATGAATGTAAAAATTAGATCTTTCCAGTATATTCTTGATTTTTATTGTAATGAAAAATGCCTGCTATCGAAATTGATATTGATACTCATAAATTGTGACAGGATTATGACAAATATCTAAAGTCCCTCTCCGGGGGATTTAGGGGGCTTACACTTATAAGCGTTGAATTAGAATAAGGGAAAGAGAAACTATGGCGGTAAAATATCCGAACGCGAAGCAGTTTAAGCTGGAACTTGACCGGAACAGGCTCGCGCCCCGGTATCTTTTCCTCGGGGAAGAAGAGGGGGAAAAGGACAAATACATCAGCCGGATCATCGGCATGGCCCTGCCTGACGCAGGCGAGCGCGCCAACGCCACCGCCCGGTTCCATATCGAAAACGACGAGTTCGTGAGCGCCGCTGACTTTGCGTTCTCCCCGGCAATGTTTTCATCTCGTAGAGTTTGCGTCATGTACAATATCGACCGGATACAGTTTAACAAAAACCGCGTGATTTTTCACGATCTGATTCTCAATATGCCGGACTCGACCCTGCTTATCATGACCTCCCTGGAGCACAAGCCTCCCGTCTTTATGGACGGCGACCTGCTCGCCGCTTTCACGGTCATCCAGTTCTGGAGATATTACGACAGCGACATCTATAATTACATCGTCATGAGTTTCAAGCGGCTGGGGCTCGTGCTCGATGACCGTGCGGTCGAGCTGCTGATCGAGCGCACGGGAAATGATATCAAAAAAATAGACGATGCCATTGATATGGTGCGATTTTCCGGGGAAACCGGGATCATCACAGCGGACACGATCCAAAACTGCGTCGACGATCTCAGAGACGCCTCGATTTTTGAATTCATAGATTCGCTCTTCAAGCGGGAGAAAAAATCCATTGACCTTCTTAAAAAAATAGTTGAGGATGGGAATCCGGACTTGAAAATACTCTACATGATTTTACGCCAGGCGGAGATGATAGAACACTACTATTCCCTCATCGAGGGAGGGGTGAATGCTGAAGAGGCGGTCAGGAAGGCCGGGGTCTACAGCAAAAACAGGGAGAACTTCTGGCATTATACCGGCATCTTTCCGCGCAGCAGGCTTATGAAGATATTTCCGCTCATCAGCAGCGCTGATTATCAATTGAAAAGCGGGGCGAGACCCGGAATGCTGACGGCGAATCCCGTCTTTAATCTGGTGGCGAGCATCCTGTTTGAAATCTAGCATCTCGGCTCCGGATCGCGGCGAACGTCCGGCCGCTCACCCTTATGATAGTGGAGGAGTTATCATGAAACTAAAAGAAAAATCCATCGCGTTCCTTGCATTCATCAAACCTCATCTGTTACGATTGTTTTATCTGGGATTCATCCTCTCTTTCCTGCTCCCGTATGTCGACGTCAGAGGCTGTTCCAATAAAAAGATGCAATACCTTCATGGGTATGATCTGCTGAACAGCGATCAGGGCATCATGTACTATGTCACAATCGGCATTTTTGCAGCTTTTTTCATCCTCTCGTTCATAAAAAGAGATTACAGCAGAAGCTTCAGGGCTTTTGGCTCAATCTGGAAGGCCCTGTGCGCGGGCTTTTCCGGCCTGGTCATCCTGTTTATGCCCCGGCTGCAGTTTCTTTTTGACGAGGTGTTTTACCGATCCGGATTTGGCCTTGGGCTTGCCTGCGCGGCAGCTGTCTTTGCCGACGGCGGCACTATCTCGCTGAAAGAGCTTGCTGCATTATGGAATGAAAGGCCCGCCGGGCCTGCGGAAGGATTTTCCCCCGCATTGCGGTACTATCATTATGGCGTGATTGTTCTGTCGATTCTCATGATCCCGGTTTATTTTTTCCTGATGCGCAAGGACATTATCTTCGCAATGCTGATTTTCCTGCTGCAGTCTGCTCCCTTGGCAGTGTCGCAGTTTATCGTTCTCGAGGGGGTGAGGCGGGGAGAGAAGTGGACCAGGATATGGGCGGTCGCGGTTTCTTTCATTGTCGTTGCTGCGCTTGCCCTGATAGTCATGGGGTTTATGTAATTTATATCCGGTATCCCACATTGAAGTGAAACAGGAACTGATTCGACTCGCTGCCGCGCATGAGCGTGGCCTCAATGGGGCCGATCAGGGAATTGTAGCTGATCGTGATCCCGTATCCGTATACCAGGTCGTTTTGCAGATGCTCGTATCTCGGTATTATAAAATCATAAACCTTATCAAATACCAGGTTCCTTTTCCTGAATAGATCTTCAAATCTGTTTTTAACCCTGCCCACGCTTCCGCGCAGGATCAGGAATATATCCTTCCAGACCTCGATCTGCAATCCGACATCGCCGATAAGCATCTGCTTGCCGGTTATCTGTACGAAGTTCAGGCCGGTGAAGGGGAAGCAGATGCTTGTATAGGCGTACAGGCCGCCCATATAATTCTCATAGATAAAGGGGATGCTGTTTCTATAAATTGACAGGCCGGTCAGTATGTTATAATAGAGGTAATACGGCTCGTGCGCGTTGATGAAGCCTCCGGTGACCCCAAGATGCAGGGAAGCCAGCTTCGGATAGAGCGGGATGTATCCTTTTATCTTCACGGTATATTTTAAAAAAAACGGGAATTGATCGGGGTTGCTCAACATGGTCAGATTGCTCGTGACGTATTTTGCCTCTCCGTAAAGTTGTACTCCGGATCCGGGATACAGGGTGTCGTCCAGGTTGTCGAGCATGAGGTATCCGTAATAGTTCAGCGCCTCGATATCGTTTTTGAGCGGATCCGAGGGTGCGATTTGCGTACGGATGAAGGTCAGGTCTTTTTGCACGCCGGCGCCGATGGCCGTATAATTGAATAAGACCGCCTGGATGATAAGGTCGGCTCCGGTATTGTAATAATTGTACACGTTCTGGATGTCGCCCAAGCGGTACGTATATATATTGAATCTGTCAAAGCGGATCTTCGCGCCGAATCCGATCCCCGGCTTTCTGATTCCGGTGTGAATGAAGTAGGAACCCAGAATACCGGGGAACTCGCTCAAGCGGACGTCAAGGGAGATTTTTGATCCCTGTCCCGCTAAATTGCGGATAGTGATGTTTCCAAGAACCGCGGCGTTCAAGTCCGTGTCGTAGCTGAATCCCAGTTTAAGAAATATTCCGCTTGACTCGACAACCGATACTATGAGTCGAGTGCCCTCTTTTTTTGATTCATCAGATTCAATCTGATACGTGACCCGTTCGAAGAATCCGCTGGCATAGACTCGGGCAACAGCCTGCATAAGCTCGTCGGGAGTCATCGATTTCGGAAGGTTGATGAGGAGCTTCCCCATCACCAGGTTGCGGGAAACGTGCTGCAATCCCCGGATGTCGATTTTGGTGATATTCAGCTTTGTTATTATTTTTACCGGCGTTACCTCTTTTTCTTCAGCCGGGAACTTCTTCTGCGCGGAAGCCAGGGCGGCAAGCTCCGGGAGCATACGGCGGCCGGCCGCCTCTCCTACGGCTATCAATTCCCGGCCCCGCGTGAACTCCGCCGCGGTGAATCCTTTGATGTCCGGCTCGATCAGAATATCCGACAGGAGCTGCTGTTCTTTCGTGGACCGGGCTCCCAGGAAGCTGGTGACCTGGTCCATGATAGTGATGATCGACTTCAGCTCGTCCTTTTTGTACAGCGGGGCGCTTACGTCTACCGCGATGATGAAATCCGCTCCCATTTCATGCGCGTCCGAGACCGGCAGGTTTCTGACAACGCCTCCGTCCACCAGCAGGTGCCCATCGATCTCGATGGGGGTAAAGATCGACGGGATCGACATGCTCGCCCGAAGGGCGTCCGGAAGATATCCCTTGGCGAGTATATAGGCGTCTCCGGTCACGATATCGGTTGCCACGCACCGGAATGGAATGGGGAGTTTGCCGAAGTCTTTTATATCCTGGACGTGCAGGGTGAGACGCGAGAGCAAGGAGGTGAGCTTCTGGCCCCGCTTGTATCCGGTCGGCAGCTGTATGCCGTCCTTCCTGATCTGCAGGGACCCGATGTACTTGTCATGATCGTATTTCTCGTCTATGGAGACGCTTCTCCGCGATACTGCGTCTTCCAGCATATCGTCCCAGTCTATTGTCAGCACCATCTTCTCCAGCATCGCCGCGGTATAGCCTGAGGCGTAGAGCCCGCCGACGATGCTCCCCATGCTCGTGCCGGCGATATAGTCAATATGAACCCCTGATTTCTCTATTATTTTCAGCACGCCGATGTGCGCTATCCCCTTGGCGCCGCCTCCGGAGAGGACCAGCCCGACCTTCGGCCGCTTGGTGAATGTGCGAAGAAGGTTTATTTTTTTCGTTTCAGCCGATACGGCTATGCCACGAGACACCAGGATAAGAAGTGCAGCTATACTAAGGCAACGCGCTATTATTAAAGATTTTTTTTGCATCAATCGGATCAGAACATAATGCTTCAGGATAGCAAGAAAAAAAATAAATTCCGGGATGAGCCATAAAATTTTACTTTACAACCGCACCCCCGGGTCCGTTATTCGCATTATATCTTAGGAAACAGTATGCAAAAAATAAAAAATATCGCGATAATCGCGCATGTCGATCATGGGAAGACCACGCTGGTGGACGCGATGCTCAGGCAGGCCGGGGTGTTCCGGGATAACCAGCGGATCGAGGAGCGGATAATGGATTCGAACGCGCTGGAAAAGGAAAGGGGGATCACCATATTTTCCAAAAATGCCTCTCTCTCGTACGGGGGATATAAGATCAACATCGTCGATACTCCGGGCCACGCCGATTTCGGCGGTGAGGTGCAGCGGATATTGAAAATGGCCGACTCGGTTCTGCTTCTCGTTGACGCGGTCGAAGGCACCATGCCTCAAACAAAGTACGTGCTGAAAAAGTCGCTCGAGGAGGGGCACCGGCCCATCGTGGTCATCAATAAGATCGACCGATCCAACGCGCGTCCGTACGAGGTGCTCGACATGGTGTTCGATCTGTTCATCGATCTCGGCGCTTCGGATTACCAGCTCGATTTTCCGGTCGTTTTCGCATCGGCAAAAAACGGCTGCGCCCGCTACAAGGCTGAGGACGGCAACCGCGATCTTGTGCCGCTCTTCGATTCCATCATCAAATACGTTGAGGACGCCCGCGGCGACGAAAGCACGCCCTTTCAGTTTTTGACATCCGCGATTGAATATGATAATTATCTGGGAAAAATGGGCACGGGCAAAATACATAACGGCAGGATCAGACAGGGCGATGAGGTCGTATTGATAAAAAGGTCGGGAGAACAGATTATTTCAAGGCTTTCAAAAATATTCGCCTATGACGGGCTCGGCAGGATCGAGATAAAAGAGGCCTGTGCCGGCGACATCGTTACCCTTGCCGGCATGGAATCCATAGACGTGGGCGAGACGGTTGCCGACAGGGATTCCCCGGTAGCACTCCCTTCGATCAAGATAGACGAACCCACGCTGGCGATGTCCTTTATTGTAAACGATTCGCCGTTCGCCGGCAGGGAAGGAAAATATCTGACGTCGCGACACATCGGGGACAGGCTCCAGCGCGAGCTTCAGACAAACGTCAGCATCAGGGTCGAGCAGACCGATTCGTCCGACTCTTTCATCGTGAAGGGCAGGGGCGAGCTTCAGCTCAGCATACTGATCGAAAACATGCGGCGCGAGGGATACGAGTTCCAGGTCTCGAAACCCGAAGTCATATTTCATGAAGAAAACGGAATCCGGCTCGAGCCGATCGAGCTCGCGGTCGTCGATGTGGCGGATGGTTATGCCGGCGTCGTCATTAAAAAGCTCGGCATCCGCAAGGGTGAGATGACCAACATGGTGCCGGGCGGCGACGGATATACGAGGCTCGAATTCACGGTGCCTTCGCGCGGCCTCATCGGGTTCAGGAGCGAGTTCATGACCGAGACCAGAGGCACGGGCATACTCTACCACAGCTTCAACGGATACGAGGAATTTCGCGGCGACATACCCGGCCGCAACCGCGGAGTGCTCGTGGCGTTCGAGGGCGGCGTTTCGGTTTCTTACGCGCTCGACAATCTTCAGGAACGCGGCATGCTGTTCATAGGCCCCGGAGTGCCCGTATATGAAGGCATGATAGTGGGAGAGCACAACAGAGAGAACGATCTCGCCGTGAACGTGTGTAAAATGAAAAAACTCACCAACATGAGGGCTTCAGGCTCGGAAGAAGCCATACGCTTGATTACGCCGAAAGCCTTCAGCCTGGAACAGGCTCTTGAATATATTGAAAGAGACGAGCTTCTGGAAGTCACTCCGCAAAGCATCAGGATGAGAAAGAAAATTCTCGACAAGCACGAACGGAAAAAATCGAGCAGGGTCGCTTAACTCGTGTAATTTACCTGAGGAAATAATATATACGGAGCAAGCACTGATCCCACCGGTTCCCGGTCCGAGCTTACGGCGATCTCACCCGCCAGGAGCTTGAAAAGGTTATCGGACAGCATGCAGTCTTTTACCCTTCCGGTGATCTCGCCGTTTTCTATCAGATATGCCAGATCCAGTCCTGTTGAAAAGTCGCCGGTCAGGGTGTTCGACTGTCCGAGTCCTATAAACTGGTCGGCAAGGATCCCCAGCTTAATATTCCCCAGCATGCCGGCATAGGGCTCTGCCCCGCCGCCGATGACCATATTGCTGAAAGATGGGCGGGGAAGCGCTGAATAAGGGCGCTGGCCGTTGCCCTCCGGGAGCAGATTGAGCTTGCGCGCATATTTGAGGTCGGTGACGAATTTTTCAATTCCGCCTTGTTTCACGAGGAATTTTTTCCGTGCGCTGACCCCTTCCCCGTCGAAGGGATAGCTGTACGGTGAGCCGGACCGGTCCGGTTCATCGCAAATCGTAAGATCAGCGGAAAAGCACGGCTCTCCGATTTTGCCTGCGAAGGGGGATATCCCCTTCCATACCGATTCCGCGTTGAGGCCGGCGGTCACGATTCCGATTATTCTCGCCAGGGCCTTCGGCGATACAACAACCGTGACTTTGCCGCTCGGTATTTTTTTATTCTTTAGGGCTTTAGCAAGTTTATACATGATTTTTTCTTTCAAGCTTTCATAGGGGACCGGAGCCAGAGCCGAGGTTCCTTCCCATACCTCGATCTTTGAGCCGTCGTCATGAATCAGCATGGCGGACAGATACGCGGCATAGCGCGAGCGTGCATAGGTTTGGTCGATTCCCTTTGAGTTGACGATCCGCATCCCTCCGTGGGATCCGGTGACCCGGCAATCGATATTCGCCGCCGGGAACTTCCGGAGAATAGCGGTGATCGCATCTTCCGCCTTGCCGATCTCAAGCTTGATATCATAGGCGTGTATCCGCTTATCATACGGCTCGAAAGGCGTGCCGGTCTTGTCGGGGAGATCGAAATCCTCGGCATCGCCGAATTCTGACATTGCCACGGCCCGATCCGCTGTCTCGTCGAGGCAGGCCGCGTCATTGGTGTAGGAAAATCCGGTTTTCCCGTTTACGCTCACCCGCACCCCGAATCCTGAATTCTGGCTCTCGGTTACGGAATGAAGCCGGTTGTTCTTGAAGAGCAGGGGAGTGCCGGTTCCGCTGACCTCGATGATATCAAACCATCCGGCTTTGGCGGAGAGCCTATCCGCTGTTTTTTCCATCACGGGGCGCCGCCTATGAGCACGTTTTTGATGAGAATATGCGGGCCGCCGAATGATACCGGAAGGGGGCTCTGACCCTCCTTGCCGCACCCGCCCAGCCCGCCGAACATCTGCCGGTCGTTGCCGATCATATCTATGTTGGAGAGGGTGGAGAATACGTTGCCGGATAAAACTATATCCTTGTGCATTTTTCCAAGCTTTCCGTCCCGTATTTCATAACCGTATCCGGAGGTAAAGGTGAACAGTTCAAGGTTCGTCTGTCCGCCGATCGCGCCGACGGCGTAGATGCCGTCGCCGGCTGCTTCAAGTATCTCACGGGTATCACGGCTTCCATTTTCGATATAGGTATTGGTCATTCGCACAATAGGCTGGTTGGCAACGCCCACGGCCCGGGCGTTGCCCGTGACGGCTTCGCCCATCTTTTCCGCTGTTTCGCGCGAATGGAGCCGTGCATGCAAAAGACCGTTGTTGATGATCCGCGTCTTTTCAGGAAGAATCCCCTCGTCATCGCAGGGAATGTAGCCTGCAAGGCCCGGGATAGTGCCGTCGTCGATCACGGTAAGCTCCTCGGGTCCGAGGCGCTTACCGGGCACCATTATCTTTTTAAGCCGTTCATTTTCATATATGAAGTCCGCTTCGGAGAGATGGCCGAAGGCCTCATGGATAAAAACGCCGGCAAGCTTCTGGTCCGCGACAACGCGGTATACGCCGCCGGCTGCGGATTCGGCTGCAAGCAGGTCGACCGCGGTCTTGGCCACCCTCTCGGCCGCGGCCTCCCTGTTTTCCACGAGATCAAATCCCCCGTATCCGGAAAAGGAGTCATGAAACGGCTGTATCACGGCGCCATCGCGCGCTATGGAAGCAAGCGATATGCCGCAATATGCTTTGTCGTAGATTATCTCGGATCCCTCGGTGTTCAGAAAAACGGAGACAGACCGGAGGTCCCGGTAGACCGCGCGGGTGGTTTGTATAAGGCGCGATGATTTCAAGATGCTGTTGTAGGAGCTTATGAGATTGAATTTCTCTTCCAGTGACAGAGCACATATATCCTTTTTCTGTTTCGTGTAAAATTTTTTTCTGACCGGCTTGCAGGAGCGGATTCTTGTTTTCCGGCGCGGCCTCATCGTGCCGGACACATCGAGTCCCCGGGTGAAAAAATATTCGATCCGGGACAGATCATTGAAGGATATGAAGCTGAGCGCGCCGTCCGACAGCACCCTCACGGATCCGCCGATGGTTTCCCCTGATGATACCGTATCTGTCTGGTCGCCGGAAAGGGAAATGGCCGTTCCCTTTCCGCTGGAGAGCCGTATCTCCGCATATTCGCATCCGCACCCGCTCAGCAGGGATACGGCTCGTTTCCGGATATGGCTGAAGTCCTGTTCCATCGCGCGCTATTTCGCGTATCCATCGAGGCTTTTCTGAATGACCTGCTTCACCCGGGCCGCCAGCTCTCCGACGGTATCGTCGTCATATCCCCCGACATCTATCGGCTCATGGAGGATCATTGTCGCTTTTCCCGGGAAAAGCGCTATGGAATTTGCCGGAAGTATATTCCGGGTTCCGGCGATGGTGACCGGCAGGATCGGCAGGTTGATACTCAGGGCGAATTTGAAGGCGCCTTTCTTGAAATCCATGAGCTCTCCGGTGATGCTTCGGGTTCCCTCCGGAAAAAACAAAATTGAGGTTCCATTCTTGATTTTGTCCTTTGCAGCGTTGATTGAAGCAATGGCGGCGCTGCTGTCGGAGCGGTCTATGTAAATATGACCTGCTTTATAACAGTAGTAGCCCAGGATCGGGACCTTTCTGAGCTCGATCTTCATCACCCACCGGAAATCGATGGGGAGCCATCCATACATGACGAAGATGTCGTACTGGCTCTGGTGGTTCGCCACGATGACATACGATCGGTTTTTATCGATATTCGCTTTGTCTACGACCGTAACGAACATCGGGGTAATGAGGCTGTTGAACCGTGCCCATATTTTGCCGGCGATCTGCATGAACCTCTGGCTTGCAATGAAGAGAAATATAAATATGAGAATGAATACGATTAATGTCGAGAGGCCGAGAAGAGGAAAAAAAATCACCCACTTGTATGACTGATACGGATAAAACAAGAGCCTGTTATGTCTCATACGCGTAACCGTGATTATTAATGCCGATTATACTATAGCGACGGAATAGCATCACGTTGTCTTCATTGTCAAGAAATAATTACCCGCATCTTTAAATCAAGCTCCTCGGTTCTCTAAACCCTGCTTCTGACCTCACCCCCCCCTTCCACCCTTTTCCTCAATAAGCTGACTTCTACCAACATCTCATACTCTCATGCCCCCCAACCCCCCGGAGGGGGGCTTACGTTGACTTGAAAGTCAGCTCATCGCCTCCCTATCCTCCCAAAGGAGACAATGATATATGTTTATCAGCTACAATGCCCGTTTGATAGAAGCTTTTAAGTCCCCCTCCGGGGGATTTAGGGGGCCAAAAGATTGGCTTATGAGATGTGGATAGAAGTTAGCCAATGTGGAGAGGGGGCAGCGGGATGAGGTCAGAAGCAGGGTTCAGGGGGCATGAAGATATGAGATGTGAGTAATAATGCTAGCAAATGAGGGAGGGAATAAATTTAGAAAAAATTTACTATTAATTATTAAATAACTGTCGAATATATAAACAGAAAGAATCCACGGAAGGAGGTAAAAGAAATGGATGTCAGATTCGCAACTAACACGCCATATTCATTACCCGGTTCTGTCCTGAATGCCGACAAGGCTGCCAGACCGGTTCCAGCCTCAATGGAATTCCCTTTTATAATAGGAAAGAATGGCACGGTAAGTAAAGAAGTCAGGGAAGAGGTGATGATGAACCTTCAAGAGGTGCAGAATTTCCTTTATATGCTCATCGGATCCAAGCTGAGAATTCATGCAGATAGGAATTCTCTCGGGTCGTCTGTAAACACTGCCGTTTAATTTTTTCATTTAAGGGAAACATAATGAATATACTCAATGCCGTAAAAAAAAGCCCCGGTGATTAAAAATTTTCATCAACCGGGGCTTCGGTGCGTAATATACCGTATAATCATTACGCCAAAATAATCCTGCCAAAAGATCGACTAATAAAAAAACTGAATAATAATGAAAAATTGTTGACCTCAGCTCCCGTATGGTTATTTCATACACATTATTTCCTGAAATGATATATATTAAATTTTATATTAAATTAGCACCAGATGTAAGGAGTCAAGGCATTATAATGTCTGGTCATTTTCCATGACGAAGGCGTGAAGCCTGACTCGCCTCCCCTGTTCTTGCAGCGCAACCAATTATTTTGTATCTAAAGCGGAAGCAGAACATGATCGATAAAGTAATATATCAACGGAAAAGGCTATGAGCAGGGAATTACAGGAGCAGGCTGATAAAATCATGAGGGAATTGATAGATTTATTGATTCCCATTAAAGAAGAGATCAAGATTTTAAAGAATTCTTCAGATCATAAAAATGTAAGCACATTAAGGTGAGGATGAAGGAAACTATGCCACCGAAGGGAGAAAGAAGAAGGCAGCAGATTGTCAATACGGCAAAACAGATGTTCATCGACAAGGGTTTTCAGAGCACCCACATCGGACAAGTATGTGAAAAGCTGAATATTGCCCGGGGAACCGTATATCAGTATTTCCGAAACAAGAAAGAGATACTGTTCGCGATAATAGATGTGGTGCTGGAGAAAATGGGAGATATATTTGACCAGGACGATTTCAACGAGTTCTTCAACAGCAACCCGTCGTCTGATCATATTCAGGAATTCATAAATAAAAGATTGTCCTCCTGCATATCCGTGCTCCTCGGCGAGCCTATCGTTATCAAGCTGATTTTTAAAGAAGTCGTCGGCGTAGACGATGAGGTGAACGAGAGGATAAACAACTCTATCTCGTCCATAGAAAAAATGGTGTCTTCTGAAATTGAAGATTTGATGAAAAAAGGGATATATAAGAATTATCTGATTCCTGAAGTCACCGCGACGCTGGTTGTCGGCGGTGTCTTGCTTGTTATCTATGAGTACAATAAAAAGAAAAAGAACGCCTTGGATGCAAATCTCATAGAGAACATATCCAAGTATTATCTTCATGGCGTATTAAAGTAGGGTGATGTTTCCTGAAAAATGCGTTGCATCAAAAGAATAGTCCTTCTTTTTTTCCTTGTGTTGTTTGCAAGGCCGCTTGGCCTCTACTCTTCAGAAAAAGATCCCCGAAGCGCCATCGCGGACATTATAAACAGCATTCTGGAAGAGAAGAACGAAGAGAAAAAGCAGGAGTATATAAAAAAGCTTCGTTCATATTCTCCGGATGACGTGAGCTCCCGCTGGCTTGCGACCCTGGACAGCGCATGGAGGGTCGCCGTGAAAGTGCAAATCATTGACGTCCTGTCTGAATATAATGACAAGCGGTTTGTTATACCGATGGCGAATTATCTTATAGATCCTCATTTTGTGATCAGAAAAGCGGCGGCGCAGACATTAAAAAAGATCGGGGACGACCGGCTGTACCCGGTGATTCTCAAAATAGCCAACAGCTCCAACCCGGTGCACCGGATCTATTTCATAGAGGCGATGAACTACTTGTACGACCGCCGGTTTTATGCGTTCCTGACGAACATGCTGCGGGATGAAAATAAGTCCGTTAGAATCTACGTTCTGAATTGTCTTAAGGTAAACAGGATCGGCGAATCATTGGGACTCGTCCGCAATGCGGCGCTCCATGATAAAAATGATGAGGTGCGGATCGCGGCTATTGAGGCGCTCGGTGCTTTCCGGGACATCGGCGCAATCCCGCTGCTCCATATCATACTGAATGATAAAAACAGGGACGTGCGGCGCGAGAGCGCCAAGTCGTTATCCATGATCGGGTCCGCGGCTTCTGCTAATTTTTTGTCCCTGCGCCTTCTGGCCGAGGATGATAACGAGATAAAAGAACTCTTGATCGAAGCGCTCGTTCTCATTAAAAGGGTCGGCGACGTCAGAGGCGTTGAGAAGATTTTACTCACGGACGGCAGCACCGGCTTCAGGATCAAATCAGCCTATATTCTCGGCTTTTCCGGAACCTACGCGGCCCAGGCGGCTTTGCTGCAGGCTCTGAACGATCCCGATTACCGGGTCAGAGCGGAGGTATGCAATTCCCTGGGCAATTACCGGAACAGACAGGCGCTGGCGAGCCTGCTGGAGGTTTTAGGCAGGGAAGAGGGGGTATACGTCAAGTCGGCGGCCCTGTATGCGGTCAAGAGAATGAATGATAAATACTCCCTGCCCGGCCTCTTTGACCTGTATGCCCGGGAGCATGACCCCGTTTTTAAAGAGCTTCTTCAAGAAGCGGTTCGTGAATATATTAAAAGATATCTATAAGGGATCGATGAACAATGGCGATGTCTGACGCTGAAATCAACAAGCTCATTGTAAAATTGAGAAACAAATATTCGGAGTATTCAAAAAAAAATCCGGCCTGGTTTAACCGCGAGGCATTTGAGGAGAGGCTGACCATGGCCTTTCAGAATAAGATGAACATGGAAGGGTTTATCCTCGCCGAGATATCGAACTTTGAGAAGATCAAATCTAAATATGAAAAGAAAAAAAGCGAGAAGCCGTTTGCGGACCAGGTGGAGCGCATCATCGGCGAGCAGCTGGCCCGCATGAAGAAATATCCGGAGATCAGATTCCACCCGAAAGCGGGAGTGGAGATATCCCATTTCTACGGCGCGCTCACGGATTTCACCCTTCATTATTTCGACGTGCTGTTTGTCCTGGCATCCGACAAGGACTTGAAGGACCGGCTCATGCAGTTTGAGGCACGGCTCGGGAATTTCGCGGTCGCCCGCGGCAAGCTCTCCTGTCCGAGGATCGAGGACCACATAGCGAAGCTCAGGCTTCCCGGCGTCCCGGAGATCGAGATCGAGAAGGATAAAAACGACTACCTCAAGGAATCCGCGTTTCTGCTTCACGATATTATCGGCTTCTGTGATGAGCTCCTTGACTCGCGGAACCCGGAATGGGAAAACCCGCTCAACACGAGCAAGCTTTTCGTCGAGGATCAGAGAAAGAAGCGCATTATTCAGATTTTCGCCGGACTGACCGGTTACGGCGCCATTATGAAGGTTCGCGATCAGGCCCTTGCCCTGATCGATGACTTCCGGCTCGCCGCTTTTCAGAGGCAGGGGTGAGCGGAGAATAATGAACCGCGGAAGGGTGCCGCCATGAAGAATTTCTTCATCCGGCAACCATGCCGCAGAATTGCTCGAACAGATAGCGGGAGTCGTGCGGCCCCGGGCTCGCTTCAGGGTGATACTGGACCGAGAAGATCGGGAGCTTTTTGTGACTGAGTCCCTCCATCGTGTTGTCGTTCAGGTTAATATGGGTTATCTCTACATCCGGGTCATTTTTCAATGAATCAAAATCAACGGCGAACCCATGGTTCTGGGTCGATATCTCGACCCTGCCGTTCGAGAGATTGATCACCGGCTGGTTGGCGCCGCGGTGCCCGAACTTGAGCTTGTAGGTCGTGCCGCCCAGGCCCAGCCCGATGAGCTGATGGCCCAGACAAATGCCGAAGGTGGGTATTTCGCGCTTCATGATATCCCGCACGAGATCCTTGCAGTAAGGGATCGCATTCGGATCACCCGGTCCGTTGGAGAGGAGAATCCCCCTGACTCCGTCCCGCACGACCCGCTCCACCGGCGTTTGAGACGGATAGACCCGCACGGAAAAACCGGACGCAGCAAGCAGCCGTAAAATGTTGAGCTTGACGCCGAAATCGTACACACCCACCAGCGGCAGGGTTGCATCCGCGGCGCCGAAATCATGCGGCTCCTGGCATGATACTCCGGTTGCCAGGTCCAGACCCTCCATCCGGGGATGGCTGAGCAGCCGGCTAAGGGCGTTTTCCGGATCGGTGAAAATCCCTCCCCTGAGTGCGCCCTTGTCCCTGATATGAAGGGTAAGCCTTCTCGTGTCGATTCCCTCGATGGCGGGGATGCGGGCCGTGATGAGGTAATTCGCGAGCGAATCAACGGCCCGGTAGTTCGAATAGCTTTTGCTGTACTCCTTGACCACAAAGCCGGCCACCTGAATCCGGTCGGATTCCACGTCCTCTTCGTTGACACCGTAGTTGCCGATCATGGGATAGGTCATGGCAACGATCTGGCCGATGTATGAGGGATCGGTGAGCACCTCCTGATAGCCGCTCATCGAGGTGTTGAACACGACCTCGCCTATCGTTTCCCCCTGGTAGCCGAACATGCTTCCCTCGAAAGTCGCGCCGTCTTCAAGGATGAGGTATGCTTTTTCGGTCATGCGCCCGTTTCCTCCGCTTGTAATCCGTGGTTAAATCCGGAGGGTATTGTTGTCAATACTATTTGGCCATATAAGTAAAATTTTAAGTGCCCGGTTACCGATCCTTTCAGCGAATAATTTAATCGAGCTAGACGCATTTATATCTCGTTATCGGGCTGACGTGCGGATCCCGGCTTTTCCGCGGCGCCCGCAAATGCCGGGAATGCGGCGCAGTTCAGCAATGATACCGGTGCTCTGTTTTTAATCCACCGTGGTCCAATCAACAGTTACGTTGATTTCTTTTGCCATCGCTTCTATGCCCTCGTCGTTATGATATAATAAGCCGGGATTTTTATCGATTGAGATCGTTTTGTCGCCCTCTTTCTTGAATCTGCGGGCCGAGTGATGGGGGGATTCAACCATATCCCCGGTTTCACCGCCGCTTTTCTTGAGCTCTATTTTCCCATTGCATACGCAGAAATAGGTGCTGTCCGGAGCCTCCACCTTGGTGCAGAACGAGGTGCCTCTTATGGCGGCGACGGCGGTTGGGGTCTTGATCAGATATGTTCTCTCTTTGGAGAAAATCTTTTTGGTTACACCCGCAAGCCATCCCTTCGTAAGATCAAGAGAGCTTTCTTTTTCGGAGATATTAAAAACCAGTGTGCTGGTCTCATTGAGACGGAGGATGTTCTTCTCATTGAGAATCATTTCACAATACGATTTGTCCCCTGTTTCAATGATATCGCCGTATTTTATCGTCTCGCCGATTGAGGAAACGGCTTTACCGTTAATCGTGACCTGACCGACATAACTCACAATGGTTGTCTTAATGTCATCCTTCTTTTTACCGCACGATACAAGCATGCAAATAATCATGGCGATTGCTGTCTTTTTCATAATTACCTCCCGGATTTATGAAAATATCGCATACCCTAACGAACAATCGGATTTAAGTCAAATACTTAGTTTTGTAACTCAGGCTTCGATGTTGAGCGGGGGAATCAGCAGAAGCTGGAATATCTAAGGTTTGTCAATAAAAAAAACCCATCTGAGTGGGCTTTTTTTATTGTTTCTAAACACCTGCATTCTTTATGTCACATCACATGAATTATTATCTACAAAACATGGAAATTTTTTTATTTTATTATTTGAATTAAGTAAATTTTATATAAATTCGCCTAACTCGAGTTATTATCCAAGGAGGTAACAATGAAAGCGCTATTCCAGGCTTATACAAAATACAATCAGAATGTGAATAAAGATCTCTTTGATATACTTCTGACTTTATCAAAGGATCAGCTGATGCAGAAGTTTGATGTATACCATTCAAGCATATATGATACGTTATTACATATCCTCATTTCAGATATGTACTGGATCAAGCGATTTTCGAAGCTATTCGGAACATATTCAAGCCTTGAAAAAACAAAATTACTCTCGTATGACCTGCGAAAATTAAAGGACGACCTCGGCGAAGACCATCGAAAACTCATCGAGCTCAGAAAAGAGCTCGATGAACTTATTGATCGATTTGCTAAAGATTTATCCGACGCCGATTACGGTAAAATACTACAGTACAAGAATTTTAAAGGCGAAGACACGGAAAAAGAGATATGGAAAGTTTTGATGCATATGTTTAATCATCAGACGCATCACCGAGGGCAGGTATCTGAATTGCTGGATCTGCTCAAAGTCGAGAACGATTATTCATCGCTGTTGCCGCGGATATAAAATTATAAATAGGACAGAAGATCCTTAACGGACGTGATATTCGGCGCCTCATTTCCGTTTCCCACCCAGATATAATCGATCCCTGCGTTTGAGGCTGCCTCGAGATCCGAGATCGAGTCGCCCAAATACAGAGCCTCTGTTTTTTTTACGCCGTAGCGATCCAGGCATTTCAGGAGCATGTCCGGATCAGGCTTGGGCAGGGCCTCCAGGGTCGATATCCGGTAAGAAAAATATCGCTCGAGATTGAAATGGACGGACAGGGTGTCGATCGATTTCCCCCTGTTGGTGGCGATTGCGAGATGGTACTGTTTTTTCAATCGGCTCAGAACATGGTCAAAGTCGAACTTCGGCACCAGCTTCGGTATAAAGAGGGCGTAATCGATATCCTGGCATATCCTGAATACACGGTCGGCTTCTTCCGGATTGCTCGTGATCTCGCTTACGAGCTGGCGCACCGACATATACACGACCTTGTCGCGCAGATCTTGGCCCACCGGAGGGTAATGCGCCTCTTCGAGGCAACGGTCGAAATAGGCGAGGTTAGCTTCATGTGAATCGAACAGAACCCCGTCACAGTCAAAAATGAGCAATTTTTTATTCCGTAAAGACGTCATCCCAGTCCAAAATATCCAAAAATTTAACAAATGGTTAAAAAGTCAATAAGATAATCACCGAACAATTAATTCTTGACAAATAACATGCAGCATAATAATTTTGCTTTTCCTAATCTATGAGTTGCAAGCACCATTGGTCAATAAAACCAGAGCATATGCGAAAGTCAACCTCCATCTGGAGGTGCTGGGCCGGCGCCGGGACGGATATCATGATATATTCAGTCTCATGGCCGGCGTCGAACTTCATGATCTTTTAAAACTTGAATCGATAGAAGCTTATGAATCTCAAAATGACGCAGTGAGTGTAACCATTCTCAGCGGCGGAGGTACGCAGAAGGATATATTAGACTCCATTCCGGTGAAGGATAATTTAATAACCCGGGCCACTGTAGCGTATCTTGAAACAATGAACATGAGCGGAGACGCCGTTTTTTCCATTCGCAAAAACATTCCCGCGGGCGCCGGTCTCGGCGGGGGAAGCAGTGATGCGGCTGCCGCCCTTAAGCTCTTGAATGGCCGGTTTTCCCGATATGCGGCTTACGAGCTTTCGGCCGTGGGATCTAAAATCGGGGCCGATGTGGCTTATTGCTTACAGGGGGGATTCGCGGTTTGCCGCGGAATCGGCGAGATTGTCACTCCTCTTCCGGCAAAATTTCCATACTGGGTATTGATCATAAATGACGGCGTTCACATTAATACCGGCGCTGCATATAAGGCTTTGAACATAACCGGGGAAGTCAGCCCGGCCAGGGAAGCGGAGACCGGTAAAAGGGTACGGCAGGTGGTCAAAGCCCTGGCCACGGGATCGATCGACTTGCTTAGGGAAATCGCCCGAAATGATTTTGAAACGCCCGCTTTTGAGCAGTATCCCGGGATCGGCGCTGTGAAAGAAAGACTTTATGATCTGGGCGCCGAATTTTCAATCATGACGGGATCTGGCTCGAGCGTGATCGCGCTATTCAAGAAAAAAGAAAAGGCGGTTCAGGTGCAGGACAAGATCCGGCGGGATTATAAGGAAGTGATCCTCACGCGATTCTTACATTAAAAAATTAATAAGCCTATTAGCATTGAGGTGTGGCCAAGCGGTAAGGCAACGGGTTTTGGTCCCGTGACCCCAGGTTCGAATCCTGGCACCTCAGAATATAGAAGCAGGGAGTCCAAGTATTAGCACTGTAGCTTCAATCATCCTGGCTGGCGGAAAAGGAGTTCGAATGAAATCCGATCTGCCCAAAGTGCTCCATACATTCCTTGGTAGGCCGTTGATATCCCATGTGCTGGACAGCCTTGAAAAGGCCGGCGTTGACGATATCTATGTTATTGTGGGATACAGGGGCAATCTCGTCATTGAAGCGGTTAAGGATCGCGCCAAGCCGGTATGGCAGCGCGAGCAGCTGGGCACCGGGCACGCGGTCATGCAGGCCGAAGCCGCGCTTGCCGGATTCTCAGGGAGGATCATTGTAGCCTGCGGTGATGTGCCCCTGGTGAGGCCGGAGACCTTCCGCATGCTGATCGCCGAATCGGAGCATGATGATAGCAAGGCCGCGGTATTAACCATGACCCTTGAAGATCCATCCGGGTACGGGCGGGTGAAGAAGGATGCGGCAGGTAGTTTCATTAAGATCGTTGAGGAAAAGGACGCTACTTCGGAAGAGAAGGAGATACATGAGGTCAACACCGGAACCTACATCTTCGACAAAGAGCTGTTATTTGAGGGGTTGAGGCGTATCAATACCGATAATGCGCAGGGCGAATATTATCTTCCTGACGTCCTGACTTACGCGAGATATTCCGGCTTTACCGTCAAAACGATACTGCTCGGCGATTACCGCGAGGGAAGCGGCGTAAACACGAAAGAGGAGCTGCAAGAATTGGAAGATTACTGGAAAAAATCTGAAGGGGGCGGGCCAATATGGGCGACAGTCTGTTGAAAGTATTTTCGGGATCCTCCAATCCCGGGCTGGCGGATGAGATTGCCGGGTATCTGGATATTGAACTTTCAAAGATCGATCTGAAGCGGTTTAAGGACGGCGAGTTCTGGGCCAAGATCAAGGAGAACGTGCGGGGCCACGATGTTTTTATCATCCAGTCCACCTGCAATCCGGCAAATGATCACATCATAGAGCTGCTGCTCATGATCGACGCCGCCTTCAGGGCATCTGCAGGCCGCATAACTGCGGTTATCCCCTATTTCGGGTATGCCCGGCAGGACCGGAAGGTTGAGCCCCGGGTTCCGATATCATCCAAGGTGATAGCGAATATCATTCAGGTGACCGGCGCCGACAGGGTTCTCACCATGGACCTGCATGCCGAGCAGATACAGGGGTTTTTCGATATCCCGCTGGACAACCTGTATGCCGCGCCGGTGGCGATCGAGTATATCAGGAGCCTTAACATACGGGATGCGGTCGTTGTCTCTCCTGATTCCGGCGGCGCCGAGCGGGCGCGCTTTTACGCCAAAAATATCGATGCCGGCCTGGCCATCATCGACAAGCGCAGGCCGGAGCCGAACGTGGCCGAGGTACAGTATGTCATCGGCGATGTTCAGAATAAAAACTGCATTCTGGTTGATGATATGGTTGATACCGGCGGATCTATTTCAAAGGCCGTGGGAGCGCTTAAGACCGGAGGTGCGAAGGATGTATACTGCCTCTTCACCCACGCGGTCCTTTCGGATAACGCCATTGACAAGCTGGGATCAGCCGGTTTTAAAGAGATTATTTTTACCAATACGATCCCCTACCGGGGGGCCAGAAATATGAAGGGGATGAGAATTCTCTCCATCGCGTCGCTGTTCGGCGAAGCTATTCGTAGAATTCACAACGGGGAATCAGTCAGCTCCCTGTTCGTATAGGAAACGGCAAAACACTGTTACATATGAGGTAAATAATGGAAGCGAAGAGTTTAACGATTAAACCGAGATCGGACAGGGGAAAAAACTCTAGCCGCAGATTGCGGCGGGAGGGGTACATCCCGGGAGTGATCTATTCTCACGGCGAGGCGGCGCCGATACAGATTCTCAACAAGGATTTTTTCAAGCTTTTCAAAGGGAAAATATCCGAGAGCATTATATTTGACCTTCATAGTCCTACGAGCACGGATTATGAGGAGAAGATGGCATACGTAAAGGATTACCAGGTTAATCCGATCACGGACGAGATTGTACATGTCGATCTCTTTAAAGTAACTGCGGATGAAAAGATACACACCAACGTGCCGATCCAATTCACCGGAACGGCCAAGGGTTTGAAGATGGGAGGTATTCTCGAGGTAGAGGTTCGCGAAATCATGGTAGAATGCCTTCCCAAAGACCTGCCCGAAAAGATTCAGATTGATGTCACTGAGCTGAACACGGGCGATTCCCTGCACGTGCGTGACGTCAATCTGGGCGAGAGGGTCAAGATTTTGAGCAATCTCGACGCTGCAATAGCGGCGGTCATTATACCCAAGATCGCGGCGGTTGAGGAAAAAGTTGAAGAAGCGGCTGCTGCTGTAGAAGGCGAGGAGGTCACGGAAGAGGTCCAGGCCGAAGAGAAATCTGATGAATAGCCGTTGCTTATTGCATATCAGACTTGTTGCGAAATTCCGCAACAAGTCTATCGGATTCTTTCTGTTTTATGCATGAAATGAAATTTAAACAGGGAGCGTTGAGCTGTTGAAATTAATTGTTGGTTTTGGGAATCCCGGTGAAAAATTTTCGAATAACCGGCAAAACATCGGGTTTAAGGTCATAGATATAATCGGGAATAATGAAAATATCGATGTTCGGATAAAGAAAAAGAAGTCTATAATCGGCAGGGGTAAAATTTTAGGTACCGACGTTGTTTTGCTCAAGCCGCAGACCTTCGTAAACCTCATCGGCGAATCCGTCCTGTATATCGCCTCATTCTTGAGAATCAATGTGCGGAACATCATCTGCATCGTTGAGGACTCTTCCCTCGCGCTTGGCGAGATGAGGGTTGATTATCTGTTCTCAAGCATCAATCATCTCGGGATTGAATCCATGACCACGGCCCTGAAATCAGAGAGGTTCGCGAAGATTCGGGTGGGAATCGGCTCTCCTCCCCCCGGCGTCACCATGGAAAGTTATCTTCTGCAAGACTTCACCGACGATGAAAACATGATTCTCATCGATGTGCTGAATAAGACGGAAAAAGTCGTCAGCATGCTCATCACCCATGCCATAGAGGAAGTCCAGGATAAATACAACCCGGAAGGATCTGTCAAGATAAAGAAGAGAAAGGTGAAGGCGGTACATATTGATCACCGGAAGAAGCGTTGATTTTTTCTTGACTTAAATAATTTACCGGGATAGACTCTCCCGGTAAACATGTCCCGGATGCACAAATCTATTATTAAAAGGGAGTTTTTGGCTATGAGAAAAGGAATGCTTTTTGCCGTTATGTTCGTCTTATCGCTCAGTCCATCCCTGTCCGCGCAGACTTATTCATATGACTACAGCCCTTTGTACGGCCCGCTTCCGTTGAACCCACTTTCAGTTGCGAGGCGGCTCAGCTATGAGAACTTCCGCAGCATTAAGCTCCTCCATGCCGCGATAATGAATTTCGGCGGCGGGGAGGCTGAAGTCAATAAATTGGTGGATCAGTATGCTGAAGCCAGCGCCCTGTATTTTCAAAACAGGATCAAGGAATCCGCCGAGGCTTTCACCAGAAATCAGATTGAGATATTAAACACCGCCAAGCGCCTCGCCCTTAAATATAAAGAAGATACAGCGGCCCTCCTTACCGACAGCATCAAGCTGAATTTTAAAAACAAATTCAAAAAGAACTTCCAGGAGATACGGCAGGGAGAGGCTTCAGCCGACAAATACCTTGAGAATGCGCAGTGGAGCGTGTCGAGGGCCAACGACTTCTATGACCGGTTTAAGGATGCAAAAGCCGCACCGTCGCTCGGATTAATTAATGCTGTTTATTATTTTCGCGCCACCAAGGAAAACCTCTTCAACATGGTCAAGGTGCTGAATATGGACAAGGCACAAAAAGATGAATACTTGGCCAAATATAAAAAGGACCTCGTGGATAATAATAATAAGGTTTACGAGTCAAAGGAAAAAGAAAAATAATGGGGCTGTTTGGCAGGTATGAGACAATCCCTATTTTTCCAGAGTGGTAAGCATTTTGTCTTTCTTGAGAACCCGTAACGCCAAAATCCGTATTTTGATATTTGGGTGTACGAGAAGGTTGATGACTTTATTTTTTGTTTTCTCGTCAAGCTTATAGCCATTCAGCGCAATCAGGGTCGCCATCAGCAGGGAATAATTGTATTCATTGCAGGAATTGAATTTATCGACTATCGTCCGGTAGAGTTTGCCATCCTTTATTTTTAACCGGCGCAACGCGGTGAGGGCGACGCTCGCTTCAGGATCATTAATGGCCTGTATTATGAAAGGAATCAGGCTTTTTTTAATGGTCTCATCATCCAGGACAAGAAGCCCCCTGATGGACGCCTCGCGGATAAGCCAGTCCTCGCTTTGAAGCCCTTTTGTAAAAACGTCTATGTCAGAAGGATCCTTGAATACCCTCAGGGCTTTGACGGCATACCATCGGACGTCGGGAGATTTTTCATCGGCGGCGATTTTTTTTATTGCCGCCTGCGTGCTTTTGTCCTTACATCTGGCCAGGCCCTTAAGGGCTTCAATCCGTATTGACGTGTAGGGGTCCTGCGCGGCCACGAGCAGGGTTCCGATAATCAGGGTATTTTTTTCAGGACCGTAATAGCTCACTATCTCCCTGACTGCCTCAAGCCGCTGCTGCCAGCCGCCCATAGCGTACCTGTTGGCCGCATTGCGCACATTCTGCCGGCGGATTATCTCCGCCCTCTGGAGCATATTGCAGTCGGAGAGGAAGAGCGCTGAAATAATCAGGGATATTGATAGAACGGTTCTCATGATAGACCCAATGTCTGTATATATAGTACCGAAAATCACGGATCACGGCAAGAAGCTGTCTAAAAAGATACTCTCGCAGAGACGACCTCACCCCCGGCCCCTCTCCATACTCGCTACTTCTCGCCATAAATCAGATTATACTGCGTAAGCAATTTTTCCGTGCGCAGAATGTAGTACCGCGTTTCAATAAAAGGAGTAAATTCGGTGAAGTAATCCATGTCGCCGGCCGGTATGCGGTCTTTCCATCTGGTCACATTGCCCGCTCCGGCGTTGTAGGCGGCGATCATGTAGTGGAAATTATTCTTGAAATGCCTGAAAAGCCGGGAGATATATTGTGCGCCGATTTGGATTGAGGTGCACGGATCGGTGAGCTCGTAGGTATTTATTTTAAGGCCGCGCGCTATGCCCTTCGCCGTTCCCGGCATGATTTGCATAAGTCCCACCGCGCCCGCGCCGGACACGGCGTTGTGCTTGAACAATGATTCCGCCTTCATCACCGCATAGAGGATGTTTTTGGGGAGCTCATACTGGCCCGTGTAACGGGCGACGCAATCGGCAAAGGGGAGCGGGAAAAGCATCTTCATCGATTCCTCGGGCATGAGCGCGATATTTTCCTTGAGGTTCCAGAGCTTCAGAAGCTCGAGGTAGGCATACGCTGACAGATACGCGTAGTGGTATTTGCTGCTGTACCTGGCTATGATTATATATTTGTCGCGTCGGCACTTCTCTGTTTTAGGCAGAAGCTTAAGCTCCCGGTTTATGGCTGCGCTATGGCCGACACGGAAGTACTTTTCAATGCCGGCGGGGATCCTCCCGCACTGCGATGAAAGCTCCAACGTGACGATGGCGCGTTCCAGGTTGCGGTATTGGTCAACATCAGATGATCGCAGGTCGTTCATGCGGCCGGTTCTTTTATGCAGTGACTTTTCCTTGGCGAAGAGGAGGGTATGGTAGAACAAGGCGAGGTCTTGATCCTTATCCCTCAAGGCCTTGTCGTAGCCTGCTTCGCACTCGGCCAGGGTGCATTGCCCGGCCAATTGTTTGATCAGAAGCCACGCGTACGGCGAGTCGGGATTCAGAACCGTCATTTTCACCGCGGTGTTTACGGCATCTTGAGCGCGGCCGTTTTTCGCATATATTTTATAAAGCCAGAATCTGCACTCGTCGCTCGAGCCTCCCTGCGGATACTTCAAGACCGATTCTTCCAGAAGCCGACGGGCCCGCTCTGTGTCGCCGGCCCGGATAAGGTTTCTTCCCAGGAGCCAGAGAAAACGGCCGGCGGATTCATCCGTATATCTGGTTATGTAGTTAGTACAATATTTCTCGTATCCCGCCTGCTTTCTTTCTTCCATGAATTGAGCCGTCCGCCTGAGGGAGTCCTGTGCGTGCGGTTCGATCCCCGCTGTTGCGATTTGCTGATACGCGGGCAGAGCGCTCCCTTTCCGGTTCATTTCCCAGAGCTCATCAGCGTACGCCTTCAATAATTCGACGCGCAGGCCGGCCTTGGCTGAATAATGGGCGATGAGCGACTCGGCCTTGCCGGATTCATTGTTCCGGACCAGAGCCGTGACCAGAGACTTATTGAGCTCGGGATCATCGGCACTGCCGGTTTTGAGGGAGTTAAGAAGAGACGCCGATTCCTTGTACTGTTTTGCGTAGTAGAGCGATTTTCCGTAGAGAAGATTTTTTTTAAAATCCAGTTCAATCGGATTTTTTTTCATGATTTCCAGCATATGTTTGGCGGCGATTGAAGCCTGCCATCCCCGGACATCCAGGGCGAAGATATTCAGATAACAATCAACGGCCCCCCCGAAGTCTGATTTTTTTTCCAGGATGGAGCCCTTTCTGAGATACGCAATTGAACGGGAGTCAGGGTCTTCATACCGGTCAATGACTTCCGCGAGCGCACTCAGGGCCTCGGCGTACCGCTCGAGGGCCGAAAGCGACCGCGCCTTGAGGAGCAGGGCATCGCGGTACAGGGCCTTCTCTTCTTTGGAAATGAGCTCGGTGAATTTTACCGCATACGCGTGCTCGTTGAACAGGTAAAACAGATGCGCCAGCTCATACAGGGCGTCATCGTAATAGTCGGATTTGAAATGAAACCCCTTGACGAAGTAATGGACCGGCTGCGGGAAGAGCCGGATTGTAAGGTCGCGGTGGCTTGAAAAGCAGGAGTTGGCGAAATGGAGTATGGCTTCCTTGTATTTTTTTTCTTTTTTATATGCGAGTCCGAGCAGGAACTGCTCTTCCGGGCCGTCCCGCCTGTTTTGCAGCTCGGATATGATTCCTTCAGGCGTTGCATAGAATCCGAGCGTTGAAAGATCGCTGCTCGCGGTATTATCCGCGCATGAGATGATGAGCATGAGGGACGACAGCATCGTTGTTCGTATATTCATGGCGGTCTTATCTCATTTTCAAATAATCTTCATATTCTTTTATCTCGGAGAGTTCCGGTTTCTCCCACACCCGGTCATAAAGGGACAGTAGATCCTTGGATTTGTAATAATTATCCGCATGGATAAGCACGTTAAAAATTTTCTTGTCATCTCCGGAAGTCTCCCCGATGAGCTTTCCGAGCTCGTCGTAGCCCAGGAGATGCAGGTTCTTTTTCTTGTCATCCGGCGATTTCGCCTCCAGCAAGGAGAAGAATGCATACCGTTTCCCGTGCTTTACCTTTTTTATTGCCTTGGCGTACCGGTACAGCCTCATTGAATAGAGGGTTTCCCGGAAATTGTCTCCCATGACCATATCGATGCGCGCGTCCTCGGCATCCCGGTATCCCAGCTTCAGGTAATGGCGGGCGAGGATGTCCCTCGAGCTTATCACCGCCGGTGCAAAGCTGTTCAGGAGCCGCTTCGCCATTTCAATATCCCTGCCCAGGACACGGCGATACAGGTCGATCAGTATTTTCTGCGCTTTGAGTATCTCGTCAAAAGATTCCCCGAATAAGAATTTCATGTAGAGCAGCTGGGCGATGATATCCCGCTGTACCGCCTCCCTGAATAATTTTTTTTCTTCTTCACTGCCGAGATTTGTTATTGATGCATTGATGAAATAGAAGAAATACCGGTTATCCTTCAGCCCCTTTTCCGCGTTTCTCTGTTTTCCGGCGCTCAGGCTGGATTTGGTCCGCTGGGCAAGGGCCGAAGCCGGGGAAATAATAAACGCGAAGATAACTCCAACAAGAATGAAATGTCTTGGAATTGTTATGCTCATACTCCCCAATTGTAAAGCTGAATAGTCAGATCATCAAGGGGGCCCCGGTGACAAGGAGCGTATTCGACCGGAGCGAGATCAAAGCCTGTATATCATTCCTTCCGTCGCCATATCGATCTTCATGCTGTCATTATTGCAGTTTTCACCATGCTCTACGGCGGATAAATAATTATCATAAAGCTTTGCGTCCGAGTTGGCCGGTTCGTGGTGGGTCAGAATCAGACGTTTGACCTTCCAGCGTAAGCCGCAATTGACTGCCATGGTATAGCTCGTATGTCCCCAGTCGAACTTCGAAAAGGATTCATCAAGCGTGTATTGAGCATCTATGACGAGGAGGTCGGCGTTTTTAAAGAAATCGTCTTCCTGCTGTCCCCCCTTTTCCAATACCTCACCGGTGAACTCCGCATCAGATGCGAATATAAATATTTTTCCCCCCTGTTTAAACCGGTAGGCGAAGCTGCCGCCGGGATGTTTCAGGGGATGGAAATCGACGACCAGGTCTTCTTCCAACTTGACCGGCGTCCTTTTTTTTGCGTCAAGGGTTATGAAGCGCTTCGCGGATTCGGTCTTTTCGAAGAATACCGGGAAATAGGGCGCGCGCATCTGTTCGTTTAAATATTTCAATTGGTCTTTGAACGGAGAGTAAAAAGTGAGGATGTTTCCCTTGACGTACAGAGGGGTGAAGAACGGCAGGCCCTGGATATGGTCCCAATGGTTGTGCGTCATGAGTATATTAATCATGCCGCTCCCCTTTCCGCTCGGCCCTTTCATCAACTCATAGCCCACGAGCCTGATGCCGGTGCCGCAGTCGATTATGTACATGGTGCCGCTGTTCGAGGTGACGGTGACGCACGTGGTATTCCCGCCATACACGTATTTCAGGTCATCGGGCAGTGAATTGATGAATTCGGCTATGTTTGAATTCCTGTTCAGCCCGGCCTCGATTGCATATTCAGCGATCCGGCGAAGCTTGAGGGAGTATTCATCATTCGTCATAGGAGATGTCAGGGAGCCCCGTACTCCCCACAATTTAATCTGCATGCATCAAATTCCTTTTTTCATCAGCTATGGTTGATTCGTCAACCTAATAATATATTATTTCGGGACAGCGAAAAAATTTCAATCAAAATAATTAGACTTGTTGCATAACTAGTCAAAATTATTCATTTTTTACTCATATATCTTTTCATCAGGCTCGTCCGCAGCAGCGGCGTCGCCCTCGACATCGCGGACAGGCTCTTTTGAGAGAACCTCCTCGAATTCCTTGTACCATTCATTCTGAATGATAAGCTGCATGATTTCATTGGTGCCGACCCATATCATCGAGAGCCGTATATCCCGCACGATCCGCTCCAGGGGGAATACGCTGGTGTAGCCGATGCCGCCCACCACCTGCATGCAGTTATTGGCGATTTCCCAGGAGGTCTCGGTCACGAATTTTTTTGTTCCCGACACCATTCTTCTGATTCTTCCGTCGCCGACGGTGCCGGAATCCGCTGCCAGGCAGGAGGCGTATACCATCGAGCGGGCCGCATCCAGCAGCATGGAGCAGTCCGCAACCTTAAAGCCGACGGCCTGGAAATTCCGTATCTCCTGACCGAAGGCTTTGCGCCGGGCGGTGTACCGCGTGGCTATTTCAAGCGCCGGCCGCACCGAGCCGATGGTCATTGCCGCGGTTCCGAGCCGCTCCGGAATCATCATTTTAGTAAACACCGTGAACCCGCCGTTGATTCCGTTCAGAGCGAACCGTTCCGGCACGCGAACGTCATTGAAGAGCACCCTGCCTGCGCCGCCACCCCTGACTCCCATGAGCCCGTAAATATACCGGGATTCAACGCCTGCCGTGCGCGGCACCATAAAAGCGGTCATCCGCTTGTGCGGAGGCGCGTCCGGATCGGTCACCGCGTATATAAGAAACCAGTCCGCGCCTTCAGCGCCGACGATAAACCGCTTCTGCCCCTTTATGACCCAGTCCTTTCCCTCTTTCCTGGCTACGGTTGCCGCGCCGAAAAAATCGGAGCCGCCGCGGGGCTCGGTAAGGCCCTCCGCCGCATACACCTCTCCCTTAAGCAGGGGCACCACGATTTCCCGCTTCAATTCTTCGGAGCCGAATTTGGTGACCGCCTCGCATACGATGTCCGCTCCGACTCCCCAGAGACAGGCCAGGGAATAGCTCGCCACGCCGATCTCTTCCGCCACGATCCCGTCCTCGACCCAGCCGAGTCCGCGGCCTCCGTATTCGGCAGGAATCCGTATTCCCAGAAGATTCCTCCTGCCTGCCTCGCGCAGGTATTCGTGCGGGAACTGTATTTTTTCCGCGTCCATCGCCAGTACCATCTCTTTAGGCACCCATGCGCTGAAATCGCGGGCTTCGTCGCGGAGCTTTTTCTGCTTTTCAGACATTATGTAGTCAAACATGCGGGGTCTCCTCGCGGCGTTTCTTCATTTAATTGCTCCAGTTAAGAGAATTTTTAATTAAAGTAATCCCCCTCCCTTGATGGGAGGGGCCAGGGGAGGGTGAGCTTTGGCCCCCCACCCCAACCCTCCCCCATTAGGGGGGAGGGAGTAAGAGTCATCAGGTGCTTTTAAATTACCTCCGGACGAATAAGTGTCAACCATTTTTGATTACAAAAGGCATTTCCCGAAGAATTCGATCCGGTACTGCATTGACCGCCTCCCGATGAACTGGTGTTCGTATTTTATGGAGAAGACCGCCTCTTTATATCGTGCGGTGATTTTTCCGACCGCGAGATTTGAGGAGACTTTGATGAAGGATCCCGGCGTTATCGTTCCCTGGTACGGAGATACGGTGCTGTACAGATAATTGTCGCCGGAGATGAAAAAGCGTGAATAGTAGAGCATTATGGTGATGAAGTTCCATACCGTGAATCCGATGCCCGTGTCGAGCGATGCGGAGTAGTCTTTGCCGCTCTTTTTTTGCACTTTTCCTGAGAGGGACAGGAGAATCGAACCATTGACAAAATATTTCATGGACGGCTTGAGCTGGAGGTAGCGCTCCGTCCCCCTCCGCTTTCCCTTCTCGAGGCGGTAAAATTTTATCTGCACGAAGCCGCGATGCGGAAGCCGGTACTGTACCCGGCCCTGCTCCCGCCTGGCGTGCGGGAGATACGTTTCATTATAGGATGGTGATATCTTTTTTTCTAAAAAAAAGCCGGCTCCCAGGAGGAGCCCTTTAAAAGGGCTGACCGATAATTCCGCCATCCAGGCGTTCTCCGCATACCCCTGGCCGGAGCTGTAAGGAGAGAAAAATTTTTTGCCGCTGTTTTTCCCCGTCAGCGACAGGTACACGACCGGATGGCGGAAGGCGAGTCCATAAGTCAGGCCATAGTCACTGATGGTTTTGTTCCTTCCGCCTTCATAGAGGACAACGCGGTGCGGCATTCCCAGCTCGACAAAAACGACGATATAATCATCCCGATACTGGGCAAACAGGCCCAGTCCGTAGAACGCCTTGTCTCCATAGGAGAGCGGAGCGCGGTCGTTGTAATTCCACAAAATCGTTTTATTATTCCTCCGTATGTCGGAATAGATGAAATAACCCTGCGCCGAAAAATGATCGCCGAACTTGAGGTCAAGGCTGGTGCCGTAATCATTGATTGCAACCGCTTCAGTATGGCGATAATCCTTGTTTATTCCATAGACGATTGAATTGAATGAGCTGTCGGTACGCTCTACGCCGTACAGCCCGGAATCGGCATAACGGTTTCTGAATGAAAAGAAAGAGCTCAATGACAGCGCCGTTTCCGCGAATGAGTACGAGACGGTTGCCGCGATCCCCTGGAAGCAGTATAATGGATTTCCGCTGTTGCAGGGTATATAGGGTTTTTCGCGTGAGATGATAAGCCTTCGGGAGAACAGGTCGGGGCTTATCCCTTTTTTCCTGCCGGCGAGGAGCCCCGCTCCGAAATTGATATAGAAATTTCCCAGTATGCAGCCGAAATAGGGAGAGATATCCATGGCCGCTATGTTTCCGGTAAACCGGTGCTCCCGTGTTGAACCGATACAGAGATGCGCGAGGTTGGCGGAGCTCTCTTTGGAAAAAAATAATCTGATTTTTTCACGAAAGAACTCCCTTACCGTGTCGTCATAGTCAAGGGTATCGCGCCGGTACTCCCCCTGGACCAGGATTTCCGGCATGAACCGGTTTTTCCACTCCGCACGCGCAGGGAAAAGATTCGCCAGCACCGCGATGATCAAAAAGGCCCGGCGCATAGCTCTAATATTCTTTTCTTTTTCCCGGCATCGATTCCCGGCAGAGCGCTCACTTTCTGTAAGATGATCCGGCGCTCTCCCTTGACCGCCATCCCGGATATCTCCAGAGAGACAGAGGCGCTCAGGCCCTCTTTAAGAAGTTGCGTAAAGATATTTTTCCGCGCTTTTTCAAACTCCTCCCGGGTCCGGCGCCCGCCCTTCGGCCCGGCGTTATCTTCCGGTAATCTCCCGACATATTTGAGAAGATGCGCCACTTCGCTCTCTTTCATGCCGATCCGGACGAGGGCGCCTTTGGTGACCGGTCCCACGGCGTTGCGGTATTTGATTATTCGTTCCGCAAAGGTCTCGTTAATCTCCGGTATCTGCATGAGCTCTTCAAGGGTGCAGGTGCTGACGTCGATCTTGGGTATGTCCGGGTCCCCGTGGATCCGCGCAAACATTCTGCCGTAATTGAGGGCTTCCACAGGCATCTCCTGCAGCGCGAGCGTCACCCCGACTGAATGGGTGAAGCCGAGGTGGGGATGGTATTTCAGGCCGTAAGAAAGGGCGACGTATTTATAGATGAGGGATATCGCGGCTGAACCGGTCTCGGTTTCCCGGGCATATCCCGCCCCTACCGATAAATATTTCAGGATGTTGACCGTCGCCGAGATGCTGTTTATGTATCCGTATTCCGTCCGGTTTATGTTCCATCTGAGGGAAAGGCCCCTGACCGGTTTGAGCGCAACACCGGCGCTCCAGCCTGGGTACAACAGGTCTTTTCGTTTTTTTATAAAAACCGAGCCTATATTCTCGAGCCGGGCCGACAGATCGATCCATTCAAACGGGGCTGCCAAAACAGAGATGCTTCCGTCGAAGAGGTGGCTTGACAGGGAGACTTCCGGCGTATGAATTGAGATGTTGTAATAACAGATTCCGGCGCCGAAAGAGACATAGTGTACCGGCCGGAACCCGAAACCCGCCTCAACGATGTTTTCGAGATACTGGTCGAACCCGAACCTGTTCCACGACGCCTGGCAGCCGAGCACGCCGGTTCCATAACCGATTTTGAGGAGCGTGGAATAGATCTCGTCAAGGGTATACGGTTTGCTTCCGGAAAAATGGAGGTAGGGGTACCGGATAAGCGGCGCATATGCCGGGTTCGACGTCCCGTCCGGCAGGGTTGCGTCGATCGCCGCCTGATTGTAGGGAAAGAGGGAGGAAGGCGAATTCTCCCGGTAGTCGAACGCAGCTATCGGGAGCGTCGTCAGACATGCGAAGATTGCCAGCGGGATCATCGGTAGCGGCTCAGGATAATATAGATTATCTCCTCTTCGGATCTGCGCATACCCGGGCTCACCGCCTCGATTTTGCACAGGTACAGGCCTGTCCGATACCGCGACCGGTGAAAGAGAGGGCTCCAGTACAGATTGAAAAATCCGGGCTGCACTGAGGGAAACAGGGGGGACTCATACAACAGAGCGCCGGTAATGGAAAAGATCCGGAATTTTATGAAGCAGGTGATGAATACAAAGAGCGGCATTTCCCCTTTTCCGAATATTCCATGGCCGGGTATCAGGGTGATCATCCTGCGTAGAGGTTTGAACAGCTTAGAGCCTGTGAACAGAGGAAGGATGATGTTAGGTTTTCCGGGGGTCTGGATGTTGGTTACGGCAAAGTCGTTTGCTGAATTCGTATCATTCTGATTCGCCCGGGAAACGCTCATGTATGATTCGAGCCCTTCTGCGCCGATAAAGACCCCGCACTCCTGTATATTCTTCCCGGAATAGACGCTCCACTGGCCCTGATTCTGTGCGCTTGCGACGTATGATGCTATGGTGCTGTTCGGATTTCCGTCCCTGTTTGAATAATAGACAAAATCGATTATCCCGCCGTTGGCCGGGTCGTCGTCGCTGTCCACTGCCACAATCCCGTCGGAGTTCCACAGGCTTGCCGAGTAATTGTTGCAGTACACGTCGATATATCCGTTGCCGTTGGTATCGCCGCTCCAGTCGGTCTCGTCCGGGGTTTCCGGCCGGGTCAGATGCACCACGATGAACCGGTCGTCATAGGGGGTTTCCGGCCGGTCGTAGGTGTAAATGGTGATCGGCTCCTGCCCCAGCCTCTCGTTGGTCCCGTAATACATGGTGACATACAGCCCGGATATATCCATTTTTTCTTTTTCCGCGCCGGACAGGCAAAGCTCCACCCAGTCGCCAGTGGTGTTGGTAACGAATTCATTGATCATGAGCCCTGCGCCGAGCTTTGCTTCAGCCAGCAGTATGAGTAGAGGCATGATGGTAAATATTTTGAGCATAGAAACCCCCTGTCCGTTGTACGATCGGGAGCCCGGTTTATTAAAAAATTTTGTGAAAAAATTATGGACATATAACCCCCCGGAGCTAAGACATGACCTGATGATAGTGCCAGGGTTTATCGTATGAATAGCACAGTCCGGCTGCCGGGCGAGCAGATCAAGGAATTCGCCCTTCTGTGTCATGAAAAGATCAAGTCGGCTCCGTCCAAGCTTCGCGCTCTGGATTTAATAGCCGGTTACGCCTCATCCGATCTTGAAAAATATTATATCAATGCGCTGGACGCCCCCGATGAGGTATCGCTCCACTTTGTCGAGCTCCTTGATCAGATCGTATTTGAGATCATTGAAAACAATCATTCCGACGACACGCTCCGGGAATACATCGTGGAAGACCTGTACGCCCGCGTCCTCATCTATCTGGACTTTTTCAGGGGCAAGGAGTCGTACGCCTGCACCGTCAACAGGAGGATGTTCACCGATGATGATACGATAATAATCCGGCAGTGCCGCTTTGCGGAATTCGTGCCCCTGCTGGTGTCGGAATATTATGAACAGCCGGGCCTGAGAAAATCGATCCTCAGGGCGCTTGTGTCCTTCGAGGCCGAGGATCTTCTGAACCTGTATTATAATATTGCCAAGGGCGATGATCCTATTGAAGAGAAGATACTCGCGTTGATCGGACTCAAAGGTTTCGGATCAAAGTTCAATTTTAAACACCTGCATTCCCCGGGGAATGCAGGATATGCCGCGCTCATAGGATATGCCGGATCCTTTGACTGCGCATCCGTTGGAGCGAACCCCCTACCGGGCGATTTGTATTCACTCCTGTTCTGTTTACGTTACAGCGAGTTGCATATCGGCCGGATGGCCGATATTCCGGCTCTTTCGTGGATGATGCGGGTTCTCCAGGCTTTCCTGAATATCGGAAATGCCAACTCGTATGCCCCGGATATATACGAATCGGCGGGCAATATCCTTGTTTTCGCCGATCCGGAAGGGCTGAAGAGGCTTCTGCGCGACGGCGAGCTTGCGGCCGGCCTGATACGGGTGCTTGATTTTTTCCCCCGGGAGTTTTTTTATAAGTTGGGCCTCAAGCTCTCGCTCCTCGGAGATGAGTTTATTCAGGCGGTCAACAAGCTTGCCTCATCGAATGTTCTGCACCTCGATGATCTGGGATCGAACACGGTCAATTATGTTTTGTGGGGGTCGGGGAGCGAGCTGTAAAAGACCCCGCCGTCAATCCTCTTTAAATAATCACTCCTGATTAATAACTATTCAGCTATTTGATAATCTCTCGCAAGGACTGACCTCACCCCCCGGCCCCCTCTCCAAATTGGAGAGGGGGAGCTAATAACTATAAGTTTTATGCACCCCCCTTCTCTTATTGAGGAGAAGGGGGGATGAGGTCAGTCCTTGCGAGAGATAACTGAGCAATTACCCTAATTTCAAAAATTATTTATTCAAACAGAAATCTTGTTCGTATATCCCATAGCGGGGCAAAAACGGTGATTCCGGAGGAGAGGAAGAGATGAAAAAAATAAAAGCATATACAATTTTAGTGGTTTTTATGGGAGGATTCATTCTGAACGGCTGCAATGCCGGTATTGATTGGAATGATGAATTGCGGTCGCTGTTGCTGTTATCTTCAGACAACCCGTATGCCATGACGTTCAATGAAAGCGGCGCGAATGTTGCGCTCGCTGCCTCATCTCCGGCCTTGGGTTGGACCGGAGAGGGTTATATCGGAGGCTATCTGTTAAATGGTACCGATGTCAATAATTCCGTAACAGTCAGGTGGGCGGGGTCGCCATCAATTTCACCGGCTACTTTTAACCAGGATACGGGTGGATTTACATTCTCGTATCTTAAAAATGGCGTATTATGGAGAAACGCATACGGCTACAGTTTTACCTTTACCCTATCGACCGTCAGCGGAGGTCAAATATCAGGCACTTTCACCGGTACCTTGAGTGATGGGAGCAGTAACGTTCTTTTCATTACTGATGGAGCGTTCAGCGGATCGTATCAATAGAAAATCACAGGTCGTGCTAGTATATTCAAAATATCCTGCTGCTGTCCAGGAGTATCGTAACCGGCCCGGAATTCACTAGAGAGACCTTCATGTCCGCTCCGAAAACACCTGCCCTTGTTTTTGCGTATCGTGATCTGCATCGGTCGACGAAGGAGTCAAACGCCTCGCGTGCGCTGTCCGGCTTCATGGCAGCCGAATATGATGGCCGTTTCCCCTTTCTGAGGTCGCCGTACAGGGTGAACTGGGGCACCAGGAGTATCTCACCCCCGGTGTCCGTAACCGAGAGATTCATGATCCCGGCGGCATCGTTGAAGATGCGCGCCCCCAGAATCTTGTTTATGACGTATTCTCTGTCCTCGTCGGTATCTGATTCATGGAAGCCTGCAAGGACCAGTATTCCTCTTCCTATGGATGCGACGCTTTTCCCGCTGACCGTAACCGATGCCTCCATCACACGCTGGATTACGGCGCGCATGACTTAATTCTGCTGCGTCAGTTTTCGCTTCAGTACCGATTCCGTCTGCACGCCCACGAAACGCTCGATCTCCTTTCCCTTGTCCATGAGAATGAGCGTCGGTATCGACGATATGCCGAATTTCTGCGCAATCTCCGGGTTCTCATCGGTGTTGATTTTTACGATCGTCGCGGATATGTCGGGGGACTGCGATAGTTTTTCGAGAATCGGGCTCTGCATTCTGCACGGGCCGCACCAGGGTGCCCAGAAATCTATAAGTACATGGCCGGCGGCATTCGTGACTTCCGCCTCAAAATTAGCATTCGTGACCTCTATCAGTTTTGCCATAGTATCCTCCACGGTAATTGTATACGATGCGTCCCGTAAGGGAGAGCGGCCCGTATACCTGCATGATATAATACTCCTATAATTCAGATCGCTGCCGAGTCCACTATTTTTTTACAATTATACTACAAATAGATTGGTTTTTCAGTATTTGTTGCGTTCTTTCACCGTCGGCGGCTGGATTAACCTTTGCCTACAAGAGTGTAAGAAACGGTAACCGCCGATTCACGCCGATCGCAAGTATGTACAATACTAATTTATTCGCAGGATAACCTGCAAATGTGCCGATAAGATAATAGAAGATTCATGATTTTTTCCTTGAAACGGATCATGGAGGATACTACATTTTTCTCGAGGTGCACCGATGAAACGGCCATTTTTCATATTCATACTTTTTCTCTTCATTGCATCAAACGGGCAGGAGGTCAAGGATCAGAAGGAAAACAAGGTCTTGAAAAATATCCCTGATGGATATGACACCCTATCGTGGGGGACCATGCTGACCAATGCGAAGGATAAAATAAGGGGGAAGCTCTATTTCACCGACGATAAGACCCTGATAATATCACGGGAAGGCAATCTTGAATATAATTATGGATTTTTCTACATTGATCCCGGCCTTGAGAAGGCTGAAGGAAAGGAGGGTGAGGTCAGGGAAGCCGATAAAACGGCTGCCGGAAAAAAAGAGGCTTCAATGAAAGCCGATGAGGGTAAGCTTTTTTACGTGGCGCTGAAATTCCCCTACTTGACCATGGAAGAGGTGCGTAAAAAAATTGAGGATAAACACGGCTCCTACACCAACGAGGATATGAACAAATTTCAGGGAGCCATTGCGTGGAACGGGGAAAAAACAATCATCATCATGTGGGTCGACCGGTATGAGGATAAACCCTATTGCGGCCGGATAACCTACGTGAGCAAGGAGATTACCAAAGAGCTCAACGAGTATCATCTCAGAGTCTTCAACAGGGTTGAGCGCGAGATCATTCGGAAGCTCACGCCATAGATTTCCTACAGGTGGGTGATGAATATCGGGACCAGCCCGATTCCGTCATCCAGAAAGTCCAGCGATTTACCGACAACGGTTCCAATCTTCTCGAGGGAATCGATTTTTCCCGCCATGCCGCAGCCCGGCGTGCTTGCGGTAACCACGAGGTCGCCGGGCCGTATCGGTGCGTTCCGCGCATCGATACGGCAGAGGACGGCACCCGCAAGCGCCACCGGACAGATTTTTTTTTCCGTGCCGCTGTTGTTGATTACAACCGCTGGATTCCCGGAAACCACGCCGATGGCGGAGCGGTTATATTCCGTGCGGGAGCGTGACAAGATTGATTTACCCGATTCGCCGGCGACCAAAATATCTCCCGGGGATATATACTCCGCATCGTCGACTTCGAAAAGCTCCACAATATTTGCCGGAATACTCCGTGTGTCTGATTCGAGGCTCTTGGTGATATGTATCGCTCCATTAAAGACCGATTTTCCGTTCACATACAGCGCATCGCCGTTTCCGGAAAGATTCACGGAATCGTCGTAGCGATGAAGGGAGCCGTATCCGTCCGCGTACAGGGAATAATCATGCTCGCTCGCGAACACCCCGCCCGCGCCGAACCGCGAAATGCCCAATATCCCGCAACCCCTGGCTTTCCCGTCCGTGTATCCGGGAGACTGGCCCCGCACGCCGATGCGCCCGCCGTGCCCGAACACTCCGTAGGATTGAATATTGTTCGCGGTTGATACGCCCGCCACACCGGATATTCCGATTGATCCGGAATCGGCGGATTCATTCTTTGCATGGATGACCGCGGAATCATCCGAGGGAGGGGCGATTTCCGCCACGGTTTCATGCTTGGAGGCCCGTATCGAGATCGTTCCTTCATGGCTGCCGTAGGCATGAACAAGGGGAGCGTATTCATGATCATGCGGCAAGGGCGGCCGTGCGTCAGCGAGCCGCGCGTCCGTGGACTCGACTGCGCTTCCCGGCCTTGATTCCTTGTTTTTGGCCAGCATCACGATGCCCTGGCCGTCTTCAGTTGCCGGCTTGAGCCTGCGGTCGTTCCCCTGTACCGCCGCGCCGGGCGAATCCTCGCCGTCCTCGGCAAGCTCCACGATCCCCGGGGATATGGTGGTGGCGGCCCTGAGCCGGCGATCATTCCCCTGGACGGCCACCCCGGGTAAATCCTCGCCGTCCTCGGCAAGCTCCACAATACCCTTGGACACGGTGGTGGCGTCCCTGAGTCTCCGGTCGCTTCCCTGCACGGCAGTGCCTGCCTTTTCCTCGCCGTCCACGGCAAGCTCCACGATCCCCTTGCTGTTTTCGGTGGCGTCCCTGAGCCTGCGGTCATTCCCCTGTACCGCCACCCCGGGCGAATCCTCGCCGTCCTCGGCCAGTTCCACGATCCCTTGGGATATGGTGGTTGCCGGTTTAAGCCTGTGGTCGTTTCCCTGTACCGCTGCCCCGGGCTTTTCCTCGCCGTTTTGAGAAAGCCTGACGATACCCTTGTGGTTTTCGGTGGCGTCTCTGAGCCTGCGGTCGCTCCCTTGTACGGCTACACCCGGCTTGTTTTCACCGTTCTCGGCAAGCTCCACGATCCCCTTGGTTACGGTGGTGGCCGGCTTGAGCCTGCGGTCGTTTCCCTGTACCGCTGCTCCGGGCTTTTCCTCGCCGTTTTTGGCAAGCCTGACGATACCCTTGGCGTTTTCGGCGGCGTCCCCGAGCCTGCGGTCGTTTCCCTGCACCGCCACCCCGGGCGAATCCTCGCCGTCTTCGGCCAGCTCCACGATACCCTTGGTTATAGTCGTCGCCTCCTTGAGCCGCTTATCATTTCCCTGCACGACCACGCCGGGCGAGGCCTCGCCGTCCTCCGCCAGCTCGACGATTCCCTTAAAATTTGTCGTTGCCTCTCGAAGGCGTTTGTCGTGGGCCTGCACCGCGGTACTCTGCGTATCTCCGCCGTCAGGGGCGAGCTTGCATATGCCGTATGATTGTTCAGTCGCCTTCTGGAGCCGCGGATCATTCCCGGTTACAGCGGCGTTATGCTTGTACATCCCGTCCGGACACAGCTTGACGATGCCGAAATTATCCACGCCGGCTTCAAGGAGGCGCGAATCGTTTCCCTGCACGGCGGCCCCGGCCTTGGTTTCCCGGTCATGGGCAAGCCTCACGATACCCGGTTTCAGTTCTGAAGCCTGCTTCAACCGCGAATCCGATGCCTGCACCGCCATCCCATCGCGGACGTCGCCGTTTTCGGCGAGCTGGACGATTCCTTTGAATATCGTGGTGGCGTCCTGGAGTCTCCGGTCATTGGCCTGAACCGCTGTTCCGGGAGCGTCTTCGCCGTTTTTAGCCAGCCGCGTGATGCCCGGCTGGAATATGGAGGCGTACGGGGTGAGCTCGCCGATATTATGAATGTGAAAAGGATTGAAGCTCGCCGCTGAAATCTCTAATGCCCAAACCTGTACGCCGTACTGCCCGTTACGGCATTTCACCCCCTTGGCCTCAAAGCGGATGAAGCGCGCCGGGGTTATGTCGGTGTTCCAGAAATATTTTTTATTCTCCTGGGCCTTGAAGTTTTTTTCCTCAAACAGGAGCGTCCAGATATGGTTGTCCGAGCTTGTTTCAATATGGAAATTTTCCGGGAATCCGCTTGGGCCTGAGCCGAGGATGATCCTGTTGATATGATAGACACCGCCCAGGTCAATAGACAGGGTTTCCTTTGCAGGGTGCGTCTTTGTCGCGGATTCCCAGTAGGAACCCGGCTCTTCGACAAGAAGATTTTCCGGGCCGCTTCCAGCCATGGAGCTGCTTGAGCGTATCTCCTGTATGCCGGATATGCCTGCGCACATCCTCCCGATTTCCGAATAAAAGCTTCCCTCGTTATTCCGGCTCGAGATGATGAAAAATTTAAGAAATCGAATCCGGGAAAGGGGGATGTCGATGCGGTATACCGTACCTTCGAGCTCAAGGTTTTTTTCAGCGTGGATGATCCGCCAGTACGTGCCGTCGAGGCTCGCCTCAAACCGGAAATCGCGCGGGAAGGTCGCCGCTCCGCTGGGAGACGCCGACAGCTCGATATGGTCGATGACAATCTCGTCTTTATAATCGAGGATGATGTATTCGGGCTTGTTTTCGTCGCTCTTTCTGCTTTGCCAGTAACCGGCGTCGCGCAGAATGTTTAATGCAGAACATGATTCGTGCTCTTCGCCGGAGGCTTCGTGTATAGTGCATTCATAGTCCCGCTTATGGCTGATGTCGATGTATTCCATTATGCCACCTGATTTATTATTTCATAGTAATTACTTGAGTCAGGCGAAATTTTTATCCCCCTCCCTTGATGGGAGGGGTTAGGGGAGGGTGATTAGAGCAAAAATAGAATATTACCGCTAATACACCATCAATATTATTCATTACTTCATTATTCCAAAATCTTATTACAGCAAATCCTTGTGATTTCAGCCAATCATCTCTTTCAATATCATTTTCTTTATCTTCTATGTGCTGACTGCCATCCAGTTCTATAACCAGCTTATTTTCAAAACAAGCAAAATCAACTATATATGAACCTATCGGCTCCTGTCGCCTGAATTTCAGGCCCTTTACCTGCTTTGATTTTAAATATTTCCATAATTTCTTTTCTGCTTCTGTTTGATTCTTTCGTAATTGCCTCGCGAAATACACTAAACTGTCTGCCATTGGCTTTTTTCACCCCCACCCCGGCCCTCCCCCATCAAGGGGGAGGGAGGTTTTAAATCAATTTTCGTCTAATTCGAGTTAAATGCCGTGGCCGGTGGTCTGTCAAATATTTTATCAGTCGGGATCGTTATACCCGCACCCATCGTACGGCGACAGGGGCTCATCCCGGACGAGATGCGCTACATCTTCGTAATAAGGGAAGTCCCTGCACATTTTCGGCCGGTACGGATAAATGGAGCAGGCGGGCATGCCGTTTTCATCTGTGGTGAAGTGTTTGCACCGGTAGTGGTACGGAAGCGATTCGGCCGGCTCTTCGAATTTGAAGGCCAGCATCGGATATATGAGGTATATCTCGGAAAAGTCGGGGTCAACCGCGGGCGATTTTTTCCAGAATTCGTATGCGACCTTGAGCGTTTTCGGAGGCTCGGCAAGCCGTACGTCTTGACAGCAAAACCCCCTTCTTTTACAGTGTCCCATTGAGCTTCATCCGGCTTTGATTCATGTACGAACAATTCTGTTATTGCTTGACAAAATATGCAATTCATTAATTCAAAGTTATTAGAGTTGTTGCAATTATAGTTTAGCCATGCAACAAGTCTAATAACTTTAAGTATATTATAAAAAGGGAGACCATATGGACGGCTTTTCAGCTGAAGAATTATTCACCAATGAGAAAGGGCTGACCTACAATGATTTTATCATTCTCCCGGGGTATATAGATTTTTCGCCGGATGACGTGAATCTTGAATCCAATTTGACCCGGAATATCCGTATCAAAAGCCCGCTCGTTTCCAGCCCCATGGACACCGTAACCGAGTCGAACATGGCGATCGGCCTGGCGCTCCTCGGCGGCATCGGGATCATACACTACAATAACACCATTGAGGAGCAGGTGAATGAGGTACGGAAGGTGAAGCGTTTCGAAAACGGCTTTATTACCGACCCGATCGTGTTGTCCCCCGGCAACACGATCGCCGACATCGACGCGATAAAGGAAAAGTATGGATTTTCGGGCATACCGATAACCGAGAACGGCAGACTTAATTCGCTTCTTCTGGGCATCGTTACGAACAGGGATATCGATTTTGAAACGGAGCGGACGAAAAAACTGTCCGAGGTTATGACTACCGACCTGCTCACCGCGAAGAAGGGGATCTCGCTCCAGCAGGCGAACCAGATATTGAGGAACTCCAAGAAAGGTAAACTCCCCATCGTGGACGGGGAAGGCAGGCTTGTGGCGCTCATGTCCCGGAACGACCTTTTGAAGAACAGGGAATATCCTTCTGCATCAAAGGACCGGCACAAGCAGCTCATGGCCGGCGCAGCCGTGTCCACGCGGGATGAGTCGCGGGAGCGGCTCGCCGCCCTGGTTGAGGCAGGGGTCGACGTCGTTGTCATAGATTCCGCTCAGGGGAATTCGGTATACCAGATCGAGATGATAAAATACACCAAGAAAACCTATCCGGATTTGAGCGTCATTGCCGGCAATATCGTTACCGAAAATCAGTGTGAATTGCTGATCAAGGCCGGAGCCGACGGCCTGAGGATCGGGATGGGCCCCGGCTCCATCTGCACAACCCAGACCACGATGTCGGTGGGCAGGGCTCAGGCCACGGCCGTGTATAAGACGGCGCGGTTTTCGCGCAAGCACGGCGTTCCCGTTATCGCCGACGGAGGCATATCCACCATCGGCCATATCGCCAAGGCGCTGGCGCTGGGAGCGTCGACGGTCATGATGGGCTCCATGTTCGCCGGCACCCACGAGGCTCCCGGCGAATACTTTTACGAGAACGGCGTGCGGCTCAAGAAATACCGGGGCATGGCGTCGCAGGAGGCTCTGGAAGCGGGCGGGACCAAGCGTTACTTTGCCGAGGACACGAAAATAAAGGTTGTGCAGGGCGTGTCCGGATCGGTCGTGGACAAGGGCTCGCTCTTTGACTATGTGCCGTATCTTCTCCAGGGGCTCAGACATTCCTTTCAGGACATCGGGACCAGGGAAATGAAGATATTGCACGATAAGCTCCATTCGGGCGAGCTCAGGTTCGAGCTCAGATCTCCGTCGGCTCAAATGGAAGGCGGCGTGCATGACATGTATACGTACAAAGAGCCGAAATATATGTAAAGAGCCTCATGTACCATATAACCATCAGATTCTACGAAGAGCTCAACGATTTTCTCAAGCAGGATTATAAAAAGCGCGATTTCGAATTTTCCTTTAAGGACAGGCGGTCGGTTAAGGACTTGATCGAATCGCTCGGCGTGCCCCATGTCGAGGTGGACCTCATCCTGGTGAACGGTACGTCGGTTGACTTTTCTTATATCGTCCAGGAGCATGACCGGATCAGCGTCTACCCCGTGTTTGAAACGCTTTCCATAGCAGCAGTGACGCGGCTCCGTCCCGTTCCCTTGCGGGATCCCCGCTTTATTTTGGATGTGCATCTGCACAAGCTCGCCCGGCGCATGAGGCTTCTGGGATTTGACGTGGATTATCATGCACGGAGGGACGATGCGCAGCTTGCGGAAATATCCGAGCTCGAAAACAGGATTCTCCTGAGCAGGGACCGTCAGCTCATGATGCGGAGGAGGATATCGCGCGGTATGTATGTGCGGAATACGGATCCGGAAAAGCAGCTCGCCGAGATACTGGACCGACTCGACCTGTGGGAGCGGTGCCGGCCCTTTACCCGTTGCATCGAATGTAACGGGACGATCAAAAGCATCGATGTGGATGATCCCCAAGCGGCGGAAATCAGGGAACAAATTCCGCCCGGCGTGTATTCATGGTGCCGCGAGTATTACCGGTGCGCGGGCTGCAACAGGCTCTACTGGAAAGGGAGCCATTACGAGAAGTTGAGGAGGCGGGTGGAGGGGATACTGTCTCACCGGTCGATTTAGGTTGGACTCGTTTCCCTCTGAATCTTTCATGAACGAGATTGAATTCATGCGTATGGCACTCGTGGAAGCGCGCGAGGCCTTCTCCCGCGGCGAGGTTCCCGTGGGCGCCGTAATCGTTAAAGAGGGTGAAATAATCACCGCGGCCCGCAATGAAAACCGGGAAACGAGCAATCCCGTGCGCCATGCCGAAATCATCGCCATCGAGAAGGCCTGCGCTGCCGTCGGCAACGAGCGGCTTACGGACTGCGACCTATACGTCACCAAGGAGCCCTGCGCCATGTGCGCCGGCGCCATTGTGCACGCGCGGATACGGAGGCTCGTCATCGGCACGCGGGATCGGCGGTACGGAGCCTGCGGCACCGTGCTGTCCGTATGCGGGAATCGATCGCTCAACCACCTGCCTCAGATCGAATTCGGCGTTCTCGAGCAGGAGGCTGCGGGTCTGATGAAAGATTTTTTTTCTTTACGACGGAACGGCAATAATGCGTAATTATTCTAATGGAGGTTTTTTCATGTCTGTTCAAAAGCCATCAATTCTAAGGATGCTGTCCATTCTTGCCATCATCATCGGCGTCTATATACTTGTCCGGGGAGGATTATTGACTTACGAGAGCATCAGGTCGTGGGCCTCCGGTTTCAGCGACATATTCGAATTATGCATCGGGGTACTGAGCGCCGCTTTCGGGATTTTTGCTCTCATGAGCGGAATCTCGGTTCTCCGCTCCAGGCCGGGCTGCATTGAACTGCTGAAAAAGTATGCAATAACCTTAGTCGCGTACCAGATTATCTGGATCATCTTCACCGTCACATCAGGGAGAATAGTAGGGTGGGGGAGCGTTCTTCTGGACAGTGCCGTGGGTATAGGAACGTTCGCGTGCATCATCATGAATGTGGAAGTCAGGAATTACCCGGGGTCCGGCGGGCCGGAGCCGGATCAATAAACGGCGAAGCGACATACAAAAGATCATGAAACAACTGATCCTTGCCACAACAAAGAACTTTCTCTATCGGGAAGAGCTCGTTAGAAACGGCTACTCGGTAACCGAATACAACCTGCCGGTTCCTGAATCCGGGATGGAGGAGATTGAGAGCCTTGAATCATCTCGAATCTGCATAGCCGAGGTCTCTGAGGAGATAGTCAATTCAAACAGCCGCCTCTTCGACGTATTGCGGAAAAAGGGAAAAATTTTATGCCTTTCCGGGCAGATCAGCAATACGGTAAAAAAATTTTTATTGGATCACGGCATTTCCGATCTGCTGCAGAATCCTTCGGCAGACCGGCTCATGCCGTATGTGAGAATCATGAGCGAAAAAACCCTCGGCCGTTCAGGCTCAATGGTGATTCTGGACGATAGTGATGCAGCCAAGGAGGTTCTTAAGAATATTATTACACGCTTCGATTACCAGCCGGTTTTTATAGCCTCAGTGGAAGAGCTGTTTTGCTCCGCATTAAATTCCGGCGTGCGATTTGTCCTCGTCAATCTGAGCGCCCGATCGCTTGACCTGAACGGTCTGGTGAAAAAATTCTATGCGTGCCAGCACTCTACCACGATCCCCGTGCTTGTGTATAAGGATATGAGGGAGGGCCTGTTCGTGCATGAGCTGGTAAGCGGCCTTAACCGGGTGACGAGATTTATTTTGAGCCTGGATGAGCTTTTCAGCTTCCTGGTCGATGTTCTGTTTAAAAAAGAGATGATCCCGCTCCTGGCATCGCTGAAGAAGTCGTCCGATTTTGATCATTGTTCATCCTATGCTGATGAGACGGTGAGCCGGATATTTTTCATGAATGAAAAAAGCATATTTAACCAGGCTAATATCCTGACTGAAAAAAATTTTAACGAGATGATGCGCCTTATCCGCGCAATGGAGACAACGCTTCTCAAGGTTTTTGGACTGAGATGGCTGAAAATAGAGGCTGATAACAAGGGAATCAGTACTGCGGGAAAGGGGGAATGAGCTGGTGTTTAAGCACAAGCTCCCCCTTTTTCATGTCGGAAATTACCTGAAGGGAAATCAACTGGCGGTATATCTCCTTTGGATCAGCGGGAAAACAGGGGCGCTTGTTGTTGTGGCAGTGGAGGCAGAGTTTTTCGCGCTGTTTTATTTTTTTTATGCCCAGAACCGGATACATTCCGTATTTTTGAGCGGTTTCATAACCGCCCTGCCGGTTGAGGGCATTGGCATGCCTGCCGTATTCATAATAATCGCCGCCCGGTCCGTGGCACGCTTCGCATCCCACCCCTTCCTTCTTGACCCTTTCGTCCCTTCCCCCGCCGGTTGTATGGCATTTCAGGCATCTCAAGTCCTCGGAAGGATTACTTATTGATAATTTTGCCCCTATGGCCAGGCCGCTTTCTTTTTTCAAGATCAATACGGCCTTTGCATGAGGCGTCCGCAGCCAATCATCGTACTGGTTTCCGATGCTTTCCGCCGCATGGCATTCGGCGCATACGCTGCTTCCCACATATGAGTGTCCCGTTGTTCCCGAGACGAGCGCCCTGTCGAACGACATGACGGCAATCAACGCGGCAATGGGGATGAGGCTATAAATCAGTAGTATTTGCATACCGGCCATGGCAGTGTACCGTAAATGTTTGCACAAGGCACTCATTAGTCAAGAGATATTACTACATGATTATCTTTAGGAGTTTGAATTAAATTTCGGGAAAATGGGAGTGCAGTGTAATCTCATTCAGCAGGACTAATGGCGCAACTTCCCCCCTTGCGAAGCTGATCTTTACCCATAACCTGCCGTACTGGACACGGGTATTTTTTCCTTTATAAAAGAGACCATTACTTTCCAC
>Ga0154758_180_pt1 | contig 46169 bp, 48 predicted proteins | sample Rifle2008BG16ft_FD_105766 | JGI IMG/M metagenome (GOLD analysis project Ga0154758, IMG submission 105766) | Spirochaetes bacterium RBG_16_49_21
TAGCGGGATTTAGGGGGCCAAAAGGTTGGCTTATGAGATGTGGCTAATGGGTAGCAGAGAGATGGGGGGCCTTAAAAAATATGATGGACATCATACAGTATCCCTGGTATACCCATTCAATAAACCGTCATACGGAAACTGGTACGAGAAAAGTTGAGCAGGTATCCCTTTCGATATGTTCTCCTGGTCTGTTGCGCATGCATTCTCAGTGCGGCAGAAGATAATTTTATCCTCCACCGGGACGAGGTGTTCCTTTACAGCGTCTCTATCCCTTCAGATTGGAAGAAATCCAGGATGGATGTTGAGAATAAACATACCATTATCCTTTCTACAGGAAATAATATTGATATAACCGTCACCGCGCTCCGGGTTGAAGGCGGGGAGCGCAAAAAAGGGAAAATCCGGGGGGAGGGGGATATCAACGGAATGTGGCCCCTGCTCTTGAAAATCATTGAAACGAAAGAGCTCGCGGTCGGTAACAATACCTTATGCAAGATTCTGGTTTATGAATACAATCAGGGCGGCACGAGGATTTTGAAAAGGTCAATGTTCCTGAAGTTTTCAAATTATTTGCTCTCGATTGAATGCAGGGCGCCGACCCGGTATTTCCACCGGTATACCGATGTTTTTAACAGGGTTATGGCAAGCGCGACATTTTTTGGCGCTGCCGGCGCCGGAGAAAATATAAAAAATAAAAATGAGGGCGAGGGCGGCCCGGTGATGAAGGCTCAGGAAGCAATTAAGGAAACTAGAGAAAATAAAGAGACTAAGGAAAATAAAGAGATTAAAGAAACTAAGGACTATATCGAATCTGAATTGAAGACTATTGAAAAACTTGAACAGCAGAGAATTATCAAAAGAATTGAGTAATTAAGCAAAACTATGACGGGTACTATAGTGGAAGTAACGGTCCCGGAAGATAATAACCTCGAACGCATTGACAAGTTCCTGTCCGGCTCGCTTGAAATCGACTTTTCCCGCAGTTTTCTCCAGAAGCTGATCAGGAGCGGGCATATCCGGGCGGGCGGGCGCGCCATCAAGCCGAATTATAAAGTCAAATCCGACGACCTCATAACTATCGATATCCCTGAGCCTGAAAAGCTGGAACTTTTGCCCGAGGATATCCCTCTGCAAATCGTGTATGATGACGCTTCGCTTGTCGTGATAAACAAGCAGCCGGGACTTCCGGTTCATCCCGGACCAGGACACTGGAGCCGGACTCTCGTGAACGGCCTTCTCTTTCATATACCGGATCTTTCGTCTATCGGCGGCGTTGATCGTCCCGGGATCGTTCACCGGCTTGATAAAGACACTGCGGGCCTCATGGTGGTTGCCAAGGATGACGCTGCCCACCGGTTCCTCACCGGAGAGTTTAGCGCGAGAAGGGTGAAAAAAAGATATTCGACGATAGTTATCGGTAAGCCTGCTGCCGATCATGGAAGGATCGACCTCCCCATAGGGAGGCACCGGAAGTACCGCCACAAGATGGCTGTTGACGAAAAGGGGAGAGATGCGGTCACGGAATTCACCCTTAAAAGGGTATGGAATTCACGGCTGGGTGTCTTTTCCATGCTCGACATCAATCTCCTCACCGGCAGGACCCACCAGATCCGCGTGCACCTGTCGTCAATCGGCCTCCCGATCGTCGGCGATCCCATTTACTCTAAAAAATGGGAAAAGTACAAGGTGCCGTTCCTCCTCCTTGCTTCGACCGGGCTTGAATTCACCCACCCCAAAGAAACCATCCTGCTTAAATTCAGCATCGATCTTCCGGATCATATCCGCGCGTTCATTGAAAGGATTGAGCGGCTTAAAACAAGCGGCCAATAAAGTTGTTGCTTATTTAAAGCCGTATAGTAGTATGCCGATGAACGCTTGATAGTATTGAAATTGGGATTTAGACTCATCATGCAGCTATCTCCTAAAAAAATATTGTCAGGCAGGATCAACCTGTTCATGAAAAGCTAAATTTATGACAATGCATCTGTAATAATGTGTTGAGTTGCTGCCTGCGCGTACCATTACAACATGTTTAATAAATGATGCTGCCTTCATGGATGGGATAATAATTTTTTTAAGGAGCATTGTATGCATGGCAGTAAGTTGTACGTGGGTAATCTGAGCTATTCGATTACTTCCGAGAAATTAAAGGAGTTGTTCTCCGCCTACGGCACCGTTGTTGATGTGCGAATCATCGGCGATAAAGGCTTCGGCTTTGTTGAGATGTCCAATCAGGCCGAGGCGGAAAACGCCAAGAATGAATTGGACGGCAAGGAGTTTGAGGGACGGAATATCAGGGTCGACGAGGCCCGGCAGAGGAGCGATAAAAAGAGCGGCCCAAGAAATTTCAGAAAATTCTAACGCGAAAACAGTTCGTATTTTCATAATTTCCGGGTGATGGGTGCCTCGCATCCATCATGAATAAGCAGTTGAACATGAGCTATTACGGGCGCTGTGCCGTGTTTCGCGGAGCGCCCTAATTATTTATATCGAATCGTAATCAAGTCCGGTGACTTTTTTAACCTGCCCGAGGGTTTCCTGAGCAAGGGCGCGCGTCTTCTCTGCTCCCCGTTTTAGGATTCTGATCACCTCCCCCCTGTCCCTGCTCAAACGATCGCGCCGTTCCCGGAACGGCTGAAAGTAATCCCGGATGAGTCCGAAAAGCTCCTTCTTCACCTCTCCGTATCCGATGCCTCCCTTGAGATAGCGATCCCTCATCCTCTCGACCCTTTCCGTATCGGCGAAGAGGCGGTACAGGGCGAACAGGCTGCAGGTCTCGGGGTCCTTCGGCTCCTCCACGGTTTTGGAGTCGGTCACTATCTTCATGACCTTTTTTTTCAAGCTCGCCTCATCTTCGAAAATGTCGATGGTGTTCCCGTAGGTTTTGGACATCTTTTGTCCGTCCGTGCCGGGTATGACCGCCACCTCTTCCGATATCCGCGGCTCCGGTATGACGAATACATTTCCGTAAAGGGCGTTGAAGCGGATCGCGATATCCCGGGTTATCTCCACATGCTGTTTTTGGTCCCTGCCTACCGGAATGATCTCCGCCTTGTACAGGAGTATATCGGCGGCCATGAGCACGGGGTAGGTGAACAGGCCGGCATTGGGCACGATTCCCCTCGCCACCTTGTCCTTGTAGCTGTGGCTTCGCTCCAGCAGACCGAGCGATGTATGGCAGGAGAGCACCCAGGTCAGCTCCGTCACCTCGGGAACGTCGGACTGCACCCAGAAATAAGCCTTGTCCGGGTCAAGGCCCAGGGCGAGGAAGTCGATGGCCGCCTCGATGGTGTTTTCCCGGAGCCGGTCGCCGTCCAGGCTGCTCGTCATTGCGTGATAGTTGACGAGAAAACAGAACAGCTCGTTCTTATGCTGATATTCAATCATCGGCTTCATCATAGCGAAGTAATTGGCTATGTGAAGGGTACCGGACGGCTGAATGCCGGATAGAATTCGTGCCATGGAGTCTCCCCTTCTCACCCCCCAACCACCGGAGCTACCATATCTCTATCATCTCTTCTATTTCCTCATCCCCCTTTCTTACACATTTGCGGGTAGAGTTAGCCCGAGTGAGGGTTTGTTATATAAATTAAATAAATTTCAAGGCTAGAGAATTAAAAAATAAAAAAAAATAGTCAATAATAAAATTTTAGTTGCAGGCCGGACCGCGTTTTAATAATTTAAAAAACATTCAGCATGAGAGGTTGCGCATGGAAATGAAGAGAAATGTCGGAGCGTCCGACCGCTATGTCAGATTTATACTCGGCCTTGCCTTTATTTTAAATATCTTTTCCCTGGAAACCGGGAAGCTGGGCACCTTTATATTGCTCGCCCTGGGGCTTTCAATGTTCTTCTCAGCCTATACCCGGTACTGCTTTCTGTATGATATTCTTAAGATAAATACTACTTCTACCTCTTAAGAGTGAGCAACTCCTGCAGCATCTGGTCAGAGGTTGTGATTGACCTTGAGTTTGCCTGGAACCCCCGCTGGGTCACAATCATATCGGTGAACTGATCGGAGAGGTCCACATTGGACATCTCGAGCGTGCCGGCCACGATCTTTCCTCTTCCCGCCTGGTTCGCGGCCCCCGTGTTCGGCAGGCCGGAGTTATTCGACACCTCAAAGAGGTTTTCTCCGACCGCGGTGAGCCCCTGAGGATTGGTGAATACCGACATGGCCACCTGGCCCATGATATGCTTGGTGCCGTTGGAGTACACGCCGGTGATCATTCCGGAATTGTCCACGTTGAATGATTCCATGTATCCCATGTTGTATCCGTCCTGCTCCACCGCCTTGGTGGTGGAGGGGGACGCGAACTGGGTTATGCCATCGAGCAGCCCCGCCTTGCCCAGGTTCAGCTGGATCGTGCGAATGTTGGGGTCGCCGGCGACCCGGTAGTTCGCGTTGACGACGAGCGTGCCCTGGTTCAGCTCGTCCGGCGTACCTTCGTCTCCGGCAGCGATTATCTTGCCGTCGGGGGAAAAGCGCAGGTTTATCCTGCCGCTCGGGTTGGCGTTGTTTTGCTGGCCTGCGCCCGCCGGAACGTCCAGAGTGACCGGCACGGTCGAATCGGTTATGGCGGCCGAGGCGGTCCATTGGTTGGGGCCGGTCTTCCAGAATATCATGGTGAGCCGGTGTATGTTGCCCTGGTTGTCATACGCGTCTAAATTGGTGGTGATCCCGGCCGAGGAGCGCATCCTGCCGGTCGCGTTCGGCGGCACGAGCGCCATGCGCGAATCGAGGTTGCACTTGTAGATGATATTGGCGGTTTCCTTGGCGTCGACCTTGCCGTATATCGGGATTATGATGTCCTCGGTTGAGCCGCTCGGATTTACCACCATTTCGCCCGCCGGGTTTTTGGTCGCCCGCCATCCCTGTACCTTGAGCCCGTTCGCCGGGTTCACCAGGGTCCCGTTTTTGTCCAGGCCGAAGGTTCCGGCGCGGGTATAGTATTTCCGGTCGCCGTCCGAGATGACGAAGAAGCCGTCGCCCGAGATCGCCAGGTCGGTCTGGTTGCCGGTCGTCTGAAGGCTTCCCTGGGTGAATATCCGGTCGATGGACGCGATGGTCATGCCGAGGCCCACCTGCTTCGGGTTCACTCCGCCGATGTTTTCTTCCGGCTTGGCCGCGCCGGAAAGGGTCTGAGAGATCATGTCCTGAAACGTGACCCGGCTCGTTTTAAACCCGTAGGTGTTGACATTCGCGATGTTATTGCCGATGACATCCATCCTGGTCTGATGGTTTTTAAGACCGGCGACTCCGGAATACAGTGCGCGCATCATGGTGGCATATCTCCTTGTACAATAAAGTTATTTTATATCCGAAACATCCTTGTTGCTTGCCGCGTTTTTGTTATTCGTGTTCGGCTTACCATTCATCATGCCGGTTTTGGCTGCCTCAGGCTCGACATTGTGGACTGCATGGATATCGCCCATTCTGATCTCCTGGCCGCCCACCATAAGCACCTGCTCGTCGTCAAGGTACCGGATTGACGACACAATGCCCGTTACCCTCCGGTTCGTCGCCGAGCTCAAGGCGTCCACCCGTTTGCCCAGAAGCGAGAAGGCCTCTGCCGAGCGCGTGCTTTTGGCGAGAGCGGTGATTTCCTTATTGATCTCGGTCATCTGCTCCAGGGCGGAGAACTGCGCCATCTGGGCGATGAACTCGCGGTCCTCCATCGGCCTGGTCGGGTCCTGATACTTGAGCTGGGTGATGAGGAGCTTCATAAAGGAATCCTTCCCCATTTCCCCCTTGTTACCCGCTCTGCCGCGGTTGACTGTTTTATTGACCGCGTCCGCTTCGTACTTCGTTTGGATCAGCCGCTCGGCCGACATTTGCAGCGTCTTCATTCCCTCCTCCTATATTATGAGGTTTATATATCCGTCATGGTATGATTTCGAATTTACCGCGAACCCGCTTTCCGCCTCAACGTCCGCCTGAGCCGGCGATAAAAACGGCAACGGCCCGTCTCCGGCTTTATGCAGGAGCCTCTCCCGCTGGTCGCTGACGTTCACCTGGAATTCCCCGACCGAGATACCGGCCTGCCGCAGCTCGTCCTTTATCTGCTCAATGTTCGTCAGGAGCATGTCCCGGGCGGCCGGTGTGTCCACCAGGAATTTTCCGTGTACGACTCCGTCAAGAAGCCCCAGGCTGATCCTGACGCTCCCCAGCTTCGCCGGATGGAGGCGGAGGGAGAATGACGCGTTTTTAGAGTCTTTTACCGCGACCCTCGCGCTCTGGATTATGTTTTCCAGGTTTTCCCTGATCTGATGGTTCTTGAATAATGAAGCATCCGGCAGATCCGGTGCCTTAATCGACGAATCGCCTTTCATTACATTGAAGTTGGAAAGCGTTCCGCCTGCCGCTCCCTCGTCGCCCCGTTTCTGAAAAAGGCCTTCGCCTTTGGAGCCTTCAGTTATAAACGCGGGCTTGTTCTGCTTCTCCCCGAAGGGAAGGGGATGATCATCGGTGCGCGCGGTCTGCCTCTGATCGGAACTTTTATCCTGCCTTGATTTTAATTTAGCGAGCATCTCCTTCATGGTTGCGAGAGCGGCGGTCGCCTGCTCCCGCGAGGCGTCCGGCGCCATGTTGATGCTCAGCCGGTTAAGAAGAGACAGAGCCTTGTCCAGGGTTTTCGCGAGCTCCTTCCCGTCATTTTGTTTCCGTAAGCTGCTCAACAGATCGTGCAAGCCTTTTACGGCTGCCCGCGCCTGCCCGGCATGCGGGGTGTCCTTAATTTTGTCCAGGAAGGAGATGAGCTTGTGTAGGATGTCAAGAAGGCCGGCTATGGTATCGCCGTCCGCCTTTTTTGTCTTTTGCTTGTTCAGAGCCTTCAGGTCTGATCTGTTTTCATCTGTTTTTTTAACATGCGCCTCAAGGCCCGGCTTCTTTTCTTCTTTGATCCCTTTTATATCCTGGTCTTTTGCTTCTGCAGCCTGGTTTTGCGTTGCCGGCTTTGCCTGGTCAGCGGTTTTCTCCGCACCAGGGAGCCGCTCTTCATTCGGCGTGGCCGTTCCCGAGGCTTCTTTTTCTTTATCCACGGGAGCGCTGTGTTCATGCTTCAGCGCTTCAATCTTTTCCGGGACGCCCGGCGCGGATTGCTCTGAAACGCTTACCCGGTCTTTCAGCATGTTGAAAAATCCGGCAGAAGAGCCCGTATCCGGCGCAACCTTGGGGGAATGAACCGCCAGCTCCTGGCTGTTGTTCAGTGAAAATTTTATGTCGCTCACGTTCTGCATAATTATAAGCCTTGTATCCGCGTTTGGCTTATTAATATATCGATACCGGGCGGAATAAACTGAATGGAATTTTGGCAAGATGGGGATTAATTTCAAGTGGGGCTGTCTAAAAAGACATATAATACTCTCGCAAAGACGCGAAGAATCATTCATTTTTTTAATGAATTATATTAAAAAAGATAATAAAATATCTTCTTTGCGACTCTGCGAGAACCTCTTTTTAGACAGCCCCACTTAGGGGGCCGAGAGACTTGATTCGAAGATATAAGTAATGATTGGCCAATAAGAGAGGGGGCCAAAAATTCAAGGTTTTTAAAGTTTTCTGCACAAAAAAATATAAATGCACAAATTTTATTTTACCTTAAACCGTATCCATCATAACCTCATCGTCGGATACCGCGCGCTGGATCCAGAGGTGCACGATGGTTTCGCATTTTAGCTTACAATCGCGATACGCGTCTTTCAGATGCTCTTTTAATTCCGGGTTCAGATGCTTGTATAAGCGATTTATGTTATTTTTCGCCCTGTCGGCGAGCCGACGTATAATGACCGGGTCGATATCCGCCCCGTGATCGAAGCTGTTCGCGAATTGTTCTTTCAGCCTCTCGATCATGGATTCCATACGGCTGGACACCTCGTCGGCCCTGAGAATATCATTCGTCATTTTAAAGAAATGGTAGCCCTTCACCGCCAGGTTGACGGCGAGGGGGAATTTCCCCGGCTTATGCAGGATCGCCGAAAGAAGAAGTCTGAGATAATGAAATCCATAGGATGAAAAGGTCTGCTTTACGAGCGAAAGACATAACGCTCGAAGGTGATTGATATCGATATGTTCGCCTCTGGCGCCATTGGACGGTAGTCTTTTCAGGAGGCTCCGGCAGCGGGCGAAGTAATACTTCGGCTTGTAGATCGTAGATATGATCCTTTTGTAGCCCGCCAGCAGTATATCCCGCGGCATGCGCGGCACGAAGTTCAGCTCCACGGCGTGCGTATTGTTGCCGGAGGCGTCGCCGATTATGCGGCCCTCCCGCTCCAGGCGCCGGTAAAGCTGGGTGTTGGGCAGCGCGACCAGCGTGCCGATCATGGCGATCGGGATTCCCGCCTTCTGTATGAACTCGATCTGGAGGTCGAAAATATCCTCGGCATCGCCGTCGAAGCCGACAATGAATCCGCCCGATACCTCCAGCCCTTTGTCCTGTATCTTTTTTACGCTCTCGAGGATATCGGCCTTGGTGTTCTGCTGTTTTTGGGTTAACGCGAGGGTTTTGTGATTCGGCGTTTCAATGCCGACAAACACCATGTCGAATCCCGCCTCCACCATCTTGTCCATGAGCGGCCCGTCCTGCGCCAGGTTGATGCTGGCCTCGGTGAAGAGCGTGAACGGGTAATCCCGCGAGGCCTGCCACGCGATGATTTGATCCAGTATCCGCCTGACCTTTTTTTTATTGCCGATAAAGTTGTCGTCTACGACGAAGAGCGAGCCCCTGAACCCGGTTTCGTACAGGCGCTCCATTTCTCCGGTGAGCTGCTCCGGAAGCTTGTATCTCGGTACCCTTCCGAACATCTCGATGATGTCGCAGAATTCGCAGTTGAAGGGGCATCCCCGGGACGATTGCACGGCCATGGTGGCGTATGCGTTTATTTCGAGAAGCTCATAGCGCGGCGCAGGGGTTTTGGTAATATCGGGTTTGGCGGCGTCCATGTATATTTTTTTGGGATTGCCGCGCTCCAGATCATGTATAAACCGGGGCAGGGTTATTTCACCTTCGTTGAGGATGAAATAATCGACGCCCTGGATGTTTTGGTGGCTTGTCGTGGGGTAGGGTCCGCCGGCTGCTACGGGAGTGCCGCATTCGTTACACAATTTGACCGCTTGCCGGAATGACTCTTTCTGGACGATCATGGCGGAAATAAAAACGAGGTCGGCGCCGGTTATATCCTCGCGGCGCAGCTCCTGGATATTCATGTCCACCAGCTGCACCTCATAATTATCGGGAAGCATGGCGGCTATGGTGATAAGTCCCAGCGGCGGCATGGTTGCCCGGTAGCCGAGGAACGGGAGCGCGTACTTATAGCTCCAGTAGGTCGGCGGTATTTTCGGGTAAAGCAACAGTATTTTTTTGTTCATATAAAACTCCACGGGATCGTATTTAAACAAACCTTATTGCGTTCTGTCCTGTAATCACTTCCGGTGTGGATAATTGCGTTATTAAGAAGAATTGTTTATTGATAATAAAGACAGGTTGATCAGGCGGCAGGTTGCAAAAATAAAGGTTAATATATAGTATTACATAGGAAAATACGCCCTATTCAGAACCAGTTTTTTGTATAAAAAGGCTTATCTGTAGCGGCTTTAGATACCATAAAGCCATTTGTACCGGCTAAAGCGCAGGGAACAGCGTCTTAAATTTTTGCGTAAATCACATCCTTACGACCTCAAAGCCGTCAAAAATTCACGGCGTGAGCCTGTCGCAGTCCCTTCTTGCGGAACGGGACGAGAAACAGGTGCGGGTTTTTCCCGACTCGTCCGCGCTGGTGAGGCGTTACGAAACGATAAAAAGGGGAGTGAATGATAAAATATATTAAAATAAATGTTTTAAAATCCAACATATAGTTGACGAAATATCCAACATGCTTTATTTTAGTATAAAGGTAAAAATTTATGATTAAAATAGATAAAATATTGGGTGAAAAAGTCAAATCTCTTAGAGAAAAGGCCGGTCTTAGTCAACAAGACTTTGCTCATAAGATAGGAGTATCTCGTCCTACGGTATCTCAGATCGAAAGCGGCGCGAGAAAATTAAACCCTGATGAATTGCTTTCAATTGCCCGCTTATTTAATATTTCAGTCGATCTTCTTTTTAACCTTGATAAAGAACCGCAGGTTATTTTGGAGCAAAACATTGAACTGGAACAACCATTTAAAAAGAACGATATTCGAATAAGCGTACCTCAAAAAAACCTGAAGAAATTCAAAGAAATCCTTTTGTATATTTTGAACAGGGTGGGTTCCAAGCCGAATGTCGGCGAAACGGTTATTTACAAGCTATTATATTTCATCGACTTCGATTATTATGAAAAGTATGAGGAACAGCTTATCGGCGCCACCTATATTAAAAATCATTATGGTCCGACTCCTATAGAATTCAAAAAGATAGTCGAGACAATGCTCGATAAGGATATAATTAAAGTTGAAAGTAAATACTTCGATTATCCCCAGACGAAATATCTTCCATTGCGTTCCGCCGATATCAGTTGTTTTAATGGAAAGGAGATAGAGGTTATTGAAAATGTATTAAACAAGCTGTCTGATATGAAGGCTGGTCAGATCAGCGATTATTCTCATGGAGATGTCCCCTGGATGGTTACCGAAGACGGCAAACCCATTGAATATGAAACGGTCTTCTACAGAACGAAGCCGTATTCGGTAAGGCAATATGACGAAGATGTTCAGTAAAATCGACCGTCTTCCGGAATTCGACAGGGATTTTAAAAAACTTATTAGGAGGTTCAAAACCCTGGCAGATGATCTTGATACATTTATTAAAAGTGAATTGAAGCTGTATCACAAGCTGAAAATTGATAACAACGGGATATTCGAAATATCCGGGTTAGGCATTGAAAATCCGAGAATCTATAAGGCGAAAAAGTTCGCGTGTAAATCGCTCAAAGGCAAGGGAGTGAAGTCCGGGATCAGGGTGGTTTATGCGTATTATGATTCCATTGATAGAATAGAATTGATTGAGATTTACTACAAAGGGGATAAGAAAGATGAGGATTGCAATAGGATAAAAGAGAGGTATAAATCTTAATCTGTTATGAGACATAATGTTTATCAAAATATTTTCCTTGGGTTCCCGTTAATTAAATAATGGTTGACAAATATAAAAAATATTGATATAATGTCAACCATTGGGAGACGATGTATCATGCCAGAAAACATCACTGAACGCCTTGTTTCGGCCCGGAAAATGGCGGGTCTATCGCTTCAGGATCTTGCCGACAGGCTCGAAGCGGGGATCACGAAACAGGCCCTCAATAAATATGAACACGGCAAGGCGCGTCCCTCAAGCGAGGTGCTCTTACAGATCGCCAGGGCGCTCAATGTCCCTGTTGAATATTTTTATCGAACCACCATGGTCGAACTGCGGGATATTGAATTTAGAAAGCATTCACGTCTTTCGAAGCGTGACATCGAGCGTATCAAGAGCGAATGTTGCGATTTCCTCGAGCGCTATCTCGAGCTTGAGAATCTTCTCAATATACAATCCGAATTCAAACGCCCGTTGTCAAATTTTCGGATTATCGGTGATTCCGATATAGAACGGATATCTGTTGACCTCCGTACTGAATGGGGACTCGGTCTTGCCCCCATACCCAGTGTTGTGGAAATGCTTGAGGAGAAGCGTGTCAAAGTATTCGAAGTCGATGCGGATCATACCTTCAGCGGCATGTCCACCTGGGTAAAGGGGATCCCGGTTGTGGTCCTCAATAAAAATGCCAATCCACAGCGGAAGCGTTTCACCGCGTTGCATGAGCTTGCACATCTCCTCCTCGACCTATCCGCTTTTGATGATAAGGAACATGAGCGTTATTGTAACAATTTTGCCGGTGCGTTCCTCGTTCCCAGGGAAACCTTTCTAGAATGGTTCGGTGAAAAAAGGACTTCCATCACCCTGAATGAGCTCAAATTGATCGATGAGAATTTTGGAATATCGATTCAGGCGATCATGTATCGAGCGTATGTCCTCGGTATCATATCAGAGCCCACTCACCGGGAATTCAGCATCTGGCTCAGCTCGTCGGGGAATAGAAAGCAGGAATTTATCGAATTTTGCGGCAAAGAGCTTCCGCGGCGCTTCACCCGTCTCCTTTGTAAGGCAATAACCGAGAGTGTCATTTCCATGAGCAAGGCGGCATCTCTGGCGAATAAAAGATTGGCCGATTTCAGGGAGGAGATCATTGCGGTCGGATGAAGGTACTTATTATGATTCGAATGGTTTACGGCGTTAATATTAATTGACAATCATTCATGTTTTGTTACAATTATCTATATAGGGTGTTCGAATAATGTTTTACCGTAGAAAAATATTATTGGCTTTGATACAGACTTTGGGAGGTCGGGTAAATAATACCGACTTCCAGAAATATCTCTTTTTAGTTAATGAATTCACTTCAAAAACTTATTATAATTTTGTTCCCTATAAGTATGGGTGCTTTTCGTTCCAATCGTATTCCGATAAACGGACATTGACAAAATATACTATCCTGAAAAATTACGATGATGCCTGGATTAAAAACGATAAAGTAGATTATCTATCTATGCTTTCGAATCCAGATCGTGCTGCATTGAACAAACTGAAAGTGAATTTTAGTTCTTTAAAAGGAGATGATTTAATTAAGCATATCTATCGGAAATATCCTTACTATGCAACTCGCAGCGAATTGATGGAAAAATTATTGACGCCGGAAGAAATTGAGGTCGTAAATAAAAAGCGGAATAGCGATCACACGATCAAGCTGTTTACACTTGGTTATGAAAATAGGGATATTGATGAATTCGCCAATCAATTGCTTCTAAACAATATTAAAGTCCTATGTGATGTGAGAAAGAACCCTGTTAGCATGAAGTATGGTTTTTCCAAAAAACAATTAAAAGATACTTTTGGAAAATTCGATATTGAGTATACACATATCCCAGAACTCGGGATTGATTCGGCTAAAAGGAAAAACGCAGCCCTTGCCGGTGATTACAAGCATCTTTTTGATGAATATTCGAATGATGTAAGTAACAATAAATTGGAGTATATTGTTAAAATATTAAATCTCTTAACTGAGTATAAAAGGGTTGCATTGGTTTGTTTCGAATATGACCCTTCTAATTGTCATCGTAGCAGAATCGCCCAACTTGCATCCGAACTCTCCAGGAATAAACTGAATGTTGCCAACCTGTAAAGCGGCAAGGACAAAGGTTTTAATAACCGTTAAAACTTATCCAACTCTTTCCGTAAAATATAATGAACTTGTTTGTACTGCCGGTTTTAGAGAAGATGGTTCTTGGGTAAGAATATATCCGATTCCATTTCGATGTCTTGATTATGATAAGCGTTATTTGAAATACCAATGGATTGAACTTGATCTTGTAAAGAATGATTCCGACCCGCGTCCAGAGAGTTTTAAACCAGTTGATTATGAAAATATTATCCTCGGCGAAAAAGTTGATACCGATGGCCGTGCGTGGACAAAGCGCCGTGAGTTGGTCCTTTGTAATGTTCATTTGAGCATGGATGATTTAATTGCTGAAGCTAAAGACAAGTCTAAGGTAACATCGCTAGCGGTTTTTAAACCTACGGAAATTATTGATTTTGTTATTGAGAAAACGACACATGAATGGGATAGACGTAAAGTAGAGGCTTTAGATCAGGGGGATCTTTTCAAGCAATCGGAAAATCCTTTTAAAGTAGTAAAAAAACTTCCTTTCATCTTTTCATATGTTTTTAAGGATGAATCAGGAAAGAAAAGCACATTGATGATCGAGGATTGGGAAATTGGTCAACTCTATTGGAATTGTCTCAAGCGTAAGGGAACGCCAAAGGCAGCATGCGATGACGTTAAGAAAAAATATCTTGATGATTTTGCCTTTAAAAAAGATTTGCACTATTTCCTGGGAACGACACGTGAACGACACTTCATAGCGAAAAACCCATTTATTATCATTGGAGCTTTTTATCCGAAAAAAATAATGAAATCATATTAGGAATTAACTCATGCCCCTCAGTTTCGGCTCAATGCCATGCGTGCCGGGCGGTACTTGGATATTCACCGTGTAGCCGAACGAGCCGTCGGGGTTGACTTCCGCGCGGAGGTTCAAAGGAAGAAGAAAAATTGTTGATATAGCTGCAAGATAAAGGCCAAAATTGAAGAAATGTTTTACGTGTTTCATAAAAACCCTCCAAAATAATAAGTTTTAATTATTCCGGAATGTGCCTTAAATTTTAATCTATCTGTGGTGGCACGGTTATCTCAGTCTCATGAGATTAACGATTAAGTAGTGTCATTTGATGGAAAAAATTGCAATTTTTTTTTGAAAAAGAGAATTTTTTCTAACATAATGCGGGCTTCGTCCACAACTCAAGCCGCTATCGCAGGAGAGCACTGCTGGGCTTTTTTAAGGGTCTCTTCCATGACCGGAATGTCGGTAACCGACTACGGGGCGGAAATCGCGAAAGACGAATCAATCAAGCAGAAACGGCTTGCCGCGTTCAACCGGCTTTCCGCCGCGCTGACTGGCCAGGGACGGGGGGCTCATTTTCGGGTTCAGGATATATGGCTCGCCAGCCAGGCGATTCAACACGGGTATAAATTCCTGACGCTGAACAAAAAAGACTTCGCGGATATTCAAGGCCTTGATCTGGTGGTATTTATCACATAGGAAAATACGCCCTATTCAGAACCAGTCCTTTGACATAAAAAGGCTTATCTGTAGCGGCTTTGGATACCATAAAGCCGCTTGTACCGGTTAAAGCACCGGGAACAATGCCTTAAATTTTTCATTATAAGTGAGATCGATGGCGCCCCACATGCCACCGGAAAGCGGCAGGGGATACTTGCGGACTATATTTTCAGGAATATTCACAGAATTTTCATTGATCGCTGAATTGGTATTCATCGTATGTTCAGCCCTTTTAAAAAATAATCGACGCGCTCAAAAACATCCCGCTGTACTTGCTCGCGCTCCTCTCTGTCGGTCACGGTATTAAAATCGGCGACCGCCCGGGGACCGAAATGGTCTACAGAAGCGAACTTCTCGGCTATTTTCTGAAGGCCTTCGGTGACCAATCTATTGCCGAGATGGGGACGGAATTCACTGATGAGCGCATCAAGACCGCCCGGAAAATATTTAAGACAATAATAAATGTCATACGCATCTTTTTCTTTCAAGCGATCGGCAACGGCCATGCCTTTCATCACCATGAACGGCACCATCGAGGCTACACGAACACGAGCAGAGTCCTTCGTCCCTCCGGGAAGAGTGCCGTCAATGGTCAATACTTTGTTCATTTCAAGCGCTATCTCACACCCCCTGGCCTTGCGAGCGCGTATATCCTGAACCGGTTGAGTGCGATGAGACTTGCCGGTCCCCGCATATTCGCCGGCGAGGAAATCCACTTCTACGGCAATTTCCTGACCTTCGACCGTGACTTTGCGGTAAAAGATGTAGGGTTGTCGTTCATCCTCACTGTAACCACGCTCCTCAAGTAGCGCCTTGATTGTTTTGTATGCTTCTTCTTTGGCCATGCGGTGATCAAGGGCAATATCAATATCTGTACTTCCCACATGGCTCTCGCTCACCGAGGGGAGGAGAAGGGCAGGGACCCACCCGCCGATGATTATCATTTCATCTTTGTATTCACCCAGCACACGTACCAGCTCGAGCATTACCGAACGGGCGGCGCTTACCAGCCTTTCGTTATAATCGTCGCGATTTACCATGTTTTACCGATCACCTGCTTGAGTATTGTATCAGCAGCTTCTTCACCACGGCCCTTGTAATTTTTAAGATCGAGATATAACTGTACCGGAGAGACCAGCCGTATGTTATTCTGTGAACTGCCGTAATACACGCCATCGTCGTAAGGAAGCAGCAGACTTACATTTGCACCACTGGCGACCTTTTTCAACTGAAGAGCGTTTTCAAGGTTGTCGCTGATTTCGGAAACATAAGCCATGACCCGCTGATGACGAACGGAAGGAGCCGTACGATTGGCGCCCGAAAAGCCGGTTAATGCGTATTCGATATTGTTATTATCACAGAAGGACGCCAGGTCTTTCTCAATATCCGCGGGCTGCTTGAGTGAGTAATATTCATAGACCGTATTTTTTTCAAACGAATAGTTCTCACTCCATTCCGTGAGAAGATCGGCGGCCCTTGATAGAAGGATCCCCGCGCCGGTTTCAGATATCCACTCGCGATCGGCGAGGAGTTTTTTCACATTGGCAACCTGGCCCAGACTTACCCTTGCTTCATCGGCAAGCTCTTGCATTTTCCAGCTTTTCGGGTGATTGACCAGGAGCACCCGCAGCACACGCGAGGCCTTTGGCGAGTAGAGTGAACGAATGTCGCGCTTCTCGGCGAATTTATTGGGCTTGCCTTCTTTTTCTATATAAATCCGGTCAAAGGAAATACGGCAGTTACCGGAAAGGTCGATCGTGCCGATAGATGATTTCGCGCACAGGCCAGCCGACTGCGGTGAAATATAAGGAGCGAGGAATATGCCATAAGTACTCTGATTATCTTCCCTGATGCGCGACAATTGTTGAATCGCCATCCTGGCATACCGGGGCTCCCCGTTGGTCTTTACTTCGACCGCAATTTTTTTCTTTTCACCCGCGGACTCAATGGTGAGCAAGAAATTAACCGTATCATAAGTATTGAATACAGAGGGTTTAATGCTTTTCAATTTGATGAAAGACACTGTTTCAAATACTTTACGCAGGGCCTCTTCAGCCTGCTTTTCAATTTTATCAGGTTTTATTTTCATTGTTTACAGAGCTTTCAACACTTGCTGAAAATACAAGATACAGTGAAAAACAAATACCGTCAAGAATAATTTTCACTGGAATAATTATTTTCAACAAATGCTGAAACCATAAAAAATACTGAATGATTCCTTTCGTTGAGACTATTGAAAACTCATTGACATTATCAGATAATCATATTAAATTATATTATCTAATTGCTTGAGCTAGGCGATTTTTATATATAAGGCGAATTTATATCTCGTTATTACTTGTTCAGCATGTGAGCCATTAAAGCCGGTTGTTTCGCTGCGGAGCGATCCTCCTGACCAGTCCTCGCTCCACGCAAAACTTCCTGTTTTGCTCGTTATCGGGCCGAATTTCGTTAGTTATTGATTGTCACGGCGTAATAACGAGATATAAATTCGCCTAACTCGATAAGGAGCCTTCCATGACCGAAATGTCGGTAACCGAATTCGCGAAAAACCTTCGCTCCGTATTTGACCGGATTGAACATAAGGGAGAGGAGATCATCCTCGTGCGGAATAAGCATAAGATCGCCAGAATCATTCCCGGATCGCCTGAATTGACCGCTCTTGAAGCCATGAGCGATCTCTATTCCACGCTCTCGGGAATTGCCGGCGATACGTGGATGAAGGAAAGCCGAATAAATGAGAATCTTAAAAAGGGAATAAAAAATCCATGGGATTCCTGATCGACACGTGCGTATGGGTTGATGTCGAGAGAGGGAAAATTTCTCCTCAAGATGTTTCCTATTACACGGAAAAGCACCCGGTTTTTATCTCACCGGTTTCGATCGCGGAATTGACCTGCGGGGCGGAAATCACTAAAGACGAATCAATCAAGCAGAAACGCCTTGCCGCGCTCAACCGGCTTAAGAAAAAGCCGGTATTGATTATCGATGAGACAACCGGGGACATTTTTGGACGGCTTTCCGCCGCACTGACCGGCCATGGACGGGGGGCTCATTTTCGGGTTCAGGATATATGGCTCGCCAGCCAGGCGATTCAACATGGATATAAATTCCTGACACTGCATAAAAAAGACTTCGCGGATATTCAAGGCCTTGATCTGGTGGTATTTGGAGAGCAAATAGCATAAGCATATTGGTACCTACAATGGTACATACTTAAGAATAAAAAGTAATTGCCGATTAAGAAGAAGCATGATTTTTTATCAAAAAACATAAGCAAAGGTTAATACATCCATGCTTTCAGTTAATGATAGATCAAAAATTGTGGAATTAGCCGATAAATATCAGGTTAATCGAATTATCCTATTCGGCTCCGGCGCTTCACCTGAACAAAGAGGTAATGACATCGATCTCGCAGTTGAAGGTATTGCGCCAAAAAAATTTTTTGAATTTTACGGAGAGCTTTTTTTCAGTCTGTCACAGCCTGTCGATTTAATAGATATATCAAACAACAAAAGTAAATTTTCAAATTTAATTCTGAGGGATGGAATAATCATTTATGACCGAGTTAAAGGACAGGATTGATTCAGAACTCGAGAATATCAACGCGATATTACGGGAATTACCGGAAGCGCGTAAATGTTCCGCCCTGTCCGCTCTTGAGCTAGCCGGTGTCGGTGCGCTTATTCATAATTTTTACAATGGCATTGAAAATATATTAAAAAGCATATTTCAATTTAAAAAATTTGATTTTCCGACCGGTGCGAACTGGCACCGCGATTTATTAGAATTATCTTTAGAGAATAACGTAATATCGAAAAATACTTTTGAAGAATTAAAACCCTATCTCGCATTCAGACATTATTTTAGTCATGCATATGCTGTTGATCTTATTCCCACCCGCATTGAGCCATTGGATGAGAATTTAGAAAAAGTTTTGAAGAATTTCATGAATGATATTGGAAAGTATCGCTAATCAATTTAGCATAATATGTGTGATAACATTTAGAATGCGCCGTGTGGCCTAAGGCCTCGGGGAAAAATCAATCTTCTAAAAGTCCCGCCAACTCCTCCGGCCTTTCCAAAAGCTCCAGCGCGCCGTTCGCGCGAAGCTCTTCAGCGTCCCGAAATCCCCAGAGCGCGCCTACCGGGTGCATTCCCGCGGCGATCGCTGTTTTCATGTCCGTGTCTGAATCGCCCAGGTAGATGAATTGTTCCGGCGCCAGTCCCATCTGCTGCGCGATTAAAAGCGCAGCATAGGGGTCCGGCTTTTTGGGAACGCCGGGACATGCGCCCATGACGATCTCGAATTCCCATTTTGCCAGATACCTCTCGTAGATCATCTTCGTAAAAAGGTCTGGCTTGTTTGAAAGCAGGGACAGCCTGACTCCCCTTTGGCGGAGGTTATCGAGCATTGTATCGACGCCCGGATAGAGCCGGGTATTCTTATCCCACCGCATGGAATATTCCGCGTTCATTTTCTCCGCCAGATCGGGAACGAGCCTTTCTTCAAACCGGTCCTCAGGGAGCACCCTTCGCGCCAGCATATCCATGCCGCCTCCCACGAATTTCTTATACTTGTAGGCCGGGTGCACGGGAAAGCCGTACCCCTTCAAGACCGCGTTCATTGAGTCCGCTATGTCTTGAAGAGTGTCAAGCAGGGTGCCGTCCATGTCGAATAGTAGTGCGCGGTATTTCATTTTTTTGTGACCATCCGGCTTTTTTATAATTTTTCGTAGAGAGTGACCTCACCCCCCGGCCCCCTCTCCACAAGGAGAGGGGGAGCTTATGGCTATAAGCTTTATGCACCCCCCTTCTCTTATTGAGGAGAAGGGGGGATGAGGTCATTCTCCGCGAGAAATAGCCGAGTAGTTATCTATTTTGCAAGTAATTTCTTGAAGAATTTTATTGTCCGATCTTTTTCACGCCGACCGGCCTGATGAATTGTCCGCGCATTTCGGGATAACCGGCGATCAATGAAAAAATATAGTAACCATGCGGCTTATTTTGTAATCTAAACAACATGACTTGCGCGGGAGGGAGTGAATTAAATTTTGGGAAATTCCTCACGTAAGATCCCCCTGTCCCGCAGCAGGAGGGCACGAGTAAGACGAATGTAATTAGATAAAAACGCCCCCTCGGGGGGATGGGGGGGTCTAAAAAAAATGTGAGTGCCTCAGTTTTACCCGAAAAATAATTCATACTCTGCACGGGACAAATGTAAATATATAAAATGACTTGATATCTTATCAGAAAAATTCATTTATGGATATTTACCGTCAGACTTGTTGCATAACTGGTTAAAATTATTCATTTTCAGCTTTTTTAAGTCCCCCCCTTTAGGGGATTTAGGGGGTTACGGGACAGCCTCATAAAAATCATTGATTATTGGGTTTTGTAACAAGCCTATTTTAATTTACCCGATTTTCCGGAGAGCCGATTTGGAGAGCAACGATTCTCATCGCCCATGGGGGTTTTTCGAGAATCTGAATGATTCGCACGATCACAAGGTGAAGCGCATCACCGTTTATCCGGGCAAGCGCCTGAGCCTTCAGAGCCATGAGCGGAGGGCGGAGCACTGGTTCATTGTAGCGGGCGACGCCCTCTGTACCTGCAACGACCGGGTAACGAGGCTTAAGCCCGGGGAATCGGTTGAGATCCGCCGCAGCGACCGGCACCGGATGGAGAACATCGGAACAACCGACCTGGTGTTTATCGAGATTCAGACCGGCGATTATTTCGGCGAGGACGACATCAGGCGCTACGAGGACGACTATGGGAGAGTTTGAAACGGGGATTTAAATCCCCGGATCCTTCACGCAGGAGATTCACATGATTACCGTTCAGGGGATTACAAAAAAATTCGGGGATATCACGGCGGTCAACAACATCACCTTCAGCATCCGCGAGGGGGAGATAACCGGACTCCTGGGCCCGAACGGAGCGGGCAAGACCACCACGCTCCGGATGCTGACCTGCTTTTTAAAGCCGGACAGCGGCACGATAACGATCGGCAGATACAACGTCGACGACAACCCGGTCGAGGTGCGGAGCATCATCGGGTACCTGCCCGAGTCGGCCCCGGTGTACGGCGACATGATCGTGTACGATTATCTCTGCTTCATCGCCGCGGTCAGGAGGATCGACGATCCCCGGCGTATCAAAGAGATCGGCGATCTGTGCGGCATCAGCGAGGTGATGCACATGGACATAAGCCAGCTTTCCAAGGGATACCGCCAGCGGGTCGGGCTCGCCCAGGCCCTGATCCATGACCCGGATATCCTTATATTAGACGAGCCCACCAGCGGGCTTGACCCGAACCAGATCATCGAGATACGCAATCTGATAAGGGAGATCGGGAAGAAGAAGACGATCATACTCTCCACGCACATCCTGCCCGAGGTGGAGGCCACCTGCGACCGGGTGATCATCATCGATCGGGGCACTATCGTGGCGGACGACAGCACCGAGAATCTGCAAACCGAATCCGGAGGCAGGAAGCGGATAATCGTAAAGATTGCAGGAGCCGGGTATACGGCCCTGGCGGACGAGCTCCGGAATCTCGCGGGCGTGGTAAAGGTGGAGGATCTCCACGACAGCGAGCTTGTGTCGGCGCGGGTGACCTCGGACGGCGGCGGGGACATCCGTCCGGAGCTGTTTAAAATGATCAGCGGCAGGAATTGGGTGCTCTATGAGATGGTACAGGAGCAGCGGAGCCTGGAGCGCGTGTTCAGGGATCTCACGGGAGGAGGAGCGCAATGAGTTTTAAAATGAATTTTAAATTTAAGGATAGAATCGGGCAGGCGAGGGACGGGATCAGGGTTTACCTGCATGAGCCGGTCGCGATCATGGAAAAGGAGCTCATGACCTATTTTTACACGCCCATAGCCTATATCGTCATCACCGCGTTCCTGGTCGTTACCGGGATTTTCTTTTTCAAAGACTTCTTTTACTTTAACCAGGCTGAGATGCGCGGATTTTTCCAGCTCCTCCCCCTCATCCTGACCCTGGTGGTTCCGGCGGTGACCATGCGCCTTTTCGCAGAGGAGATCCACAGCGGCACCATTGAGACGCTCATGACCCTGCCGGTCACCACGGTCAAGACCGTGATCGGGAAGTTTTTTGCAGCCACGATCTTTGTGACCCTTATGCTTGCGCCCACGCTCGTGTATCTGGTCTCAATCATCATCGTGGGCTCGCCCGACCCCGGCCCGATCATCGGCGGCTACCTGGGAGCCGTGCTTCTCGCCGGCGCCTATTCGGCCGTTGGGATCCTTGCCTCTTCGCTCAGCAGAAACCAGATCGTTGCGTTCATCGTCGGCCTGATCATCTGTTTTTCCCTCTGGCTCATAGACAAGATAATCATATTCCTGCCGAACAAGCTCGCCTTTCTGGAATATTTCGGCACGGATTATCACTTCAGAAACATATCCCGGGGGATCATCGATTCGCGCGACATCATATATTTCCTTTCCATAATCGTCATTTCAATACTTCTTACCACCAAAATTCTTGATGACCGGAGATGACCGCAGATGAATATACGGAATATAATAACTCGGATAAAAGAGCAAAGCGTCCGGATCTTTCGCAGAATAATGGAAGCGGGCCGCGGCACGGCGCCGGTTCAGGGCAAAAAGAATCTGATCGTGGCCCTGTACATCGTCATAGTCTTATTGGTGAACGTCGTGGGCCTTACCCTGAATTTCAGGTGGGACCTTACCCGGAACCATACCTTTTCCCTGTCGCGGAAAAGCAAGGATATCGTTTCCCGCCTCAAGGAGAAGCTCAAGATTAAGGTTCTTTTCTCGAGCGATCTTCCGGCACAGCATTCCGCCATATTCCGCTACCTTAAAGATGTTCTGGAGGAGTACGATTATTACGGCAATGAATACTTCAGCTATGAGATCGTCGGCGACAAGGAGCTTGAGAAGCAGGCGACCGACTACGGGATTCAGCCGGTTCAGAGCCAGGAATTCGAAAGCGACCAGGTAAAGGTACGGCGCACCTATATGGCGCTCGTGATCCAGCAGTCGGATCTGGTGGAGAAGATCGACGCCGTTACCGAGCCGACCGGCCTTGAGTATCGTCTCACCTCCCTCGTCGAAAAGATGTCGAGCAAGATCGACGGCCTGCTCGGCCTCAAAGACCCGATCCAGGTCGTGCTCTACCGGGACGGTAGCCTCAAGGCCCTGCCCATTGAGGGGATCGACACCCTGGACAAAAAGGTGAAGGAAGCGGTGGATAAATGCAACGCGATTAATTACGACAGGCTCCAGTTCAAGCTCCTCGACCCGTCGGAGGATAAAACCGCGGCCGTTTCAGCGGAGATGTACGGCATCACGAAGCTTTCGTGGAAAGGCGGACGGGATCAGACCGGAACGGCCCTGCCCGGCGGCGAGGCGTACCTGGGGATATTGTTGAAGAATAAAGATAAAGCCGAGATCGTTGATTTGTCTGTGGCTCCGACCCTGGTCGGAAAGAACGTTATCGTGGGGCTGGATAAGCTTGAGGACCGGATCAACCGGGCGGTCGGCGCTCTGGTGAGCTCCAATCCGGGGATCGGCTATCTCACGGGCCACGACGAGGTCAATCTGAACGACCAGCAGTCTCCGGAGGGAGGCGCGGTTCTGAGGCAGGTACTCTCCGACGTGTACGAGATCAAGGAGATAGACCTGGCAAAGGATGATATACCGGCGGACCTGGGGCTTATCGTCGTCAACGGTCCGCGGAAGGAGTTCAGCGAGGCGGAGCTGTATAAGATCGATCAGTTTCTCATGAAGGGGAAGTCCGCCCTGTTCTTCATCGACTCCTTTAATGAGGTCGATGCCGGCCGGCAGAGCCCGTTCGGCGGCCGGCAGCCGATGATGCTTCCGATCAACACCGGACTCGAGCGGCTGTTGAATTCATACGGCGTCACAGTCGGTCGTAACGTGGTGCTCGATTCAAGCTGCGCACGAGGCCGGATCGGGGGCACGGTCAAGGAATTCTACTTCGTGCCCATCATCAAAAAGGCGGGCCTGAACCGGGAGAGCGTGATAACGAAATATCTGAAGGGAATGGCCTTTATCAAAGCCTCTTCGGTAGAGCCGGACCGGAAAAAAACCAAAGCCCTCAGGCTTGCATACGACGGTCTGGTAAGCTCCTCAAACGAGAGCTGGGAAATGACCGGAGAGATCAACCTGAATCCCTTTTTCATGATGCCGCCCCAAAATAAATCGGGCATGAAAAAATTCACGCTCGCGGCGCTCGTGTCCGGAAGGTTCGAGAGCTATTTCAAGAACAGGGACGTGCCGGCGGGCGCGGCTGCGGATACGGAGAAGAAGGGGAGGGGGCTTGTTACCGTGTCCCCGAAGCTTGACGCTACCGCGCAGACGGGGCCAACGCGGATCATTGTGGTAGGGACCTCGGAGATAACCCGGTCGTCGTTTCTCATGAACGCCAAGCAGATCATATCCAGCGCAGCCGCCGAGGCTGAGGATCAGGACAGGGTCTTTTCCAACGGGTTTTTCATACACAGCATGGCGGACTACCTGACCGGCAATTCGTATATCCCGGAGATGAGCAGCAAGAGCCTTGACTACAATCCGCTTGAGAAAACGGGCGAGGGCAGGAAGATCGCGCTCAAGACCGTCAATATCGCCGGCGTGCCGATACTGGTCGTCCTGGCCGGATTTTTCATATGGCGGAGGCGCCTCTCGCGCAAGAGAAGCCTGGCGGAGAAATTTTCCCCGGAGGCACGGCATGAATAAAAAGATTCTGATAAGCGTGTCGGTCATTACGCTTCTCCTCCTCTATATCATCATCGCCAGGGTGAACCGCCGCTCGGAGGTGCCGCTCCTGCCCAAATGGGAGGGGAAGGCGGATGAGATCGTGATAAACCATCCCGGAAGCACGGTAAAGCTCTACAAGAAGAGCGGGAAGTGGGTGGTTGGTGATGCGGCGTATCCGGCCGATGAGAAGGTCGTTGACGAGATCGACGGCCGTTTTAAGGAGATCAGCCTGACCGACCTCATATCGAAAAAAGGCTTCTACAACAAGTACGATCTGACCCCGGACAAATACAGCGAGGTCATAATCAAAAAAGGGGACGCCATTTTCAGAAAATTCAAAATCGGCAAAAAAAGCTCAACGGCCCGGCATACCTTCCTTAGAATAGACGACCAGCCGGACATATATCTCGCGGAGGGAACCTTCGATCTCCTCCTGAACAAATCGCTGGACGATTTCAGGGACAAGGAGGTTCTGAAAATCAAAAAGGACGCGGTTACCGGCCTGACCATCGATTACAAGGGGAGCCTGCTCGCCCTGTCCAAAACGGCGGAAAAAGCCGCCGCCGATAAACCGGCAGGCACGGAGAAGAACAAGGAGACCTCCAAACCCGGCCGGGAACAATGGGTCTGCAGGGGATATGAATCGGTTCCCCTCGACAAAAACAAGATCGAGGCGCTCCTCGCTTCCCTTGATCCGCTCAGGGTGTCGTCTTTTCAGGATATTCCCAAAGAGGCCCTGACCCGGCGCGTATGCACGGTGCGGATCAAGGCTTATCAGAAGGAGATCACGCTGGCGATCTACGAGAAAGACAATAAATTCATCGGCACCACCTCCGAGCAGCCGTACGTGTTCGCGCTTGAGAATTGGGTTGCCGAGAAATTTTTTATAACCGGCATCGATAAGCTGAAGGTTGGGACCTCACCCCCCCCGCCCCCTCTCCCATTAAGAGATGGAAAAAGGAGAGGGGGAGTCTGAGGCCGGTTCGCTGGATTGAATAGACTTGTTGCATAACTAATTTTTTTAACGGGGTTAAGGGGCGAAGCCCGAGCGAACAGGAGGTTCGCCTGCCGGCATGAAACAGGACGTTTCAATAAAGCCGGCCTTAAAAAGCCCCCCGCAGGGGCTTCACCAAGCGCGAAACGGGAGTTTCGCAACAAATCTAATATAATTGACAAAAATCAGAATCCGGAGTATTATTTTTATTATGGACGATACCAAACATCCGAACAACGCCGACGCGGCGAATAATACCGGAGCCGGAGGCGCTCAGACGAATGAATCCGGCTCGCTCATAATCGCGCGGGATATTCTGCCCGATGTCCTCAACATCATACCGATATCCCACCGGCCCCTGTTTCCCGGCATGATGATTCCCATTGTCCTGACCGGCGATTTCATGATCGATACCGCGAATAAGATTCTGGAGTCTGAGAAAAAAATCGGCGGCGCCGTGCTCGCCAAGGAGCAGCACGAGGGAACCCTCAAGTCCGACGATCTGTATATCGTGGGCGTCAGCATCAAGGTTCTGCGCGTGACGCCGATCGACGACAAGACGATCCAGATGATGGTCAATGCCCTGGGCAGGTTTACCCGCACAAAGGTTTTGTCGGATGGGCCGGTCATTCAGTGGGAGGTGGACAACCATTATGAGGAAGATTTTTCGAATTCAGAGGTCATGAAGGCCTATTCAAAGGCGATAGTATCCTCGGTCAAGGATTTGATAAAGTCCAACTCCCTTTTCCAGGAGGAGCTCAAGCTCTTTCTCAACCGGTTCACCCTGGAAGACCCGGGCAAGCTCGCCGATTTCGTGGCTTCCATGACCTCCGCGGACGCGGCCGAGGTGCAGGACATACTGGAGACCTTCGACATACGCAAGCGCGTCGAAAAGGTGCTCGTGCTCATGAAGAAGGAGATCGAGCTTTCCAAGCTCCAGGAGAAGATCACCAAGCAGATCGAGCAGAAGATTTCCAAGCAGCAGAAGGAGTTCTTTTTGCGGGAGCAGCTCAAGGAGATTAAAAAGGAGCTCGGCCTTGAAAAGGACGAGAAGACCTCCGAGGTCGAGAAATTCGAGGAGAGGATAAAGAAGCTCAAGCTCTCCGAGGAGGCCGCGCATATGATCGACGAGGAGATCAACAAAATGCGGCTCCTCGAGCCCCATTCCGCCGAATATGGCGTGAGCAGGAATTACCTGGATTGGCTCACCGCGCTCCCCTGGGGCGTTTTTTCCGTGGACAACTACGACATAAAAAAGGCCAAAAAGATCCTTGACCGCGATCACTACGGCCTTGACGACATCAAGGACCGGATACTGGAGTTCATAAGCACCGGCAAGATGAAGGGGAACATCACCGGCTCCATCATCTGCTTTATCGGCCCGCCGGGCGTGGGCAAGACCTCCATCGGCAAATCCGTGGCCGAGGCCCTGAACCGGAAGTTTTACCGGTTCTCCCTGGGCGGCATGCGGGACGAGGCCGAGATCAAGGGCCACCGCCGCACCTACATCGGCGCCATGCCCGGCAAGATCATCCAGAGCCTCAAGACCGTGGGCGTGGCCAACCCGGTCATCATGCTCGACGAGATCGACAAGATCGGCGCGAGCTTTCAGGGCGATCCCGCCTCCGCCCTCCTTGAGGTGCTCGACCCGGAGCAGAACGTCAACTTCCTCGACCACTACATCGACCTCCGCTTCGATCTTTCCAATGTCCTCTTCATCGCGACCGGGAACCAGATGGACACGATCCCCACGCCGCTCCTGGACCGGATGGAGGTGATGAAGCTCTCCGGCTATATATTGGAAGAAAAGATGCAGATCGCCAAGCGCTACCTCATCCCGAAGCAGCTTAAAGAGCACGGATTGAAGAAGGGGGACGTGGATATCGATTCCGAGAGCCTCCGCATGATCATCAACGGGTACGCGCGCGAGGCCGGCGTGCGAAGCCTGGAGAACAATATCCGGAGGATCATGCGCAAGTCGACCCGAAAGTTCGCCCAGAAAGAGGCGAAAAGGATCAAGGTGGTGAAGAAGAATCTTACGGATTTTCTCGGCAACCCCCGCTTCACCGACGAATCCCTGTACAACGAGCGGATCCCGGGAGTGGTGATGGGCCTGGCATGGACGAGCATGGGCGGAGCGATCCTCTACATAGAGGCGACCGCAGTTCCAGCGAAAGCCAAGGGCTTCAAGCAGACGGGCCAGCTCGGCGACGTGATGAAGGAGTCGTCCGAGATCGCCTACACCTACATAAGCTCGCGCATTAAGGAGTATGGTATTTCGGAGAATTTTTTCAACGATAGCTATATCCACCTGCACGTCCCGGCGGGGGCCACGCCCAAGGACGGCCCCTCGGCCGGGATCACCATGGCGACCGCGCTCTATTCCCTGGCGAAAAAAAAGCCGATCAAGCTCCATCTCGCCATGACCGGAGAGCTCACCATCACCGGAAAGGTTCTCCCGATCGGCGGCGTGAAGGAGAAGACCATAGCCGCAAAGCGGGCGCGCGTGAAAAATCTGATTTTCCCGTTCGAGAACAAGAAGGATTACGAAGAGCTGCCCGCGTACATCCGCAAGGGCGTGAACGCGCATTTCGTAAATTACTTCGACGAGGTGCTCGGAATCGTGTATTGATGCCGCGTGCATGAAGGCGAGGTTGAGCAACCTCGCTTTCGCGATCTCGCCAGGGGGAGAATAATGCAAAAATCCGCGATCATCATCGGCGCCGGGGTAGCCGGCTTGTCGGCGGGCTGTTACGCCCAGATGAACGGGTTTCGCTCCGAGATACACGAGATGCATACGGGGCCGGGCGGGCTCTGCACCTCGTGGCGGCGCAAGGGATACACCTTTGACGGCTGCCTTCACTGGCTCGTGGGAAGCTTGCCCGGCTCCGCCATGCACCGGCTCTGGCAGGAGGTCGGCGCGGTACAGGGGAGGACGTTTCACCGGTACGAGTATTTCACCCAGGCTATTGACGAAAAGGGTAACCGCCTTATAGTCTATACCGACCCGGACCGGTTGGCCGGGCAGCTTACCGCAATCGCGCCTGAGGACGGCCGGATCATCCGGCGCATGATCCGCGACATCAAGCGGCTTTCACGCAGCGACATGCCGGTGGAGTTCAGCATCCCGAATCTGTTCCGCATGCTTCCCTTCATATTCATGTTCATCAAGTACCGGATGCCGGCTGAAAAGCTTGCCGAGCGGTTTAAAAGCCCCCTTCTCAGGGAGCTGTTCGTCCGGGCTTTGGGATGGCACGATATGAGCGTGGCCTTCCCGCTCTGGACGCTCGCCCTCATGGCTGCCGGAGACGGGGGATACGCCATCGGCGGTTCCCGGCCCATGGCCGAGGCCATGGCTGAGCGGTACCGCTCCCTCGGCGGCGTTATTCACTACCGCTCGAGAGTTGAAAAGATACTGGTGGAGAACGACCGGGCTGTCGGAATCCGCCGCGCGGACGGTACGGAGCAGAGGGCGGATTACGTGATCTCCGCAGCGGACGGCCACGCCACCGTATTCGACATGATCGAGGGCAGATACGCAGGCAAAAAGATCCGGGAGCTGTACGAACGGCTCGATCCGTTCCCGCCCCTGGTGTACGTATCCCTCGGCGTGGCCGCGGATTACTCGGGGGAGCCGCACGCGATCTCGTTCCCCCTGGCGCTCCCCTTCATCATGGGACCGCACGAAATCTCTCGCCTGGGCATACGCATCTACAATTTCGATCCTACCATGGCGCCGAAAGGGAAAACCGTTATGATCGTTATGCTGGAAAGCAACTACGATTACTGGGAGGAGCTGGGCCAAAACCCGCGGCAGTACCGTGCAGAGAAAAAGAGGATCGGCGAGCGGGTCGTTGCCGGCATTGCGGAATTGTACCCGAAAATCAGCCGCCAGGTCGAGGTCGTGGACGTGGCAACGCCGCTCACCTTCGCGCGCTACACCGGCAACTGGCGCGGCTCCTACGAGGGATGGCTTCTCAACAGAAAGAGTATGGGAATCACCCTTCCCCAGAGCCTGCCGGGCCTTTCTAACTTCTTCATGGCCGGCCACTGGATCTCCCCCGGCGGCGGGCTTCCCTCGGGAGTCATGACCGCGCGGAGCGCGGTGCGGAAGATGTGCCGGAGCGAGAAGCGGAAGTTCGTCGCGGAGGTGCCGTGAGCTGTCATTTTTCAATTCTTTTCATCAATGAGCCGCATGATCGCCCGCTGAATTTCGATTGCCTTGATAATATCGCCGTCCAGCCGGGCCGCCTCAAGCTCGGGCAGTAATTTTTTGATTTTCTGTGTGTTCATGATTCGACCCGTCGCCTTTCGTTGAGGGCTGATAACCTCGGCCTGTCGCGCTCGCCCTGCCATTGCGTACTGTTGATAACCACGAAGCGGCCGTTTGTTATTCTCGATTTTTTTGATTGACTTTGAAATGTGGTTGACAACATTATTAATATAGGTAATGTACGTACATACATCAAGCAAAAATTATTGACAATGGGGTAAAAATTATGAAAGTTCGTACTATGCCAAGAAAGAAAGACCCCACCAAAAGACACGCCGATAAGGTTCGGCCGCATATCTATTTCAGCGAGGCCGAAAACTGGAAAGTCGAAAAATACAGGGTTGATCTTCAAATGGAAAAGGCAGAATTCTTGCGTGCTTGTATATTCTATATCATCAAGAACGGTATAGACCCGCGAAAATAACTCCTATGCCGGCTATGTTTGGACGTTGGACGAAAAATTTTGAACCCTCTTTTCGCAGTATAATAATTTTTACTTATCCCTATCATATTTCTTGATAATATGGTTATTATCTCTAAAGATAATAAAATTAAAGAATATAAAAAATATGGACTAAATTTAATCTGGTAAAAGGTGGGGCTCGAAATTCCTTATACTCCTCCCCTGAATTGACTAAGAGATCGATTGATTGTATATTTGATCAATACAGAGCAGCAGATTCCTCAGAAAAAGGGAAAAAACCAGCGGGAGGAGCAACAATAATGAAAAACAGAAAAACCATATTAATCACCGGATGCAGCTCCGGCATCGGTAAGGCAACCGCCCGGCATTTTCACCAAAAAGGATGGAACGTGGTCGCCACCATGAGAAACCCCGGGAAAGAAAAAAGCCTGAGCGAAGATGATCGATTAATCAAATTAAAACTGGACGTCCAGGACAAAGCGACGATCAAAAACGCCTTGAAGAGCGCCATTAAGAGATTCGGGAAAATCGACGTCGTGGTGAACAACGCCGGATACGGCACCGCAGGCCCGTTGGAAGCCGCGCGTGACGATCAGATTAAGCGGCAGTTTGACGTGAACCTGTTCGGCGTGATCGACGTTACCCGGGCCGTTTTACCGCATTTCAGGGAAAACAAGAGCGGCAGGTTTATCAATATCTCTTCAATGGGGGGGCTGGTCACCTTTCCATTTTTTTCTTTATACCATGCCACTAAATGGGCCATAGAAGGATTTTCCGAAAGTCTGCAATACGAGCTGGAACACCTGGGGATCGATGTTAAAGTCGTGGAGCCGGGCGCGGTAAAAACCGATTTTGCCGGCAGGTCCCTGGATCTGTTCGACGTATCAGGCTATCCTGACCATCAGTCTCTGGTTGAGAAGATGAAAAAAAATTTCGATCAGAGGAGCAGCAAGGCATCCGGTTATTCCGAACCTGAACAGATTGCCGCCGTGATTTTTAAGGCTGCGAGCGATGCAAATGGCCGTTTCAGGTTCATTGCGGGAAAAGACGCCAGGCTGGTGTGGAGATTAAGACGACTTTTAAGCTTTAAATTATTCCGGGCCATAATCAAAAAACAAGCCCTGGGTTAAGGAAAAAATCTGGGTTGCCCGGGGCTCGAACCCGGGACCTACTGATTAAGAGTCAGACAAGAGCAGAAACACCTACACGAATATAAAGGAAACATTGCTCTTTTAATATATTTAAGTCAATCAAAAAGCGCCTTTGTGCATCTACTTCCTGAAATTTTGCTTACATTTTGCTACACATGGAAAATCGTTGAATAGAGGATCTGTTATGTAGGTAGCTGATAATTTTTAGATTGGAGTAATCTTTGTTGGTAAAAAAATTTTTGAAAAAATTTAGAAGTTATGCTTGTAATTTATGAGCCTTGCATATTTTGCAGTCACAATAAAAGTTGGTAAAATGCCGGACACCAACAGCTATGCCATCTTTTCGATCTGCTCTTTTGAAAATATGATCAAATAATTTTTCATTTCTATTTTCCAAATATCTTCTCAAGGAATAGGCACACACATCTGCAATTTGTATCATGCTTGTCAATTGAGAATTAACAAATAGAGGTGTTTCGATTATATTTTCAATTGAAGTCCAAAAAGTGCCCGATTTATGAAAATTTTTCATAAGCTCGGTATGCTTTTTAGCAACAGTTTCATTATTATCATGAATAAGCATTCCATAAGTTGGATGCACATGATCGATTACTTTTAGAAATCTCTCGAACCTTGAAACAATTTGTTCGAAAGTTTGTTCGTCTATTGATAAATTTGATTTTGCCGGGTTAAAATGAATTTTATCGATGCATTCTGCAAATAATCGGGCAAAATTCCAATTCCCTATGGTTTTTGCGATTTCTTCTACAAAACTCATTCTTTCATGATGGGCTAAATGAATATAATTTTTGGTCTGAGAATAATTTTTTTTTGTTTGTTTATATAACCATCGATTTTTTGATTTCTGTAATTTTAATAAATCAACATTTCTATATTTATTTACTTCATAAATTCTGGTATTATAATCTAAAGAATTAAAATTCCTAATTTTATTTTGTTCAGTATAATTGCGGAGTAACCAACCTGTGTGTATTTCAGCATTAGTCAATTTATACGTATTCTTAATGCGATTTATATCTTGTTCGCATGATTTCCATTTGCCTATAGGTATTGTAATACCCGCCAAGATATAGTGGGACGTATTGCCAGGAATCTGAGGTGTTCCTGATTCATCTATGTAGCATAAATACATTTGGAAGTGATTAGTAGAAATAAAAAAGCGACTGGAGATGGGGGTCATGCCCCCTCTTGGAGACGCCCAGCGACTCCTTCCAGACGCATTGATACTATACTAATAACGGAAGAATTTGGCAATAACAAAATAGTAAAATGCAAAAAAAGTAAAAAAAAAGTGAAAAAATTTGAAAAAAAATTCAAATTTTTACTAAACAATAAAAAAATTCTACTCATATTTTACAAGACTATAAAATTCTTGACAAGACGGTCTTATGCGACATAATCCTCCCCATGGATCCCATCCCCACCATCACCCCCGAAAGAAAATCAAAAGGAAAATACGAACATTCAGCCCCCTTTGTGGTGTTTATCGATCGTGATAACATGACGTTAGAATTCAGGGACCAGGTGAGCTTTGAGATTGCCGTCCGGCACCTGCAGAAGATAAGGTTAAAATTTTTTAGCCAGCAGTAATTTATTTTTTCAGTTGTTCTTTAATTTGCTCGAAAAACAGCTTTGCCACATCCGCAGGCGTTTTTCTACTGGCGACACTTATTATATTGACAATTGAATGTCTGCTATCACTAACTCCGCCACCTGAAAAATTTGCGGTAATAAGGACTGCCGCAGTTTCGATGTCTACCATACGCATCTGGGCGCTAAAAGCAACACTGCTCCTGCCGGAATATTTAAGGACCACGATCGCATTTGTGCCGAGTATCTTACCCGCTTCAATAGCATTGTCCGATGATACGATGCCACTTTGTGAGAATTGATGTTCGGCCAGGATTTTGTTGATATGATTCCGGTCTATGACGTTAAACCCGAGGCGCATAAATTCAGCTTCAACAGAGGAAAAGAAGGCAGATACATCGCCCTGATCCGCCTGGTTATATTTGCTTTTCTCCTCCTCGAAAAACACGGCGATTTTGTTATGCTTTTCTATGGATAATTTCGGGCTGACAATTATGGTAATATCCGCAGCGAAAACGGGGATAGAAATAAGGCAAAATATAAATAGCTTTTTCATTGGTAAGCCTCCCGCAATATTGGGGTTATTTCTATAATAAGAATAAGCCCGGGTCTCTCATAGCTCTGTATTTAATCGATTGATGATACATTTTTCCACACTGTCAATATTTAATTTTTTTATATTCGGGAGCTTCCCCTAATCACTTCGACCTCCCCCCCAGTACCGGGAGGATGTGCTTTATCCATAATTGGCTTGATTCGATGCAATGCCGCGGTGAAAGACGCCTGCCGCTGGCGCGTTTGCTTATGGCCCAACGCGACTCCCAGGCGAAAAAATCAGGTCCGGCAAAATCAAACAGGGTCACCTGGTTGCCATCAATGCCGGTATAAATGCCTTCTGATTTCTGTTCTTCAATCTTCTTTAGGATAGATTCGCGCTCTGTTTTCTTGATCTGTTCGATCGCCCAGGTCTCGGCCGCTTTCTCAGAAGTGCATCCGGTAGACTTTCCGTGGGACCTTGTGCCGTCAGGAAGACGGAATTGGCAATAATAAACGGTCTTTCCTTTTAGTTTACGCGGGTAGAGGGTGAATTGCTTCGGCATTTAAAACCTCCTCGCAAAATTTTGCTACATTTTAGGATGTTTCAAGCGCCGTTTGTCAACAGTCTTTTTCCATAACTCCTAACTGGATCAGGACTTATCTTTGGGTTGCCCGGGGCTCGAACCCGGGACCTACTGATTAAGAGTCAGTTGCTCTACCAGCTGAGCTAGCAACCCCTTTATCCTGAGGGACAAGTATCCGGACCTTGGTTTGCGCGGCCGGAACCCGCCGTCCTGCCGCTGAACGATCCCTCAAGATTTGGATATTTATATAAATAAAAAACACCTGCTAAAAAAATCAATTAAAATAATTAATAGAGTTAGAAGTTGACAAAACCGTATATTCGTGTTACATTGCAGTACGAGAGGTTCTCCATGAATCAAACATTAACGATACGAATTCCTGACGAATTAAAAAAGGAATTGGAAGAGATAAGCAAAATTGAACAAAAACCGGTCAGTGATCTTGTCCGTGATTCGTTGAGGAGATATGTCGCCCTTCGGCGGTTTCGTCAGCTCCGCAATATGGTTCTCCCCTTTGCAGAAGCCCAGGGAATTCTTACCGATGAAGATGTTTTTAAGCTTATTTCATGAAAATAGTGCTCGATAGCAACATTATCGTCGCAGCTTATGCGGGTCGAGGACTTTGCAATTCCTTATTTGAGTTATGCATTGATAGATATTCCATCATTATCAGTGATTTTATTTTAACCGAAGTTAATCGGACGTTACACAATAAATTAAAAATGCCGCAACAAAATGTTCAAATTATCATTGATTATTTAAAAGAATTTTGCATTTTATCAACGTATACCGGATTAACCGAAAAAATTTGCCGTGATAAAAATGATAATGATATTATTGCGCTGGCTGTCGGTAACAATGTTGATTATTTGATAACCGGCGATAACGATCTGTTGGTTTTAAAAAAATATAAAAAGCTTAAAATTATTTCTCCAAGAGATTTCTGGCTGATAGCCAAAGGCGGTAATTAGCCGGGGATTGCTCAGTTTCAATTGAATAATAATCTTCCCCTTTATGGTATGAGAAAGTCTATTTTAGTATTTACAATAATATTTCCCTTTTCTTTAAGAAGAAAAATAGTATTCAAGTCAGAGCTCATATAATCACCGCTGAGGTGCTTTTTATCGCTGTTTATATCGATATATGAATACAAATAGTATTTACCGGGATGAACATTATTAAAAGTATAGCTCTTTGTATTTATGGGAAGATATGCATATTTTGAAATATATTTTAAATTTTCTTTTTTGTACTTAAGCCCTTCAAAAAGAGATTCGGTAGTTAATAAGAGGAATAACTCATGATTATTTTTGACTTTTATATCATCATCAACAATAATATTTACCGTAACATTTCCTACATACGGCTGCGTCGCCGAACTATACGGATCATTCTCGAATGAAAAGTAAATGCTTTCGGACATGTTTTTAAAAACATTGGAAAAATCTTTTATCATGACCGGCCGTGGAAATTTGAAATGTGATACGGCCCCGGAAGCGGATTTACGATCCCCCAGCTTTGCCTTCCACCTTGAATGCAGTTGCAGCGGATAAACTTTATTAAATTTACTGGTGTAGACTTCCATTATGAATTCATCGTCTTTAAAAAAGAATTCCGTGTATGCCCGTTTTGCGCCTGTTTGAAAATCGGAAAATCTATAGTATCCTTCCGATTCCCTGACCGTATCGACAGCTTCATACGTTACGCAGCCTTTATTTTGAAAAACGCCCTCTGTACGCATTGCGACTTTTAATCGATTATTATGCTTTACTATAAACAAACTGATGTAATTTAAGGTATCCTTGTCAAGCGTGGAATATTGCGATACTTGCCCGGGCGATACAGGCCGAAAATCCACATACCATTTATCAAAACTCCCTGCCGGCGTGGCAGAGGATACGGGCCCGTTCCATAATCCGGAAATCCTGCTTAAAATTCCAAAGCCAAAAATATTTTTGCTTTCATTATTCGGATTATCAGCAGGGGATACTTTTTCATTCTGCTTATTTATCTTCTCGGCGCTAATGCCGGGCATAAATAACAGTAAACCGACCGGTAATAATAAAAGAATTATTCTTTTAAGAAGCATGATCCTCCTCCTCTGGTCGCGTCCATCTGAGTGCGTAAAATGATGTAGAAAAAGTATCGTATACCTGCCAGGGCTGAAATTGTCAAGAAACAACAGGGCAGGAGGCGATACAATGCTTTTAACACGGGATACCATAGCGGATACTGATGGCAATCAAAAAACAGGATCATTCAGCAATTCAGAATATAATAATTGACATTTTGCTTTTGGGGATATATTTATGAAGCAAGGTTTATATATAGCTTGTTATAGACAATGCCGCGCGAGCTTAACGGGGGGCTCAGCGAGCCCTCCAGCGGTCGCTCAAATTTATTTTCTTGGCAAAACAAACCAAATGTAAAAAATTTGAAGTTCAACATTTTAAATGAGTTCAAAAATTTAGGAGGTGTATGAAATGAAATCAAAATTATTCTTCGTGTCACGCTGATCATGGAATGACCGGAAAAATTATTATTGAATGATTTCTGGTGCACTCTTAAATAAAAAATAAGGAAGAATAAATGAATATACATATTAAAAATAATGTTTACTGGGTAGGGAAAATCGATTGGGAATTACGCAAATTTCACGGGGATGAATACTCAACCCATAAGGGGTCAACATATAATTCCTATCTTATAAAAGAAGAAAAAAGCGTTCTCATCGATACCGTGTGGAAACCTTTTGCAAAGGAATTTGTTGATAATCTGAGAAATGAAATTGATCTTAAAAAAATCGACTGTATCATTGCAAATCACGCGGAAGTTGACCATAGCGGCGCCCTGCCTGAATTGATGAGTCATATACCGAACATCCCTATTTATTGTACTGCTAATGGAGTTAAATCTTTGCGGGGTCATTATCATAAAGATTGGGATTTCAGGGTAGTGAAGACAGGAGATAAGCTTAATTTGGGCTCTAAAGAATTGATTTTTATCGAAGCGCCGATGTTACATTGGCCGGACAACATGATGTGTTATTTGACTGCAGAAAATATTCTGTTCAGCAATGATGCATTCGGTCAACATTATGCCTCTGAATACCTGTTCAATGATCTGGTGGATCAGAATGAACTGTTTATCGAGTGCATGAAATATTATGCTAATATACTGACTCCCTTCAGCTCTCTGGTGCTGAAAAAGATAAATGAAGTGCTGTCATTTAATCTTCCTGTTGATCATATTTGCACGAGCCACGGCGTCATCTGGCGAAAAGATCCAACTCAAATTGTGAATAAATATCTTGAATGGGCTGATAATTATAAGGAAAATCAGATTACAATAGTTTATGATACCATGTGGGAAAGCACTCGCCAAATGGCTGAATATATAGCTCACGGCATACGACAGGCTGATGATACGATTAATGTTAAATTATACAATCTGTCGAAGAGCGATAAGAATGATGTCATTCTCGATATTTTCAAATCTAACGGAATACTTATCGGATCACCGACTATTAATAAAGGCATCCTTACTTCTATAGCAGGATTTATCGAAGAGATGAGAGGCCTGAATTTTAAAAATAAAAAGGCTTCTTCCTTCGGCAGTTATGGATGGAGCGGAGAGTCGGTAAAGATGCTGAATGAATCTCTCCGGCACGCCGGATTTGTTGTTATAGGGGAAGGAATAAGAGTTTTATGGAATCCCGACCATGATGCCATATCTGAATGTATCGAATTCGGCAAAAATTTTGTATCAAATATAAATTAGCTCCCGTTTACCACGACATCCTGCACTCATTGAACAGGCGCACCAGGTCGTCCCGCGAAAGCTCCGCGGTTTCGTTGTAGAACGCCGACGAGCGCTGCATCTTCCACCGGCTCTGCGGCGCATTCACATTGTAATATACTGATGGAAAGATAGAGACCCCGAGCCGCTTGAGAAATTCGATAGTATCCCGCACCTCGTCCCGCGTCTGGCCCGGCAGGCCGAGGATAAAATAAGCCCGCACATTCATTCCGAGGCTTTGTCCGGCGCGGGCGATGCGGGCGAATTGTGCCGAATCAAAGGGCCGGGCGTGCTTTTCCTGAAGCTCCGGGGAGCGGCTCATCAGGGATATGTTGAGCTCGCGGAATCCGGCCCGGCGCATGAGTTTCACGATGCCTTCGCCGATCTCTTCCAGGGACACGCCGTTCATGGCGGTGAGGTCGAGCCTCGTCCCGGCTTGTCGCTGATACGCGGCGAGCCCCTCAAGCAAGGCTGCGGCGCGGCTCTCAGAGGCGAAGATGTTGTCGTCTTCGAAGTTGATCATGGTTACGCCGAGGCTCTCCACACACTCCCTGATCTCCGCAAGCACAGAGTCCACGCTCCGCTCCCTGCGCTCAGGGCCCCAGATGACGCGGCTTGTGCAGAAGGTGCACCGGTTCGGGCATCCGCGGGATGTTATGATTGACGCCGCCCTGGTACGGTAAGCCTTAAAGTCCCTCGGCGCGAGGAATCTTCTGGCCGGATGGGGGAGCCGGTCGATGTCGGCTACGACGCGCCTTTCGTTACGCACGATCCGGCGGCCGTCTCGCCTGATGAGATTCTGCACCTGCGAAAGATCAGCGTCCGCTTCGAGGCAGCGCAGGAGCGCGACCGCGCCTTCTTCCCCCTCGCCCTGTATCACGAAATCGGCGCAATCGCGCAGATAATACTCGGGATATAGAGACGCGTGATAGCCGCCGACGACTATAAAGGCTTCCGGCCTCTCCTCCCTGACCATGGCGATGACGCGGTCGGTCTCCTGGTAATAGGGGGTGAACAGGGACGGGATAAAGAAGATGTCCGCGTCCGAGCGTTTTATTCTTTGTCCGATCTCAGCGAAGCTCAACCCGAAATGGGAGTAGTGCCTGAAGGGGAACGAGAGGGCGGGATCGCTGCTTTTCATGTATTTAACCAGATATGAGAATTCTTCCGGCAGGGGGATGGCATGTTTTTTCAGGGAATGGCTGTTTATGAAGGACACCTCGAATCCGGCCGATTCAAGCGAGGACATGATATAGAGAAGCCCGAGCGGCTGGCGCCGTATCGACGTGTAATAGAAATCCTGTATGGGAGGGTTGATGAAGCAGGCTTTCATGGCCGAATGAAAAATGATGGACGTGATTTTTACAAGCACTATAACTAACATGAATAATATACTGGCGCGGAGCAAGAACCCGGATCGCATCGCCAATTCCTATGTCCTCGATGCCGGAGCGCGGGGCTTCCTCAGTTTCGGCGAATCGGGAGGATAGCTGAAATTATCGACTATTTTGAAAATTCGATGTATATTAATGGAGCATCGATCCTTTTCGATATGCTACGCTCAAGAGGCGCCTGAGATTACATAATCATCATTTGTATTTGACAGCGGTTCGAGCTGGTGGTTTATTGTTTGCGGCAGTGACGAGGAGAAGCGGTATGTGGGATTATACTGATAAGGTCAAAGAATTATACATGCACCCGAAGAATGTGGGTAAGATCGACGACGCCAATGCGGTCGCCGAGGTAGGGAGCATTGTGTGCGGCGACGCCCTCAAGCTTTATCTCAAGATAGACGAGAAGGGCGTCATACGGGACGCCAAATTCGAGACCTTCGGCTGCGGCAGCGCCATAGCGTCGTCCTCCGCATTGACCGAGATGATCATCGGCACGACCGTTGAGGAGGCCGGGAAGATCACCAACAAGGATATCGCCCGGTACCTGGGAGGGCTTCCGGAGGAGAAGATGCACTGCTCGGTCATGGGCAACGAGGCCCTGGAGAAGGCCATCGCCATGTGGCGCGGCGAGACCACGGGCGATCATGTCGACATCGAGGGCGAGATCATCTGCCACTGTTTCGGCGTGACCGAGAACCTTATCCGCAAGGCGATACGCGACAACAACCTCAAAACCGTTGAGGACGTCACCAACTATACCAAGGCGGGCGGCGCCTGCGGCTCCTGCATTCCGAAGATAGAGGACATTCTGCATGAGATGGCCGGGCTGGTCCGTGAAGCGGAGGCGGGGAGATCCGGGGAAAAGCAGCTCACGAATATCAAGAGGATGAAGCTGGTACAGGAGACCATCGGGAACGTCATCAAGCCGATGCTTCAGAATGACGGCGGCGATATTGAGCTCGTTGATATCGACGGCAAGAATGTTTTCGTGGCCCTGCGCGGAAGCTGCGTGAGCTGCCTGGCTGCGGGGGTGACCTTGAAGAACCTCGTCGAGGCGAAGCTGCGCGAATTCGTTGAGGAGGACATCGTCGTTTATGAAGCGAAATAATAAACAATCGGTCTATTTGGACAATAATGCGACGACCATGGCGGCGCCGGAGGTGTTCGACGCCATGGCCCCGTTTTTGAGGGGCAGATACGGCAATCCCTCCAGCATGCACGGGTTCGGGGGGTCCGTGGCCAAGGACGTGGCGGGTGCGCGCATGAGTGTGGCAGAGCTGGTCGGCGCTGTCAACGACTTTGAGATCGTCTTCACCGGGACCGGCACCGAGAGCGACAACCTGGCCATACTCGGCACGCTTGAATACTACAAGGACAGGCGGCATATCATCACCTCGCGGGTCGAGCATCCGGCCGTGCTTTCCCTGTGCAAGAAGCTCGAGAAGGACGGATACCGCGTAACGTATGTTCCGGTCGACGGCGCAGGGAGCCTGGACCTGGAATTCCTCAAGGGATCGATCGACGACAATACCGCGATCGTCTCCATCATGTACGCCAATAACGAGACCGGCGTCATATTCCCGGTGGAAGAGATCGGCGCGCTGGTGAAGCAGCGGGGCATTACGTTCCACGTGGACGCGGTACAGGCGGCAGGCAAGATACCCATCGACGTGAACAAGATCCGGTGCGATCTTCTTACCGTATCCGGCCACAAGTTCCACGCACCCAAGGGGATCGGGGCCCTCTATGTCCGCAGGGGGACCAGGATCCGACCGATCCTTATCGGCGGTCACCAGGAAAAGGGGCGGCGTCCCGGCACGGAGAATGTTCCCGGCATCATCGGCATCGGCAAGGCTGCAGAGCTTGCGCTCGAGCACCTCGGCGAGTATGCCGCCAGGGTGAAACGGCTTCGCGACCGGCTGGAGCAGGGGATCCTCGGAAAATTCAGCAATGCGCGCCTGAACGGGGATAAGGAAAAACGGGTGCCCAACACGAGCAATATCGGATTCGAATTCATCGAGGGGGAGGCGATCCTTTTGTATCTCGACGAGCAGGGGATCGCGGCCTCGTCCGGGTCCGCGTGCTCTTCAGGGTCGCTTGAGCCCTCGCACGTGCTCAGGGCCATGGGCGTGCCCTTTACTTCAGCCCACGGCTCAACCCGATTCAGCCTGAGCCGCTATACCACGGAGGAAGAGATCGATTACGTGCTTTCGGTCATCCCCGGCGTGGTCGGGCGCCTTCTAGAAATATCGCCCTACTGGGATAATGCCAAGAAGGAGCCGGTTCCGATAAATTTATAGATATGTACGTCGCCTTTTTCGATCTTGACCACACGATCCTGAGCACCTCAAGCGGCCGGATCATCGTGAGGAGCCTGTACCATCACGGAATCATTAGCCGGAAGCAGATCCGCAGGGCTCTTTTTCTTTCTTTTATATACCGTACCGGCCTTCTGCCTGCCGAGGCGGCGGTTGCCCGATGGACAAAATGGTTCAAGGGGATAAGCTATAAAATCATCGAGGCTTATTCGGCAGAATGGCTGAAAGAGCTCAAGCCCCTCATCCGTGAAGGCGCGCGCCGGGAGATAGAGCTCCACCGGAGCAACGGCGGCAGCACCGTGATACTCTCGGCTTCGCCCGCCTTTATCTGCGATCCGATAAAAAATTTCCTCATGATGGACGACGTCATCTGCACCGAGCTCGAGATCATGGACGGCAGGCTGTCAGGCAGGCTGAAGGGACGGTACTGCTACGGCAAGGAGAAGCTTGTGCGCGCCGAGCGCTACTGCCGGGAGGGCGGGCACCGCATGGCGGAGGCGTATTATTACGCGGATTCGATCAATGATCTCCCGGTTCTTGAGTCGGTCGGCAATCCGGTGTGCGTATCGCCGGATGACCGCCTGGCAAGGGCTGCGCGGTCAAGGGGCTGGAAGATCGAGACGTGGGCATAAAAATCAAATAATACACGACGGTAATTTTTCCGATAAATAATACGGATAGGCGAGCATAAGGACGATCCCCATGCTGCGGAAAAATACCATAATACATATCATCGATTCCTGCGACAGGATTCTCTTTGACCGGGAAGACGCGAATATCATTCATTTCATGCTGGCAGACGCCTCGGAAAGGCAGGCCAACCGGTGTTATCGGGCCTACCTCAAAGAGATCGCCCGGCAGTGCGGAATTTTTTAAAGAGGAGATCCGTTATGGCTCCGCAAAAAAGGAAATCGCTGATCACCAGTGCCGAGGAGATTCTCGACAGCGTATCCGCATTCCAGAGGAGCAGGATAATCCTCACCGCTTTTGAGCTGAATATCTTTACGATGCTCGGGAGCGACTCCCTCCCCGCTGAAGAGATCGGCCGCAGGATCGGCGCTGCCCCCCGGTCCACGGAGCGGCTGCTCAACGCCCTGTGCAGCATGGGGCTTCTCAAGAAGCGGAAAGGCCTTTTTTCAAACACCGCGGTTTCGTCCCGGTTCATGGTAAAGGGCTCCGTGGAATATTTGTCGCGCATCGGGCATCTCCTCAACCTGTACCGCACCTGGGGAACCCTCACCGACGCGGTCAGGGCCGGCAGGTCCGTGACCGCGCGGGAATACGACGAGGCCTCGCTCGAGTACTTCATCGAGGCGATGCACCAGCGGGCACAGACGAGCGCGGCCGCGCTCGTTGCGCGCATTGATCTTAGCGGCGTTAAAAAGATCCTCGACGTGGGCGGCGGGTCGGGAGTCTATTCCATGGCGTTCGCCCGCGCCAAATCCGGACTCCAGGCCGTGGTCTTCGACATGCCTTCGGTGATAAAGCTCACCAAAAAATATATTGCGGGGAGCGGTTTGTCCGGCAGGGTGAAGACGGTTAAAGGCAACTATAACACCAAGGATTTCAGCAGGGGATACGACCTGGTGTTCATGTCCGCCATCATCCACATAAATTCTCCGGATGAAAACCAGGCGCTCATCAATAAAGCGTACGCATGCCTGAATCCGGGGGGGAGGATCGTCATCCAGGACCATATCATGGAGGAGGACCGGACCGCCCCGGCCCGCGGCACTTTTTTCAGCCTGAATATGCTCGTCAATACCCCGGCCGGGGACACTTACACGGAAAATGAGATGCGTACCTGGCTTGCGAATGCCGGATGCACGAATATCAAGAGAATCGCCACCGGCATGGATAACGACCTCATGGTCGGGAAGAGGGGCGCCTCTTCCGATTAAGCTATCAACGTTCTCCAGGTATTTTTCCCTTTTCTCGGGGAAAATGTGGCGCATCAACAAGAGCTTGGGGAGGCGCCTCTGACCCAGCTTATTGATCAGGGCTTATCCAACAATTTCGTTGCATGCTGTGACGAAATAATCACGGAAAACAATTGATAATAACTATAAGGTAAACTTTTCATCTTTTTTTAGAATAGAATTTACTTTTTTATCAAGAGACCATATTTTTGCATTTGAATTTTTAGCGGAAAGTAATATTACACAATCAATTAAGCCGATGCCCTTTGAAATCAATTTATTTTCTGAAGAAAATATTCCGGCTTTAATCCAAATATCCTCCCTCTCGCATTTTGGCAGATTTTCCCAATACGAAAATAGAATATCTTTTTCTCTTTTGTTCTTTGCTCCTTGAAGCAGTTCGCCGAATATACATTCGACAGCTAATATTTTTTGCTCTTCAAGAAGATTTTTAACAGTAGTCCGATATTCCGTGTTATTTTTAAAAAACTCTATCCAAATTGAAGTATCAATAACGATCATCTATTTCGATTTCTCTCTCTAACTTTATTAGCAGAAAAACCGTTTGAAAATTCAAATGACTTAGATGATATCTCATTATTCAGATCTTTAATTTTTTTTAAAGAAACCCATTCTTTTAAAGCTAGAATAAGAGATTCAGTTAGGTTTTTCCCGCCAGTATACTGCTTTACTTCATTGACAATTTTGTCCGGTATTAATGCTGTTACTTTCATACGATATAATATACGATATAATATCGTATATGTCAATAAATATTTTTATTTTTTAAGACGTTTTCATTGTGCTGGAGAGGCTTCATCCCCGGACTCCTCAAGCTGGTCCGGTAATGACTGCTCTATTACGTTTATTGTTTCTTTTTTGGCAAGGGTACGGCCAGTAGTCCATTTAATAAATTCGCGCAGAAGATACCGGTCATGGGCGATGCTGGAGACAGGGGCGTGGGTCACGCTGTATAGAAACTCAGAGCTTTACAACTGATCTTTTACTTTAGTAAAAAGATCCCTGCTGATAACATTGGACAATGCTCTCAGTATTTCTTCCTTTTTCAAACCCCGCGATATATCGTGCCGTACCGCTTTCACCAGTATGCTTATACAAGCTTTTTCATTCATGCCGACAACTCCTTTTTATAGGCAGTCATTAGTTATATCGTATAAAATAGTTTTTTCCTTGATGCTTTGTTTTTGCCCCTGCCAGGGGCCGGGGTTTAGAGTTTGTGCCCCAAGCAGGGCAAGGCGAGTGACCCGGAGGCCGGAATTTTTACTTCCCCAAATCCTCCTCTATCGCCGCGAACTGCTCAAGAGCAGCCTCCAGATCTTCAACGATCTCGGCTGCTATGACCGCCGGGTCCGGCAGGTTGGCCGAGTCCTCCAGCGAATCATCCTTGAGCCAGAATATGTCCAGGTTCGCTTTATCACGCTTCATGAGCTCATCGTAGCTAAATCTTTTGAACCGCCCGGCTTCCCTCCTCTCGTGCTGGTTTTCTGCATGAAAGCAGGCAACAAAATCATCCAGGTCGTTCCGCTTTAAAGGGTTTTCTTTGAGTGTGAAGTGTATATTGGTGCGCAGGTCATATATCCAGAGCTCCTTTGTCCATGGAACTTCGCTCGCAGGCTTACGGTCAAAAAAGAGCACGTTGGCCTAACGCCCTGAGCGTAAAAGACACCTGTCGGCAGCCTGAGTAAGGTATGCACGTCAGCCTCATGCAGCAGCTTGCGACGGACGGTTTCGCCTGCCCCGCCCTCAAAGAGCACGTTGTCAGGTACAACGATTGCTGCGCGGCCGTGCTGTTTCAGCATGGTGTACACGTGCTGTACGAAATTAAGCTGCTTGTTGCTCGTGGTTGCCCAGAAGTCCTCGCGGTGTATGGTCAGGCTTTCTTTTTGCGTCTGGCCATTGCCATTTACTATGGTGACGCTGCTCTTTTTCCCAAAGGGAGGATTGGCGAGCACCATGTCATAAAAAACGCCGCCATGGCCCGCCAGCGAGTCCCGCACCTGAATGGGCACATCATCAGAGGCCTCCTCGCCGATGCCATGGAGCACCAGGTTCATGCAGCAGAGCCGCGCAACGCCGTCCACCAGTTCCGCTCCATAGATGGTGCCGCTCTTAAGCCGACGCTTCTGCTCCTTGTCGAGCTCGTAGTGAGCTGCTATATAATCGTGGGCAGCGAGAAGAAAACCGCCGGTTCCGCAGGCAGGGTCGCATAAAGTAATGCCTGGCTCGGGCCGCATTACGTCAACCAGGGCGGCAATGAGAGAACGCGGTGTAAAGTACTGGCCCGCGCCGCCCTTCACGTCCTCCGCGTTTTTCTGAAGCAGGCCTTCGTATGCGTCTCCCTTCACGTCAGCGGACATGGACGACCACTCCTCCTGGCCGATGAGGTCAGCAATGAGGCGGCGGAGCTTTGCCGGGTACTGGATATTGTTCTGCGCCTTGCGGAAGATGAGGCCGAGCATCCCCTTTTCTTTACCCAGCTCTTCCAGCAGGTGGCGGTAATGCGCCTCAAGTTCATCTCCGTCAAGCTTCATCAGGCTTTCCCAATCAAAGCCTTTGGGTATGAGGGGCTTTTTGACCTCACCCCCCTGCCCCCCTCTCCCCATCGGAGAGCTGATCTTTACCCATAACCTGCCGTACTGGACACGGGTATTTTTTCCTTTATAAAAGAGACCATTACTTT
>Ga0154758_182_pt2 | contig 45696 bp, 45 predicted proteins | sample Rifle2008BG16ft_FD_105766 | JGI IMG/M metagenome (GOLD analysis project Ga0154758, IMG submission 105766) | Spirochaetes bacterium RBG_16_49_21
CCCCTCCGGGGGGTTGGGGGGCCGAGAAGCTTGATTTGAAAATGTGGGTAATGATTAGCAGAGGGATGGGGGGTCTTAAAAAACGTGGATGTATCAGTTTTATCTGAAAAATAATTCGTGTTTATTTAGATGATATATTTTTTATCAAAATCATTGATTTATTTGTATGTAGGTTGATATAATTGATGAGATGTTATGGCCAAATCCGGAGGAGATATGAAACAGAATCAGTACAGCGGCGTGGAGATCATTGTCGGCATTCCGTCCTACATGGAGGCGAAGACCATCGGGTTTGTGACCAGGCAGGTGGACCTCGGCATCAAGCGTTTTTTCCCCCATATGAAGGCGCTCATCGTCAATGCGGACAATAACAGCGGCGACGATACCCGGGGAGCCTTTCTTTCGACAGACACGGTTACTCCGAAGAAATACCTAACGACACCGCCGGGAGTGAAGGGGAAGGGCAACAATCTGCTGAATCTCTTCAGATTCTGCAAAAGCAGGCTTTCTTCCCTGAAGGTGGTCGTGCTCGTGGACGCGGATTTAAGGTCGATAACGCCCGAGTGGATCAGGTATATGGCGGAGCCGATCTTCAAGGGATATGAGTTTGCGCTTCCGCGCTATTCCCGGCATCAGTTCGACGGCACCATCACCAATCATATCTGCTATCCCCTGCTGTACGGGGTCATGGGCGAGAACGTACGCCAGCCTATAGGAGGCGAGTTCGCCTTTTCTCCCCGCGTCATGCTTCACTGGCTCGACCAGAAGTGGCTCCCCACTGCCAGGCTTTACGGGGTCGACATCTTCATGACCCTCAACGCGATTCTCGGCAAATTCAGGATGTGCGAGGTCGGCCTGGGCTCCAAGATACATAACGCGAGCGCGCCGAAGCTCGGCCCCATGTTCACCCAGGTGGTTACCACCTTTTTTCAGGGCCTGCTGAAGCACAAGGCGGACTGGATCGGCCTGCTGCACGAGAACCCGAAGCCGAAGCCCCTTTTCGGCCTGAAGAGCTTGTCGGCGCCGCAGGAGCTGTCCGTGGACCTGCGCGACATGAAGGATAAGCTGCGCGGCGAATTTTTATCGCGCAAGAATCTTTTGAAGAAATATCTGAGCCGTTACATATACAGTAGTTTCTGGCGGATGATCGACCAGGATCATTACAAAATGGATACGGTGTTATGGACCCAGGCAGTGTACCAGATTCTGTTCACCTTCGACACCGGATCGCCCACGGTGAAAAGGGATATCGTTGAAGCCCTGAAGCCGCTCTATTTCGCGCGCTCGGTCACCTTCGATTATGAGACGTGGAAATATCAGATCGACTACGCGGAAGAGCTCATCCTGGACCAGGCGACGGCCTTCGCTTCTCAAAAGCCTTATTTTTACGGCCTGTATCTCCAGCGCGCCCAGGATCTGGACAGAAGGATCAATAAAAAAAATTAAGGGATGAGCAGATCGGCCTCAGCGCATGCGCCTGATATTAATTGTTTCAAGCACGCTGTACGGCGGCTTCCCCTGGGATTCATGGTATATACGGATGAGAATCTCGGCGAGTATCCCGATCTGGATAAAAAGCACCGAGAGCACAATGAACATCACCGTGAGCAGGAGGAGGGGATTTCTGGTCATTGACTGGTTGAGCGTTATCTTCATGAGAAGGACCGTGATCCCGCTAAAAATGCTCAGAAAGAAGAGCAGAAAGCCGGTTCCGCCGAACACGTAGATCGGCTTGGTGGAATACTTTCCCAGGAAGGTTACGGTAACGAGGTCCAGGAGCACCTTGAATGTGCGTATGATGCCGACCTTCGATTTTCCGAACTTTCTCGGATGGTGTCCCACCGGGACCTCGGTGATCTTCGCTCCCAGCCACGAGGCATGCACCGGGATGAAGCGGTGCATTTCGCCGTACAGGTTTACCTGCTTCAGTAAACTGCTGCGGTAAGCTTTAAGGGAACAGCCGAGGTCGTGGAGCTTCACGCCGGTGACCTTTGCGATGAGCCAATTCGCGACCCATGACGGAAGTTTGCGGGACAGGAGCTTATCCATTCGTTTCTTCCGCCATCCGCTTACCACATCGTATCCCTCCGCCATTTTTTTCAAAAGCATGCCGATGTCGTTGGGATCGTTCTGAAGATCCGAGTCCATGAACAGGATGATCTCTCCCGAGGCGTAATCGATCCCGGCCGACATGGCGGCAGTCTGCCCGAAATTGCGCCGGAAGATGACGAGCTTGATGTTTCTGTCTTTATTCGCAATATCACGAAGAATGTCGGGTGATGAATCTATGCTGCCGTCGTCAATGAAGATAACCTCGTAGCTGACGTTGAGCGGATCCAGGGCTTTGATGATCACTTCATACTGGGGCCGGATATTGTCTTCCTCGTTGTAGACCGGCAGCACGACGGAGATGTACGGGCGCCGGGGATTCTTCCTTTTCGTTTTCACAGCAGGCATGACTCACTCCAATTCGCCTAAGGTGCGCAAAAATAGATTTGTTGCGAAATTAAATTTTTTAACGGGGTTAAGGCCGGCTTTGTTGAAACATCCTGTTTCATGCCGGCAGGCGAACTTCGTGTTCGCTCAGGCGTAGCCCCTTAAAAGCCCCTGCAGGGGCTTTCCCAAGCGCGAAACGGTAGTTTCGCAACAAGTCTCTAATTTATGATTGCAAAATGCAAGATTAATTAATAATGAGAACATTGACAAATCTTTTTTATGAAAGAATCAAAATTAACATACCTGATCGACCCGCTCCGGGAGATGCTTTATCAGTTCGATGTTATAATAAAGGGCTTTCGAGAGCGTTCCGGCTTACGTATAGCCGCTATTACGTGCGGCATGCTTCCGAATGAGATCGCCGCTTGCGCCGGGCTGTTACCCTTGAGGCTTCCTTTTTTTGCGCACGGCCGGTGCGCGTGCGAAGGTTTATCAATGATTGAGAAGATTGAAGAATTATATGATTGTCTGGTCGTGCCGCAGGGGTGCGCGGGAAAAGGCGCCATTCCCGTGCTCCCGATCCCGGTGCATGAATTTAAAGCCCCTCAGGGTTGGGGTGCCCAGTCATACAGACTTATGGAGGCGGCTCTGGATGAGCTTTTGCAATTATTCGGCGGAACCGGCTTCCGGGAATCAGATGTGGATACCCTCAGGGCTGCCGTGCGGGAATACAATGCCGTGCGCAGGCTCGTGCGGGGCATTGCGTCCGTCCGGCGCGGCAAGCCGGACCTGCTTTCGTGCAGAGACCTGGCCGTTGTGTTCGAGGCGGCCGCCGTTTTACCGCCTTCGATAGTTATCGGTTACTTGGCTCCGATCCTCGACAGGCTCAATGACGCAGCAAGCGGCTGCTCGGGCGGGATGATCCCGGCCCTCGCGTATGCGAGCTTTATCAATGACGCTTCGATCCTGGATGAGATAGAAGAAGCAGGCTGTCTTATCGTAGAGGATGATTTCTGCTCCGGCAGGAGGCAGTTTGAGATGTCCTATGACCATGAATCGGACAACCTGATCCCGGAGATACTGGACTCGTTCTCATACCGGCCCGGCTGCCCGTCCGTCCGGCCGGCTGAGGAACGGGTGGAGCTTTTTTATAAAATGATAAAAGGGGAGGGGGTCGAGCTTGTCATATTCCTGGAGGATCTCTGCTGCGGTGCGAAGAAGAGGGATATCGAGGCGTTGCGGATCAGGCTCATGCGCTCCGGCGTCGATCCCCTGGTGGTGTCGACGGCCGATGCGGTTGAAAAGGTCCGGGATTATGTTGCGACATTATGAAGGCGCGGTTGCCAACCGCGCCTCACGGGGTGACCCCGCCCCTACCGGCCCAGCATATTTATGTAATCGCCGGTTATATTGAACGCCTCCCGGAGAAACAGGTCGTTGTCCAGGTCGATCAGCTTTTTTCTCCCTTCCTTGTTGAAGGTCTTCTCAAGCTCTTTCTGCTTCTGTTTTTCAATGGATGACTCTTCCTTCAGACTGATGGTCTTGCTGTTTATCTGTTCCTGGTATTTTTTGATCTTCTCGATAAGCTTCCGGTACTTGTCGCTGGTATTGATTCTTGATACGGAGACGGCTTTCAACCGGGCCACCATTGCCGGGTTGACCATGCCGAAAGGCTTGAATTGAGCGCTCTCGATCTTCTTCCATTTTAAGGGATAACGGCTTTTGCTCTCTCCGATGTCGAATATCGTGGTAAGGTCAGGGACCTTGATGTCCGGATCAATGCCGTTGAGCTGATTCGAGGTCCCGCCCGGCTGATAGAAGAGGGATATGGTTATCTTCACCGCTCCCTTTTTAAAGGGGAGTTCATTGTATGACTGCACGGTTCCCTTGCCGAAGGTGTTGTCCGGGCCTATGATGAGCCCCCGGCGGTAGTCCTTTATGGCTCCGGCGAGAATCTCGGATGCGCTGGCGCTGAATTTATCCACCAGTACCACGAGGGGGCCTTTATAGACGATCGACTCGCTGTTATCATAAATAACGTTTGGCGGATTCCTTCCGTCAACTATTTGCAGCACCGGGCCGCTGTCGATAAAAAATCCGGCTATGTCGATTGCTTCGTTCAGAAGCCCGCCCGGATTGCCCCGCAGATCGAGGACGACTGCGCTCACGTTTTCCGATTTCAGTTTGGTCAGAATCGCCTTTAAGTCTCCGGACGAGCTCTTGCCCCGCTCCTTGTCGTAGTAAAACGACGGGAGTTTGACGTACCCTGTCTTTTTATTTCTGTCGTTGGTGATGAGAAAGATTTCAGACTCCGCTGCGCTGTCCTTGAGGCTGATTTCCTCCCGCATGATCGGGATGATCATCCGCGCCGTCTTGTTTCCCTCGCCGGTTCCCCTCAGTATGGTGAGCCGCACCTCGGTTCCCTTGGACCCGCGGATTTTTTTCACCACGTCGCGGAGGTCCATGTCGACCACGTCGACCGGCTCCCCGCCGGCCTGTGCGACTGCGATGATCTTGTCACCCGGCTTGAGCCTGATTTTTTCAGGGAGCTTGTCGGCTGCTCCGCCGGCGATGATAGATTCAACGATGACGAAGCCGTCTTCTGATTTGAGGCGCACGCCGATCCCCTCGAGCTTGAGCTTCATGGAGATGTTAAAATCCTCCTCCTCGTCGTGGGTGAGGTAGTTCGAATGAGGATCGAGCGCCATTGAAAAGGCGTTCATGAAGCGGTCGAGAAGCTTATCCTCGTCGATTTCGTCGATCCGTTTTTGTAAAAGCTCGTATTTTTTAAGAAGCTTTTTTTTGGCCTCTTCCAGGCTCTGGTCCGAAGTGAGATAGTTGAGGAGCTGAAGCTTGATATTTTTTCTCCATCGCTCGCGCATCTCTTCCTGAGTTCCGGCGTAATCGACCTTGTCCCGGTCGACGATGATTTTCTCGTCAACCTTGAAATCGAATGCGCCGTTGATAAGATCCCTTACGATCCGGTTGGTTTCCTTGGACCTTTTTTTGTAGACCGAGAATATGTCGTCGATAAAGGAAAACTGCCCGTTCTGGATGTAATCATCGGTTTTGTCCCGGTATTTGTTGAATTCCCGGATGTCTTTCTTGTAGAAATAGTATTTGCCGTAATCAAGCGACATGATGAAGTTGTCGAATATCCTTCCGGCCAGCTCATTGTCCAGCGTGTGGTACTGGACATGCATGGCGAGAAATTGGTTGACCAGCGGCGGGATATCGGATTTTTTAAGACCGGCTGAATTTTTTATGCATGAAAAAATCAATAAAAAGGTTACAACCGGGATAAGAAGCTTTCTTGGCATTTGTTTGTACTCCCGAAAAATATTGGCCTTGCGATTTAACCTATTTAAAATGCGGCTGGATATTAATAAACGTTAAATAGATTTCGCCCGCCGCCTCCGACGGGCGAAATTGCAATAATGTCGTAATATGCGCACATTTTAATCATCTGATTAGTTACAAGAATTAGTCAATTAAAATTTGTCAAAGTTACGGGTTTTATCCTTCGATTGATGGTGAAGTCGCATAATTCATCGATCTGGGCTGGCAGATGAAAGTGTCGCCACGCAGGATTTTTTACTTTGATTCCTTTTTGTACTGAGAAGATGAGATCCGAATTTTATTGCCTGAATAAAAACTTTAATGTTGAAGGATGAATTGGAAAAGATATATGAGATAGGTATTTCAGCCACCTTCATTCCTGATCGTACGCATAATGCTAATGCCTCCATGTGGAAATCGAAGGACTTTGATTTTAACTCTGTTTGAGCGACTAATTCCGCTGCTCTCCTGCTATAACGCCGGTAACCGCTCGTGCAATCTTTGATGCCCGGTCCCCGTAAATTGAAATATGAAGAGGTAAGGGCATAATTAACAATAAAGGCTGCTGCTTTGCTTATTATTTTTCGGTACAGGGGTACGTGCCGGACATTCTTACACGGACGCGAACCGATTACCACATCAACGAAGCTGTTGTATGATATGAAATTCGGCAATTCATCGGGATTGTGCGAAAGGCCGGCATCCATGGTTATAATAAAATCATATTTATTTTTAATTCCCCACCGCAGCCCGTCCTGTATCCCCCCTGGTATATGCGTGGCGATCTTATGGGTGATCACCTGCAGAGAGTTTTTATGCTTTCCCTTTTCACATTCCTGCCGTATTTTTTTTAAAATATGCGGGGTCTTATCCCTGCTGCCGTCGTCGGTTACGGACACGTCCCCGTATTTCAGCGAGCGGGTCACAACCTCGTAGATGCTCTGTTCTTCGTTATGCGCCGGTATGACAATTAATTTTTTTTTCATGGTGCTATGATTCGTAATATTTTTATTAAGATGCTTCGGTTATATACGGGAAAATACAAGTATTATCCCTATGATAATCAGGCCCATTCCTCCCAATTGCGTTATTGAAAGCCGCTCATTAAATAGGAGTATTGAAAAGGATATGATAAGTATTATGCTGAATCCCACAACAATAGGATAGGCTATAGATATATCTATGAAATTAAGCGCTTTTGTATAATAAATAAAGTTTATTCCGAACAGAGCAGCAGCAAGAAAAAGCGGGACATTGGTTATCAGGTCGAGTATGGTTTCGCTTTGTTTTGCTGCGAAACCCTTGATTACAAGATTAGCCGATGTATTGAAAACGACCGCGAGCATCAAATAGATATATTGAATCTTCATTACCGGGACTCCTTTCGGGCTCCCTTTTCCGGCATAACCACTCTTTTAACGCCGATGTCTTCCTGTCTGAAAAGATCTTTGCTCACAATAAAAAGCGGGAAGTCCGCAGGAGCCTTTTCGCCATAATAAACAGCCAGATAGTCAAGTTGATGATCGAGAAATAGCTTCAATGCATATCCACTCGACAACCGCCTCCAAAAAAGAGGCGTATTATTTTCATCTATGGCGGCAATTCCTGTTTTATAATTTATAGGTTCATCTGTTTTAAAATAAATTTTTTCGTACTTATACAGTTCTTTTTTGTAATACTCGTCTTTCATCTGAGTTATAAACGTTCTGACCCTGTCTCCTGCGGGGTTTTCAGAAAATTCCCTGACCATATGATGGGTATTGATAAAATTATATAACACAAACAGCAGAATCAGAATCGGCATACGGATATGCTTTTTTAAAATTAAAATGATGCCGGTGCAGTAGAAAAGATAACTGATGGCAAGATAATTCGCGTTTCTCTGAAATACGGCAAAGGCGTACGGCATATAGAAGCATAGGGAAGAGGAAATGAAGAATATAATGAGTTTATCTTTTTTGATTATTCCTATCGCAAAAATAAGAATTATGCTAATAATGAGAATAGGCAGATTTTTATAGATATGATACGAATAAGACTGAAGGGTTTTAATAAAGGTAGCTAACGATAAATCGATTCCATATTCAGGAGACCGGAGCATCCCGACCAGATATTTTGATGCTATGACAAATGCGGTGAATAAAAAAACCCAAAAGATCAGAAAGAGGATATTTATTTTTTTTAATTTAATTTCCTTAAAATAAAGAATGTGGTAGATTATAAGGGAGGGAATGATAAAAGCAGCTAAAAAATTGCTTATAAGGGTGCAGCCAAGGAGGATCGTCAGGATCACTCCTTTTTTAATATTCAGATCATCTATGACGCCTTTGTTGAAATATATATGCAAAAAAAGAAAAGCAAAAAAATGCGAAAAGAGATGCTGGTTGTTGCATATCCAGGTAATATTTTTTATAGTCGGCGGCATGATGAAATAGATGATGCCCGCAACTACGGCGATTGCCGTATCTTTGCATAAACCTCGTATGAAAAAGAAAAGAATAATCGTGTTCGCGCACAGTATCAGGAGATTGGTGATAAAATAGAGCGTTGCCGTGTTCCCGAAAAATTTGTATAAATAATGCCAGTATAAATTTATCGAGAGAAACCTATATAGGGTGTTGAAAGAAAAAAAATTTTCCCACGCTAAATTTTTATAAAATGTATACAAAAAGCCAATATCATCCTGAATAAACCAGGCGGTAAATGAATAGTGGACATAAAATAGAATGAAAAAGGCTGTTATAAATCCAAAAATATAATAATAATATTGGGGTATTTCATCAGAAATAAATTTATCAAGCGGTTTCATTATTCGATATTTTTATCCGTTCCGAAGATGGATTTCCACATCATTAACAATTATTGATCGTTGAATTTCACAACAACTCTGATATTTATGATGGCAACTGAATTAAAATATAGGGCATACGTCAATACTTTTTATTCATTTTTTCCCGGCATATTTTATTATTGACATTCTTCTGAACGGCACAAGCTTAATATCATGTTAACCGGCTCATTCTCAAGAAGGCTCAACTGCCTGCGCGTATTCATAACTGATACGTGCAACCTGAATAAGACCCGATGTTTCTATGTACTATTATTAATCGCAGCTCTACCGGCATTATGGACCTGTACACCTTCAGCACGGATCAGGCCTGATTCCCATTCTTCAATATCGATATCGTGGGAGTTCAGGAGCATCAATGTGGATGGTGAGCCGCATACCGAGGTGCTCATGATCGTGAACGGCAAATATCCGCAGAGGCATCCATTGGGCCTCTTTTACGGGGATGTCGTCAGAATTCTCAAGCCTGAGGTGAACAGAAGGGAGATGGGGGGAGGCGCACTGTCCGGGTTTATTACCGGTAACAAGGGAAGGGGCGAGGAGGTGCTCGTGCGTTTCAATGAATATCTTAATCGGTTGATCATCGTAACCAGACAGATCGTTCCCGGATCTGAGCCCGGTTCGTATAAAACTTTAAAGAATATTCCCGTATACAAGCAAACCAAGCCTGATGCCGGCTTTTAATGCTTGACATATTGGGGTATATTGCAATTATTCAGAAAATTTGTAGAATCTTCAAAGTGACGCCATGCTGGAAAATCCCCCAACCGCCTCAGGCGGCTGGGGGATTTTAACATGCGTGATAATTTTTATTCATGGTTTTTAATTCATATAAGTTCATAATCTTTTTTATCGTCGTTGCGGCGTCATTCTTCAGCCTGCCGCACCGATACCGCTGGTTCTTTCTCCTTGCCGTGAGCTATTTTTATTACCTGTGCTGGGATCCGAAATACGCGGTCCTTATCCTGATCACGACGCTGGTCGTGTACCTATCGGCCCTGCTGATGCACGATAAGCCCCAAAACATGAAAAAGCTTTTAGTCGGTGCGAGCCTGCTTATAAACCTGGGGATCCTGTTCGTGTTCAAATATTTTAATTTTTTCAACAGCACTTTACGGGAGGTTTTGACTTTTTTCGGCCTGGGCTATGATGTGCCGGCGCTTCAGCTTCTGCTCCCGATAGGGATATCGTTCTACACCTTTCAGGCCCTGGGTTATACTATTGATGTATACCGGGGCACCAGAAAGCCGGAGCGCAACCTTGGCGTGTTTGCGTTATATGTCAGTTTTTTCCCGGTGCTCCTGGCAGGCCCCATCGAGCGCTCCACGACCCTGCTTCCCCAGTTTTACAAGGAGATGGAATTCGATTATCAGCGGATTGCCGACGGCCTTAAGCTGATAGCATGGGGAGCGTTCCAGAAGCTCGTGATTGCGGACCGGTTGAGCATGTACGTGAGCCAGGTATACGGCAATCCTCAGGCTTTTGCCGGTCTGCCTCTATTGCTCGCTTCATATTTTTTTATCATCCAGGTGTATTGTGATTTTTCAGGATACACCGATATAGCGATCGGAACCGCCCAGGTGCTGGGGTACAAGCTGATACCCAATTTCCGGCGTCCCTACTTCGCTCAAACCCTGGGTGAGCTATGGCGGCGGTGGCACATATCCCTCATATCGTGGTTCAGGGATTATCTGTACATACCTCTCGGGGGTAACCGCGTGCCGAAAGGACGGTTTTATTTCAATATGATGGTGGTCTTTTCTCTGTCAGGCCTCTGGCACGGCGCGCAGTGGACCTTTGTGATCTGGGGAGCGATGAACGGCCTCTTTTTGATCACCAGCCGCATGACCCAGAAATTGAGAGACTTTGTCCGCGAGAAGGTATTCGCGGCGATCGCCGGGATCCCGGCTGCGGCCTATTTTCTCATTTGCCTCATTCTTGCGGCCTTTGCCGTATGGGCCGGTCCGGCCGGTTTTGTTTCCCCTCCGGCGACCGCAATAACAGCCTTTGCGTGCTCAGCCGGTGCGTTTGTTCTCGGTGCCATACGGCTGAAACAGGGTCTGTACGAGCGCTTCATCGATGCCTTGAAAAGGCTCATGATGATATTAATAACCGTCCACCTTTTTCTCTTCGGTGCGGTTTTTTTCAGGTCCGGGAGCGTTTCCGATGCGTGGTATATTTTAACGCACTTCGCGGGGACGAATTTCAGCCAGCTTATGCTCAACTTTGACGCCTTTCAGTTTATCATGATGATCCTGGTTGCTATCGTTCTTCTGGTCATTCACTCCATTCAGGAAAGGCGCGGAAGCATACGGGAGCTCTTAAAACAAAAGCCGGTATGGCTTCGCTGGGCGCTCTATTTTTTCCTCTGTTCAAGTATCCTCCTTTTTGGATACCGCGGCACTCAGCAGTTTATATATTTTCGGTTTTAGGCGGCTATGGTGAAAAGGCTCGTTCTCAAACTTTGCCTGCTGGCGGTTATCTCAACGGTTCCGCTGGTGGGATATAATATCATCGTCGATCCTTACATGGTATTGAGGAAGGATTATGACCATATGTTCATATGTCCCAATGAGCGGTACGTGAAAACCGATTATATTCTTAACAATCCGGAAAAATACGACTCGTACCTGTTCGGATCATCGCGGGTGAGCCAGATACCGGTAGAGATGATAAACAGGGCGACCGGGGATAGAATTTACAATATGACCTATATCGCAGGCGTTGTGCCGGACCATCTGTATATCTTGAAGTTATTCTTAAAAAGAAAAGTGAGAATCAAAAATATTATCATCGGGCTGGACTATTATACCTTTACGGCGATGCCCATTGAAAATCAGGTCCGCAATATAATGTATCCCGAAACCCTGCGGGAAAGAATAGATTTTTATTATACCTATCTTACCCTTGAGCCTGATTCAATCATGTTCAAGGAGATCAGGTTTGACGGGAAAGAAGCGGCCTACGATTTGACCGGCACGGGGGGGTATCATTTTATCAAAAGGGAAAAACTCCTTGCTCTTGATCCGCGGAAGCATGAGAAAAAATTCAAACAGCCGTTTTCCACTGCCTGCGCCAATCGCCTTGAACAAACATTGGCGGAGATCGGTGAGATCATTCAACTCTGCGGCAAAAATAATATCAATTTGACCTTTTTCATAAATCCCGACAACCTGAACATGTACCTGTGCGAGGATATAGCATTTATGAATCAGGTCAGGATGCGGCTGGCCCTATTCACCGATTATTGGGATTTCAGCGGCGCCAATTCCGTAACCGAAAACAACATTAATTATATTGATCCCATCCATTACCGTAAAAAGGTCGGCGGCATGATGGTGGAAAATATGTATCAGGACAACGCGTACCCGCTGTCCGGTTTCGGGGTGCTCGTGACGAAAACCAATGTCAGGAATTATGTGAAGAAGACGGCGGAGGATTACCGCCGATTCAAGAGGCGGATCGATCCTCGATGCATTCCCTGCGCGGGGAATAAATAATAGCTGAGATCCATTGCGGGTTTCATTCCCTCGTTGCCCGCCATGCCATAAGATCCTTAATGTTCAGGGCAATACTCAGCACCAGGCAAACGGCAAACACGGCCACGGTTGCCGTATCGACCAGTAGCGGCGGCAGATTGATCCCGGTTATGTCGAATATGAGGAACTGGATGTATGTATCGGACTGGATGGGCCTGCCCAGCGCCTCGCGGACCTGCCAATGCCAGTCCGTACAGAAGCAATATCCCCACCCGTATTTGATGCCGAGAATAAACCATGAGAAAGCGGTGAGCGTCATGGCGGCCAGATGTATCTTCCTTGTTTTTTTCCATAACCATCCGGTCATGTTGAACAGGGTGAACAGCGTATGGAATGTCAGAAAGAAGTAGTCCAGAAACCGTAACATGATACCTCTCTGACCTCACCCCGCCCTCTCCGACTCGGAGAGGGCTTCGCAAAAAGGATATCTCCCCCTCTCCTTGAGGAGAGGGGGCCGGGGGGTGAGGTCGTCTTTGCGAGAGCATTTTTTAGTCGCCCCGGAGGTAAATAGTATTGCAGTTTGGCAATAAGTCTAATATAAAATTGACTCATTGGAAAAATAGCGGTATTATTGTCAAATTCAGCACAAACGGGAACTTTAAAAAAGTGAAACGTATGGAACCGGTCAATCATCTTGCGGGACAGAAGAGCCCGTATCTCATCCGGCATTCGACGAATCCCGTCGATTGGTACCCCTGGTCCAATGAGGCCTTTGAAAAGGCCGGCAGGGAAGACAAGCCGATTTTTCTATCTATCGGTTATTCGGCCTGCCACTGGTGTCATGTGATGGAGGAGGAATCCTTCGAGAACGGCGCGGTAGCGCGTCTTCTCAATGAGAATTTTGTCTCCGTCAAGGTGGATCGCGAAGAGCGGCCGGATATCGACAAGGTGTACATGACCGCGTGCCATATGATGACCGGAAGCGGCGGCTGGCCGCTGACCGTCATCATGACGCCGGAGAAAAAACCTTTTTTCGCGGCCACCTATATACCGAGGGAAAACAGGTTCGGGAAGATGGGGCTCATTGAACTGCTCGATAAGATCTTCGTTTTATGGAGGGGCCACCGCGGCCAAATAAACGCCTCGGCGGAGAGCACCGCGACCGTGCTCCGGGAGATCAATTCCTGCCAGCAGGGGGAAAACGTCGGAGCGGAGGTTTTAACCGCAGCCTATGTCCTGTTTACCGATATGTATGATCCTGTTTACGGCGGATTCGGCGGCGCGCCGAAATTTCCTACCGCCCATAATTTCATCTTCCTGCTCCGCTACGGAGAGGAAAGCGGCGCGGAAAAGGCGCGGGAGATGACCCTGGAAAGCCTCCGGCAAATACGGCGGGGAGGGATCTACGACCAGCTGGGATTCGGCTTCCACCGCTATTCGACCGATGAGAAGTGGCTCGCGCCTCATTTCGAGAAAATGCTCTATGACCAGGCCATGCTCTCCATGGCCTACATCGAGGCGTACCATGCGAGCGGCGACCCCTTTTACTCCCGGGTGGCGGGAGAGTCGTTCGATTACGTTCTCCGGGAGATGACTTCTCCCGCCGGCGGGTTTTATTCTGCTGAGGACGCCGACAGCGAAGGGAAAGAGGGGAGGTATTATCTCTGGACCATGGATGAGATCGGAGATGCGCTGGGTGCGGCTGATGCGGATTTTGCATGGGAAATTTTTAATTGCGCCCGGGAGGGGAATTTCATCGGTGAGTCATCGAGGGAAAAGACCGGCGAGAATATACTCCATCTCACTGCCATGCCGGACGACGCGCAGCGGTTTGAGTTTGTCCGAAGGAGGCTCCTTGAGGTGCGGGAAAAGCGGGTAAGGCCGCTGAAGGACGACAAGGTGCTCGTCGACTGGAACGGGCTTATGATCGCTGCCCTGGCGAAAGGTGCGTCGGCGCTCGATGACGGCCGGTATGTCCGGGCAGCGGAGCGGGCGGCGGCGTTCATCACGGAACATATGCTTACGAAGGACGACCGGCTCCTCCATAGGTGGCGCGACGGCGAGGCATCGATCCCGGGAAATCTGGACGACTATGCGTTTTTCATCTGGGGCCTTATCGAGCTGTATGAGGCCACGTTTAAGCCGGAGTACCTTGAACTGTCGGCACGGCTGACTGAATCCCTGCTTCTTAATTTTTCCGATAAAGCCGGTTCTCTCTTTTTTTCCCCGCTTGACGGCGAGGAGCTTATTGCCAACATGCTGGAATACTATGACGGCGCTCTCCCGTCAGGAAATTCCATATCCTTTTACAACCTTCTGCGCCTCGGGAGGATGACCGGCAGACCCGCTTGGGAGGATCGGGCTCAAAAGATCCTCCGGTGTGCATCGGACAGCATCCGGCAGCATCCACACGGCCATTCCATGTTCCTCGCAGGGCTTCAGTATGCCTGGAGCAGGTCGTATGAGGTGGTGCTGTGCGGCGACGCGTCAGATACTGTTCTTAAAAATATGATACGCGGGCTTCGCCCTTACCTGAACCGGTGCGCGGTCATAGTAAAATATTCAGGCGCGCAGGACGACATCATCATCAGCGCAGCTCCATTTGTGAAAACGATGAGCCATTTCAACGGCAGGGCAACCGCTTATGTATGCACCGGGAATCAATGCTCCCGGCCGGTTCACACCGCCGATGAGATGCTTAGGCAGATAAAAAATAGTTGATTTATTATCGTCCTGCTGAATCTTTATTTAATTTAATTAAAGTTAGGCGATGTCTCCTTGGTGAGTATGTCGAGCCGATGGGCTGAGATGTGGGTAGAACTTAGCATTGAGGGGAGAGAGAAAGAGGTATTAACAAAATTCGCCTAAGTCGAGTAATTTATATACGACTCTGAAAGCTGGTTGGTATGGGAAATAATAAAACGAATGAAAACTACACAGTGCTCCCCCGCGGCGGGTATCTTGTCAATACCTCGATCGGGTACGTCCAATTCGGATCGCCGCCGGAGACGATCAAGGACACCATGCGCATGCCCAAGGGCGTTCCCCGGGTTTTTGTGCTTACGAACGAGCTCTTTAACTGGTTCAAGGGGATCAGCATAGCGGAAATCGAATTCCCCATCTATTATAATTTTTTTATAAAACAGAAGAGGACCCATATTATCTGTCAAGAGGACCAGCTCCCGCAGATAAAAAAAGTTTTACAGGAGGCCCTGTTCGGACCCGTAGAATTTGACATTTCGAATGATTATGATCCGGCGATAAGCGCCGCCTTTATCCCCCATATCAAAAAGGAGATGGATTTTTTCAGGAGAAATCTGCAGTTCTCGGATCTGGTATCGTTCGAGGTTTTTGACCGTAACCGGTTCTCTATGGAGGGAATCGCCATTGATCTCTGTGAAGACAACTGCTTCCTGGTCCGGGAGGGCGATGCCCTCATAGCCACGGTGCCCGGCCGCGTGCAGTACAAGCCGACCTATCTCGTCGGCGAAAGGCTCCCCGAGCCGTACCGGCCGCCGCTTTTCGGCGTCACCTGCCTGGGGCCAAGCCACGGCTTTGACCCTGATGATAACACCTCCGGCTTCATCATCTGGCTGAACCACTGCGGCATTATGGTCGATCCGCCGGTCAACTCCACCGAATGGCTCCTTGATTCCAACGTGAACCCGAAGCTCACCGACAGCATAATTCTCACCCACTGCCACGCCGACCATGACGCCGGCACCTTCCAGAAGATACTCGAAGAGCAGCGGGTCACCATCTATACCACCGAAACGGTCATGATGAGCTTCTTGCGCAAGTATTCGGCCTTGAGCAACATGCCGATATCCTACCTCATGCAGCTCTTTGATTTTCATCCGATCAAGATCGGGAAGCCCACCTTCATCCACGGCGGAAGGTTCGATATGTTCTACACGCTGCATTCAATACCCACGATGGGCTTCAGGATGGAATTCCAGGACCAGTCATACGTATATTCCTCGGACCACAACAACCTCCCGAAGCTGCACCAGGAGCTGCTCGATTCCGGCGTCATCTCAAAAGAGCGGTACAGCGAGCTTCGCAGCTTTCCCTGGGACTCGAAGGTCATCTACCATGAGTCAGGTATACCGCCCCTCCATACGCCCATTACATTTCTCGACTCCCTTCCGAAAAAGATTAAAAAGAAGACCGTCGTATATCATATAGCCAAGAAGGACTTTCCCGTAAAAACCGATCTGACTCTCGCCACGTTCGGAATTGAGAACACCCTCTATTTCAAGACCGAGCATCCCCGGTTTGAGGCCGCTTACCAGATCATGGGCGTGTTGAAGAATCTCGATTTCTTTGAAACCCTGCCGATTTCAAAAGCCCAGGAGTTCCTGGATATCGTGGAAGAGGAGCGGTACCGAAAAGGGGAGGTGATCATCAAAAAGGGGACGCCGGGAGATAAGTTTTACATCATCTATTCGGGCAATGTCTCGGTCGAAAGCGGGGGACTCGAGCAGAAGAAGATATACGGGACCTACGATTATTTCGGCGAGGTCGCCCTCGTCACCGAGCAGAACAGGGTCGCCGATGTTGCCGCTGAAACCGATCTGATCGTCTACACCATAACCAGGGACAAGTTCCTGAATTTCATCGTGGGAACGGAGTTTGAGAAGACCCTGAACCGGCTCGCCCGGATCAGGAACAGCGAGACGTGGAACCTCCTGTCAACAAGCAAGTTTTTCCAGTACTGCACCTCGTCGCAGAAGACCTGGCTTGAATCGATCTTCGTGCCCATGGAGATGAATGAGCCGGGTCACATCATGCGGGAGGGGGACACGATGCAGTATATCTACATCCTGAGGGACGGCGAGGTTGAAGTCTCCCGGGACGGGAAGCGGATCGCGGTGCTGAAAAGGGGGGATATCATCGGCTCTATTCAGAAGCTGCATCTGAACGAGCCCGCGGACTACACCTTTTCGCATGAGAAGTTGGTATCGGTATATGCGATGAAGAGCGAAGACATCCGTCAGTTCATCGACAACAATCCCGGCCTCCTGATGAAGCTCAAGCATGATTTTTAGAGGTTATATGCAAATCCTGATCATTCTTTCAATATTCTTCGGCGGCATCCTCGTCGGGCTGGCGATCGCATATATACTCCGCGTGTTCAACACCAAGTCTGCGGAGAGGCTTGCGGAGGAGCTGTACCTCAAAACAGAGGAGGCGAGGAGATCGAACGTTGAGACGGTGGTGGAGAACGTAAAATCGACCTTCAGGGAACTGACCATGGACGCGCTGTCCCGCTCGAGCGAGGAGTTTTTAAAATTGGCCAAGACAAAGCTCGAGACCGAGCGTGAGGTCTCCTGCAGGGAGTTTGATTCAAAGAAGGGGCTCATCGACCAGCAGCTCGGCAAGATGCAGCAGGAGCTCGATAAAGTCGGCCGGCTCATGAAGGATCTGGAGACCGACCGCGTGAAGAAGTTCGGCGAGCTATCGAGCAGCCTCAGACAGATCAATGATCAGACCGCAAGCCTCCGCGAGACCACCGATTCGCTCCGCCAGGCGCTGTCGAGCACCAAGGTGCGCGGGCAGTGGGGGGAGCGGATGGCCGAGGACGTGCTGCACCTCGCCGGATTCATCGAGAATATAAACTATTCGAAGCAGAAGACCCTTGAAGCCGGCACACGGCCGGACTTCACCTTCTTCATGCCGCGGGAATTGAAGCTCAACATGGACGTGAAGTTCCCGCTCGACAATTATCTGCGGCATCTGGACGCCGAGGCGGAGCGGGACCGTGCGAAGTTCAGGGACGACTTTTTGCGGGACGTCAAGAACAAGATCAGGGAGGTGACCACCCGCGACTATATCAACCCGGAGGAGAACACGGTTGACTATGTCCTTCTTTTCATACCCAACGATCAGATCTACGCCTTCATACACGAACAGGACCGCACGGTATTGGACGAGGCTCTCCGGAACAAGGTGATCCTCTGTTCGCCCATTACGCTGTTCGCGGTTCTGGCGGTGATCCGCCAGGCGGTTGACAATTTTTCGCTCGAACAGACCTCAAATGAAATCTTAAGCCTTTTCGGATCGTTCAAGAAGCAGTGGCATCTCTTTATAAGCAAGTTCGACTCCCTTGGCACGAAGATTGACGCGGTTCAGAATGAGTATGACGCGCTGACCACCACGCGAAGAAGAAAGCTTGAGAAGCCGCTCAATAAAATAGAAGATCTCCGGTCGGAGAAGGCGATCCCGATAATCTATGATGAAACACCGGAAGACGATGAGCAATAGATCTACGCAGCTTTTTTCTTCCCGAGATATGCAAACAGGGGGATGGCGATAAGCTGTACCGCCACGGACAGCGCGGACAGCGCAATCAGGGGCGGGCTCCCCGCCAGGGACAGATCGTACAGAGATCCGAGGGCCCATGAGCCGGCAAACCAGAGAATGCCGTATCCGGCGTTGAAGATGCCGAAGGCGGAAGCGCGCCGGTTGCCGGGGGCCAGGTCTGATACCACGGAGCGCATGATCGATTCCTGCCAGCCCATGCCGATCCCCCACACGAGCACACCGGCCCATGCTGCCGCGACCCCGCCCAGAAAAACCAGGGGCGCGAAGCAGGCTGAGATAACGGTGGCATAAATAAGGCTTTTCACGCCGACCCGGTCGTAGAGCCAGCCGAAGAAAAGGGCGGATACCGCGTCGATCGCCATGGCTGCTGCGTAGAGCAGGGGGATCATGGATTCCGAAAACATGGATTTCGTCTGGAAATGGTATGCGATCAGGGGAAAATCCGCGAATCCGAGCGCCACACACCCCACTGCCGCCATGTAGATCCAGTAATCCCTTCCCAGGTCTTTGGTTTCCATCTCGAGCTTATTGACCTCGAGCTCGCTTGGATTCGGATACAGCATCTGTCCCACGATCACGAGCGTCAGGGATATGAGAGCCGGCACCAGGAGCACGACGAATCCCAACCGGAAATCGCCGTTCTTAAAAAACAGGACAGCGGCGACGATCAGGGGGCCCAGCACGGCGCCGATCTGGTCCATGGCCTCATGCAGCCCATAGGTCCAGCCGCTTCCGACCTTCGTGCGGGCGTAGGAGAGCATCGCGTCCCGCGCAGGCGTCCTGATCGACTTCCCGAAACGCTCGGTGACGATAAGCACGGACGCCAGGAGCCAGTTGCCGGCCAGGGCCAGCAGAGGCACGGCAAGGAGGTTGATGGCGTATCCGACAAACGTGAGGAGCCAATACCGTTTTGTTTTATCAGCCAGGTATCCGGAAACGATTCTGAAGGTATATCCGATGAGCTCGCCGAATCCGGCCACAAACCCGACCAAAGCCGCGCTTCCGCCCAGGAGCTTTAAATACGGCCCCAGGATGCTCCGGGCCCCTTCATAGGTCATGTCCGCGAAGAGGCTCACGCAGCCGAACAGAACAACGAAGATGATAGCCGAGCTCCTGGAGAATTCCCTGACTTTTATCAATAGTTTGTTGGCCATTTTCTTGTCTCACTCCTAATCATTATAAGTTTGCAGTAAAATTCAATAATCAATGATTTTTCCCCCGCCGCCTTCGACGGGGGAAAAATGAATAATAACTTGAGTTAGGCGAATTTATATTGAATATATGATTTTGGCAATTATTTTTGATTCGGATGATCCACTCTCATGCCCCCCAACCCCCCGGAGGGGGGCTTACGTTCACTTGCAAGCCACTCCATTGGCGCCATCAGAGAATAATCAATCTTAACCACAAAATAATTGACTTATGATCTAAATTGTCCTATAGTTATAAGTAACTCGAATAAGCAATTTTAATGGCAGGCAGGATCGATCGTGAAAAATTTGAAGGTATTTTTTATTATTGCTACGGCAATAGCAACTATTTTCGTATTGTCGAAATTTTTTAATTTCGGCTTCTTGCGGAACTTTCAGGAAAACGCGGATAAAAGAATCGAGGGAATCAGGGACAAGATCGAAGACCTTGAAAAGGAGAAGATCAAGGATGTCCGGACGCTCGCCCGCCTCGCGGACCAGTACACCCAGCTCGGTACGATATATCTTGAGAAAAGGCTATGGGATTCGGCCGTACAGAATTACGATAAGGGGATCAAATACGGGAAGAATACACCCGGCGTTTTTTATTCGATCGGACTCGCCCACGCTAATCGCGGAAGCGAGCGGGAGAGCCGGGATGACATAGACAAGGCCGAATTCTATTACCACAAAGCGATCGAGATGCAGTCTAATTACTATGACGCGCAGAACGCCCTTGCGATTCTTCTCTTTTATCATAAGAACGAGAAGGAAAAGGCGCTGTCGATCATCGAAGGCGTGGTGTCGCGCAATAAGAGCAGCTACATCGCCCGGTTTACGCTGGGAAGATTTTATTATGAGATGAATAACCTCGACAAGGCCCTGTCGGTGTATGAGGATCTTGAATCGGATCTTGCCAAGCTCCCGCCATCGGGAATAATAAATGAGTTTAAAAGCCAGTGCAGGGAGAACATCCAGAGGATCATGTCGGAGCTATCAATGCGCAAGAGCAAATAATTGATGCGCGCCGACAATAATGCCCAGTATGATCCGGTAATAGCCGAATGGTATAAAATTTTTTCTGCCGATGAATTTCATAAATACGGCGATAACCAGCCAGGCGACCAAGAACGATACGATAAAACCGGTGCCGAGCACTAAGATTTCATCTGTTGTCAGGCCCGTTTCCGCTTTTAATAATGCATACGCCGAGGCTGCAAGCATTGTCGGTATTGCGAGAAAAAACGAAAACTCGGCGGCAACAACACGGGAAGCCCCTAAAAACATGGCCCCGATAATCGTAGCGGCGGATCTTGATGTTCCCGGAATCATTGCAATGCATTGAATAATACCGATAAATAATGCATTTCTGTAGGTTAATGAGGATATTTCATGTATGGTATTATTTTTTTTTCGTTTTTCAAGATAGATTAACAGGATGCCGCCGACAATCAAGGCAATTGATACGACTATTGAATTGAAAAGATATTGTTTGATATATTTTCCGAAAATAGCGCCCATAATTATTGCCGGAGTTACGCCGATAATTGTCTTTGCCCATAATTTCATTATTCCGGTATTATTCCCGTTACTTTTGCCGAAAGGATATAATCGACGCCAAAAATACACGACAACCGAAAGAATGGCGCCCATTTGGATAACAATATCAAACATATACGCAAATGAGCCGGTAAAATCCACAAATTGATTTAGAATGATCAAATGGCCTGTTGACGATACGGGTAAGAATTCAGTAATCCCTTCCACAATGCCTAATAGTATTGATATGAAAAATGGATTCAAGAGATTTTATTATCTCCATTCCTCGTCAGGCAGCGGACGGGGAATCCTCTTGTCCGCCGACGGCTGGAGGAACCGTTCCTTCAGGATGACGATATCAACCCTCCGGTTGTACGCCCTTCCTTCCGGCGTATCGTTGGTATCAATCGGCCGGTACTGGCCAAAAGCCACTGCCGAGAGCTGCCGGGGGTTCACGTCTTCCTCGTCCGTCAAAAAATGAAGGACGTTCAGGGAGCGCGTTGATGAGAGCTCCCAGTTGCTCCGGTACCTCTCGGCCGCCTTGCCGGGGGTCACCGGGGCATTGTCCGTGTATCCTTCAATCCGCACGAAATTATCCAGCTTGCCTATGATCCTGCCGACCTTCGTAAGCACCTGCTTCACCTCATTGCGTATCCGGGCGGATCCGGGATCGAAGAAGGCGTCCCCGCTCAAGGTTATCACGAGCCCCCGCTCATCCTCCATTACCCGGACAAATTTGGTCTGGATCTCCGGCTTGAAGGCTTCGGTGGCCCGCTTCAGCATCCGCGACATTGAGCGCTGCTTCTCGCTGCTCGGCAGGGCCATGATGTTGTGGCCCAGGTCCATGAGGTTGCCGGCGGAAATGGACTTGCCCCCGGACATGATGCCGACATTGCCTTTAAAGGAAGATAAAACATACAAAAACTCAAATCCTCTCACCGTGGTCTCATCACCCATGAGCACGATAAAAAAACAGAGGAGGAGCATGTTCATATCGCCCATGGTCGCGAGCCAGGGGGGTGATCCCTTGATCTGGGATTTTTTTCTTTTTCCGGCCATTAACTGCCTTCAACCTCTTCGGTGATCTCCTCCCTCATCTCAGGGGGCAGGAAGGTGACCAGCTTATCCTTTACGATGCGGGGATTATCGCCGGATTGTATAGAGAGTACGCCCATGAGAATAATGGCCTTCATGAGCACCTCGTCGTTGGTCATAACGTCGAGACGGGAAGCGAGGGGCTGAAATATAAGATAGCACATGACCGCGCCGTAAAAGGTGGTTATAATGGCCACGGCAAGATACGGGCCGATTGAGGAGCGGTCGCTCAGGTTCACGAGCATCATAACGAGCCCCATGAGGGTACCGATCATGCCGAATGCGGGCGCTAACGTGGCCCAGTCGTCGAAGATGCGCTTGTTGTCGTCGTGACGGTTCACCATCTGATCGACCTCGTTTTCCATTATGTTCTTTACCAGCTCCGGATCCGTGCCGTCCACGACGAGCTGCAACCCTTTTCTCATGAAGGGATCGTCCAGGTCCTCGAGGTCGTCTTCCAGGGCAAGCAGTCCTTCGCGCCGGGCTTTCTCCGAGAATGACACGATCGTCACGATCAACTCGCTCAGGTTATATTTTGTAGGGAAGAGCGCGACTCTGAAAAAGGTGGGGATTTTCAGAAGCTTTCTCAGGGGATATCCGACCATAAGGGCTCCGATGCTTCCGCCGACGGTGATCATGACTGAGGGGAGGTCATAGAAGAGGAGGAGACTACCCTTGGCAAAAAGGATGCCCAGGATAAGGGTGGTAATTCCCCAGACCATGCCGATTATCATTATTAGTTCCATGCGCTAACCCCTGAGTAAAAATAGATTCATATAATAATTTCGGTAATTTTTCTGCTTAAAATGTTAAAAAAATTCACGTTTCTCTGGTATTCTTGAGGTATCGGCAACGGGGCTCTCTGGGAACGTCAGGATGAGTCCGCTGAATCGTCTATTCATTCAATAATAATCACGATAAAATCGTATAACTGGAATTTTTCGTCAAGTAATTAATCGGGGCATATCCCTTTAGCGCACTCAAGAGAGGCTCCTTTTAGAAAGCAAAATCGGTGTTGATATTTTTAAGCTGCCGCCTTAAGATATTTAATAACCTACGAGCAAGGTTGAGTGAAAAGTTAAAGATTATTGACATTGTCACCTAATTCCGTGTTGGTTTATATTATCGATGTTCTCGCCATTTTATAATTTAATATCGGAGGATTTTAATGAAAAAAATCGCGCTTATAATTTTAGTTCTCGTCGCTATGTTTATAGCCGCATGTGAAGTGAAAGAAACCGCTAAAGAGTGCAGAAGTGACGCGAATGAGTTCTATGCCCTGTGCCACTTTTCATGTGCTACAACGGCATGTGAAGATAATTGTTATGATTTATACATACTTTCCTATCTTTCCTGCGGAGAGGATGAGGATTAATCACTCGGTCGGCTTGTAAGCCGACCGGCGCGATATCCACCCGTGCGGCGCCGGGGCGCCATCGATGAAGCGGCTATGCCCCAGGCGAAGCAGGCGCACCGGGAATTTCGGAAAACGGCGTCATGCCGGCTGGAATGAGGCAGAAGGTTTTTATATGATGTTGCAGCAACCCTTCGGGTTCGGACTTGTCCGGTTAAGCGGGGCTGACGGGACTCGAACCCGCGACTCCCTGCGTGACAGGCCAGAAAGAAAAGTTTTATTACCGTTTATCGGTGTTTCTCATTGTTCGTTGTTGTGCTGCTAATAAGGAAGAAAGTCAAGTAAAAAACATTGACGAACAATAACGGACAATAATAAAATTTCAGTTTATCTTACTTTTATCTGACACGAAAACAGAGGGGTCGCAACCTGCGAGGGTAGGGGAAAAATCCACTTGACGCCCGGAAGTTTTATGTGACATAATCCAGCCATGATTCTCCCCGATATACCCAGGCGAAAACCCGGTCCCCGCTCCCCGGATGAAAACGTGATGCCGCCGCGAATGGCGACGATCGAAAAGAATAAACTGCGAATTGAATTTTATGATACTTTGATATTTGCCCAGGCGGTCCAGTGCCTCGCTGAAAATTTAAAGCTGGAATTTTTTGCGGAAAGCGATCGGTAAGGGCGGAAATCCCTGCACCATTGCCCCTGTACGGGGTTTTACAGAGCCCGGACATATCAGGGAACATGGGGCCCGGTTAGCGGAAAGCACCGGGGAAAGCCTGGCCCCTCCAGGGGTTACGAATAGGCAGTTGCAACTCGTGCGCGCGTGGGAATAGTGACATCTCTAAAAGTGGAACAATTGCCACCTTTAGAAAAGTCACAATTCGTGCGCGCGTGGGAATAGTGACTATGATCGATACTTCCACCGTGGGAAGGTTCGATATGTCACAATTCGCGCAGGCGTGGGAATAGTGACTATCTTAACTAAAAGTCAAGATAGAATAGTCGAACGGTCACAATTCGCGCAGGCGTGGGAATAGTGACTTATTACATATTCCAGCGCGGGAAGTTGTAAAGGGCGGTCCCCGCATCCGTGGGTGTTACGGTCAAATCTTCGTTACGTAACGAAGATTTGGGATATGCACATCATCGTGAAGTGGCATCACTTCCACCAGAAAAACAAGAATTGTTTCTTCATAAAGCAGTTGCCGTACCACCCCCTTGTTTTCGTTCCATCGTGCCCGTGCGATCCCTCCCCACACCTGTGGGTATTACGTCGCCGATTTCAGTACCCCAGACGATAAAATTCGATCCCTCCCCACACCTGTGGGTATTACCCTAAATCGTCTTTATGTACCGAAGCCTGATATCGCCATCGGCCGTCAAGCTTGCGGACGAGATTTCTGATCCGTAAAAATTCCAGATATGGATTTTCTCCGGCGTCGTATCTCCAAATAAATTCCTGACAAGCCTGGCGCAGCGCCTTCTTAAGCTGGCCCCGGATATGGTTATTGATCTTCATTGAGAGCCCGCATGATCGCCCGCTGTAGATCAGTGACCTTGATAATATCGCCGTCCAGCCGGGCCGCCTCAAGCTCGGGCAACAGTTTTTTAATTTTTTTTGTGTCCATGATTCGCCCCTCACCCCCGACAGACGAGGGGAGCGCGAGGGGCTGGGAAAGTTAAATCTGCGGCCCTTCTGGCCATTGCTGCAAAAATTTTCTCGCCGCTGATATTTCTTCTGGCGTACGATCTGGTTGTGATACCCACCCGGCGACGATTTGAGCACCTGAAAAAATATGCCCGTTGCCATCGTCAATAAAATCACTAGGCCCAAAATCACCGTCAATGTCATCGGCTGAAATTTGCAATACCGGCGCACCATAATGAGATGCAGGGCTGTCCGTTGTGAGATATGCGCATCCGCCATCTTTGTCTTTCGATATAAGCAAGTTCATTTTGCCCCCTCAAGCGCCTGCTCCGCTTTTATCCGTTTCTCTTTCAAGATAACTCTGTCCCGGACTTTTTGAAGCCCCGGAAACTCATCGAAAAGCCCCGTATCACCGCTCTGGATGATCTCCTGAACAGCCTGCTCCGGGCTTATAATCTCGGCTGTGTCCCGTTCACCCTCCCATTGTGTACCGTGAATGAGAACATAGCGGCCGTCCGAAAGCTGTGTCAGACCCTTATGCCGCCCGGTAGAGCCGCATGTCATATTACGGCCGTCCCAATAGTCGAGGTTGTCACTATATCCAACCTCTCCAACAATTTCGCGTTCCTCGTCATAGACTGGGACCATAAACTACCCCCTTGAATTTTTGAGTTGACTTAATACGTATTTGCACGTATATTATAAATACGTATTTACGGAAATAATGTCAATAAATTATTACGGAAATGCTAAAAAAATTGACAGGTGGAAAAATGAGAAAAAAATCAATTGATATGGCAAAACGTGAAAAACCATTCAGTTTGACGGTTAAACTTTTACCCGACGAATATCAGGCTTTAGAAAAGTTCTTGGCCGAAAATAGGATAAACAGCAAACAGCGATATATTCAATTTCTAATAAATCACGGTGTTAAAAACAGCATCAAGCCGGATGAACCGGATTATTAAACCTCGCCTTTCCCCTCCAATGTGACATAATGCGCCCCTAACTCTGCACGGTTGCCCCCAGGTAAAGAGTTGCGAGGCCCGGACGTGGAAAGACACGCCCCGAAATTGCGAAAAAATGCCCCTGAGCGCCGCGAAGTGCCCAGGGGCCGGAGGAGCAACCCCGCATAATAATTTTATTATGCCGATATTTTCCTGCGCGTCGCCCGCTCGATATTATCAAGAATATACATTAAATCGACTGTCTGTAATTCAGTTGCTGAATAACCTTGAGCCTTCAAAGTTGCCCTGCAATTTAACAGTTCAGACCACAGCCAAACATCAGAGGAGGCCAAACATAGCGCAAAACAATCTAGTGCTTCATTGCGACGACCGCCGGGATTATGGAATGTGCCATCAATGCGGCGCTCCTCTGCGACAAGCTGGTCGAAATATGATTCCGGCAGGTCATAAGGAAATTCTATAAATCCCCCGCGCTGTGGTTCGATTTCTTGGCGCGGTATTGCAAGGCGTCTATAAATACTATCCTTGTAATAATTAACATTCACCTCGTATAGGACGGCGTTGCCGATTCTTACGGGCCTGTATCGAATGACTCGACCGGTCATTTCGTCCGGCGCCTCTTTCTTGCGCTTTTTTAATTGAGAGAATCCCTTCGATGGATACATTCGGACGCCCTCACTGCAATACTGATAAACGACGTCCGTTACCTTGCCGGAGCCTGAATCGATAAAATAGATTTGAGGCACCATGCCGAAGCCATCAGAACGGCGATACCCGCCCTTTGCGATCAGATCCAAGAGATATTGATTTTGTGCGATCCATGCCCCGGAATAAGGATCCATAACCGGGCCTTTGAAAATGCGGTGCTCAATCACCCATGTTTTATTCATTTTTCCGATGCCGAGTACAGTCATTTCTAAACGCGCCCTGTCCTCATTGGTCTCCGAGCCTTCCTGAACGTCAACACCGGCAGTCAGATAGAGCACACCGTCAGGAAGGGCGCCGGACTTATAATTGCCGCGGTTCTCGATGATTTTGCTGACCTTGGGCTGGCTGCCCGACATACGATGCGGACGACCCATTTTGAGATTATTGAAGGTTTGTTTTTTCAATGGGTCTGTTTTGGCTTCTTCATAAGCCAGGGCCATGTCATACCATGATAAGAAAGGTGAATACAAGCCGTTGATATGGAAAGAAGCGACCCCCTCTTTTATCGGCAAAGCAGAAGCGCGCCATTCGCCTCCGTTAAGCATTTTATTTTTAGACGACTCCTTTATCTCTTTTTGGCACGTGGGTGACTCGCATATCAAGGATATGGATTTCTTGTAAATTTTTCCGTTTTTGTATTCCCAGTGCAGGCCATGACCGCGGCCAGCCGAAAAATCGAGGAGCTGCATCGTTCCACAATGCGAACATGGTACATGATAAAGCCGTTGATCCCCTTCCTCGTAAAGGGCGGCTATAATGGAAATGGTCGCGATCGTTGGCGTGGAAATGGCGAGAATCTTTTTTTGATCTCCCCACGCTTGAGAACGCGCATACATGACGTCCCAGGTGAGTCCTTGCTCGCTGTCGAGAAGTAATTTATAGCGATCCACTTCGTCCGCTATTATAATTCTTTTCGATTCCGATGTGAGTTGAGCCACCGAAAGGGCGGAAGCTACATCAATATTGCCGCCCGAAAATTCCTTTGAATAATTGGTGTCGCCGGTCCTCCGGGTTAATTTCGATTCGCTGCCCTGTGATCTAAAAACAATACCGGCAGCCGTTGCGCGGGGTTCAATACGACGGTGCATCCACTTAATGGCGGCCGTTTCATTTGATGTAACAAATAAAATTTCGGACGGGTACTCCTCAATATAAAACATGGTGCAGAGCTCGCCGACGGTAGACTTGCCACTCTGAGCCGGGAACATGAGCCGCACTTCTTGAATTGGTGATTCCGGCGACATTAAGCGCAGCGGTTCGATAAGATACGGCGCCCGGTTATGCTTGAATTGAACGCCCCGATATTTTCCGGTCGGGATGATCGTCTTTTCCGCATATTCTACAATTGAAATGTTCCGGCGCTTCGTCGGTCGCTCCGCAAAAGCGCCGGATAGGATTTGAAAGTCAGAAGTCATTTTTTACTATTTCTTTCCTTCCATGCTTTTTCACAATCATTGATATATACAATTTTGGACATCGCATAATTATGTGATAGCTTGAATTCTTCGGTAAATTCCAAAAATTCTTGATCCTCAACCTGATGTTCAGTGAATTCTCGCATAATAATTGCATCATGAATATTCCTTAACTCGCTTTCGGAGAATTCACCTGATGCTTTCGCAAAATCGTATAATTTTTTAAGCAGTTTTGAACCTAACATTTTCAACCTCCTTTATATTTTGATCTTAAGAAGATATTCCTCAATTCTATAAATTCAATTAAAAAAATCCCCGGAACCGTCCCGCCGCGAAGCTGGAAACGGGCCCAGGGGGAGAATTAAGGATATGGGATGGAAACCATTTTAAGTTACGCAAGCCCTTCCAGCCTTCGCGATCGCGCGAGCTCTGCCCGATAGGAGGCCTCGTCGGTGATTATTCCGTCGATCGGGCAGCCATCATCCTTGCCGTGAGTATCGACGCCGGGGATCTCCGCGGCCGCCATTCCATCCAGCATTTTAGAACGTCGCAATTCTGCTTGATAAGAGGCCTCATCGGTGATAACTCCGTCCTGTGGCGGCTGGCTTTCCAGTGACCGGGACATGGATGGCGGCAGGGCCATTGCAGACATTCCGAGAACGCCTTGACCAAGGTATTCATTCAAATGATGAGGAAATTTTTCCCTTATAATTTGCATTGCCTCAGTTGGGTCTTTATGTGATAAAAATTTTTTTAATCGTTCTGACATCATGATTTTGTTTCCTCCTTTGGATTAACAATAAATATTGTGTGTTCTATTCCAAGAGGGCGGCATAAAGCAGCCCCTGCATATTACGAGGTCACTCCTCAGAATCGCTAATTGAAGGGTCAAGGCGTCAATGTCCTGTCCGAGTTCCCGGGCTTTGGCTATCTGCGCCCGCACCACGGCGATTTCCGCTTCGAGCTGCCGGCGTTTTTCAGTTAGTGACTGCATTATAAACCTCCATTTCTTTCTCGCGTTCCCTGATTATGCCTGCCTTTATTCGCGTGAATTCCGCTATCTGTGAATCAAGCATCGCAACCCGCGCCTTAAAGAGTTCCTCTTTTGCATCGGCGATTTGCTGACGATAACGAGAAAACGAGCCGGCATAGCCGGAATTGGCGATCGTCAGAAGGCCGTCAAGTTTCGCCTTTGCGTCGGCTAATCTTTTATGACTGTTCATGGGCGACCTCCGCGGGCTCGTCGATCGGGCCGGTAAAACCGACTGCATCGGGGTTATCATGCTTGTCGAGCACCGCGCGCAACTTCCGATATTCTTCAACGTTTTCTTGATATCTGGCTTGGAGTGCCGCAAGGTCTCGACGTTCTGCTATAATCCGAATTTCCCAATCTGTGTTTTGGGCACGTCTTGCTCTGGCCAGATTTAAGGTATTCATCCCTAACCTAAATTGATGGTCGTCACCGGCAATCTTATCGAACAAGGTCGCGCATCGGGCGCGTAATTGTTTTGTACTCATATTTTCCATTATCGAACACCTCCACAAACGTCCCCAGTTAGTGGGCAGGTGATAGGTTTCGGCTTTCCGATTTCGTCATGGAAAACCTTCATTCTTTCGCGTTCCTTTTGTAAGGCTTCCAGTTCCTCAATATTCTCGCGGTACGCTTTGTCAGATGCTCCGACTTCCGCGAGAAACCGCGAGTAGGCATCACTATCGCCTCTTGAATTTGCAGCATCGGCCTCCATTCTGGCGCGAAAATACTTTGCCCTGTTCATTGAAATTTCGCCCACGCCGAAAGGCCCTAGACGACTGATATTGTCATCAAGACGGAACAGAATCTCGTTGTCGTATCCTTGACAGGCCCGGGCTTCCTTACACAAATTTTTAATCGACTGTCTCATTGTTTTATTCTCCTGAATTATTTATTATCTTCCCGACGTCGGGAAGATTTGCGTGCTGTTATTGCTGCCCTTTGCTAATTCGTTAAGCCGTGTAATCGTTTCCTGTTTTGCGGTGTCAATTTCCCTCAAAACCAAATTGACCCATTCGTGCCGTATCTCCGCCGAGAGCCCGCCGTTTGTGATTATCTTATCGCCGATGTCGTCCAGGTGGGTGTTAGAAAGCCTTTCCAGGTTAGAAAAGACTCGATCCAAATAAAAGAAAACTGAATCCTTGACGTTTTGAACATTAAGAAGGTTTCCTCGTTTAATTTCCTGCTCAAGGTCAAGTTTTGCGATTTTAGCCAAGAGATGCCGACGCTGTAGTTCCGCACGTGATTCATCAGTCACCTTCGGAGCCGGTGCCGGTGCGCTTGCGGGGCGACGTCCGGCAGGACGAGGGGCTGGTATTGATAATCGTTTAATATCAATTCCGTTTTCTTTTAAAAAACGCCGATTCTCCGACCGGGAAAGGGAAATCATACCGTTTTCGTCCCGGATGATCGACGCATCTTTAATATGACGGTATAAAGTCGAGCGGGGAATGCCCAAAGCCTCGGAAAATTGAGTGATATTTAATTTAATTTCCTTGTTTTTCATTAAAAAACCTCACTATAACGATATTTGGCCAATTTTTTTTAAACCTCACCAGGGAAAACGAGTGCTTCGCGACTTTAGCGCGTTAAAAACGTCATAGTTGTCGCAGTACCGTGTAAATATAAATACAATGTCTGTCCTCATCACCACAGCCCATGCCTATGTCCTGATCTCTTTGCTTCATGTGCATGGCGCCGCATTATTTCGTGCATATCTTCGTTGTCATGGCTAATAGTCGTTACGTTATTATCTACATTATGAATAGGGCATAGGTAGCCTGCGCCGTTAGGCAATCGATGCCAACCGCATGACTGTAGTATGATATCAACGCTGATTCCCTCAGGGACAGATTGCTCTATTCGAGCATTACATTTGTTGGCCCGGCATCGTAAAAAGATTGATTCTTTCATAGATAACCTCCCATAAGTGTTAACGGGTTAACGACTTTAACGACTTTCCATAAACTTCCCTTCATATCTGCCTCACGTAGGGACTTTCATGGAAAGTGGTTAAACTGGTTAACTGGTTAACCGAACATTGTTGTATTTTTATTCTCATCCCTATCCTTGACGTTAGTAAGCTTCAATGAAAGGCCCATAACATAGCGTTGATTACGGCTTGCGGTTATAATCTTATGGCCTTTATCCTCTAATGTTTTTGAAAATTGATATCTTGAAATTGAGGTGTCTGAATATTCAATGAATGCATGATACAGGTTTTTATATTTGGCCGAATTCGTTTCCTCAATATTGCAACAATCACGCAGGAATAGCCCCACAAGGTCCTGCTCCTCAAAAAATTCTATTGTAGCCTGACTGATTTCAGCCGGTTCCATGAGCCCTTCACCTTGCCATTTCAGGCACCCTTCGACCAGCCAGTTCAGAATGCCAGGGGCCTCCTCACTAAAAAGGCGATCGCGCATTGAGGGATCTTCCTGGTCTTTAGGGATTTCAAACGTCAGGGGAATAAATTTAATGCGGTCTTTTATTCCGACATCTTGCCCCTCGACTTTTATTTTTTCATTGCCAAAAAACCATAAAGTAAAGCAGGATTGAAAATCAAAGCTTCGGCTAAACAGAAAACGAGCTGTTATAATATCGCCGCCCGAAATATCCTTAATGAGCTTTTCATTCAATTTGTCCTTTGTCCCGATTTCCGTAGCCCTGACATATCTGGTGCCCCTGAGCCGTGCCAGGTCCTCGCTTGCCGATCCTGCCTGCCGGCCGCCCCATTTGTTTTCGATAAAAGTTGAAATGTCAGCCGCCTGCCCATAATCGCCAAAGATTTTTAAAATGGTACTCGTAAGAGTGGTTTTCCCATTTCGACCGCGACCATATAAGAAAACGACGAGGCGCTCGTTCTTGATGCCGCACAATGTATATCCGAAAAGTTTTTGAATGTATTCAATTATGGGCTTGGAATTGCGGAAAAACAGATTCAGTGTCTCAGTCCATAGCGGACATTTTGCCTCTGGGTAGTAGGTTACTGGTGATATTTTCATTAAACAGTCAGCGCGATTATGTTGCTGCAGTTTCCCGGTTTTAAGGTCGATCGTCCCGTTTTGGACATTAAACAGCCAGGGGTCGCGGTCAAACTCGTCTATTGATTTGACAAGCCGATGTTTAAGATCATTGACAATAGCATCGCGCCGGTTTTTGGCCTCGGATCTGAGCGCGTGTTTTGCAATTTGCTTCCGGGTGTGTTCATCTGGGACGTTTTCAGCCTCGCCGTATATCGAGCGCACGGTTTTATCCACGAGTTCATGGGTGCGCTTGCCTTGAAGGTCGCGCGTCCATTTCTTATCATCATAGGCGGAAAAATCATTTTCCTGAGGTATATAACAGACTTCATCGGGAAAAAGTTGTATGAATCGTTCCACGTTGCCGAGGTCCGTAAGGGGATATTTAATAGGCGGTTTATCGCGATCAATGACAGATTGAATATTTGCAATATCGCCGAAAATTTCCGCGCGAAGTTGATCAATTACCACTGGATTTAAAAGCGGATTCATGACGCGCCCCCCGTGAATCCGTGGGCCTGCCCATAAACTAGACAATCACCGAGCCAGAATTCTTTTCCAAAATCAAGCATTCGTAAAAATTTTATCAGTTTTGAATTTTGCTCCCGGCTCATGTCCATGCTTTCGCCGGTCTGCATCTTTTCAAGAATATCAATTAAGGCGGGCGCATCAGAGAAGCCCATGAATTGACATTGACGCATGATTGAAAATAATTCCCTATATTTTTCAGATTTCTTGGGCGCTTCAAGTAATCGGTAGGCCTCTGTCAAATCGGACACTGTGGCCGTTTTGAGTTCCTCGCGCCGTTCATAGCACGTCATGTATCGCCGAGCCGTGCGCTCGCTGAATGGACAGTTTTTCTTTACCCAGGGAATGAATTCGCCATGAGATAGGCTGTCTTTTGCGCCGGTCAATATCTGCCCTGCCTCTATTGCGAGGTACAGGGTCGTTTTGACTGCGCCTAGTATCTGGCTATGGATTTCAGTTAATCGGAGAATAGTGGAGGGGGTGATTTCGTTCATTGCACCGCCCCCATTCCGCACAATTTATCAATTTGCCGCGCATCGCCATATCGATAAAATCGAAACCAAGCGACTTCTTCCAGCCAACTCGCGGGATCCATAATTTTCCCGTTTTTACTCATCATACGTTGCAAAGCGTCAAGGTCGACGACTCCGACGGATGGGTGTGAGTAAATTCGGCGTCGGAATTTTACTTGACGTTTTAGACGGATGGTATTATGTTGCATTTGGAACTCCATAATATTATTATTGCCCGCCGGTTCACGCCGGCGTTTCATTTTTTAGTTTCATCACTCGCCGCTCTCAGGCTGCTCTTTGACGATTACGCATTTTTCAACACGCGTTCGACCATCATGAATAACAACTCGTATCGATGCCTCTCCGAATTTGATACCTGCGATCTGTTTCGCCAGCCATGCGGCAAGATTTGAAAAATCACCGGCGGTCATCGTTAATTCGCCGCCTCGCTCTGCTCTTTTCCTTCAAAGAACGCAACAACAGATTCAGGTCTAAAACGGACAAGGCGCCCGGTCCGGATGACGGGCAGACCTTCGGCGATGGCGTTATAAATTTTATTACGAGATTTTATCTGAGCGTACTCGCGGACTTGCTTCTCAGTCCAGAGCTGGCTTTGTTGATTCAACATGATTATATGCCTCCATTGAAGTTTTAGTTTCAATGGCTAAGATGATCGTTGACTATTGTTTTTTTGTCGAGTATAATGGGAACGTACAAGTATACGTTGATTTTGGGAGGTGAGTTTTATATTTTCTCTAAAAGTCCAGCGAAGTAATCTATTTTTTTTCGGTGATTGCTCCGCCCTCGTTTATTATGCACAACATTGAAAACGGCCCCTTGCACACTATCCGAATTTAATTTCTCAAGTGTGAAAGTATCATATATTCTTTTATAATTAAATTCACCATCATTCTTTAATGGTGAAGAAATCAGATCCTTTTCATATAAACACATAATAAGAGATACCATGTCTCGATATGCTTGCCCTTTTTGAAGTGGAAATAATTTTTCACGATTTATCAATTGGAAATCTTTTTTTCCTAATAAATCAATGAGTTTCTCAAGTATGTATCGGTCGCTTGTCCATGATAAAGCAGTGGTAAGCGGCTTCCATATTTCATCTTGAAAATCGCAAAAAGTATCTATTATTGTAATTAAATTTTCAATTTTACCTTGGCTAAATCCGCTGTATATAGATTCTAAACATTTCATTTTTATTATTTTGACTTTAATCTGTTCAATCGCTAATGGAAGAGGGGCTTTCTGAGAAAAAAGAATTTCACGAAAATTATTTATATAAGGTTCAATCCATTCTTTCTCTTTTTCTTCTCTATATTTTTTAATAACATGATAAATATCTTCGTTTTTTTCTTGTAAATGCTGAATATTATAGCAAAGCTCCGCTACATAATCATACGTTTTTTTTAATACCTCATCCATCTTTCACACCTCCTGTAGTGCGATTCCTGATTTTAAAATCCACGGGAAGGGGGCTCAGGATTGCCCCTTTTCGGCCCGTCAGCCTATCCCGCAGTTTGCATTTATACAATGCCTGGACATTAAAAAGTCAATCAAATTATGTCTCCTAGTGGATCCCTCCCTGGCGCTCCTGCTCTTCGCTGGTGGCCGGAAGGGGGAAAAGACGCTCCTGTATCTGCCGGATATCGGCCATATCATCCAGGTGGTAGTAGTGTTCGCTCATCCGATCTGTCCGGTGGCCGGTTATGCTCTGTATTTTTTGCAAAGGTATTTTTGCGTTTATAAGCAGGCTGTTCAGCCAGTGGCGCCATGAATGGAATGTTATATTCCTTTCCTTACGCCGGGCCTCATCAATGCTGATCGTTGCAAGGGCACGGTAGAGCGTCCTGGTAAAATATTCCTGCTCTGCCGGCTTCTCCTCGGGTTTCTTTTCTCCAAAAAACAGGAATGATCCCGGCTCGGGGTTCGGGTGAATCGATATAAGACGCTGTATCTCCTGTCGTACCCTCTCGGGGATAAGGATTGTTCGGGACCGGCCGGTTTTGGTGGTTTCATTCAGCATCCCGGTGCACCTATCCCATGATCTGCGGACAATGATATACCCATCATCAAGATGCAGGTCTTCTATAACAAGTCCTTGCAATTCTCCGATCCGTAGACCGGTAGATGCGGCTAGCAGATTCCCGACATATCCCCGGAAGTCCCCCCAGGGGGCGGAGAATAACCGGTTTACTTCATCAATGGACAATATTCCTTTCGGACGTGGATTCTCCGCGGCGCGTTCGATGGTAGGCACGGCTTTAATAAGTTCCCGTTCCTCGGCCGCTGTAAGTATGGCCCGTAGAATATAAAGGCATTTATTTATCAACGATCCGCTGTAGCTATTCCGGTACAATTCGAGCTTGAATCGCTTGATCTGAGCGCGGTCAATATCGGTGAGATTGTAAGGGCCGAAAACCAGCAGAACATGATTCCTTAAAATTTCGTTTCGTTCTATGCAGTGACGGCGGCTTATTCGTTTTCCGTTCATTCGTTTGTCGGTGGCCCAGTCTCCCTCCCATGAGAAAAAATTTTTTGAGAATTCCAGAAAGGTAACCGTGGTTCCGGGAAGAAAATATGCTTTCTTTCTAAGGTAGGCTTCACAGAATTGTTCCGCGGCCCGGCGCGTAGTGCAGCCAGTACTTTTTGCGGTGCTCCATGATCCTGTAGTAGTTCTGAATTGTGCGTAATAGATGGGTTTCCCCTTCTTACGCTTTCTGACATATAAAGAAAAACCGGCCATCTCACAACCTCCCTGTCAGATTCATCTTACTTTTATCTGACATTTAAGTGATTTTGAGAAACGCCGGTTTTCCGGTAGTTCCAATAATTGCCCGTAATCGCCTATAATCGGCTGTAACCGGGAATATCAAAGCGGGGCTGACGGGACTCGAACCCGCGACTCCCTGCGTGACAGGCAGGTACTCTAACCAAACTGAGCTACAGCCCCTTAAATATGCACGGTACATGAAATAGAATGATCAACGTATGTCAATTCAATTTTTACCGGTATGAGGGAGAAGAGCGGGCCCCATATTATTTTATATATTGAAATATTTTTTCACAAGGAGCGATAATAATTATGTATATTAATATTAAAGTCGAGGATGAAATTGAAAGAATCAAAAAATCTGACCCTGACGCATGAATTGATTTATTACGGCCATGACACGCTGAGAAAAGTCGCCGAGGATGTGGCGAACATCGACGGCGAGGTCATACGGCTCATCGATATAATGTACAATGTGATGTACCGCGCCAAGGGGATCGGCTTCGCCGCTCCTCAGATCGACGAGTCCCGGCGGATACTCATTCTGGACCTGGCGGAGCGGGGGGAGGTGTCCCTGGAGCTCGCCAATCCGGTGATCAAGGAGTTTTCCGACAAGAAGGAGCCTTATGAAGAGGGATGCCTTTCGATACCCGGCATCAGCAGGGAGATCGTCCGGCCCGTTGAGATTCTCGTTTCAGGCGTAAACCGGGACGGCACGGAGGTTGAGCTCGAGGCGGACGGACTGCTCGCCCGCGTGATACAGCATGAGGTCGATCATCTGAACGGAGTCCTTTTTATCGATCGCCTTGAGGATTTCGAGCGGAATGAGCTGAGGCCGGAATTGAAAAAAATAAAGAAGCTCAACAGGCGTTCATGAAGATAGGCTTTTTCGGCACCCCTGAGCTTGCGGCGCGATGCCTGGCTGAACTGCATGCGAAGCATGAAATCTCTTTCGTAGTCACTGCCGAGGATAAGGAATCGGGAAGAAACCTGAAGCTCAGGTTTCCTCCCGCCAAGGAGGAGGCGCTCCGGCTTCGGATTCCGGTGCTGCAGCCGCGGAGCCTCAAGGATCCGCAGTTTTCTGAGGCAATCCGGAAATTTAATGCCGATATTTTCGTGATTGTCGCGTACGGGAAGTTGATTCCGCGTGCGGTATTCGACCTTCCTCCGCTGAAAACCGTCAATCTTCATCCATCGCTTTTGCCCAAATATCGGGGGGCTGCTCCGGTCCCGTGGGCGCTGATAAACGGGGAGCGGGAAACGGGCATAACCGTCCAGCTTATCAATGAGAAGCTGGACTCAGGAGATATAATCGAGCAGGAGGTGATTTCCCTCGACATAAACCAGACCGCCGCCGATCTCTGGGAGATCGTTTATTCGAGAGGGCCTGATCTTTTGAACCGGGCAGTTACGAGCCTTGCTTCGGGAAATCCCCGGCCCATCCGACAAGACGAATCGCAGGCTACCTACTGTCGAAAGATCGATCGGAATGTCGCAATGATAGACTGGGGAAAAACATCACTGGAGATTCACAATCTCGTGCGCGGGCTTAATCCAAAGCCGGTCGCATTTTCCTTCTTTCGGGGGGAGAACATCAGGATATGGAGGGCGGCGCTGGCTGCCGGGGATTTACCGGACAGGGTGGAGCCCGGCGCGATCATACGCTATCATCGGAAGAGGCTCCTTGCCGGAACCGGAAAAGGGTTTCTGGAGATTATATCCATCCAGCCGGCAAACAGGAAAATCATGGACTGCCTTTCGTTCATTAACGGCTACCGGTTGTCGCCGGCGGATCATTTCGGGTAAATTTATTTCGGCCGGCGCGTCAATTTCACGAACAAGCCTTTTATGCTTCCCGCCAGGGTGCGCGGCTTGGTGCTTTTAGGCGAGAGATCGGTGGGCCCCACCTTTTCAAAATTTTCACCGTATTTCACGCGGTAATATTCGAGCCTCTCTTCAGGCGTGGCGTCTTTTCGGAGCTTGGGCCCTCTGGCGCCTGCGGCGGCTGTTGTGCGTATCTGCCGCGGCGCGTTTTCGGGCCTGGCTTTATCTCTTCTTCTTTTTTGCTTTCTTTTCCGAGGTCCCCGTGCGTCAGCTCCCGGATCAGGACGGGCCGGAGCGCCCGCCTGCATGCGCTCCTGTTGTTCACGGCGCGGCGGTCCGGCGGCTGCATGCCCCCGCTCATTTTTTGAAAATTTTTTTCTTCGGGTATCCCTCGTGTCTCTTTGTCTCCGCGTATCCCTTTGCCGTGCCTCTCTTCCCCGGCGGCTTGGCTCGCGCAGGGGGGCGCCCGCGGCGCTCTTGGCGATCAGGCTCTCGTCAGCCCATTGTATCTGGATTTTCATTGCAATGAGCTTTTCAATAGGCTCCAGGCAGTACACGTCTTCCTCGCAGGCCAGGGATATCGCCTTGCCCGCTTTGCCCGCGCGCGCGGTTCTGCCGATGCGGTGAACGTAATTTTGAGCATCCTCCGGCAGATCGTAATTGATCACCATATCGAGCTCTTCGATGTGCAATCCCCTGCCGGCCACATCGGTGGCCACCAGTATCTCGGTCTGGCCGGACTTTATGGCGTCTATGATTTTAAGCCGCTTGCTCTGCGGCAGGTCGCCGGATATGTAATCGTTACGGACGCCGTTCGCGGAGAGCCTTCGCGAGACCCGCTCCGCCGTCCTCTTCATATTGGTGAATATCAAGGCGCTTTTCGGCTTTTCCGCTCTGAGTATTCCGAGAAGCAGGTTGAATTTTTCGTCTTTGCCGACATGATATACTTCCTGTGTGATGAGATCAACGGTCAGATGTTCCGGGTTTATCTCGATTTCTACCGGCTCATTCATGTATTCCCATGCAAGATGCTTTACGCGTTGCGACAGGGTGGCGCTGAAGAGCATGGTGAGCCGCCGCGAGGGTGGGGGCATCCGCCTGAGCATGTAGCGGATGTCCGGGATGAATCCCATGTCGAACATACGGTCCGCCTCGTCGATTACCACTATTTCGAATTTCATGAAATCGATTTTTCCCGACTTCTGGTAGTCGATGAGGCGGCCGGGCGTGCCGATGTACAGGTTGGGATCATCAGACAGCTGACTGTCCTGGGTGGCGTATCCAACCCCGCCGTAAAAGCATCCGTTTTTGAGCCCGCAGTGTTTTCCGAGAAGTTCGGCGTCCTTTTCAACCTGTACGGCAAGCTCCCTCGTGGGCGTGAGGATCAGCGCTTTTTTATGACGGTAAGAGCCGGTCAGGAAGCGGTTAAAGATGGTGATGAGAAACGCCGCGGTTTTTCCGGTACCGGTCTGCGATTGCACGTGGGCGTCGGTACCGGCAAGGGTTTTTTGCAGAGTGGCCTCCTGTACCGGGGTGCACTCGGTGAAACCCGCATCTTCTATCCCCCGCATAACGCAGGGGTGCAGATTCAATTCAGTAAATTTCATATTATCGCATCAATCTCCTGTGCTAAATATTGTCAATACAATAAATTCTTACAAGCATTATTTTGGACACTACCCGGGAATCAGCCGGTCAGGGAAAGAATTTATACAAATAGCTTGTTATTCCTCCCCTGGTGTGAAATGTTTTAATCAACCGGAAATGGCCGTAATCTTCACCCTTTTCCCGGATCTCCTTGAATATCCAGGCTCTTCTGTCGATCGCGTTCGGATCCTTGTACTTGAGCCGCCGGATATAGAAATCGTCGACAAAAACGTAGGTTATCTTTCTCTCCGCCAGTTCCGGCACAAGCTCTCCCAGGGTATTCCCTTTTATTAAATAAGAGATGACGAATTTATCCTCACCGAATCCCGCGTAATATTGGGGGACATTGGTTTCAGCTATGAGCATTTTGTCTGTTGGACGGGCGTGCTCCTTGTACCAGAGCGCGACTTTTTTAAACTCCACGCGCGAGAGGCTGTGGTGATCCATGGTATGCACGCCGTAAAAAACGAGGAGGTTGATGAGTACGCCGCATAACAGAATCACGACGGTTCCCGTGAGCGTATTGTTTGCCGGCAACCCATACAGGATTACAGCGGCAATCAGGGCGGTAAACAGGAGCGCAAACAGGAGATGGACGGGGGTGGTTTCGACCGCGATCGCACCGATGCTCAGGAAAAAGAAGCTTATTGCAGCGGTGAGGAAGATATATGTTATCGATATGTTCGCCTTGTACGGCAATTTGTCGGATATCTTTTTAAGCCAGGGGAACAGTCCGAACGCGCATCCGTGGATCAGGAACAGGTTCAATATCCATAGTACCGGCAGGACATACCGGTCCTTGGTGTTCTGATATATCAGGTGTATGAGGATAAAACCGGTGAAAAAAACAAGTATCGGCGCGAATTCTCTCTTTTCCTTTTTGATGATGAGGATCATTCCCCACACGATCCCGGTTACAACGAGCATGCCCGGGATGACGGTAAGTCCGAGCAGGGTCGCCTTGAGCGGAAGGCTGTCGGCAAAATAACCCTGCATCGCCATCCATGGGATGAAGCCGGAGCTCACCAGAAAACAGTCGATGATGAACCGGTAGATGTTCGGCCCCCGGTGGGCAATCTCGCTGATATACGGATGGCCCCGGGTGTTCATCATGCTGAGGATCAGCCATCCGGCGATTCCCGCTGTCGCTGCGCACCCGAGCGCTATGGCAAGGGCCTTCCGCCTGCGGTAGAAGAAATCCCGAAACATGACCGCGGGGATTATGAATACCGAATCCCATTTCGTGACCGCGGACAAAAAAGCTGCGGCATAGGAAATCCTTGAATCCCTGAGCGTCAGATACAGCGACACTACGATAAGCAGAGAGAGGAGCATCTCAAGCTCGGAGTTCACCGCGGTGTACACGGTGTAGATATTCGCACCGAGGAAAACCAGGGCCAGCCGCGCCATTTTTTCTCCCAGGAACCGCCGGTATATCTGAAAAACGAGAATTAAATACGGCGCGAACAGCACGATGTTCAGCATCATGGCGGTCAGATATATCTGATCAAACGCTTTTATCGGGTTCAATCTGGCGAGCAGGGAGAGGAGCAGGGGATACAGCGGCAGAAATTTGAAGTTATGGCCCGGGAAGCCGCCTTTCATGTATTCAAGCACCGGCCCTCGTATATTGCCGATATAGTCTCCCGTGGGAGTTTCAAAATAGTTGAAATAAAACAGGGCATACGTGAATGCCGAGGCGAGCACGCACAAGGCGATAATACGGTTCACCGGGACATTTTGTAGTTTCATGGTCTGAGCCTTTTTAAGATCATCATTTAAAATTAATTGGATGTTTGTCAAGATAGTTCCTTAATTACTGTTGCCGCTTCATAGGGTGTGTACTAACTCAACGTAAAATTTGTCATTGCGAGAAGCGCAGCGACGAAGCAATCTGCCAATGCTTTATATAATGCATTATGACACAGAAAATACTTGTAAATAACGACTTTATGGAATAAAACGCAGATTGCTTCGCTTCGCTCGCAATGACAGAATATTTACGCTTAATTAGTACATTACCCCTCTCATGGAGAACGCAGCTCATGGAGCGTTCAATATACCGCAATGGCTGCCATATTGACATGTAAAACCGGAATTGATATATTATTTTCATGATTATCGAACCAACGGAAAAGGCAGTAAGGAATCCCTCTGAAGCATTCCCTTTGAGTATGTTGCAGCAATCTGACGCCGGTATAATGGATGAAGTCATACAAAGAGAGGAGGCCGATGATAAAATCAAGAAGGAGAAGAGAAAGCTCCTGTGCAAGTTCTGTTTAAATGAAATAACCTCCGAAGATTACGGGATCGCGGTTCACGGAGCTCATTCACATACCTTCATGAATCCCCGGGGGATCGTCTTCCGCATCGGCTGTTTTTTGAATGCGCAGGGATGTTTCAGTATCGGAAAGCCCACTGCCGAATATACTTGGTTTCCCGGTTATACCTGGAATCATGTCATCTGCTCCAACTGCCTCAATCATCTCGGGTGGTATTACCAGTCCGGCGGGAGCAGCTTTTACGGCCTCATACTGGATCAGCTGACGGAAAAGTGAGCTATGGTCCGATGTTTAACATAACCCGCATCCTTTCAGGCTTTTCCGGGAGCTTTTCCGGCTCCTGTTTCCGGATGGTCCAGGTTTTCGCTAACGTTTCAATGAATGCCGTGTAATTTTTTCGAGGCAGCTCGATGATGATGAGCCGGTAGAATTTTGTTTTCTCATCATAGACCTTTCTGACGATCCTTCCTTCAAGTGAATAGGTTATGTCTTCAATTATCGTTACCGCCGGCTCATGGCCGTGAATATAGGCTTTTTCTCCCCGGCCCTTCATTTCTTCACGCATCGGCTGGGCTGCTTTATCGTACTCCTTGGAGGCGACTTGTCCGGCCTGCTCATCGTCCGCCATTGACTCCCGTGATTGCGTTTCTGATTCAGGAGCGGCGTTTCGCGCAAGATAAAGCGTTATTGCACCGGTTTGAGCCGGAGTGTCATCAGCTTTCCGGTCACGCTCCTTCGTGGCGGCTTTTTTCCGTCCGGAAAGCATATCGGCGTCTTCTGCCGCGACTTTGCCTTCCGGCGAGCGGATTGAACCGTCTTTCAGCTTTGTTCGGGGTTCTTTTGCCGCCATTGGCGGCATGTTGGTGCCCGATCTATGTTCCGTAACGCCGCGTGAATCGGCATACTTATCATGCATTTGGGCGACATCGGAAAACGGCTCCCTGCTTTTGTATTCGAAGGTTTCCGGCTTGAAAGGATTAAAGATAAGAACCATGATCAACGCCAGGGCGCATACGCCTGCGGCCTCAAGAGGGAGCTTTATCCTTAAAGGATAGAACAATACTCTTATAAGCGTTCTTCCAACCGCCGGCTTTTCGATTCGTTTCCGGAGCCGTGCGAGAAAATCAGCGGGCGCCTGAACCATGGGGAAGGAGGCGATTTCTTTTTTATATGTTTTGAGAAACACCAGCTCTTCCCCGCAGTTTGAGCAGTGTTTACAATGTTCTTTTACCAGGGCCCTATCCTTGGCGGATAGCTGATTATCAAGATAATCGGCTAATAGGATTTTAACCTGTTTGCATTTCATTCACCGATCTCCTCGCAGGTTTTCCCGCAATCGTTGACGCGCCCGGGCGAGCCGGGACTTGATCGTGCCCAGGTTTATTCCGGTTATAGTAGATATATCGTCATATGATTTACCCTCGAAATCCCTGAGTATCACGAGTATCTTGAGATTTTCCGGAAGCAATTCTATCGCTGCATGGATGTTTTTTATCTGCTCATTCTTTTCAAAAAGAGCGCCGGGATCATAAGAAGAATCGCGGATATCCGGAGGATCGCCGCCGAAATCCGGCGAGATGCCGATCCGTATGAACGTTTTATTCATCCGGTTGTACAGAGAGGACATCCTATTCCTGCATGTGTTTACGGCGATCCGGTAAAGCCATGTCAAGAAACTCGACTGGAATCTGAATTTTTTTAAATTGTTATACACCTTTATGAATGTCTCCTGGGAGCAGTCGTCGGCATCATCAAAATCACCGAGTATCCGAAAACAGAGATTAAATACAATATCCTTGTATTTAGTTACGAGTCGATCAAATGCATGCATATCATCTGCAAGAAAATTTTTGATCAACTGGTAGTCTTCCTGCTGAGATTGAGAGATATTGTTAACTTCCTTATGCATTAGACTCCACTATAAAGGAAAAGATCTTATAAATATCAATATGACTGTTTTTCGCGCATAAATATCGTATTTACTTGATATAGAGATGATTTTATGATGAGTCAATATTAATTTTGTTTATTTTAATGTTAAAATAGATAATTTATTTTTTATGTATATAAAAATAAAGCGGCTGAAATTTTTATAAAAACCCGCCCAGACGGGTTTTTTTATTTGACTTTTTGAATGCCTTATAGTATAATCAATACAGCAATAAGCTGATTTAGATGAGAATAAGTACAATTTATACTATGTAAGGAGGATGTATGAAAAAGATAGTTATCGGTTTCCTTATCATCTTTGCTGTCGGCATGGCATCATGTGACGAAAACAAGGGCAAAAAATTCCTATGGGGCGGCGGCAGCGAAAGTGAATCTCAAGAGGAGACAACCGGAAGCGGAGGCAGCCTGGCTCAAGATCAGAATAATGATCAAAAAGACTCGGATGAATTTAAATACCAGACGATCCATGAGGTGTCTTTTGATCTTCAACTGTATGATGAGGCGAATAATCCCCTAGGGCAGGCGGTTGTAAGAGTCAATTCAGATCAAGGAGATATAACAAATTCAATATCCGCTGATAATGGGACTGTTGCATTCAAGGCTTCCCTGAGCAACGCGCTTGAAACAGTATCGTTGACAATTGAGCATCCCAACTGCATAACCAAAGTTGTGGAGATTGAGGAGATTCAGAAACTGGCTCAGGTAAACAGAACCATCTTCCTGGAACTGAGGGCTGAAAAAAAAGTGAAACCGGACAGGGATAAGGACGGCGTTCCGGACGATGCGGATGAATTTTCCGATGATCCCTATTTAATAGGCTCCACAACCGGGGAGTACACGATAGCCTTTGAAGATCTGTGGCCCCAAAAGGGCGATGCAGACTTCAACGATATGGTCGTACGGCTTAAAGTTAAGGAATTCATAGACAACAACAACATGATCAGCAAGATAACCGTCACCTCCCGGCTTCTTGCAGCAGGCGCGGGATACAAGAATCAACTATGGATCAGCGTTCTCGGCAAAGACTACCAGCTCATATTTAATCCGAAACAGGATCTAAACGGGAAAACCAATACCGGTAAAAAAGACACGTACGTCCTCGGTCCGGAGCACCAGCTGGAAATCGCTCTTGATCCTCCGGTGGCCAGGGACCAGATGGATGCAATGCCCTATGATCCGTATATCAAATGCAACGGCAATGACAAAAATCAGGTGCACCTGTCCTTTGTGAAGACCAAGTTTAAAGGCAGGACCCTGGACAGTGATAATTTTCCCTGGGCGGTGCTCGTGCCTGCCGATTGGGCATGGCCGTATGAAAGTACGAGTATGTTCCAGGCGTACCCTGAATTCAGGAAATGGTATGAATCCCACGGTGGGGAATACACGGAGTGGTATCTCCATCCGGAAATGGATTTCGTATTCAAGGTACCTGCGGGAACAGTACTTGCAGCATATCTTATGAAGATTTCAACGCACGTCAATACCGGTGTTGTCGTCGGTACCCTGATCGTCATGTTCCTGGCGGTTCTGGGAATAAATTTCTGGAGAAGACGCGTCCAGAAGATGAATGTCTGATATTCCGGAGGTAAGAAATATAACAGAAATTGGCTCTCCATTACGTCATTCCGTTTTAAACCCTCCATATCCATTGTTTTTCCTGGAGACGGTTTATCCGCCTCCAGGAAATTTTTTTTACTAACCTGAATATTATTGCTGAAATACAATTTCTTTGTCTTGACTTTTTGCCGTATTTACTA
>Ga0154758_146_pt2 | contig 45545 bp, 34 predicted proteins | sample Rifle2008BG16ft_FD_105766 | JGI IMG/M metagenome (GOLD analysis project Ga0154758, IMG submission 105766) | Spirochaetes bacterium RBG_16_49_21
GCATCTCAAAGGAATTCATATCGAGACCGTTGTGATCCTCGGGGGAGAAATTGAAGACGCCGCCGGTTCCGGCAAGTCCCTTCAGGCTCTCGATCGCGTCACGCACCTTTTCCTTGTCAGGACCCGCCTTTTTTATGGCTTCGACAAGAATGATGACGGAGTCATAGGCATGGCCGCCGAAGGTGCTGGCCTCCTCGCCATATTTCGCCTCATAGTCTTTTTTGTACTGCATGAGCACCGCCTTCTGGGGGTGGTCGTTGGGGAGTGAATCGGCGATGAGAAGCCGTCCGCAGGGGAAGATGATCCCTTCAGCCGCCGCACCCGCCTCCTTGACGTATTTGATGTTACCGAAACCATGGCTCTGGAAAAGGAGCGCTTTCATGTTGAGCTGTTTCATGTTCTTGGCCACGATGGACTGGGCCGGAACAATGGACCAGTTCACCACCGCCTGCACGTTCCGCGCTTTAAGCTTGGTGAGCACGCCGGTCAGGTCCGTGGCCTTCTTGTCATAGACCTCGCTGATCAGCACCGTGATGCCGTATTGCAAAGCGATCTTTTCCAGCTGTTCCTTGCCGGCGATCCCGAAGCCGTCGTTGCTGGAGACAATGCCGATCTTCGTAATCCCCTTCTTCTTCATCACCTCGTAGATTTTCATGGCAGCGTAGCTGTCCTTCTGCGGGGTTTTGAACACGTATTTGGCCACCGGGTTCACGATCACTTCCGCGGCAGCGCAGGAATTGAGAATGGTCTTGCCCTCTTCGCAGATTGCTTTGATCTTCATGGTCTCGCCGCTCGTTGAAGGGCCGATGATGGCGAAGACCTTGTTTTCCTCGATAAGCTGCTTGGCAAAAGAGATGGCCTTTTCGGGGCTTCCGGTCGAATCCTTGACGATCAGCTCAAGCTTTGAGCCGCCCACACCGCCCTCGGAATTGATCTTGTCAACGAGCATCTGGGCTGTTTTCGCCTCAGGCGCTCCGAGGAACGAGGCCCCGCCGGTGACGGCGAAAATAGCGCCGATCTTTATGGTTTCCCCTGTCTGCTTTTTGCAGGAAAGGGAGACGACCAGAAGCGCCAGACATGAGAATACGGTAAAAATTTTTTTAAACGACATATCGCCTCCATTAAATGTTAATTAATAGTTAGTCATCTGGATTGTGCAGCAATCCACACCCGGAAACAATAAAAAGACCGCATATCTTTATTACTTTTTATTTTAAAGGAATGAATTTTATAAAACGATTTTAATTGATACCATCTGCCGATTTACGTCAAGCACTAAGCAGAGGGGAAAATCATTAATTTTTTAAAAAATTAAAATACCATTCGCCCTTTTTTCATTATTCCGGCATGGATTACGTAAGCTATGCAATCGCCGTGGAGGAGCTTTCCCGCGGCTGCGCATCAACCGGCGTGATCGTGTCGGCGCACAATTCACTATGCCTGTCGCCGATCTATTATTTCGGGACGGATGAACAAAAGAAAAAGTACCTGCCCCGGCTCACCACCGGGGAATGGATCGGCTGTTTCGGAATTACCGAGCCTGAGGCGGGGTCGGATGCCGCGACGGCGGCAGGGTCGGCATTGCCGCGCAGGCCGTCGGCATTTCGCAGGCGGCCCTGGATGCGGCCGTGGTGTACGCAAAGGAGCGGAAGCAGTTCAATAAAACCCTGTCCGAGTTTCAGGCCATTCAGTGGATGATCGCCGATATGGCAACCGAGATCGAAGCCTCACGGCTCCTGATATACCAGGCGGCAACGCTCATTGGAACCGGGGAACGGCAGCGGTATTCAAAACAGTCCGCTTTTGCGAAACTATTCGCCTCGGAGACATCTCATCGGGTGACCCACAAGGCGATCCGAGAGCCCGGTGCACGAATCTCAGAAAAAAAAGAGCATAGAGATTAATGTATATGATACCCTGTATACAGACAAGGTCGACGGCTTATACACGCGGATCATGAAATCACGGGGGGCCGAGCGGCTTATGAGGAAAAAGCTGAACCCGTTTACTGTTGTAATTAATTCCCGCAAGATCGCCCGGCTCCTCGGGTTTCCCTGGCTCAAGCTGGCCCTGGGGATTGCGGGCATGGGAATTTCAAAATCGATCCAGCTGGCGCGCATGGCAATCGGTTTTGAGGCATTTAAGGCGGGCACCATGGAGGGGGACAATGACAAGGGCGTGCTCCCTATGGGCCAGGTGAGCGGCATCATCCATGATACGCTCACGGTTAAGCAGATTATCGAGAGGATCGTAAGAGAGGCGAAATCGGTGCACAAGGCGGTTGCGCCGAAAGTGTGAAAAATTTTGGTTGTCGTTCCTGATGCGGGTGGTATGATTATTCACGGGGATTTTTTTGTTAAAAATATGCGGAGGAGGATAGTATGGCGGTTACATTCGATTTAAGCGGCAAGTCGGCCATCGTGACCGGCGGTGGCAGGGGGATCGGAAGGGCCATTGCGCTCGGTCTCGCGGGCGCGGGAGCGTCCGTGGCGGTGTGCGGCAGGACCCAGAAAGAGCTTGATGGCGTCGCAGACGAGATCCGCAAACTCGGCGGAAAGGCGCTTCCGGTCGTAGCCGATCTGACGGTCAACGACCAGCTGGAAAACCTGGTCAATGCCGCGATCAAGGAATTCGAGAGGATCGATATTCTGGTGAACAATGCGGCGCGTAGCTTCCTGCGCAGCCTTCTCGACCTGCGCGAAGACGGCTGGGACAAGGTGTTCAACACCAACGTAAAGGCGGTATGGCTTTTGAGCCGGGCGGTGGCCCGCAGGATGATCGAGCAGAAGTCGGGGAAGATCATCAACATCACCACGGTCGGGGCAGAGAAGGCTGAGGTCGGCATGGCCGCGTACGGGTGCAGCAAGGCAGCGCTTAAGATGCTCACCCGATGCATGGCGCGTGAATGGGCTTCGTACGGCATCAACGTCAACGCAGTAGGCCCGGGGCTCACCCGCACGGATTTCAGCAAGCCGATCTGGTCGAATCCCGATATAGCCAGGCACGTTGCCGCCATGATCCCCAAAGGCCGGATTGCCGAGCCTGAAGAGATCGTGAGCTCCGTCCTTTTCCTTGCATCGGACGCCGCTGATTACATCACCGGCCACACCATTTATGTGGATGGAGGAACGCTGACCACGTGATTTTTTATAAACTGCGTGGATCTTTTTCAGAGGTGATTCATTCTTGACAAAAAGCTTCCTTCGAGCAATCAATTAGTTAAATTCCTAATAATAAAGGAGGGTGCCGCCATGACCGAGAACAGACGCATCCGCAAGGTTATCAGGAGCCGTGCGACCATGGAAGGGGCCGGAGTCCGCCTGCACCGCGCCATAGGGTTCCATGACCCTAAGCTTTACGATCCCTTTCTTCTGCTGGATGACTTCCGGTCGGACACACCCGGGGATTATCTGAAAGGGTTTCCCTGGCACCCCCATCGGGGCATAGAGACGATCACCTATGTCCTGAGCGGGGTCGTGGAGCACGGCGACAGCATCGGCAACAGCGGCGTGATCTCGTCGGGGGACGTGCAGTGGATGACCGCCGGAAGCGGCATCATTCACCAGGAGATGCCTAAGGGCGATCCGCAAGGCTCCATGCACGGCTTCCAGTTATGGGCGAACCTTCCCGCCGCGGACAAGATGATGGATCCCCGGTACCGGGGCATAGCGGACGCCGATATAAAGGAGGCGCAGGGCCCGGACGGGATCCGGATCAAGGTCATTGCCGGCAAGGCATACGGCGTGACCGGCCCGGTGACGGACGTGGTCATCGACCCCGAATATCTCGACGTCACCGTTCCCCCGGGCGTCGAGTTCCGGCATCCCAGCCCGCGCGGCCATACGGTGTTCGCCTATATTATAGGCGGCAGAGGCATGTTCTGCAGCCAGAAGGATCCCTATAGCTATGAAGAGGAAGGCGCCAACTACTTTGACATGGAGCGGGGCCCGTTTATCGGCGACGGTAAGCTGGTGCTGTTCGGCGGCGGCGACTCGGTAACCATCAGCACCGAGGAGGAGCCGGTGCGTTTTCTGCTCATCTCGGGAAGACCGCTCCGCGAGCCGATCGCATGGTACGGCCCGATCGTCATGAACACGCAGGAGGAACTGCGGGTCGCTTTCGAAGAGCTCCGGCGCGGGACATTCATCAAGACCGGAAACGCGAATTCATAGGGACAGGGAATTTTGGGGCGCGTCGTTTTTTCGTTCCTACCATGCTTATTAGGAAACTGCGATTAATGAACGGGTGCTTTTGTTAAAACCTTCAAGGTAGTTAAATTTTTCGGCTGGCGAAAGCGGACAGGATGGAGAGGTATCCAATGAAACGCTTTACGGTTCCCCGCGTCGCTCATTGCTGCAACGGCGCATAACGATGGTCCCCGGGCAAGACCTAAAACCGCCCGTTTTTATTTATTTACTGGATATTTAAAAAAGGAGATAACAAATTTATGAGAAATTACAAAACACAAAATGGAATAATCGAAGCGACGGTAGAAGTAGCGAAAATAAGAAAAACGTATAATTGGATGAGCAAGGTATATTTTTTATTTGCACCGATGGAAAAGACAGCACGAATGAGGGGTATTGAATTGGCTCAAATTCAATCCGATGACAAAGTTTTAGAAGTCGCGGTCGGTATCGGCCACTCATTTTTGGAAATTATAAAAAGAGTTGAACGTAAAAATACCGTTTATGGAGTTGACTTAGCTCCCGGCATGTTAAAAAAAACAAAAAAATTGGTATCTAAAAAAGGATATTCAAATTTTGATTTGAAAGAAAGCGATGCCAGGCATCTGCCTTTTCCTGACGAAACCTTTGATGTTCTTTACAATAGTTTTATGTTGGATTTGATCCCCATCGCAGATTTTCCGGTTGTCCTTAAAGAATTCCAACGAGTTTTAAGAAAAGATGGGCGATTGGTCTTGGTGAATCTTAGCAAAAAAGATAGTACTCCTGTTTTTCTGGAAAAACTTTATAATTTGAGTCCTTATTTCTGGGGAGGATGTAGGCCTGTTTTAATGGAGTCTTTTGTAAAGCAAACAGGGTTCAGAAATGTTAAAAGAGAAATTCCCCAAACGATTCTTCCATCAGAGATTGTTACCGGGTTAAAATAGAGGAAATAATTATTCCTCTTTTTACCCAGTCGATTTTGGCGACTGCGTTTCTTTCCGTTCGAACCCGTGTCATTTCAATTTTCTGTTTTTCGTTTAAATAGTAGTCCGTTAAGCCAGTTATGTTAATCATATAGGTAAGTTTTATTGCGCACAACGTTGAGTCTGTAGAAAAAGCTAAAATTGAATCTGGCCTGGTGTCAATAATAATTGATTTCTCTCTGATTTCTTCTCTATCTCATTCTATGGTATTTCTGGGGATCGATCTGTAAGTATAAAGCCATGCAAAAATATAATGAATAGAACAATAACGATTAGTGGAACAATAATAAAAGTAATTTCAAATATGTGATTATCAATTGCCTGACCTTTATAGTTTCTATAAATAGCATTATAAAAAAAGCTTATAAATACATAGATAATTCCAACATCTTTATAGAATTCGAAACTTCTTTTAGAAACGATGTTCTTTAATATTAAATACATAGTTTACACTATAATAGATTATGACATAAACAAAGCCGCCATGTCTTTCGCCCAACTAATATCAGACATATTGCAAATAATTATAGAAATATTAAGATAATTCAATTAAAAAATATGGAAAAATTGCCGGGATAATCGAAAAAAAATTCAATTAACGAGACCGGTATTCGTATAAACTTACGTGAGGATATGAATTATATGAATGTAAGGATTGCTTTGCGATAAGAAATGCCCATCTTTTAATTTTTCGCTTATTCCGACAGTTTGACTTTTTCTCTAGTCACTAGTATATTATATTCTTCTAAGAAAAAAACAAATCACGGGATAATCAGGTTATGAAGGTCCCCGAGATATTCTTAATTGAATCCCTGCACAAGCCGGGCAGCCTTGCTAAGATCCTGACCGTGATCGGTGAGGGCGGCCTCGTGATCGATAACCTCAGCGCGGTGCGTCGCGACGGGGAGAAGACGGTCTGGGAGATCACACTGGAGATCGACGACGATGTGGAATTAAGCCTGATCGAAAAAATCGATCGGCTCCCCAACGCCAGGGTGCTGGGCAAATCTGACCGCGTGTTCGACCGCCATTCAGGCGGCAAGATTCAGACGGTATCGCGCCTCCCTATCGCTACCCTGCAGGAGCTCCACGACATCTACACGCCGGGAGTGGCGCGGGTATGCCTGGCGATACAAAAAGACCCGGGCCTGGCCTGGCGGTACACCAATATCGGCCGTACTGTCGCAATTGTCACAAACGGCACCGCGATACTGGGACTCGGCGATATCGGCCCCTTCGCGGGCCTCCCGGTGATGGAAGGGAAGGCCGCGCTTCTGGCCAGGCTTGCGAACCTCTCCGGCATACCGATACTCATCGAAGAAAAGGAGCCGAAGCGTCTGATCGAATCGATCGCCGCCATAGCCCCGTCCTTCGGCGCGATACAGCTTGAGGACATCGCGGCCCCGGCCTGCTTCGAGGTGGAGGAAGCGCTTCGCGCGCGGCTCGACAGGCCGGTGCTCCATGACGACCAGCACGGCACCGCGGTGGTGATACTCGCGACGCTCACGAGCGCCGCGCGACGTGTAGGCCTGGACATACGGGAGAGCGTGATCGGCCAGATAGGACTCGGCGCCGCGGGCATCGGCATCGCGCGCCTGCTCCTCGCCTTCGGCGTGCGTACGGTTCTCGGCGCCGATATCAGCACGCAGGCCATGGAGCGACTCGAGTCGATGGGCGGGAAACGCGCGGACCTGAATGGAGTTATGAAAAAATCCGACGTGGTGATCGCAACCACGGGCAGGAAGGGCCTCATCGTGCCCGAAATGGTGAGGAAGGGCCAACTCATTTTTGCGCTGTCGAACCCTGACCCGGAAATCGAGCCGGAGACCGCCATCCGGCAGGGCGCGGTGTTTGCGGCGGACGGGAAGAGCATCAACAACGTGCTCGGATTTCCCGGGCTCTTCCGCGGGGCATTGGAGGCGAGAGCGAAAACGTTTACCGATGACATGCTGTTTGCCGCCTCCCGCGCCATATCCGAAACAGCGCCGGAAGGGGAGCTGTTACCGTCGCCGCTCGACCCGAACGTACACGAGGCGGTGACGAAGGCGGTGTTCCGGGCGGCGGGAGGTAAAATCTGACACTGCCAGCCTCAAAAATTTTTGAAATTCCCGGCCGGTTTTATTAAATTCTTTTAATCTCTCAAGGCAAATTGAGGCTGTCTAATAACCTTCTAAATTCTGCCTGGCAGGTCGGGGGGCTTTTCAGACAGCCTCAGGTTCATTTAAGGAGGCTCATTATATGAAAGAACGATTTGTTCTGGTAACCGGAGCAACCGGGGTTCAGGGAGGAGCCGTGGCCCGCGAGCTTCTGAAAATAGGCCACAGGGTACGGGCATTGACGCGCAGGCCCGATTCTGCAGCATCCCAGGAATTGAAGAAGATGGGAGCAGAAGTCATTGCCGGCGATTTTAACGACCCGGAGTCGCTCGTGCAGGCTATCAGGGGTGTAGATACGGTATTCGCCATGGCCACACCATACGAAGAGGGAGTTGACGCTGAAGAGCGTCACGGCAAGGCTTTGGCCGAAGCTGCATTGAAAGCGGGGGTTCCGCATTTTGTATATTCTTCAGTGGCGAACGCGGATCAGAATACGAAAATCCCGCATTTCGACAGCAAACAGGCGATTGAAGAGCATATAAAGGAGCTCAATATTCCCTGGACTATAGAGGCGCCTGTTTTTTTTATGGAAAATCTTATGAGGCCATGGATCACTAACGATCTTAAGCGCGGCGTGCTCCGTCTGCCGCTGCCGCCCGAGAGAAAACTCAAGCTTATCTCAGTCCAGGACATCGGCCGTTTTACGGCAATGGTGATCGAACAGAGAGAGCTTTTCCTCGGCCGCCGTATCGACATAGCCGCGGATGATTTGAATGGAACGGAGATGGCGGATATCATGTCTAAGGCCATAGGCCGCAAGATACGGTATGAACAACAGCCGCTTGAGGAGATACGGTCTCAATCGAGCGATTGGGTGATAATGTATAAATGGTTTGATGAGACCGGATACAGCGCAGACCTTGAGGGATTGCAGTGGGAATTCCCCGAGGTGGGATGGACCTCATTTGAGAAATGGGCCAAGGCTCAAGACTGGACCGGCATGAAGCATGCCGCCTGACCTGCGGGCCACTTTCGCAGGTATGAAAAAAAATTAAAAATATCAGCCGACTTTGACGAGCTGTTTGCCGAGATTTTCTCCCTTGAACAGGCCGAGAAAGGCGCGGGGGGTGTTTTCCAATCCCTCGATTATCGTTTCCGCGTATTTTAACTTGTTCTCTTTTATCCACGCGGCAAGCTGGGCCGTTGCCTCTTCAAAACGATCCGCATAGTTACTCACGAGAAAGCCGTTCACCAGGGCGTGGTGGATGAGGAGAAGGGGCTGGATACGCGGGCCGGTCGGAATGCCTACGGTGTTGTAGAGGGCTATCTGTCCGCACAGGGGGATGCGGGCGCTGTCATTGATCAGGAACATGACCGCGTCGGAGATATCTCCTCCGACATTGTCAAAATAGACGTCAACCCCCTTGGGGCAGGCCGCTTGCAGAGCCTTGCCGAGATCCGGCGCGGTTTTATAATTGACGGCCGCGTCGAAGCCGAGCTCATCGACAAGGTATTTGACCTTCCGGTCCGAGCCTGCCGTGCCCACGGCGCGGCACCCTTTTATTTTTGCGATCTGGCCCACGATCATCCCTACGGCTCCTGCAGCTCCTGAAACGACTACGGTCTCGCCCGGTTTCGGCCGCCCTATCTCCAACAGGCCGAAATACGCGGTAATGCCGGTCAGGCCCAGCACGCCGAGAGCGGTGCTGACCGGCGCGATCCGGGGATCAAGCTTATGCACGGCTTTCTCCTCCGCCGCGGTATAATGCTGCCAGGGCAAAAATCCGGTTACGAAATCACCCTTGGAAAAATTCTTTGACATTGTCTCGATCACCTCGCCGACGGCTCCTCCCTGCAATGTTTCGTTCAATTGAAACGGAGGAATGTATGATTTAACGTCATTCATCCTGTTTCTCATGTAGGGATCTACTGAGAGGTATTTTGTTTTGATTAAGACCTGGCCTTTTTCCGGCGCCGGGATCGGGGATTCAACGATCTTGAAACAGGTTTCATCCGGGAATCCCTGCGGCCTTTTGACCAGGATAATCCGCTTGTTTATTTGTTGCTCCATTATTGCATGCCTCCCCCTTATTTTCATTTATATATACGGGAACCGGGCAATCGCGGGCGAATCTTTATACTATGATACGGCTGTAAGGCCGGAATGGCAAATTTTTATTCGGGGACGCCGGCGGTATGGGTAGGGATATGCGGGGGGATTTCCCCCCGCGTCCGTGTTAGGACTTCTTCTGTTTCTTGGCTTCTTCCTCGCGCAGGATTTTGCGGAGGATCTTGCCGACCGCTGATTTCGGAAGCGATTCCCTGAATTCCACCAGCTTGGGAACCTTATAGCCGGTGAGCTTGGTCTTGCAGAATTCGATGATCTCTTTTTCCGTCGCCTCCTTGCCCGGCTTGAGCACGACGTAGGCCTTTATAGTCTCGCCGCGATACTCGTCAGGGATTCCCACGGACACCGCCTCGGCCACCTTCGGGTTCTGGTACAGCACCTCGTCGATCTCCCGGGGATAGATGTTGAACCCGCCCGCTATGATCATATCCTTTTTGCGATCCACGATGAAGATGTATCCATCTTCGTCCCGTATCGCTACGTCGCCGGTGTACAGCCACCCATCTCTAAGCTGGCCGGCGGTCTCTTCCGGGTTGTTCCAGTATCCCTTCATGACGAGGGGTCCCTTCATAATGATCTCGCCCGGCTCGCCCTGCTTCACGTCTTCGATGCCGTTTTCAACGTCCACCAGGCGGATGTCGTTGTCCGGGAACGGGATGCCGATGCTTCCCGCTTTCTTCAGTCCGAGAATGGGGTTGGATATGCCGAGAGAGGTGGTCTCGCTCATGCCCCATCCTTCGCTGAAGAAGATCCCCATGTCCTGCACCTTTTCGATGAGCTCCACCGGCATAGGGGCTGCTCCTGAATTGAGCAGGCCCAGGCGCTTGGCGAGGTTGAGCTCCGTCGCCTGGGGATGACCGATGACCGCAGTGATCAGGGTGGGCACGGCAGGGAAGAAGGTGATGCTCTCGAATTTCGCGATGATTCCCATCATCTCTTCTATGTCGAACCGCGGCACCAGTATCTGGGTTGCGCAGGAGAAGAACGCCCAGTTCATTGCCACGATGTTGCCGTACACGTGGAAATAGGGGAGCACGCTCAGGACGGTTCTTTTTTCAGGCGGTATATTGACGATGGTGGCGTTGCCCCACTGGGCGCATGCGAAGGTTCCCGCCACAATATTAGCATGCGTGAGCACCGCTCCCTTGGGCACCCCCGTGGTGCCGCCGGTGAACTGGATCATCGCCGGGTCCTCGGGCACGATCGTTATGCGGGGAAGCCGCGTCTCCGGGGTGTTGTCGATGAGCTCCGAGAAGTGGTGCCATCCCTCGTCCTTGTTCAGGTCAAGCTCCTTTGCGGTGCTTATGGGAAAGCCCTTGATGAAGTCGGTAATCTTGGTCACCACAACACACCTGAGGCCTGTTTCCTTCGCAAGCGGCCGTATTTTGTCAAGCACCATGTCGAAGGTGATAAGGGTCTCCATCCCGGTGACCTTAATGATGTGCTTCAGCTCGTCCGGGGTGTAAAGCGGATTCATGTTCGTCACGATCCCGCCGACCGAGAGCGTGGCCAGGTATGCGATGACGAACTGCGGGCAGGTAGGCAGGTGTATCCCCACCCGCTCGCCCTTCTTCACCCCCAGCTTTCCGAGGGCATTCGCCATGCGGAGCATCAATAATCTCACCTCCCAGAAAGTCATTTCGCTGCCGAAGAAGTTTAAGGCCGGCTTATCCGGCAAAGCTCCGGTAGGCATTTGGAAGATTCCCTGTGCGGGAATCCTCGGGTACCGTATTGTTGTCGGCACGTTATAATCGTAGTGCCGGTGCCATGGTTTTGTGTCCATTTTTTCCTCCCGGATAAATTGGTATATATTCCAACTCAAAGAATAAAAAGCCGCTTTTTATAAACGGCCGGCAAAATAAATTAATTGTGCACTGATTGGTTCGTCGCTGCGCTCCTCGCAATGACAAATTAATTCTGATATTTATTTATGAGAGCCGCTTCCAAGCCGGTCTGATAACTTAATTTACGGCAGTTAATCTATAATAACTTACCGCTGTGTCAAGAACTATCCAATGGTTTGCGTTGTTTTTATCAGTATACAATCCAAATGATTCATTTTGACACATATTAATGCAGCAAATGCTCGTTCTCAAATAATACTCTTCTTGACAATCGAATTAAAAAGTGAGAGAATGCTAACAAAGCGGGTTACCAATATTTGCCATGGGGATACTGTCCGCGAGCAGATAAGCAACTTTTATGTTTCAAGACATTACAATAACATTTTTCTTTATCATCGGCAGTTTTTCTTTAATTATCTCAATAGGCCAGCTGTTTGTAAGCACCCGGCGTATTGAGAACTACAATCTTTCCATTATATTTTTTTGTATATCGATTTTATTATTTCAGGCATTTTTTATTTTTAACGGTCTGATCTTTAATTACCCGGATATTCTTTTTTTTTACATGACACTTTCTTCTCTTTTGGGGCCATTGCTCTATTACGCATATTTTTTTCTATGCCTGCCTGATATAAAATTGCCCAAAACAACGCTTCTACTTTTACTACCTCCCTTATTTATGATGGTCGGCGACTTCAGCTACCTGCTGAGCCCTTTTGAGAATAAAATAATCATACTCAAGTACCTTTACAAATCCGAGCCTGCGCCGGATGAAATAATAATCAAAAATTTATTCATTTTTCCTTATCTAAGTAATTTAATCTGCCATATCCTCATTTTTTTAAAATTAATGTCCGCCAGGAATTCAGTAAAGGGGAGCAAAATAATCGATGTATCAATTATGCATATCGTTGTACAATTTTTGATTACGAGTATGTTCTTTTTCGCATATCTCATACGTTCAATACAATTTTTAAAAATTGCAACAGTCGCGCTTTGCCTGAGCACGATCGGCGGCTTTTTGATAAATCAGCGGCATCCGGAATATCTCCAACTGGTCATCATCGACACGGTAAGAAACCGTTATAAACGATCGAGGCTGTCCGGCATCGATGCCGAATCTGTCACCAGGCAACTGATTGAGCTGATGGAAAATGAAAAGATGTTCGCGGATGAAGATCTGTCCCTCAAGAGGCTTGCCTATGAGCTGTCAATTACGCCCCATCAGCTCTCGCAGCTCATGAATGAAAAGCTCAATTCCAATTTTAATTCATTTATAAACCGATACCGGGTGGAGGAGGCTAAAAAAATGCTCATCGATGAGCCTGACAGGCCGATTATGTCGATATGTTACGGCGTGGGATTCAACTCGAAATCCGTTTTTTATAAAGCCTTTTTACAATCAACCGGGATGACCCCGCACCGATATCGGAAGGAACTGTTATCAGGGAAAAAGCCGTGAGCCTCCGCACGGGGGGCCACTCCCTGCACGAAATGACGAACATGACCTCCGGTAATGGAAAAAGTATTAAGTTATAACTCAAAACTCCGCCTCTGAAAATCGGCAAACAATCTAATTGACAAGCCTCGTTTCAGCGTTATGATTTAATAAAATAACGAAACTGCTCATTGAGCTAATTGAGCTTGCCCTGCAGGGAAATACCTCGGATCTTATGCTCGACGAGAACGTGAAAAAAGCGTATCCTGGGGTGTAGCTCCTTCATTCCGGATTGATCGGCTAGTCGCTCCCGCATTCCAGAAATAGCAGAATTTAAATGTCTCAAATTATAACTTAAAACTTCATCAGAACTGATACGTATCAATTAATATTGACTTTAATCTCCTTCCCGGTCAGAATGAATAACTATCCAAAATTTAAAGGCTGAGAAGCCCTAACAGAAAAGATGGCAATCGAATGAGTTGCGTTACTGTTTCTATCGGTTGGTGCTCAGGTACTAATATTTAACGACTCACGGGAGGATATAAAATGGAACAATATAAGCTGTTTATAAACGGAGAATTTGTCGACGCGCAAAGCGGCAAGACCTTCGAATCTTTTGACCCGGGAACCGAGCAGCCCATCGCTCAGGTCGCGCAGGCGGGCAAGGCCGACGCCGAGGCTGCCATAGCTGCCGCGCGTAAGGCCTTTGACAGCGGGGTCTGGAGCGGTCTGACCCCTGCTGCGCGGCTGGCGAAACTGCAGGATTTCGCCGATCAGCTCGCGGTACAGGGCCTGCGCCTGGCGATGACGGAATCCATGGACGCCGGGCAGATCATAAACCTCGCAAAGGTCATGCCCCTGCTCAGCATCGGATTTACGCGCAATATCAGTCTGTACGGCGCAACAAAATTTCCCTGGGAGGAGGAGATCAAGGCCTCAGGCAATGTGTTCGGCCCGGGCCGCGAATATATACGCAGGGAGCCGATCGGGGTGTGCGTGGGGATCATACCCTGGAACTTTCCCATGACCATGGTCGTCTGGAAGATGATTCCGGCGCTTATAATGGGGAATACGGTGGTAGTCAAGCCGGCTTCGTACACTCCGCTGACCGCCCTGATCATGGCTGAGGCGGCTAAAGCCGCCGGCATTCCCAATGGCGTGTTCAATGTCATAGCCGGCCCCGGAGGCGAGCTGGGCAAAACCCTCTGCACCCACCCGGATGTGGACAAGATAGCCTTTACCGGCAGCACCGAGGTCGGGCGGCAGATCATGAGAATGGCTGCGGACACCGTGAAAAAGGTGACGCTCGAGCTCGGCGGCAAGTCCGCGAACATTATCCTCGACGATGCGGACATGGATCTGGCATTGGAGGGCGCCACTTACGGCACCTTCCTGCATCAGGGACAGATATGCGAATCAGGCACGCGCGTGCTGGTCTCGTCAAAGATCTATGATACGTTCATCGATAGATTCAAAAAACGGGTGGAGGCCCTGCGCGTGGGATATCAGATGGACCCGAACACCCACATCGGTCCGGTAGTGAGCAAGGAGCAGCTGGCAACGGTTGAGAGCTACGTCAAGATCGGCAAAGACGAAGGGGCGGAGCTGATGACCGGCGGCAGGCGCGTGGAGGCTCCCGGCATCAAGGGCGGGTACTATTACGCGCCGACCATTTTCGCGAACGTGAACAACAAAATGCGCATAGCGCAGGAGGAGATCTTCGGACCGGTTGTCTGCGTCATTAAATACGACAGCGACGAGGAAGCGGTAGCTATCGCCAACGACTCCATCTACGGACTGGGGGGCGGGGTATTCTCATCGAACATCAGCAGGGCCGAGCGCGTGGCGCACGGGGTACGTACCGGAACCATGTGGATCAACAATTTCCATATTTTTTCCGATTTCTGCCCCTTCGGCGGGTACAAGCAGTCCGGCGTGGGGCGCGAATTGGGCGCGCCCGGCCTGCATGAATATACCCAGATCAAGAGGGTACACGTGGCATACAGCGCGGACCGCAATACCAGCATGAATTTTACGCTTCTGCGGGACGATAAAAAGGTCGACGGGTTTGCATACAATTGCCCGACCAGCGTGGTAGCCGGGCACGGCGCCCTGACCGCGATATACAAAGAGATAACGAACCTCGGCTGCCGCAGGGCGCTCATACTGACCGATCCGGGGGTAAAGAAAGCCGGACTGGCGCAGATGGTGAAGGACGCGCTCGCGGATTTCTGCGTGGGCATATACGACAAGATCCCGCCTGATCCGGACCTCGAATCGGTTGATGCCGCGGTTGCAGCGGCACGCGAGCTCAAGGCTGACTGCATTGTCAGCGTGGGCGGCGGGAGCGTCATTGATTCAGCTAAAGGGGTGTGCGTAACCTTAAAGAACGGCGGCAAGGCCAATGATCATCTTAACCTGCTGGTACTGACCGAGCCGCAGACCCCGCATATCTCCGTCCCGACGACTGCGGGGACCGGCAGCGAGGTCACCAATGTCGCGGTGCTCACCAGCAAGGGCGCCGGGCGCAAGCTCTTCATCGCGGACACGCATATCATGCCGAATACGGCCATTCTGGATCCGCGCTTCACCATGACCCTGCCCCGGGAGATGACGGTATCAACCGCCATGGACGCCATGACCCATGCGGTTGAGGCTCTCACGAGCATTCTGTCGAACCAGATCTGCGACGGCCAGGCATTGCACGCCATACGCCTCATCAATGAGAACCTGCCCCTCGTCGTTAAGGACGGCGCAAACGAGAAGGCCAGGCTCAATATGCAGATAGCGGCATCCATGGCCGGGTGGGCGTTCACCATTGCCCAGGTCGGCCTGGCCCACGGCATGGCGCATACGGTGGGCACGCTGCACCATGTTCCCCACGGGGCTGCATGCGGCATCGTGCTGCCCAAGGTGATGCGCTATAACGTCGACAAGGCAGCCGACAAGCTTGCCCTGGCTGCGCAGGCTCTCGGCGTCCATACCGCCGGGATGGAGGTTCGCGACGCCGCCCTGGCTGCTGCCGACGCGGTTGAAGCCCTTATGAAAAAGGTCGGCCATCCGATGAGGCTCCGCGACGTCGGCGTTCCGGAAGAGAGCCTCCCCTTATGCGCCATGCACGCGATCGCCGATACCGCTGATTTATTCAATGCGCGTCCGGTGAACGATCCGGGCGAGGTACTGGAGCTTTACAAACAGGCGTATTAGAGATGGAGTAGTTTTTTTTTGTTGACATCTGAACGATTGCGCATATCTTTTTATCAATCAGTTGAAATACAATAAAAACCGTATTACGTGCTTTTCGTTATCGTCCAATTGCATTAGCAGGGAAATACATACCATACTGTGTTTATATAGAGAAGGGTGACCGGGTAGACGCCTGAATACGCACCGCCAGACCTTTCATGATCGGCAAGTGGTTTAATACGATCTCCGGACAAAATTCATAACATTCATTTAAGAGAATTATTAATAGCTTAATATCCAGTGCTTTTAAACCGACTGCGGGTTTAGCATTTAATTTTCTCGTTAACTGTACAGTTTTAAGGGAGCAACGCTGTACAAATTTTAATTGGAGGAGGATTTACTATGAAACGCGTGAGCAGTCTTTTTTTAATTTTTCTGTTTTTAAGCCTTTCCGCCATATATGCGGGCTGTTATCGTGATATCATCGGCGGCACCAATGATCCACTTGTTGTGGAAACGAAATACGGTTTGGTCAAGGGACAGGAGGATAAGAATAATACCATAGTATGGAAGGCCATACCGTTTGCGAAGCCTCCGGTAGAGGATCTGCGGTGGAAGGCGCCCCGGGATCCTGACTCATGGAGCGGCGTAAGGGAAAAAACAGAATTCTGCGATATCTGTCCCCAGTATACCACCGATCCGAATAATATTAGCATTGTCACCGGAATCGGGGGAAGCGAGGATTGCCTGTATCTGAATATCTGGCGTCCCAACACGGCCGATAAGTTTCTGCCCGTTTATTTCTGGATACACGGCGGGGGGAACAGCATTCAGCTCCCGAGGAATTCCGATCTGTCAGGAGCGAATCTGGCTAGCCGTAACAACATGGTGGTTATTTCCATTAATTACCGCCTGGGCCCGCTGGGATGGCTCACCCATCCTGCGCTCAGAACCGGCAGCGCCTATGATAATTCAGGGAACTACGGCACGCTGGACATTATAAAGGCGCTGAAATGGGTGAAAGAGAATATCTGGGCCTTTGGCGGTAATCCGTGTGACGTGACCGTAGCAGGCGAGTCTGCAGGCGGGTTTGATATTTTTTCCCTTATCATATCGAATGTAGCCAGGGGTATTTTCCAGCGGGCTATTGTGGAAAGTGGGGCTGCAAAGCTTGCAACCATCGCCGACGGCGAGACATATGCCCAGGGCATTATCATCAAGCTCCTGATAAAAGACGGGAAGGCGTCGGATGTCGCAACGGCCATGGCGTATCTGGCAAACATGTCAAACGCCGATGTTGCGGGCTATTTAAGGTCAAAATCGTCTCCAGAGATAATTTCACTGAATTCTCCGTCATCCGGGGCCATGGTATTTTTCCCGAACCTCTTCCCCGACGGCGTAGTTCTCCCTTCCAATGGGTATGCAACGCTTGACGACGGGACATATCCCAATAAGGTACCGATAGTTATCGGCTCGAACAAGTATGAAACGAAGCTGTTTCTGTTCTCCGCCCCGCAATTCATAACAGTTATTTTAGGAATTGCCACGCCTGAGGTTCGGGAGTTGTATATGCTCGCAAACAAATACATGAGCAACCTGTGGACTGCCGGTCTGGATGCGGTTGCGCGGAAGATGGCGAAATATCAGAAGCATGTTTATGTGTATCGATTTAACTGGGGTTCAGGAGTAGGGGCAGACAGCGTCATACCATATCCGTACAACTATGCGCTGGGAGGATGCCACGGGTCTGAGATCCAATTTTTTTTCGGCAACGTTGATGATACAACAGGATCGCTCGGACGTATAATGTTTACTCCGCAGAACAGCCCCGGCAGGTTCGCCCTTTCCAACGCCATTATGGATTATCTGGGTAAATTCGCGCGGATAGGGGATCCGAGCTGCAGATTGCTCGAGCTCCCCGTTTGGGCAGAATGGTCGAACCAGCTCACCGGCGCGCCCAAGGGCATCAAGCTTGATGCGAATTTGACTGATATACAAATAGAGATGTCCGATGAGGAATTTACGGTGCCCGGCATAATGACGGAGCTTCAGTCGGAGCCGCGGGCCAATGAAATAATGCAGGTGATGCAGCAATTCTCCGCGTTCCTGCTTTGATTATTTTGCCGCAGTGGTTTAAAGGATATCGGTAATGATCGTTAGAGACAAAGATTTCTATGACAGGTTCATTAAGATATGGGACGAGGGCGCGGTCAAAGACGCTCCCTTTATAACCCTGGGAGTTGAGGCGATACTGCAAGATTTTTACGGTGATCTCTCGGATGCACCGCCTCCGTTTCCGGTGACTTCGGGAGCCCGTATCCTTGATCTCGGTTGCGGATGGGGAAGGGTGCTGGGGCCGGTACTGGACGGGGGAGCCCATGCCGTAGGGCTCGACATATCTGAAAACATGTTGAACCTGGCAAAAAATCATCTTCTCAAAAATAAGCACAAACCGCTCCTCGTGCGCGGCGACGGCACCCTGCTTCCCTTTAAGGATAAAAGCTTTGATCTTGTTTACTCGCTCCTGGTCTTGCAGCATTTGTCGAAAAAAAACGGGCGTCTGGTTTTAAAGGAGATATTCAGGATACTGAAGCCGGGGGGCGCCGCGTATATCCGGGTTCCCGGAAGATTCGCGCCTGAAAATCTGCTCTTCAGCCTCCTGCAGTTCGTAAGCATTCATCTCTTCCGCCTGAAAGATCCGATCAGGATGAGGTTCTACCGGGTCGGGGAAATCAGGAAATTATGCAAATTATTATATAAAAATTGTACTATAACGGCCCACCAGTTCAGACCTCCCTGGAATCTTCATACCCGATTGACCTGGCACTATATATTAATTCCTAAAAGATTCCACAGATCATTGAGAAAAATATCGGATAAAATCGAAAGACTGGCGAACGGTCCCCTGGGATTTCTGAAGCGCTTTGGGGTTGTGCTTATGGTAAAAGTGGAGAAATAAGATTCCCCGTAGGGGCGCAACATTTTGCGCCCCTACGGGGGAAATGAATAATTTTGATCCCGCTATTTTTGCAGTTTTTGCCTCTCTTCCTCTTTGAGGGTCTTTCTTAATATCTTACCTACGGTACTCTTGGGAAGCTCCTTCCGGAACTCGATTATTGTGGGAAGCTTGTACTTGGCAAGCCTGGTGCCGCAGTATTCGATTATTTCTTGTTCCGTTGCGGTCTGCCCCTCCTTGAGTACGACAAAGGCCTTGATCTGCTCGCCGCGCGCGGGATGCGGCACGCCGATGGCGCACGCCTCAAGAACCTTGGGATGAGAGAATAAGACCTCATCTATATCGCGGGGATAGACATTATAGCCTCCGGAGAGAATCATATCCTTTTTGCGGTCTACGATGAAGAAGTATCCCTCTTCATCCATCTTGGCGATGTCTCCGGTATAGAGCCATCCCTTTCTCAAGGTATTGGCCGTTTCTTCGGGTTTTTTCCAGTATCCCCTCATGACCTGCGGGCCCTTGATGATAAGCTCGCCCTGCTCGCCGACCGGCATGTCCTTTTCCCCGGTTTCAAGATCTACTATGCGGCACTCCGTATCCGGATACGGGAGGCCGATGCTTCCGATCTTCTGCTTTCCGTCAAAGGGGTTGGCATGGGTAACCGGCGATGCCTCAGTCATGCCGAATCCCTCTGAAATCTGCGCGCCGGACCTTCTGCTATACTCTTTAAAAACTTCAAGGGGGAGCGGAGCGCTTCCGGATACGAATCTTTTCAAACAGGTCATATCAAGCTTGTCAAAATCCGGGTGGTTCAGCAATCCGATGAACATCGTGGGAACAAGCGCCCCCACGGTCGGCCTGTATTTTTTTATGACATCGTACAATGCCTCCGGCGTAGGCCTTGTGAGAAGTACGCAGGTCCATGCCTTTAAGACCGATAAATTTAAAGTCGTGGACATTCCAAACACGTGAAAAAACGGAAGAGCGCCTATAAATATCTCATTATCCCCTCTCTTTAACACCGGGTCCCATACGTTTATCTGCTGCAGCTGCTTACTCAGATTGGCATGCGTCAGTATGGCCCCTTTGGTCACACCGGTTGTTCCACCGGTATACTGGAGCATCGCAATATCGTCAAAAGCAACGTTTACCTGCGGCGGATTCGGCGGATACTTTTCTATAAGATCTTTCCACTTGTACACATTCTCAGCCTGCTTCGGCTCGACCGCCAAAACCGTCGATGGATCCACCGTCGGTCCGAAATAGTCTTTGAGCGATACATACACTATCTGTTTGATTCCGGTCTTCGGCCTGAGATCGATCATGTTGTTCGCAAGCAGGTCAAGCGTGACGAGGACCTTTGATTCTGAGTTGTTGAATTGATACTCGAGCTCGGCTGCGGGATATAAAGGATTATTCATCACGACCTTTGCACCCAGTTTAAGAATCGCATAATAGGCGGCAACCGTCTGGATCATATTCGGCAGATGGATGGCGACACTGTCCCCCTTCCTGACGCCGAAATCCGCCAGGCAGGTTGCAAAGCGATATGCCATATCTTTCAGATCCTTATACGAAATCTTGTAATCCTGGGAAATAAACGCGGTCTTATTCGGAAAATCCCGGACGGCATCTTCCAGATAATCCGTAAGCACCTTTTCCTTATAAAGGATCGTGGACGGAACTCCCTTGGTATAGAAGGCAAGCCATGGCTTATCCTGATACGTCACTTTCGTTTTTATCGCGGGAACTTCTCTTTTCTTTTTTACAACCTTGCGCGCTACCTTCTTTTTCGTAACCTTACGCACTGCTTTCTTTTCTACAACCGTGCGCGCCGCTTTCTTCTTCGTAGCCTTGTGCGCCGCTTTCTTCTTCGCAACCTTACGCGTCGCTGCTTTCTTCTTCATAGTAATATTACCCCCTTCTTATTATTTTATTGTTATGAAATTTAATTTTATGGAATCTCGACTGATAAATCTTGTCAAAGATTCATCTCTATTTTTATGATTATCCCGGTTGCACAGGTTCTCTCAGTAATAATATATCAGGGCGTACAAAATGCTTTAAGATTTGACGCAGATAAACCTGAGAAACCGAACCGGACATTTTAACGATAGTGTCATGATACTTACAATTTCATTTCCAGATAGTCAAGCGCTTTTACATGTCTGTTTGAATAAATGCGGGTAAGGGTTCAGAGCAAATCAGGAAAGCTGCTCAGGGGTCAGAGCAAGATAAGATAAGATGGAGGAGCGGTATCAATCCGCTGCATAGAATAAGCGAGGGTCAGAGCTGTTTGAATAGAGACAGGTGTATGAAGGGGTCAGAGTAAATATCGATGCGGTCTCATGTATAAAAAATTTTATCGCACTTGACTTTTTATACAATATTCGTTATTTTAGATGATGTTAGTAAAAGTATACAATATTAGTTTGATACTGATGGGCTGCAATTATATGGAAACCAAACCATATTTTGATAATAAAAAATACCGGCAATTGATCGATACGGCAAAAGGGCTTTTTTTTAAGCACGGGGTACGGCGCATAACGATCGAGGAAATATGCGAAAAAGCCGGCGTAAGCAAAGTTACCTTTTATAAATTCTTCCGCAACAAGGACGAGATTGCCCGGAAAGTTTTACAGGAGATCGTGGATCAGGGAATGCGCGAATATTACGAAATCGTCAACCGCGCCGTCCCCTTTATCGAAAAGATCAGGGAGATCATCAATATAAAGATAAGGAAAAGCGAGGAATACAGCGATATCCTGTTCGAGGAGGTATTGGGCGGCGACCAGGACTTGACTCTTTTTGTCACTTCCCTTCGAAATGAATCATATGGCGTGTTTGCCGAGTTTCTCAAACGCGGCCAGGAGGAAGGGGCCATACGAAAATCGCTCAAGCCGGAAATGATGATATATTTTATGGATGTTCTCGTCGATATGCTCAACAGCGACCGGATGAAAAACATCGCGCCGAACCCTCGTGAGCGTCTCGAGGCGATTTTGAACATGTTTTTCTACGGGATCGTCGATTCGGGCCTGTATGAAGGGGAGAGGGGGAACGCCCCTGCCGCTCACGGCTCGCATACGCTCGCAGGATAGGGCCGGCGGCGATCCAAATCGGATTAGCGGCGGAGAGGAGGCGGATATGAAACGAATTATTCCATTCATCGGCGCCGGCGTGCTTGCGGCAGGCGCCTTAAGCGGAATCGCGCATGCGCTCTCAGGCATGGAGATTATTGAACGCTCCGAAAAGGCGATCCGCGGCGACACGCAGATTGCCCTGGTCGAGATAACGATCAAAACCCGGCGCTGGACCAGGACCATGAAGATGAAAAGCTGGGACAACCGCGCGGGGAAAAAGTCCTTTGCCGAGGTACTCGCCCCCAGAAAAGATGCGGGCAACCGCTTCCTTATGATCACGCGGGAGGGGCTCATGTGGCAATACAACCCCGACATCGGGAGAGAGATGAAGATCCACCCTTCCATGATGCTTCAGTCCTGGATGGGATCCGATTTTACCAACGACGATATCGTCAAGGAATCGAGCATCGTCGAGGATTACACCCATCTGCTGGAAGGGAAAAATACCATAGACGGTTATGAGTGCTACCGTGTTATCATGAGCCCGAAGCCGGAGGCCGCCGTGGTATGGGGGAAGATCGTCTATTACGCCCGCGTCGAGGATTACCTGCCCGTGAGACAGGAGTTCTACGACCAGCACGACAAGCTCAAGAAGTTCCTGACGTGCAGCGACTTCAGGAAGATGCATGACCGGATGATCCCTACCATCTACAAGATGGTTTCGCTGAAGAAGCGGCGCGACCCGAACGTCGAGGAATACACCCTCATGACGATAAAGGACGTCGTGTTTAACGAGAAGATCGACAACAGGATATTTACGTTACAGAATCTGAAGCGGAGATGAGAGAATGAATCACGGGAAGAAACCATTGATTGAGGCAGTCCTGGCCTGGCGGAACGTGTGGAAGAACAAGCGGCGCACCGTTCTCACTCTTCTTACCATCATGGTGGGAAGCGCGATGGTTATCCTCTTTATGTCTCTACAGGAGGGCGCGTACGACGTCATCATCGAGAACGCAGTATCCGCCAACTCGGGGCACATTCAGATTCATGAAAAAGGCTTCTGGGAATTCCGGAGCATCGATTATGCGCTTATCCCGGACAAGCGGGTCATAAACGCCCTGAAAGCCGATCCGTCGATCGCGGGGTATACAGAGCGGGTGCATGCGGCCGGTCTGGTAGCAAACGAAGAGGCAAGCGAAATAGTGTTTATCCAGGGTGTCGACCCGGAAATGGAAAAGCGCGTCTCGTCCCTTCATAAGGCGATACGTAAGGGCGGTCGCTTTCTTAAACCCGGCGACGCCACGCAGATCGTGATCGGACAGACCCTGGCGGAAAACCTGGGCGTTAAAGTCGGCGACACGCTGTCCATTATTTCTCAGGGATTCGACGGCTCCATCGCCGGCCTGCGCGATCTTTCCATCGTTGGAATCTTTAAATGCGGCAACCCGGAATACGACCGGTACCTGATACTCATGCCGCTCGGCCGGGCGGTCGAAACATTCGCCATGGGGAAGTATATAACCTCCATCGCCGTGCGAATCCATGAGGGAAGCCTCATGCCGGAAGTCAGGGAAAGGTTGAAAAATGCGATCCACGACGACCGGCTTGAGATCATGGGATGGGACGATCTTATGCCGGAGATCATGCAGTATGTGGTATTTGACCGGGCCTCGGCGTACATATTCTATTTTGTCCTCTACATCACCGTAGCCTTCGGCGTGCTCAATACCATCCAGATGTCGGTGTTTGAGCGGACCAGAGAGTTCGGGATCATGCTTGCCATCGGAACGCGGCCGGGCCGGATCCTGTCCATGGTGGTCATCGAATCGCTCTTCATCTGCATCATTGGTATTATCCTCGGCGCTCTTGCCGGATCGGCCCTCAGCTACTACTTCATCGTCAGCCCCATAGACTACACCGAGTACCAGAAGGAGCTGGAGGTATGGGGCTTTATCACCTTAACGAAAGTACCGGCAAAACTGGCGTTTTCATATATAATCGAGACGTCTCTGGTCGTTTTCATCACATCGATGCTTTTCACCATCATTCCGGCGCGCCGGGCAGCGCGACTGAAGCCGGTGGAAGCGATACGTAAACTGTAAGGGGGGCCGATGAAAATTGCACGCTACGGGAAAAACATGACAATCTTCATGATGATCAGCTGGCGGAATATGTGGCGGCAAAAACGCCGCTCCCTCGTGGTCATCTCCTCCATGGCGGTCGGAATTTTCGCCATGATTTTTTCCATCGGTTTCATGAACGGCATGACTGTTCAGATGGTTGAAAACACCATCAATACGACTCTGGGCCATATCGCCATTCATGAGCGGGGATATCAGAAAAACATGAAATTGAAGTACAACTTCTTCCCCGAAGAGCGGTATTACCGGGCCCTGGAGAGGAGCAATCTGATCAAAGGGTTCACTCCCCGGGTGAAAATCAAGGGGATGATCAGCTCGAGCGAGACCTCCCGCGGCATCATGCTCATGGGCATCGACCCGGAGAGGGAAAAAACGGTCTCCTCTATATATCATTACACAATAAAGGAACGGGGGAGCCGGTATCTTTCGGATGCCTCCTCCGACGAAATTCTCATTTCAAAATACCTTGCTGAAAAACTGGAGCTTGAAGTCGGCGACCGCGCGGTTTTCAGGATCGTGGATGAAAATAAGGAGATGACCGGATTCGCGATGCGGATTGCCGGCCTGTTTGAATCGCCGGTTGAGGCATTCGACTCCTCCGTCGTGATTGCCGGCATCAAGCGCCTTCAGAAATTGTCCGGCCTCGGGGACAACGTGTCCGAGATCAGCGTGCGTACGAAGAACAAGAACGCGGTCGATGCGGCGAAAGAGTATCTCATTCGGGCGATCCCGGACTCGCACCGGGAGATTCTTTCATGGAAGGACATGGAGCCGAGCCTGATCGGTTATATCGAGCTCCAGGATAAGATGATATATATTTTCTTCATGATCATGTTCATCACGGTCGTCTTCTCCATAGCGAACACCCTCATCATGTCGATCATGGAGCGGTTTCACGAGCTGGGCGTAATGAAGTGCATCGGAACGCGGCCGTCGCACATTTTCTTCATGGTCGTGTTCGAGGCGGTCAACCTGGGCATGGTCGGCCTCGTCGCCGGATTGGTCATAACGGTCCCCCTGGTGCTCGTGCTGGGGGTCACCGGTATCGATTTTTCATTCGCCATCGACGCCATGCGCAAATGGAGAATCGGCACCATGGTATATCCCCTCATATTCATGAAAGACATCATAGCCGCCACCGTCACTGTGCTCATCACTACGGTCGTGGCTTCCCTATATCCGGCAGGAAAGGCGTCCCGGATCAAGCCCCTCGAGGCACTTCATTTTATTTAATCAGGAAGGAACGATATGGCGATCATCAACATACAAGACCTGGTCAAAGACTACGACACCAACGGTATAGCCGTACGCGCACTCCGGAATGTCGTTCTCACTGTGGAAAAAGGCGAGTTCACCGCCATAGCCGGGCCGTCCGGATCGGGCAAAACAACGCTCCTCAATATCATCGGCGGTCTGGACAGCCCCACGAGCGGCACGGTGCATGTGGTGGGGAAAGATCTTGCCGTCCTGTCACCCAAGGGGCTCTCCGATATGCGCCTTGAGAAAATCGGCTTCATCTTCCAGGCCTATAACCTGATACCGGTCCTCACCGCGCTCGAGAATGTCGAGTACATCCTTCTGCTCCAGGGCACGGGCAAGGAGGAGCGCCGCGGGCGGGCAATGCGCATTCTGGAAGAAGTCGGTTTAGGAAAGGAGATCAACCGCCGGCCCAAGGAGCTCTCCGGCGGGCAGCAGCAGCGGGTTGCGGTGGCGCGCGCCATCGTGTCCGAGCCGGAGCTGGTACTGGCCGACGAGCCCACCGCCAACCTTGATCAGAAAACAGGTGCGGGTCTGCTGGACCTGATGCACGAGCTGAACCATAGAAAGAATATAACGTTTATCTTCTCCACTCATGACCGCATGGTCATGGATTATGCCGAGCGGCTCATCAGCCTCACGGACGGGATAATCGTTTCTGACGAGAAAAAAAAGAGCAGAAGGGAAGGCGCAGTTATAACGAAACCCAAAAAAATGAAAAGCAAACGATGATGCATGCTATGAAACAGATCTGCAGTAAAACGGGACTGCGGGCCCTGCTGCTCTGCATCGCCGTGTCGGCTCCTTCCCGTCTCTCCTACGCCCAGGAAAAAGAAAAAGAGCCGGTGCCGGGCGATTCGAAGGAAATCATCAAGATGGATACGGAAGGGGAGGACGAGGAGAGCTTGCTTGAAAAAAAGGGGCCCCGATTCAAATTCAAGGGCCAGGTAAAAAATCTCTATCTGTTTCACCGGAGCGATAATTACGTGGCGCAAAATCCCCTGATCACGTCGTCCAAGAACCTGTCCTCGGACCTTACCCGCGTGCGGCTGTCCCCCGAATTCCTTTACCGCGATATTGTAACAGTCAAAGTGGATTACGACAACGAGTTGATCCTGAGCAACTACGGCAAAAGCGCGTATTTTAAAAGCTACTGGCGCCCGAACCAGTATAACGATCTTCTCCATCTGGCCTGGGAGCCCTACCGCGGCGATATCGCGTACTGGCGCACCAAGATCCACCGGGCTTACGCGAAGGTAAGCGTTGATTATTTCACCGCGACCGTGGGGAGGCAGCAGATACGCTTCGGGAGCGGCAAGCTCTGGAATCCCCTCGACATCCTGAATCCGATTTCGCCGACCTTCGTGGAGGGGGGAGACGAGCAGAAGGGCACCGACGCCGTCAGACTCGATTTCTTTCCGGATGAAAAAACGGAAATAACCCTCGTGTACGACATGAAGAAAAGCAATAACGACATCCGGCATTTCAACATGCAGGACTGCAACTATATCGTGCGCGCGAAAACGTCTATTAAAGATACCGATATCGCTATTCTGGGGGGATACGTTTCACGGCGCGGCGTCGCGGGATTCGACTTTGCCGCCATACTGTTCAAAGGAATGCTCCGGGGAAGCATGATTGTTTCCCCGGCCGGCGAGAAATATGCACCGGCCGGAGATCCCTGGCGTTTATTGAGATTTCTGATCCCCGGTAAAGACGGGGACGAATCGGTTTTTTTCGAGGCGAATGCCGGATACGAATATACCTTCAAAAACGGCGTATATTTCCTGGTTGAATATTTTTATAATCAGAAAGGAATCAATTACAACAAGAGCCTGAAAATGGCCTTCATGGCTGCTCAATTCAATGCAATGAACCAGAAGACGTATCTGCACCTGGCAAACCAGTTTCCTACCCTAAACCAGCACTACGGGGGGCTTGCCCTCGGTTATGATTTTCATCCCCTGGTGAGGGGCGAGCTCTTCTGTATCGGCGACATCCAGGGCCGGGCAATATTCTGGGCCCCCGCGCTGAAGGTCAACGCGCTTGAAAATCTTGACTTAACGGTCGGGATATTGGGGGCCTTCAGTATAAACAATAAAGCCTCCGACTTCGTAGAATTCAGAAAGAACTACCTGTTTTATGCGTCCGGAAGCTATGTATTTTAAATGATGCCGTGCATCAGATAATGGTAGACAGAAAATTTCACTTTAGATAAAATCGTGCGGTGTAAAACAATTTTGCATATTTGACTTGTTGCGAAGATTAGCCGGGTACGAATTTCGTCATGAGAGCTGCACGGATCGTTTCACCGAAAAAAATCGAGGTTTTCAAGGAAAGCATTCCGGGGATCAATGACGGCCGGGTGCTCGTGAGGCTCCTGAGGGCCGTTATCTGCGGCTCGGATCTTCCCTATTTTTCCGCCAGCTATGCTGCATCTTCCTACCCCTTTCCCTTCGGCTACCCGGGCCATGAGTGTCTCGGGGTCGTCGAAAAATCGGGAAGCAGTGGATTTAATAAGGGCGACATGGTCATGTATTATCCGCCCGCGCTCGACGGCTTCAAAGAGTACCATGCCGCGGGCCCGGACAGGCTTCAGAAGCTCCCCCCTGATGGGGACCTGAATATTCTTGTCATGACCCAGATCCTGGGCGCGGTGTCGCATTGCGCTTTCAGGATCGACAGGCCTTATAATAAAAACGTGGTCATTATGGGACAGGGGCCGGTCGGGCTTCTGTTTACGGCGCTCATGAAAAATTTCGGCGCCCGCACCATTATAGCCGCTGATCCGCTCGGCTACCGGCTTGAGAAGGCCCGTACCATGGGAGCGGACGTGGTTGTCAATCCCGGAGAGCAGGACGTTGAGAAGATAGTTGCCGAGGCGACGGACGGGGTCATGGCGGACATCGTCATCGACGCCTTTGGCCAGGACCCCCGCGTCATCAACCGCTGTTTCAATCTGGCCCGGCATAACGGCCAGATCGCTTTTTTCGGAATCTGCCTTGAAGAGGCGCCGGGCCTCAACTTCAACACCTTTTTCAGAAAGGAGCTCCGCATGATCGCATCGGTCGGGCCCGATCTGTCGATCGATTATCCCTTTGCTCTTGATATGATCCTGCGCGGGGCGATCGACATCGCCCCCCTGATCACCCACGTGATACCCTTCGAGCGGATACAGAAAGGCTTTGAAACGGCGGTGAGCCGGGAGGAGAATGTCATCAAGGTCATTTTGACGTTCTGACCGGGGAGCGGTTCAATATTTGATTTTTTATCGTAATTCCTCGGATTTTTTGTTATTTTGTTCATTCCTGTTCGTATAGCCTGTTACAGGCATACAATAACGAATGAGGTAAAATCCATGGAAACAACCCTTAATATACGAACTGATATATTAAAAAAGATCACCCGCGCAGCTCAATATAAAGGAATAACCTGTTGGAGATTCATCTGGGGCTTCCCGCCTAACATGGAAAAGCTTATCTAACATTAACATACCACTTATTAATTCCAACACCCCTGCAAGACGTTGACTATTTTGGCTTACGCAACAAGCACGATCTTAAGGAAATACCAGCCAAAACTTGATGATGCCATAAACAGCCATTATATTGCATTAATATAAGAGTTCATATCAATTATGTATCCCCCGAAGGCGGGGTTGCGCAACCCCGCCTTCGGGGGATACTTTAATAAGGAGGAAAGTTATGAAATACAACCAAATGGGAAAAACCGGGGTGCTGGTTTCCGAGCTGTGCCTGGGAACCATGACCTTCGGCGGCAAGGGCTACTGGGAAGCAATAGGGAAAATGCAGCAGGATGAGGTGAATCAACTGGTAAAAACTTCCATAGATGAGGGAATTAATTTCATTGACACCGCCAACGGCTATTCCGAGGGGCTATCGGAAACATTACTGGGCGCGGCGCTTAAAAAGCTGGGGATATCACGCCAGCAGGTGGTCATTGCCACGAAAGTGCGTTTAAGAATGGGACCGGGTGTCAACCAGGTGGGGCTTTCCCGGCTCCATATAGCAGATTCCATACATGACAGCCTTGAGCGGCTGGGCCTGTCGCATATAGACCTGCTGTATATACATGGTGTAGACTCCTTCACTCCGCTGGAGGAGACGATGCGCGGGCTGGAGGACGCGGTTCGCAGCGGCATGGTGCGGTATCTCGGTATCTCCAATCATCCGGCATGGATGGCGGCCAAGGCCAACGGCATCGCCGATAAGATGGGATGGAGCGCGTTCTGCGCGCTGCAATACTATTACAGCATAGCGAGCCGCGATGTGGAAAGGGAGATTGTCCCGATGGCCGAAAGCGAAGGCCTGGGACTCATGCCGTGGAGCCCGCTCGCCGGCGGCTTTTTGTCGGGCAAGTACACCAGGAAAAAAGAAAAGGCGGGCGACAGCCGCCGCGATACCTTCGACTTTCCGCCGGTAAACAGGGAAAAGGCATACGACATCATCGATCTGATGGCGGAAATTGGAGGCAAACATAATGCGTCGGTTGCGCAGGTTGCGATTGCGTGGCTGCTGCAGAAACCGGCGGTAACCAGCGTGATCATCGGCGCCAAAAGGCAGGATCAGCTCGTGGACAATATAAACGCGACCAAACTGAGCCTGAGCGAGGATGAGATGAAGAAGCTGGACGCACTGAGCGCCTTGACTCCTGAATACCCGGGCTGGATGGTGGAGCGGCAGATGCAGGGCCGCCTGCCGCTGCAGTAAGCGGCGTAATGTCGCGCATTTCCTTAATTTTCTTTATTGGAAGCTGTTGAAGGGAGATTAGGAATTTATCTCTGCCCTATCTCTATTATCGAGCAGATCTCGCCGGTATTGTCTGATCCGGATATGCTGTTGTAATAGTCGGGAACCCAATCGCCGTCGATTACATACTTGTACCGATAAACGCCGGGGAAAAGCTTTTTCTGCAGCCGCCATATGCCGTCCCGTCCTTTGGTCAGAAGGTCATTTTCAGGATTCCAGTTGTTGAAATCGCCGACGATTGAGACAAATCGCGCATGCGGATTGTATATTCTGAATTCAACGCTGTCTTTGCCGCTCACCCGGTAGCTCACCTGTTTTCCTTCGCTTATCCTGAAAGGCTCCACCAGGGAGATATACGACCCCATGCCGTCGTCCGTCCGTTCCGGGTTCTGCGGATCCATGATCCAGATGTCGTCCACAAGGTACTTGTACCTGATGCTGTGTTCTCCCGAATCAGCGCTCAGAAAATAATACCATATGCCGGTGTCGCTTCGCATCATCCTCACCGGCTTCCACCCGGAGAAATTCCCGGAAATGTAAACCAGTTTTGCTCCCCGGTTCTTATAAGTGAAGAGCACCCCCTGTTCAAGCAGGGCTCCGACCCCGGATGAATGATCGGTGCGTATCATCATCACTTTTTGAGGTGAATCCGCCTGTTGGATGAACTTCAGACTTTGAAAATAAAATGTTTTCAGTTCATCATTCTTTTCATAATTAAAAGCCAGGAAAAGAATCGGAATGATCGATATGAGGGCTTTTACCTTCATAAAGCTGTACCTCGGACTCCACTATAGGGCGAATTTGCATCTAGGACAAAAGTCGTCTTACTTGGCCGGATACATTACATTAATTTGCTGAAATCAATGAACTTCTTGCAGTCTCTTTATGCTTATATACTCTGAATGCGACATAAGAGGAGTATCTTTTAAGGCGCGCCCGGGAAAGCTTTATTTTTTCGTTATTCAATTAATAACAAAAGGGGTTCCCGGGTGTACTCATACGGTGATGAGCAATGATCCGGCGCTTCGAGCGGAAGGGACGGCTCCCCTTCGATAGCGGCTTGTGTTGCGGGTTGAATCCGCACTATGTATTTTAAATATAGACATTGAGTATTATGATGAATTTGTCGATAATTTTACTGGAAGAAATTATATTAATGTTAGACAGCCCCAGAGAGAATGGTACGGTGAATGGCTGAAGTTTTAGAAATGGTTTATAGCCCTGATGAGCTTGCCGAGATAGACCGCATCATTGGCCTAGTCAGTCATTCTGCATCAAGGGTCCCGGAAGCTACGGATGCCGGAATATCTGCGCCGGACTCCTCCGGAGAACCGGAAGAAGCCGGGTCCGAGTACGAGCCGGCCGCAGAGGAGCCTTTCGAAGGAGAGCCGGAAGATATCGGTATCCCGCCCGCTGATTTAGACCAGGTGGCCGATCAGCAGGGCGTCGCGGTTGAGGATATCACCGATTTGGTCCGTGAAGTGGATGATCTTACCGAAGCTGCTCCGCCTCAACCGCGGCTCGGACCGCAGCCGTCTCGGGAGATCAGTACTCTGGATGAGCTGGATCACCTAACCTCCGGTGAACCGGAATCCATGAATGGGCGTGCCCGCATGCCCGCTGACGCATCCGTTGGTCAAGCGGATGAGCCCCGGGACGACCGCGCCGCCGAGGTTGAAGATATCCGCGCACCCGAGCGGGATAAATCGCCCGCGGATATCCCCGATCTTTCCGATATATCGTTCGCGGAAGGGGCTGATATGCCGGAGGCGGGCGACAGCGACATTTCGAAAATTGATTTCGGAGATATCCCGGAGCCTCCGCCTTCGGCCCGGGGAGGTGAGGCGGATCTCCGGAAACCTGATTCAGGCATCCTCACCGATGATGATATCGCTTCGATTAAAGAAGTTCATGATTTTCAGTATGAAGAGCCCGGTATGAAGCCTTCTCGAAATATAAGGATTGATAACAAAAAAAAGCCGGCGGAAAGGCCTCCCGTTGTGGATTTTCAGGAGGCTCCGGAGCTTCCTGAATTGCCTTCTTTTGAAGAGGAGGAGCCGCTTGTGCACGAGAACCCGGACAGGGAAGGGCGGGATACACGGGCCGGTATGAGCGATCGGCGGGAGAGCGGAGGAATCAATCTGTCTGAAGCCGAGATCCAGAAGTTAAAGCGAACGATTCTTATTTACAGCCCGGCCCTCCGCCAGATAATCAAGGATGCGGTGATCAGCGATCTCCTGCCGGGTGCTGAAACGCGCCGGCTCATTAACATGATAATGTCAGGCAGGCAGGAACGGGACGTCCGCAAGTTCCTGGAAGTCAAGCTCAAACGCACAATACCGGTCGCTGCGGAGAAGGCCGCTCCGGGGAGAAGAAGGGTTATCACTTCCCGGCCTGAATATATCATGGCTGAAACGGAGCGGCAGAAGCGGCTTATCAAGATGACGCGCCTTTTCGGCCTGACAGCCCTTGTCGCATGCGTGCTTGTAGTTATCGGTTATCAGTTTGTGTATAAACCCTGGGCGGCCGCCGGAAAGATCCGCAGGGGCGCGGTCATTATCCGGGAGAAAGGCGATTATCTTAAAAAGCAGAAGGATTATGCAAAGGCCGAAGAAATCTTTCAGGATGTAGACCGTAACTATATCAAGGATTACGTGTTCGGGTACACCGAATATTCCACGGCCTATTTTGACAAAAAGGAATACAGCTATTCCCTCGGGAAGCTGAACCGGATATATCGGATTCAATTCGACCAGGACAAGCCGGCCAGTATTGATGTTCTGAACGGCCTCGGCCGTTATTATGCAAAGGTGCCCCGGGAATATTACGACAGCATACGCTCCAATATCAACCCGTGGTATTATCCGCAAAGCGCCAAGAAGCGCGAAGAGTGGTCACCGCTCGATGTGGCCATTGAGTTTTACCGGCGGGTGCTCGTGCGCGATAGAAAAAACATCGCGGGTCTTTACGGCATAGGCAACGCATATTTTTCCCAGGGCCAGTTCTTTAAGGCGAAGAAATACTACGAGGATATCGTTGACCTGCAGCCGGATTCCGAGGTCGGATATGCCGGGTTGCTGAACCTGTATATTGACCGGAATGTGTTTCGGTCCGTGATCGACATCCACGCGAAGCTCGCCAATAAGAATATGCTGGATCAGCTCCCGTCAGCCTTGCTTGCCAAGCTGGCCTCGTACTATCTCGGCAAGAAGAGGACCGAAACCGGCAACGTACGGATCGATTACGGGGTGCAGTCGCCGAGCTTTAAGGATGCAGACGACAACATCTATCCGGCGGTATATACGGTTCTCGACGCGTTGAACAAAAGGGATAAGGATTATCCGCCGCTCCATTACCAATACGCGCGGCTCAGCGAGGCCCGGAATAACCTGAAGCTGATGAAGATACACCTTGAAAAGGCTATTGACCTGTCGCTGAAAGATTATAAGACCGATTATTTCAGCGCGCTGAGTCTGATGGGCGAATACTACTACCAGATCAAAGAGCCGGTTAAAGCCTATGAGTACCTGAACAGGGCCATCAAGGCCGCCGCCAATCCGCCCGAATTCACGCGGGAAGAATTTTATACTGAAACTGAAAATGTGGGCAAGTCGTACGCCCGTTTGGGCGATGTCTTTTACTATTTTTTTGACAAGGTGAGGATGAGATACGGCGACCTGGAGGATGAGAACCTTGATGAGGAGGTTGACAAACACGCCAACTATGATATCGCGCGTGATAAATATGAAAGGGCCCTGCAGGAGGGATTTGAATCTTCCGAAGTACATTATAATTTAGGCAGGATCTATTACCTCAACCGGCTTTATCAGAAGGCTCTGGACCAGTGGCTCAACCTGTATGAGGATTTTGTGGCGCGGCCTGAGCTTATGTTCGCCCTGGGTAATGCCTTCTATCACCTGGCAAATTTTAATGCGGCCAAGGGTGAATACCTGAAATTGATTTCAACTTTTGAATACGAGCTTGACAAGATAAAGAGCGTCGATCACACCAGCAAGAGCCATGTAAAGATGGTGTCTTTTCTCTCTGCCGCATACAACAATCTCGGCGCCGTATATCAGGAGCAGAACAACGAGGCCAAGAGCGATATCAGCTACTGGAAGGCCATCAATTATACCCAGCGCATCAATCTGGATAATGAATATGCGCGGGTCAATCTGGCGAGGTCATTCAAGAGGGCCGGGGAGCCGGGAGAGCCGATACTCGACGAGTCGATTCCGTACAGCATCGATGCATACCATGAAGAGATGGGGAGACAATAGGGCTTTTCACGTTCTCTTCACGTTCTTTTTTATCACCGCATATTCAAATCCGTCCACAAGCCCGTTGAATGAAGCAGCGTTGATGTTTTCCGACAGGGAATGAACCCTCCAAACCTCGATGCCGTCAGTGAAGATAATCGTCACCTCCACATCGGTGCTGGTGCCCCTGCGTGAATCAAGGATATCGGCATGAAAATCAATGAGCTTGACCCGCTCAAGCTCGGGGAAAAGCGGGATGAGACCCTTTTTGAGCACGGCAGCCAGTGCGTCAACCGGCCCGCACCCGGTCGAGGCTTCATGAATTACCCTGCCGTTTGCCTCGATCTGTACGGTGGCTTCAGGCTCAACGCCGTTGTCGATGAGGCGGTATCCGCCCACAATCGTAAAAGGGGGTTTATATTTTTTAAGCGACCGCGCGATCGCGAGCATCTTTGAGGCGTCTTTTATATCATAGTTGAGCATTGATTTTTCCTCTTTTTGTTAAAATTACATCACGGCCCCGGAAAGGGGCGATATCTTTTCTATCTTGCCGGATTCGTAGGTGAGCAGTATTCGGTCCGACCGAAAGCTGTATTCGCATAAATCCTCGTCAATCTGGCGATGCCATACTTTCCTTCCGTCCGCGCGTTCAATCTTGATCAGATAAAAAATTTTCCGTTCGTCGGCAAAGATGGCATACAGACAGTCACCGTAAAGTATCTGGAAATATGCCTTTCCCGGTATGAACCACGCGGTCGCGCCGGTGTCTTTGTTTATCGCGATGAAGAATCCTTCTATTTCACCGGCTTCGCAGGACAGGTAATACTGCCGTGCGTCCTCCGTGACGGTTTCGATAAGGTTGATATCATGGATTTTTTTTACCCAGCGCTTCCCCGTGCCGTCAGGCGCCTTGCAGAGCAGGATGGACTTGTCCCCGTCATAGCAAAGGATGCCGCTTTCCATCTCAAATATTTGAGAATAGGTTTTTTTCATGAAAATATGTTCACTGTGAACTTTTTAATTTCATGCCTTCGATAATTAACCGGGCGGCCCCTTTTGTCGTCGTGTGCGCCAGGTTTACCACCAGGTCATAGTTGTGGGGGTCGGCGACATCAAAATCCACGTATTCCTTGATATAGTTTACTCGGCGCGCGGTATTTTCAATGACCAGTTGTTCAGCCTCTTTTTTCCTTATATTTTTAAACTTCATTATATTATTCACTTTATAATCCATGGGCGCGACGATCATCACGTGAAATCCGCCGGCCATGCCGCGCGTGATCACGTTCGCCGCCCGCCCGACGATTATGACGTTGCCGTTTGTGGCGAGCAGGCGGATGGTTTCCGCAAGCTTCTGGTATACCGCCACCTGGGGCGGCAGGTTGCTGAATGCGGTTTTGAGGATACCGGTCATGACCTTCTGCGCGTCATCGGTCAGCGTCCTGGCCAGATGCAACGACAGGCCCATGTCCTCCATGACGCGGTCCAGCACCTGACGCTCATAAGCGGCCCAGGGCGGCTCCGGTGCCTGGTCCGCGCTGTTTAATATCGTGACCATTTCTTGTGCGATCGTGCAGGCCGAGCATCCGTACTCCCGCGATATGGTGATAAATCGGCGGCGGCTCTTTTTTTCCGGCTCGGTGACCGTGTGTTTTTGTTGTTGCCAGTATTTGAATTGCGCGCTGATGTACTTGTCCACTGCCGGCGTATTCATTCTCTAATCTCCTCATCATGAAAGATACATAAAATTCAGAATTAGTTCTTAAATTTATTTAACTTATTGCGAAACTGTCGTCTCACGCTCGCAGGGAGCCCCTGCGGGGGGCTTTTTAAGGCCGGCTTTGTTGAAACATCCTGTTTCATGCCGGCAGGCGAACGTCCTGCTCGCGCGGGCTCCGCCCCGTATACCCCATAAAGATAAGCTTTGCAACAAGTCTATTTTATGAAAAAAAATTAACCTAATGCAGCCGGAAAGCTGCAATCAAAATATGTAAAAAAGTGTAAGAAAGGGCGATAAGGGGCAAGAACTTTTCAATGCTAATAATTTAAAATTTAAGGGAACCGATGTCGTCTCCCATTCTGATCTTATCCCCCAACTGAAAATTATTAAAGGCGATCGAGCCCTTTTGAAAGAGGAGTATTATGGTGGAGCCGAGATGGAATACGCCGATCTCGCCGCCCGCCGTGACCGGCACGCGCTCCTGTTCATCGAACAGGAATTCACGCCTGCGCCTGAAGAGTTTATTCGTGCGCACATCGCGATATGACAGGGATATTTTCCCCACATTGAGCGCACCGATTTTGCATACGGCAACGGCACCCGCAGCGCACTGTATGTAGGTGACGATCCGCTCATTGTTGACAAAAAGCCCCGGGAGTCCCTGTACCATGCAATCCTGTACGGTAAAGAGTTTTCCCGGTATATTGAAGTATCCGGTTATCATGCCGCTTACCGGTGAGTGTATCCGGTGGTAGTCTGCCGGCGACAGGTAGAGGGTCATGAATTTGCCGTTTATGAATTTCTTGGCCGTGCCGGAAGGAATGAGATCAAACAGGGAATACGCGATACCTTTTGCCTGGATGAGCGTTGATTCGCGTATATCGCCGTACTGGTCGATGCGGCCGTCCACCGGCGAGACGGCCACTCTTTTGCTTCTGTTGACGGAGCGGACGCCGGGCGCCAGTTTCCGGGTGAAGAATTCGTCGAAGCTCTTAAACCCGCCGGCAGGGATTATGTACTCAGCCTTGATCCCGTAGTGCGCGCTGTATCTTCTAATGAAGATACCCATAAGAAACCGCGGCAGATTGAGGCCGGCGGCGAATCCGACAAACCGCGAAATAAAGTTTTTGGGGATTATTTTACAGATAACGATCGCGGCAGCCCTGTTTTTCATGGCACAATTTTTCCTCTCGTCATATCGATACTGATATCTCGGGCCGGGTGTTTTTTGCCTGTCAAGTATTATATAATTTGGTTGCCTTCAATTCCAGGGTGTGGTAATAGTATCATAGAGGAATGAGTATGGCCGATGATCCGAATGAAATCGCACGTTCGCTCGACGCGGATGTCTCCCGCGCGGCGGAAGAGAAAGAGGATCTGAAATTAACGCACATTATTGACTTTGAAGAATTGCTCAAGTCCAATGATATCAAAAAAGTGGCTGCTCTGCTCTCTGCAGGCGCCCTTGAAATGGGTGATTTCATGAAGAAAGATATCATTGACCGTTTTCTCGATTTTGTCTTTTTTAAGGTGCAGACCGGAAACGTGGATATTCCCAGTATGGTCTTTCCAACCAAACGGATGCTGGACGGCGTGCTTGAGAAAAAGATAATTGAACTGATCAACGTGCACCTTTTCCCGGAGATCATCTTCCGTCTTCTGAAATTTTTTACCCGGAATGTTCACGATGCCGACACCAATCTGCATATCGCGAACCTGATTTATTCCGAAGAAATCATCAAGGCGATATACGACACGTATAAATTGTTCAGAAAAGACATATTCAAATATGACCGGGACGCGCGGACCCTGAACGTGAAAAAAATACAGCAACTTTCACCGCGGTCGGATAACCGGCAATCGTCGCCGCTTGACGCAGCGGCCCGTCTCAAGTATATTCTCGAGTTTTTTTTGATGAAATATAAAATCGGGCACCTATACACGAAGGAGGATATCATGTTCTCGCGGATGCAGGGTGAAGAAGCCTATTAATATCCCCGGTGGCCGACGATCCTCTCGACAACGTCATTTTTATCCCGGTAGACCTCGTTGACGTAAATATCGTAAAACCGCTGCGAATCCCTGAAGTCGCTTTCATTGAAGCGGGGGCGGTAGGTCCGTATCAGCCAGTAGAGTATATCCTGAACATCCTGCATGCTCCCCTCGTCGACGAGCGTGTACTTGTAGTAGAGCCGGCTGAGGTCGAGCTCACGTATGATCTCGGCGTATCGCGTGCTGTCGGGGTCCATGAATCTTTTAAAACCGACGCGGCACCCGTCGCGGTGGCAGCTGTAGAAAATCAGGTCGTCTATTTTTGATTGATTGATGTACATAAGGCTTATGATCCCGCTCAGCTCCGGCATGACCCGCAAGGCTTCATATTTGTCATACCGGTAGGTCGGTGACCACGCCAGGGTATAGTACACATCTTTTCCGATTATTGTTTTTTTCATAGGGATATCTTTTTCCTTTTTTTGGCCATTTTGTCAATAAGCTCGGTCAGCTCCGCTATGAGGAGCTGGCCTCTTTCCTTTGCGCCAAGGGTGTTATAAAGCCGGTAGCGCTTTCCGAAATCCATGACAAAATAATTTGAAATGAAGTCGGTCATCTGGTTCAGATCGACAATATAGTTGAGCAGCTTTATCAGTTTATCCGATTCCTCCACGTTTATCAGGAATATCAGCTCCTGGGATTTTTTTCGGAGTTCGTCCATTATCGATTCGTGGGGCCCAATTTCTTCCTGTTTAAGAGATGCGAAATCCGCATATTTAAATTTGATTACTCGGCGTATCCGCACCCTGGTAAGCCCTTTGAGCATGATCTTCACGCTCTGTTCATCATTGACGACGTCCAATACCTCGGACAGGGTGGCCAGCCCGTTGCGGTAGAGGAGTATGTCGATGATCGTACGCACCGTATAGGCTAATACCTTGTCCCCTTTTTTGATTTCCCTTGTGTCTCCCGTGAGCTTGAGAATTACCGTCAGGGTGCAATACGGGAAGACCACCCTTTTTTTCAAATAGAATATTTTCAATGTCAGCTGTTCCATGGCAACGTTCTATATCGGTGCACCGGATCATTTCCATGATTTAACCGCTACCGATTAATCAGCGGCAGGAATCCTACGCTTCCCGACGGATACCGGTATGGCAAGTAATATTTTGCTTGTCACCCATGAGCATAGCTCGTGCTTTCAGTCATTATTGGGACCTGATGCCGCCGATCCGGGCGATTATGCGGACAAAGAAAAATCCGAAATTGGTCAAGTTGTCCCCTTCAGTGATATAGATTCTCTTAATAATGAAGGCGCAGGCAAATTTTTTCATGTCCATGCTCTTGATTATCTTGAAAAGAGAGCTGAAGATTTCCTCGAAATAAATGGTGAAAATATGGGCCAGAAACTGTTCGACGTGTTCCTGATTGTTCTCCGTATAGGATTTGGGGGCTTGATCCCTCCGATCGAAGCCTAAAAATTTTTCCATAAAGGTTTTGATTCCGTAATCCTGATCCAGGAGATAGTCCACCACGTCGATAATCTCGCTCTTGTATTGGGCCATATCCATTTTGAGCTTGTAGGTCTTGTACAGTAAGATGATCTTTTCCTTTGCCGCATCATCGGACGCATCATCGTACGAATCCTTGCGATCCGGATCAAAAATTCTGCCTATGATCTTTTCGATCAGGGAGCCGTACTGCTTGCCGAACGGCGTGAGCAGCATCCTGTCCGTGAATGCATCCGGCTTTGTGTGCCGGGCGAAGTAATCGAGAGCCGGAGCGAGCGCCGCCTCAGACTCGGATGCTTCGCGGGAGGCCTGCATGCGGGAGTATTGGATTGCATGGAGCTTGTCGAGCATCTGTTTGATGTTAAAGGCTATTTCCCGCAGCAGAAGCCGTTTCTCTCTTCTCAGGAGAAGAATATTTTTTTTCGCCGGATCGTCCTCATTGAAGAAGAATTTTATATACAATTTATCGTTCCAGTAATCCTGGCGGTTGAGGAGAGTTGCGTATACGTCGTGGAGAGACGCCGCTATGATGCCGTGCTGCGCTTTTGTGGAGATGGCGATATTCAGCGGGCTTAAGTCAAGGTAGGTCTTCACGTGCCCCCGAAGCTCATTCAGCGGTATTGCCAGAGTGGTGCTGTTTTTCCCCATATTAATGTTGTACTGTTGAACCTGGTGGGTCAGGCGGTTCTCGATGATATTTTTCAGGTTCAGGTACGATGAGCTGTTCTCGGGATTCTCATAATCTGAAAAAATGTTCGATATATATTCCACCTGCAGGTCTTTAGAGCCCTTCAGCGACACCGTGTGAATCCGGGAAATTCCCTGCATATCCTCAAGGATCTTCAGCACCGTGCCCGTCTGAACGCTGTTGAGGCGGAAATTGAAATTGATTATCCCCGAGATCTTCCCTTCCGTCAGGATTTCCGCATAATCGGTAAGCTTATTGATTATTTTATTTCCGCTGTTATAATCAATGATTTCAACCAGTTCCCGGTCTATTCCGCTTTCCGATACGTTGTCGAGTTTTATATCATCCGTCATAGGCTCATCCTGATAACCCCTTTCGGCCTGCGGCCACGGGGGGGCGACCTCACCCCCTGCCCCCTCTCCAAATTGGAGAGGGGGGTAGCATGATGAAGCTAATCCCGCGGAAACCCTCTCCTTTCTTCCAAGCTTAATGGGAGAGGGTGCGCGGAGCGCGGGTGAGGTCAGGGGGTTCCTCCGCACCTTTCCGAGAAAATAACACGACTTTTTAGACAGTCCCCAAAGGGGGGAGATTCTTAAGTCTCCTTGTATATTGCTAAAGATACACTGTAAAGAAAAAAATGTGCAATTTGTTATTGACTCAGGGTATTTTTATGATATGAGCGGTACCGCATGATTTTAGAAGTCAGGAACATTGTAAAGATATACAGAATCGCCGGTTTGAAAACGCGCATCCTTAACGGGATCGACCTTGCCCTTGACGGGGGCCGGGTAGTTTGCATAACCGGCGCCTCCGGGTGCGGAAAGACGACCCTCTTAAATGTCATATCAGGCATCGCTTCCCCGGAGAACGGATCTGTTTATATCAATAATAAAAGGATGTTCTATGCTTTTGATCTGCTCGCCTCCCGGATGCGGAACAGAGAGATCGGCTTCATCTTTCAGACATTCCGGCTTCTTCCTGACGAGACCGTGCTTTCCAACGTGCTTCTGCCTGCCCGGATCCGCGGCCTCGTCACCCGGCAGACGCGCGAGTATGTTGACGAGCTCCTCAGCCGGCTGAAGATTTACAAATTCAGGCATATGAAATCCGCGGTCCTGTCCGGGGGGCAGAAACAACGGGTGGCGATAGCCCGGGCTCTGGTAAACCGGCCGAATCTGATTCTGGCGGACGAGCCTACCGCCAATCTTGACCGAAAGACGGCGGAAGGGATACTCGACCTCATTCTGGATCTGAGAAGGGAAGGGAAGGCGGTGCTTGCGGTAACGCATGACGGCTACCTGCATGAGCGCTCCGACCGGGTGTATTCCATTGAAAACGGGAAACTCGGAGCAGCATCATGATCCAGCGCCTGAAGCTGATCATAAAGGAGATTTTCAGAGGGGCGTTCGTCAGCCTGGCGGTGGTCCTTGCCGTCGTGTTGTCGGTTTTCGCGGTGGGGCTCTACCGAATAATCGGCGGCAACCTCGAACAGTATATACGCACCCGGTTTGCGTCATCCATCCCGCCCGATATCATCAAGGTTTCCGCCCGCCCGCCGCGGTCTCTGTTTCTGTTCGAGCTTAAAGAGCCGGAGAAGACGGGTATTGACGACGCGGCCCTGGGTAAGATGCGGAGGATGGGCGGTGTTGTGGAGATATATCCGGTTGCGGCTCTCGGCATTCCGCTCGAGGCCAAGGTTACCTGGCTCGGCTTCAGCTATCAGAGCGATGTCCTCGCCTTCGGCGTCCCGTATGATTTAGTCAGCCGTGATATCGTGAAAGATCGGTACCGTCAGCTCTGGAAAAACCCGCTGAAAGAAACACCGATACCGGTAGTGGTGCCGCGGAACATACTCCGCTCGTACAACGACGGCATGGCCGCGCCCAACGGGCTTCCGCGTATCTCGGAAAAGGGCGCAGCGGGGCTCGGCTTCAGTCTTGTCCTGGGGAAGTCAAGCCTGAAGAGCCTCCGCGGGTTTACGCAATCCGACGCCGTGATCGCCGGCTTCACGGATCAGGTTGATTCTCTTTCCCTCATACTGCCTCTGAAGCTCGTTCTTTTCTACAATAAGAAATACGACCGGGGCTTCCGCGGCCAATACCAGTATGTGTATGTACGGGTCAGGGATCACCCTTCTCTCATCAGGGTTTCGTCACTGACGAGGAAAATGGGCTTTGCCGTTGAGGCGGGAAGCACGGTATCCCGGCAGATACTGCGGCTGGCACAAACCGTAAGCCTCATCGTCAAATCCCTGGAGGCGATCATCACCGTCATTGCCGTGATCGCCGTTTCTTTTGCCGCAGCCATCGCCACCTTCAGCAGGATCGAATATTACCGGACGCTCAGGGTCATCGGCTGTTCCCGGCTCTTTTTGACCGGCATGGTTTTTATCAAGTATGCCGTTCTGGGGTTCGCCGGCGCTCTTGTCGCAACGGAGCTGCTCCACTATGCGGCGCGGCAGTTTGCCGAAAATTTCCATCTTACCGGCGTCATACTATCAGGGAGCATTACGCCTGAGGCCTATCGTTCCGCGGTTCTGTTCGGCTCGCTGATTCCGGTGCTCTCCTCTCTGCCCGCGCTCCTTAGGCTCTATTTTAAGGATCTATCCCGGGATTCGTAGGGGGGCCGTTTGAAGGCGGCGTTGCGCAACGCCGCCTTCAAATTTATATAAAACCGCCCTTATCGTCGTATATTTTACGGCCGCCTTTTATATTCCCCGGCTTCAGCCTGAAGTAGGTCGTCACCAGAAAATAGAAAAGCGGCAGGGCTCCCAGCATTATGATGATTGAGTCGGGAACAATGCGCCACTGGCCGAGTATCCTGACCAGTTCGGTATTATAGAATGCAGCGCTTCGGGCGGACCAGAGGCCCTTCTGGTAGCTCTCCATGACCTGCGCTATTCCGATCGGCATGAGCGTTGTTGCAAACATGAGGAAGAGGCCGGCGTTCAAGCCCCAGAAGGAGAGCTTCAGTATTTTTTCGTTCCAGTATTCCTTCTTCACCAGGGAGCGCCACGTGAACAAAACCAGGGATATGGAGAGCATACCGTACACCCCGAACAGGGCGGAATGGCCGTGGTTCGACGTCAGATAGGTGGCGTGCTCGTAGTAGTTGACTACCGGCAGGTTGATGAGGAATCCGAAAACCCCGGCTCCCAGGAAATTCCAGAAGCTTGAAGCCACGAGAAAATAGAGGGGCCACCGGTAGGGAAATTCTTTTCCCGCATCGCGGATCGATTTGTATTCCATCCATGCCCTCACCACCAGGAGGATGAGCGGTATCGGCTCGAGCGAGGAAAAGACGCTCCCCAGGGCTATCCAGTAGCCGGGGCCGCCGTACCAGAAATAGTGATGGGCGGTTCCGATTATACCGCTGATGAAAACGAGGATGGCGGTGAGATAGGCGACCCGCATGGCCGATTTCTTGTCCGCGAGGCCGAGAGTGACCAGAAACAGGGAGATGATGGCCACGCCGAAGAATTCAAATATGCTCTCGACCCAGATATGGACGACATACCAGCGCCAGTAATCTGCGATGGTAAGGTGCGTTCCCTTACCGAACAAAAGGCCGAATCCGAAAAAGGCCACCACCAGTATGGCGCTTAAGGTGTAGAAGAGGACAAGACCGCTGTCGTCCTTTTCACTGCCGTACAGCCGGTTCCTCAGGGTCCGGTACACGATCACGAGCCACGCGATAAGCCCGACGAAGAGGAGTATCTGCCAGAACTTGCCCAGCTCCAGGTACTCCCATCCCTGGTGGCCGAACCAGAACCATGCGTCTCCCAGCTTTCCCTTGATCCCCAGGACCTCGCCGGACAGGCTTCCCACCGCCACGATAAGCACCGCGATGAAGAGAAGGTTGACCAGGATGCCCTGGCCCTTCGGCTCCCTGCCGCTTATGACCGGAGCGAGATAGATCGCGGTCCCGATCCATGACGTGGCTATCCAGAAAATCGCCAGCTGCAGGTGCCAGGATTTAGCCCAGCTATAGGGCACCAGTTGCGCAATAAAATTAAGGTAAAAGGTTCCGGGGCTGACCGTATAATGGGCGAGAAGGCCGCCCATCATGAGCTGAAGAATAAAGAGCGCCAGCACGACTAAAAAGAATTTAGCCGCTTTTACCTGGCTTCCGGTCAGCGGCAGGTTAAGCAGCTTTTCCGCCACCTGTACCCCTTTCGGCTCTCCATAGAAGAACCGGTAGCGGTGGACTATGTAGATTATCAGGCCCAGCACGACAAGGAGGCCCATGATGGAAATGATAGACCAAACAAAGGCGCTGCTTGGAAGCACGTTGCCGACGCTCGGGTCATGGGGCCAGTTGTTGGTGTAGGTGGCGTCGGTGCCGGGGCGTTTGGTTGAAGCGGCCCAGGCGGTCCAGAAGAAGAAGGCGGCGATTGCCGTGCGCTCACCGTCCGATTTTATCGTCTCGGGAAGAAAGCCGTTCGATTGGTCGCCCTCTTTGAATATTTTTTCCCAGTACGCGCTCGTCTTGTTGAGGGCGTATTCCTGAGCGGGGTTGATCGCGAGCGTTTTTGTTCCGGGATCATAGGTGTTTTCTTTTATCTCCCGTATGACCCTGGCGTCAAGTAGGCTTCTCTCATCCGGGCCCAAGGAGCTGTATTCGGATCCTCTCTCCCGGGCATGATAATCGCGCATATGCCTGCCGATGAGATTGAGCGTGGTGGCTGAGAAATCGGGCCCCCGCAGGGTTCCGTGGCCCCACACGCTCCCATGGTCCATGAGCCCGTATTTTTGGTACACGTCCTGTCCCTGTTTGATCAGCGCTCCGTCAAGGACAACCCGATCGCCGGCTTTGACGAGAGCCGGATAGGGAGGAATCTTTTCAATGGCGAAATAGCCGCCCGCGAGCAATACCGAAATGGATATGATAAAGCTCAGTATCGCTCCGATTTTAAGACCTTTCATACATACCTCCGTAAATGATGTAAATTTGATATCCCCTCACCCGCGCAGCCGCGCACCCTCTCCCATTAAGTTTGGGAAAAAGGAGAGGGTTTCCGAATCGTGTAGGGAACGGTCGCGACCGTTCCCTACACGATTCATCCTTCTGCTCCCCCTCTCCTTTTTACAATTCTTAATGGGAGAGGGGGTCGGGGGGTGAGGGGCCAGTGATATCGAATAATATCCGGGTTCGTGAGTCGCCGCATTGACGTAAGTCAAGCGATTCGATAAATTGAAACAGTTTGAATTTATTAATGTCAAGCCTTATATAAAAATTCATTGACTAAATGATTTGTGTCACGGAACTAATTGAAGGCGGGGTTGCGCATTGAAGGCGGGGTTGCGGCAACCCCGC
>Ga0154758_170_pt2 | contig 45206 bp, 42 predicted proteins | sample Rifle2008BG16ft_FD_105766 | JGI IMG/M metagenome (GOLD analysis project Ga0154758, IMG submission 105766) | Spirochaetes bacterium RBG_16_49_21
TGTACGTGGTAAAGTACCCGCCGATGAGGATCTTACCGTCTCCCTGTACCGTAATGGACATAATACCGCTATTCGCGCCTGATCCGCCGTTGTTGAACCCGGAATCCACCGTGCCGTCTGCGTTCAGCCGGATGATTCCGTCGGGCACATTGACCCCGTTGTACGTGGTAAAGTACCCGCCGATGAGGATCTTACCGTCTCCCTGTACGGCGATGGAAAAAATACTGCTATTCGCGCCTGACCCGCCGTTATTGAATCCAGGGTCCACCGTGCCGTCTGCGTTCAGCCGGATGATACGGTCCGGCACATCGATCCCGTTGTATAGGGTAAAATTCCCGCCGATGAGGATCTTACCGTCTCTCTGTATGGCACTGGAGTAAATAATGTTATTCGCACCTGACCTTCCGTTGTTGAACCCAGTATCTCCTGCGCCGTCTGCGTTCAGCCGGATGATACCGGCAGACACATTGACTCCATTGTACGTGATAAATTCCCCGCCAATGAGGATTTTACCGTCTCCCTGTACGGCAATGGACCAAATATTATTATTCGCACCTGACCCGCCGGTGTTGAACCCAGGGTCCCTTGTGCCGTCTGCGTTCAGCCGGATGATGTAGTCGGGCACATCGGCCCCATTGTATGTGGTAAATTTCCCGCTGATGAGGATCTTACCGTCTCCCTGCACGACAATGGAGCAAATATCGTTATTCGCACCTGACCCGCCGTTGTTGAACCCGGGATCTCTTGTACCGTCGGCGTTTAGCCGGATGATATGAGCGGGCACATTGATCCCATTGTACAGGGTAAATTCCCCGCCGATGAGAATCTTACCGTCTCCCTGCACTGCAATAGAAAAAATACTGTTATTCGCACCATTCACACCTGCCCCGCCGTTATTGAACCCCAGGTCCACCGTACCGTTTGCGTTCAGCCGGATGATACAGTCCGGCACATCCACCCCGTTGTACGTGGTAAAGTACCCGCCGATGAGTATCTTACCGTCCCCCTGTACGGCAATAGAATTAACAAAGCCAATCACACCTGACCCGCCATTGTTGAACCCCGGGTCCACCGTACCGTTTGCGTTCAGCCGGATGATGTAGTCGGGCACGTCGACCCCGTTGTATGCGGTAAAGTACCCGCCGATGAGTATCTTACCGTCCCCCTGTACGACAATGGAAGAAATTCTGCCAAGTACACCATTCACACCTGGCCCGCCATTGTTGAACCCCGGGTCTACCGTACCGTTTGCGTTCAGCCGGATGATGCCATCGGGCACATCGACCCCGTTGTATGTGGGAAAGTACCCGCCGATGAGTATTTTACCGTCTCCCTGTACGACAATGGAACTAATAAAGCTAAATGTGCCATTCACACCTGATCCCCCGCTGTTAAATCCATTGTCCCTTGTGCCGTCGGCGTTCAGCCGGATGATACGGTCGGGCACATCGATCCCGTTGTATGTGGTAAATGCTCCGCCGATGAGGATCTTACCGTCTGCCTGCATGGCAATAGAGTAAATAGGGTTATCCGCACCCAGCCCGCTCTTGTTGAACCAAATATCCCTTGAGCCGTCGGGGCCCAGACGGATGATACGGTCAGGCACATCGACCCCGTTGTACCTGGTAAAGTACCCGCCGATGAGGATCCCACCGTCTCCCTGTATGGCAATGGAGTTAATAGAGCTACTCGCACCTGACCCGCGGTCATTGAATCCAGAGTCCATCGCGCCGTCGGAGTACAGCCGGATGATTCCATCGGGCACATCGATATCATGGTACGTAGTAAATTGCCCGCCGATGAAGATCATACCGTTTCTCTGCACGGCAATGGAGCAAATAGTGCCATTCGCACCTGACCCGCCGTTGCTGAACCAGGGGTCCCTTGTGCCGTCGGCGTTCAGCCGGATGATACGGTCCGGTACATCGATCTCGTTGTACGTGGTAAAATTCCCGCCGATGAGGATCTTGCCGTCCCCCTGAACAGCAATGGACGAAATACCGTCATTCGCACCTGACCCACCGGTATTGAACCCCGGGTACACCGTGCCGTTTGCATTCAGCCGTATGATACAGTCGGGCACATCGACCCCGTTGTACGTGGTAAAGTACCCGCCGATGAGGATGCCGCCGTTTTTCTGTACGGCAATGGAATTAACGGAGCCATTCATGCCTGATCCGCCGGTGTTGAACCCATGATCCACCGTGCCGTCGGCATTCAGCCGGATGATGCCGTCAGGCACATCGATCCCGTTGTACATGGTAAAGTACCCGCCGGTGAGGATTTTACCGTCCCCCTGTATAGCAATAAAGTTAATATTGCTATTCGCACCTTTCCCGCCGGTGTTAAACCCGGGATCCACCGCTCCGTTGGCGTTCAGCCGGATGATACGGGCGGGCACATCGACCCCATTGTATGCGGTAAATGCTCCGCCGATAAGGATTTTACCGTCCCCCTGTATGGCAATGGACAAAATAGCCTCATTCGCACCAGATCCGCCATTGTTGAACCCAGGGTCTCTCGAGCCGTCTGAGTTCAGCCGGATGATACGGGCGGGCACGTCAATTCCGTTATAGGTGGTAAATTTCCCGCTGATGAGGATCTTACCGTCTCCCAGTATGGCAACAGATAAAATAGGGCCATTAGCACCTGACCCGCCGTTGTTGAATGATTCATCGTACAGGCCCAGGGCTGAGCCCAGGGCTGAACCGCTTCCAAGAGCTGAGTAGTTTCCAGGAGCTGAGTAACTTTCAGGAAAAAGAAGAGAAAGAAGCGAAATCTTAGAATTTTTCTCCTCGCCGCTATTGTAGCAGCCTGACAGGGCCAAAGCAGTAAAAAGCAGAGCCAGCATTAATATTCTTAATTGATGTATCATCTCTTGCCTCCTTGGGCAATTTTTTCACTTTTTTTCTGAATTTCTATATTTTATAATTTAATAAAACTCTTATCATCCATCTCTCGTTTGAGAATTTCGCCGATTGTTAAGAATATCAAAAGCATGCTTTTCACGGAAAGTCAACCGGTATTTTTCTTGAAATTTCAACAGTATGCCGGTAAATACGATGAAGGGAAAAATATGAAAATATTTGCCATCAGCGATATTCACGGCGAGATGCGATACTTTGAACGAGCGGCCGGGCTTATCAGGTCGGCGGATATGGTGGCTGTTGCAGGCGATCTGGAAAAAACAGGCAGCCGGGAATCGGCCGAAGAAGTCATCTCATGCATAGAGAATTACAATTCCAATATTCTGGCCGTGCACGGAAACTGGGACAGGAAAGAGGTCCTCGATCTCCTGGAGGAAAGAGGCTACAGCATCCACGGCAGGGGAAGAATCGCCGGCGGAATCGGTTTTTTCGGCGTCGGAGGATCGAGCGTTACCCCCATGAACACGGTCAGTGAATATACCGAGGAGGCGATAAACGAATTTCTGACAGCCGGTTTCAATGAAATCCGGCATGCTGAAAAGATCGTCCTCATATCGCATACGCCCCCCCGCAAGGTCAGGGACCGGACCTTTTTCGGCCTTCGGGGCGGGAGCGCCTCCATAGCAGAGTTTGTAAAAAAGAGCACCATCGCCCTGTGCATCGTGGGCCACATACATGAAGCCTTTGGAACGGAAAATCTGGGTAATTGCATTGTGGTCAACACCGGTCCGTTTAAAAAAGGGAGATATGCGTTGATTGATATCGGCGGCTCCATAAGCGTGGAGCTCGGCAGGCTGTAGTAACCGGCTGGCGCGCGCTTGATGGACCGGACTTAAACCCCGACCACCGTGATATGCTTCATCGCCCTGACGATGGTATCAAGAGCCTTGAACGATGCGAGCTGCCATTTGGAATTTTTGTCATAGGTTATTGTTGAGTCTATGCCGCTATCCTCAAGATCCTTAATAAGCTGGATGATCGGCGGCACGGTGGAAGAATTCATATATTTGAGCTGCTCGAATTTAATTATCAATTCTTTGCCCTTTATTTTATTTAAAATTTCTTTGAAATACGGGATAAGAAGGGAAGAGGGATCCCGCGCTTCGCTCTTGCCGTACCATGACAGGATATTCTTTGCTCCTTCCTCCAAGATTATCTCAAGGTTGTTATCTTTAAAATTGCTCATGTGTTCACCCCCGGCAGCCTGCGCTGATTACGCAACCTATGAGTATCCCCTTTCAGCTATAACGGTCAATAGCACGCCCTGGAACGTATAATCAAGCTTAAATTCTCCTTCGTACGCTATCCGGTACAAGCCGAGCTGGCTTTCTCCCGGTTTGGGGCTCTCCATCAACTCCTTCAGCCGTTCCATATACAACTCAGCCGGATTTTTGCTTTTTTTAAGCTTATCAACGCGCTCTTTCACGTTAAGAAAGTCCCTTTCATCTTTGACCCCGTTGGATACCTTTATTACAATCCGGCCGTTCTCGGTTTTGAGGTCAAATTTGATATTATCCTGATCCGTCCCTGCCGATCCGTACTTTATGGCGTTTTCCACAAGCTCAGACGCGCACATTATGCTTGCCTCAATTAACTCGGTTGAAAATCTCTTTTTATTCATGAAATCTTCAATCTTTTTCTGAACTTCCTTTAAAATAGTCCAGGTTGGCGTTATTGACAGGCTTATCTGAACTTCATGATTATTCATACATCATTCCTCACAATGATCAGACTTGTTGCAGAATTAAAATTCCGCGCCTTATTATGCCCCGGCAGGGGGCTTTTTAAGCGGCTGCGCCCCTTAACCCCTTATAAAAATTTAATTTCGCAACAACCCTTATTGACTTACTGACCGGTTATGGATAAGAATCGCTGCTCGGAAATCCATTATCACCTATTATACATTTTAATCGATTAGTCAATGAAAATATTAAGCCTTTTCTCTTGAGGTCGACCTCTACCCAAATTTTCATGTAATCCCTTTGGCCCCCTAAATCCCCCGAAGGGGGACTTGACCTCACCCCCCGGCACCTGCCGGACAGGATGTCCCAATGGCAAGCTTGATTGAGCCCTCCTGGCTCATGCTTGGCAGCGCCCTTTTTGTGCATCCATGCACGGGCGCTGCATTCGAACTTCGTGTTCAGCACATGCGAACCTCCTGTTCGCGCCCGGCGGAGCCAGTAGGGCGGAAGCCGGCCTATCCCATTAAGAAATGAAAAAAGGAGAGGGTGCGCGGAGCGCGGGTGAGGTCGGAGAAGCGGGTTTGGGGGGCATGGGCGCGAATTAATTTACGAGCCTCTGATAATTAATTTGACAATTTAATGAGCTGAAATAAACATACTGCTTTAGTATGAATTCCCTCAAAAGAAAAGATCTCCTTGATATCCAGTCTTTGTCGGTAGAGGAGATTCTTCTTATCTGTCGATCCGCCAAATATTTTAAAGACATCTTCACCAGATCGGTTAAAAGCGTTCCTGTATTAAGGGGAAAAACCGTATGCACTCTTTTTTACGAGCCGTCAACCAGAACGAGGCTCTCCTTTGAGCTCGCCGCGAAGCGGCTTTCAGCCGACCTCATTAATTTTTCGGTATCCACCTCAAGCGTGGTAAAGGGGGAGTCTCTCATCGATACGGTCCATACCCTGGAGGCGATGAAGGTGGATTATATCGTAATGAGACATGCGGCGTCGATGGCGCCGCATTTTTTATCCCGCAATATAAAGGCATCGGTCATCAACGCCGGCGACGGCTTTCATGCGCATCCGACCCAGGCCCTCCTGGACACCTATTCGATCATGGAGAAGCGGACGAGCCTGGACGGGCTCCACATCGGCATCATCGGCGACATCAAGCACTCGCGGGTCGCCCGCTCGGACATAGAAGCCTTTAAGAAGCTCGGCGCGAAAGTGACGCTCTGCGGCCCTCCCACGCTCGTGCCGGACGACTTCCAACTCTACGGAGTGGATATCACCTACAGCCTTGACGAGCTCCTTCCGGAGCTGGATGTGATAAATCTCCTGAGGATACAAAAGGAGCGCCAGCAGGGCTCGCTGTTCCCCTCGCTGCGCGAATACCACCGGCAATTCGCCCTCACTGAGGAGCGTTTCCGCATGTGCAAGAGCGACGTCATCGTGATGCACCCGGGACCGGTAAACCGCGGAATCGAAATCGACGATTCGGTCGTGGAAAGCAGCCATTCCATCATTAACGAACAGGTCACCAACGGGGTTGCGGTGCGCATGGCCATATTCTACCTCCTCGCCGGAGGAGCGCCGCTCGATGAGATGACCGAGGAGCGAGGTGCCCATGAAGATAGCAATTAAAAACGGAAGGGTCGTAGATCCCGCCTCACGCACGGATGACCTCCTCGATGTTCTTATTGAGGATGATACGATCGCCGATATTGCACCGGGCATTCCGGTGCGGGACGGCTGCGGCGTCATCGATGCATCAGGCTGCATCGTCCTTCCCGGCCTTATCGATATGCATGTGCATTTCAGAGAGCCGGGCCGCGAAGACGTGGAAACGATCTTTTCCGGATCAAAGGTCGCGGCCAAGAGCGGATTCACTTCCGTGTGCACCCTGCCCAATACGGATCCGGTGATCGACAACCAGGCGCTGGTACGGTTCATAAAGCTTGAAGCGGAAAAAGGGCCGATCAATGTTTTCCCGATCGCCACCGTCAGCAAGGGACGGAAAGGGGAAGAGATATCGGAAATGGGAGAGCTCATCGGCGCCGGAGCGGTCGGCTTTACCGATGACGGTCTCCCGATCATGAGCTCCATCCTCATGAGGCGCGCGCTTGAATACTCCCGCATGTTCGACGTGCCGATCATCACCCACGCCGAAGATCTGGAGCTGAGCGACGGGGGGATCATGAACGAGGGGAAAAACTCGACGCTTTTGGGCCTCAAGGGCATCCCCAAGGAATCCGAGGAGGTGATGATAGCCCGGGACGTCATTCTCACCCGCCTTACCGGCGGCAGGCTGCATGTGGCGCATGTCTCCTCGGGCGGATCGGTAGAGATCATCCGGCGCGCCAAGGAAAGCGGGATACGGGTCACCTGCGAGACCGCACCGCATTATTTCTCCCTCACGGACGACGCCGTAGCCGAATACCTGTCCATGGCCAAAATGAAGCCGCCGCTTCGGACCGGGGAGGACCGGAAGGCGATCATCGACGGGCTCAAGCAGGGGATCATTGACGTAATAGCGACCGATCATGCGCCTCATTCCCTGAACGAAAAAATGCAGGAGCTGGAGTACGCGCCCTTCGGCATCGTCGGGCTTGAAACCGCGGTGCCCCTGATCATAACGGTGCTGGTACGGGAGAACGGTTTTTCCTTTCATGAAGCCTTTGAGAAGGTGACCGTGAATCCGGCCCGGATACTGAAATTCGACCGGGGAGAGTTGAAATCAGGCAAGACCGCGGACATAACAATAATAAATCCTGATAAAAAAATCATCGTGAGCGAAGAGTTTATGATATCAAAATGCAAAAACTCCCCGTTCATCGGCATGGAATTATACGGCTCGGTGGAGCACACCATCTGCAGCGGGAATCTGGTGTATTCCAATAAATAGCCTCTGAATTTTTCTGTTTGACTTTTAGGCTCCTTTTCATACACATAATTTCGTAGCTATTTAGCTATTTAACTTGAGTTTGGAGAAAATTGATTTAAACCCTCCCTCCCCTTGATGGGGAGGGCCGGGGTGGGGGTGAAAAAAGCCAATGTTGGTCTAATCACCCTCCCCTAGCCCCTCCCATCGAGGGAGGGGAATAAAAAAAATCGCCTATCTCAAGAAAAAAATAATTTTTGCAAAATAATATAATACACACCAAGGAAGCGCACAATGAAAAAAACAGCCACGGAGAAAAAGCTGAAGGGCGTTGACGGCGTTGAGCTTTTCATGTCGCAAAGCCTTGTAGATCGGCCCAAAGCGGCGATAGTCATCGTCCACGGGATATGCGAGCATTCCGGCCGCTATGATTACGTTGTCTCCCGTTTTAACGACCGGGGATATTCGGTCTACCGGTACGACCTCCGCGGCCACGGCCGCTCCGGAGGCGACCGCGCATTCGCACAGGATTATGAGCTCTTCATTGACGATACCGACAGGGTCGTGAAAACAGCGCAACAGGAAAACCCCGGCACGCCCCTGTTTATGCTCGGCCACAGCATGGGCGGCTTCCTCACCGCAGCCTACGGCATCAAGCACCCGGACCGGCTCTCCGGCCAGGTGCTCTCGGGCGCCGCGGTCATTCTCCTGCCGGCGGTCAAGGGCCTTGAGTCCTTCGATTATAACGCCCAGGCCCGGAATCCCATTCCCAACTCACTGAGCAATGTTATCTCCCGCGATCCCAAGGTGGTGCAGGCCTATGCCGACGATCCGCTCGTGCTTAAAGAGTTCACCACCAAGCTCATGGGCGAGATTTTTATCCGGGGAGGTCAGTGGATCATGCAGAACATGGGCGATTACCGCTATCCATGCTCGATCCTGCACGGCGGCGCCGACCAGATCGTTCCCCCGGACGCCGCTCAATACTTTCACGACCACATCGCCTCAAAGGACAAACAGGTGAAGATATACGAGGGCCTCTTTCACGAGATACTCAATGAGCCGGAGAGGGACACCGTGCTGCAAGATATCTGCAAATGGATCGATGCCCGGGTCTGAAAGATTTATCCTTGACAGCGATCGAATAGTTACAATAAACTTGCTGTATAACTACTTATAATTATTCATTTCCCGGGGCTGTCTGAAAAGCCCCCAACCCCCCCGGAGGGGGGCTAATATTTGCTGTTTTGAAAAAAGGAGGGCCTATGCGCTATTTCAAAATCTTCATCGTATTATTTTTAGTAACAGCCTGCGTTGTTTCCTGCAAGAAAAAAGAGATGTCTTTGGAGGATTTTGCGAAGATAGAAAATGACGTGAACGTTCCCAATCCCGAACTTTGCAAACCGAAAGTTGAGGATGTTGCTGAAAAATACGGGTACACGTACCAGCAATACAAGGATATGTTCGACAAGGTGCAAAAGGATCACAAGCTCAGGGAACAGCTGGGAGAGATCCGGTTGAAGCCTCAAAAGCCCGGCAATAAATAGGCCGGCTCCGATAACTAAAAACAGTTATTCTTGGATTTTCAGCAATGCAAGCGCGTTTCCCCCCAGGATGTCGGCCTTTGACTCAGGGTCCGCGACGGTTCTCGCTATCGATTCAAGATACCTGCTGAAATGGACGAGGGGATAGTCGCTTCCGAAAAGAATTCTTTTCGAGGCTGCGATCTTCAGGGCTATATCATATATCGCGTCTGAATACAGAAATATCGAGGCCGCGATATCATAGTAGCATTTTTTCAATGCCGCCGAGACCTCGGGCATGAGCTCATAAAAAATAAGGCCGCCGCCCCAATGCGATAAAATAACCGTTGCATCGGGAAAATCGGCAAGAGCGCCGTAGATAAGATGGAGTGCCGGCGGATATTTGCCGGTATAGTGATGGCCCACCGGCTCATTTAAGTGGAGGCAGAGCGGCATTGAGTGTTTTTGAGCAGCGTCCAGCAATTGTTTCAAGAATTCGAGATTGCCCGGGGTAATCCCATCCCGGTAAAAGGCAATCTCCCCGATTCCGGCGAAGCCTTGATTCTTGATCTCCTGCACCCGGGATTCAATGCCTTTCCCGCAGCTCAGCGGGACTGATCCGAACGGCAGTATCCTTCCTTTGGAAAGCTCATACGCCCGTATCAGGCTTTCATTCTGTTCATCGCAGAAATCCTCACGCTCCCAGGGGAAGCCCATCGCTACGGCGAAATCAATCTCCGCATCATTCATCGCAGCCATCGCCTGGTTGCAATCGATGAGTTTCGCTTGGGGGCTTGCGTAGATGCGGTTAAACTGCTCGTCGGCCAGGTATCCGCTTCTGTCCGCACAGACCGACGGGCTGAATATATGAATATGAGAATCAACGATCATCGTTTTACCTGATATGATCCTCCGGATGGGGTCAATAAATTTTTATTTGACTTTGTGAATTGTTCAATTTAGCCTACCGGAATGAAAATTTTGTCCTTTTTTTTTCTTACCCTTATGGCCATAACCCTTCTCGATGCAGGGGCGCGGGCAAGCGCTTTTTCCCTGGGCCGTATCCAGACCGTGTCCTCGGACGGCTCGCTTGATGTTATCAGAAATCCGGCTATCCTTGCATCCCACCGGGAGAATAATGGAGTGGGTTTTATTGTTCTTGCCGCGCCCTTTCATGAACATCGGTACGGCTATGATGCGTACCGCTCATCATGGCTTACATCATTCAGGGCCCGCGACCGGAGGTATACTGCCGGAGGCATCCGCCTGTCTTACATAAAAAAAATTTCCGGCGGAGCGATCGGATTCGCGCTCGATACGGATAATGCGCAGGGAGCGGAATATTATCGATACGCGAAAACGTATACAAGCCTTAATGCTGCCGATCAGAATATCTTTACGATGAAGGGGAGCAATCTTACGGTATCTCCCCGGCTGGTTATCTCCCTCGGAAAGATGGTTGCCGGGAATCACGCCGTCGGAGCTCAGCTTTCATTGGGCTATACACAGGCCGGTGACCGTTACCTTTTTTCCAGCCTGCTCAACTCCACCGTTGACCAGAGACATCACGCCGATAAAAAAACCGATGGGATGAACGCCGAAGCCTCGCTCGGATATTCGTACCGGGACGCCTTGTCCCAGGCTGGAATCATGGTGCGGTCGGGAAGATTCCTCCTGAAAAGGACGAAAATCCATTATACGCATGCGGAATTTACGTCATCCCTGTTTTTCGCCGGTTCGGTATCCGAGCCGCAACACCTGAAGTACGACAGAGGTTTGAGCATCGTTGCCGGGGGATACCGGAAGCTTACCTCCTTCGTTGCAGTTGCCCTCCGCATACCTGGGGATGTCGTATTATTTTTAATGCTGAAGATAAATCGAAGGAGCTGATCTATGGAAATTCCAACCGCGTTGGGCATACAATGGAGAATGGCCTCCGCGAGCGATATAATGACCTTGATCGGCATATTGCTTATACCGGTAATGATCCTGATATTCATCAGACTTTATAATCGATATCGAAGCCTGAAGATACACGATTCCCAGCTCTTTCTCTTCAGGCTAAAGCGGCTCGGGCTCTCGAACTTCCAGATCAAGATCGTCAACAATCTGATCGGTATCCTCCGCTTCTCGAATCCGAACATGCTTCTGGCAAAAACGGATTTTTTTGAGTCGGCCGCAGGCAGATTCATGAGCCACCTGCAAAGAAGCGGCGAGAGCGATGATTCCCTAACCATGATCTGCAGGGATCTGGCCATCATATATGATAAGCTCTATTATCCAACCCGTCTGAGAATGCCGTTGAGAAGCGTGCAGGATGTTGATGAGAACCAGCTTGTATGTTTCACCATAAGCAGCGACAAGGTATTCCTGGGAAAAATTACGTCCTTCGACAGCACAAGCCTCTATCTGAAAGCCTTTGGGAACATCGCCGGATTGGGGGCTTCCCCGGACGCCGCTCCGGTCACATTCCACCTGTTCCGGCCGGGTGATGCCGAGTACACCTTTTCCGCTCCGGTGCCGACACGGGCAGGGAACCAGTTTATCGTTGACATGCCCCAGGAGATACTCAGGGGCGATGAATCCCGCCATCCGTACATCGATGTCATAATCCCGGCCGAAATAGCCAGAATCGGATTCGCCGGGGCCGCGGAAGACGAGGTAAAGATAAACTGCACCATATATAAGATCAATGAATATGAGGCTGTTTTACGCATCACGGCGCAGCTTGATTATAATTATAAATACGCCCTTGAATTCAACCAGCTGGACTTCAATTTTAAAATCGTGTCAAAAATAATATCGCAGAAGACCGTGGAAGAGGGCGGCATATTCTATTACACCCTCAAGTTTGAAGAGATTTCCGAGGGAGCGGGCCGCGTGTTGAAGAAGTACGTGTACGAGCACCTGTAGCCGCTCACGAGAAATATTTCGGCAGGATACTCTTCAGCTTCTTCATCTGCTTTTTGTTCCGCTTCTGCTCGGCAGTGATGACGGCATAGCGTGACGCCTCCCCGCATTCGCATTCCCGCTCCCTGCCCAGCCGATCGAGGATGAGCTTCAGCAGCCTTTTGGCGTTGTCCGAGTTGACCGCCAGATTCTTGATCACCATGTCAATGGTCACGTGCTCTACCTCGTCATGCCAGCAGTCATAATCGGTGCTCATGCACACGACCGCGTAGCAGAGCTCCGCCTCCCGCGCGAGCTTCGCCTCGGGCACGGTGCTCATATTGATGGCCCCCGCGCCCCACGACCGGTACAGGTTGCTCTCCGCCCTGGTGGAAAAAGCGGGGCCTTCCATGCAGATGAGCGTTTCTCCGGTGTGCATGGTCAGGCCCATCTCGTCGGCGGCGGACTTTATGACGCCCTGAACCCGCAGGCAGAACGGATCGCCGTAGGTGATATGGGCGGCGACCCCGCCGCCGAAGAAGGTGCTCTCGCGGGCTTTGGTCCGGTCGATGACCTGATCGGGCAGGACAAAATCGAGCGGCCTGATCTTCTCCTTGAGGCTTCCGACGGCGGAGAAGGCGACGACCTGCTCGACGCCGATCATCTTGAGCGCTGCGATGTTCGCCCGGTAGTTCACCTCATGGGGGAGAAAAACGTGGCCTCTGCCGTGGCGCGGCAAAAATGCCGCCCGGTGTCCTTCTATATCGGCAATGACGATTGCATCCGACGGTCTGCCCCACGGTGTTGTTACCTTTATCTCTTCGATCGTTTTCGCGCCTTCGATTTCATATAGCCCGGAGCCCCCGATAACGCCAATGGTCGCCTTGTGCATATTCCCACTCCTGTATCTGAAATTATTAAAGCAGATTTCTTCAATCGTGAATTTATTGCAAGAAAAATATTGATCATGAAAAACTCTTGACATTATTCAAAATGCTTATGTCACATAGTGACTGGTCTTTCCTGAAACTGCCGGAGATTGCCCTCGTCCTTTTAAAAACCGTATTCGTTGAGGAGGATTCAATGTTCAAAGCCATACTGCTTACCAAAACCGACGGCGAATTCAGCGCCCGGGTCGCCGACATCGACGACACGGAGCTGACCGAGGGCGACGTCTCCGTCCGCGTCGAGTACTCGACCATCAACTACAAGGACGGACTCGCGATCGCAAACAAGGCGCCTATTGTGCGCAAATGGCCCATGGTGGCAGGCATCGATGGAGCGGGCGTGGTGGAGCAGAGCTCGCATCCGCGCTGGAAAAAGGGAGACGGGGTGATACTCAACGGCTGGGGCGTCGGCGAGACGCACTGGGGCTGCCTCGCGCAGAAGGCAAAGCTCAAGGGCGAGTGGCTGGTGCCGCTGCCGGCGGCTTTCACCACGAAGCAGGCCATGGCTATCGGAACCGCCGGGTACACCGCCATGCTCTGCGTGCTGGCGCTGGAAAAGCACGGCGTCACCCCGGACAAGGGAGAGGTTCTGGTAACCGGCGCATCGGGAGGAGTCGGGAGCGTGGCGATCGCGATCCTGGCCGGCCGTGGATACACGGTAACCGCCTCTACGGGCCGCCTGCATGAAGCCGATTATCTCAAGGAGCTCGGTGCCTCCTCGGTGATCGACCGGCGCGAGCTCTCAAGCCCGGGCAGCCCGATCGCCAAGGAGCAATGGGCAGGCGCGGTTGACGCGGTGGGCAGCCATACGCTGGCGAATGTATGCGCTCGCTTGAAGTACCGCGGCGCGGTTGCCGCCTGCGGTCTCGCGCAGGGGCTGGATTTTCCGGCAAGCGTGGCTCCCTTCATACTGCGCGGAATCACCCTTGTAGGCATAGACAGCGTTATGTGCCCTATGGAATCGCGGCTCGATGCATGGCAGCGGCTGGCAAAAGACCTCGATCCTGCCAAGCTCGACAAAATCACTTCAGTCATAAGCCTCTCTGAAGCCATAGCTAAAGCGCACGATATTCTGGCCGGGAAAGTGCGAGGCAGGCTCGCGGTGGACGTGAACGGCTGATGCCTCATTCAAAGATTTTTCCCGGATTGAGCAACCCTTTCGGATCAAAGGCCTTTTTTATCCGCTTCAAAAGCTCTATCTCCTCCCGCGAGAGCGCCATGGGCAGATACTCCTTGCGGATAAAGCCGATGCCGTGCTCGCCCGTGATCGTCCCGCCGAGGGCTATGGCGCGCTGGTATATCTGACGCTTCAGCTCCGGCAGGCCGCCCTTCCAGAGATCGTAATCCATGTCCCCTTTCAGAACGTCGATGTGCACATTGCCGTCGCCGGCATGGCCGAACATGACCGACCTGAGGCTTTTTGATTCAAAGTATTTTTTAAGCTCCACCAGAAATTCCGGGATCTTCGACCGGGGAACCACGCAGTCTTCAGCCAGAAATACCGGACTTACCGCCTGTATGGCTTCCCGGATGCAGCGCCGCGCCTTCCAGAGCCGCTCCTGCTGCACCGGAGACTGCGCTATAATGATTTTATCCGCATCGACATCCGGCAGCGCGCCGATTTTCTCAATGTCGGCATAGATATCCCCTTCCGAACCGCCGTGTATCCGGACAAGCAGATGGGCCCCGGCTTCAGGATACGGAATCTCCTTGTTTAAAAATTGCGCTGCCAGGTCAATGGCTCCCTGCTCCATGAATTCAATGGTTGCCGGTACGATCCGGTGGCTTAGGATCGAATACACTGCGTTAATGGCTTCCGTAATCGAAGGAAAGGGTATCAGCATGTCGCAGGTCAAAAGGGGCGCGGGAATGAGGCGCAGGTATATCTTGGTTATGACCGCCAGGGTCCCCTCCGAGCCGATGAGTATGCCGGCGAGGTTGTAGCCGGTCGCGTTTTTGACGATCTTGCCGCCGGTCGCGATGATGCTCCCGTCGGGAAGAACGAATTCGAGCCCGAGGACGTAATCCTTGGTCGTGCCGTACTTGACCGCGCTCGGCCCGCCCGCGTTTTCAGCCACGTTCCCGCCGATGGAGCAGGACTCAAGGCTTGCCGGATCGGGCGGATACATGAGCCCCTCCGCTTTGGCCGCGTCCTGGATGTGACGGGTTACGGCCCCGGGCTCTACCACAGCCACCATGTTTTCCTTGTCTATCTCGATGATCCTGTTCATCTTTTCCAGAGAGAGCACCACCCCGCCGGCCACCGGAACCGCGCCGCCCGTAACTCCCGTACCGGCACCACGCGGAAGTACGGGGATGGAATGCTCATAACAGAAGCGGAGGGTCCGGCTCACGTCATCCGCGGACCCGGCCCGCACCAGGATATCCGGCATGGCAGAGAGGTCGGATGTTTCGTCTCTTGAATAGGCACCCAGGATCTCTTTGTCGGTCACGACCTTGCTGGCGCCCAGAAGCAGGGTTAATTCTTTTGATAAGCTTTTATATGATTTCATATGAAATTTTAAAATTTAGAATTCAAATAAACCAGATCTTTCTGAAAAAATTCATCAACTATATTGTGTGCTTCCTTCAGCCATGTATCTCTCTCTTCTCTCGTGCTGGTAACAATTACATTAAATGTCCTTCTTTTATATTCTGTTATCCCGCATAATTCAAATATACATTTCTTCCACATATTTTCCAATGGATCGCCGAAAACCTTTTTCTCCCTTTCATCCGGAGTATTGGAGGTGTTGAATACCAGCGCTCTCTTCCCCTCTAATAGTCCCTGCGGTATTCCCTCACCGCTGTCGCCCTCTTCAAACAGATAGGCTACGCCGGGACGGATAACCCTGTCAATCCATCCCTTGAGGATCGCCGGCGGCTGCCCCCACCAGTTGGGATGGACAAAAATAATGCCGCCGGCTTCCGTCAGTTCATTACAGTATTTTGTGATAATCGGATCAACAATGCCTGCCCGCGGAATTTCTTCATAGGGGAGCACGGGATCGAATTTTTCTTCGTATAGATCATGAAATACCGCCCGGTGCCCTTTTGCCTTTAAAGCATCGACGGCGGAACAGGCGATGGCATGATTAAAGCTTTCTTTATGAGGATGGGCTAAGATGACGAGAACTTTCATTCTATCACTGCTGTACAAATGAAATTGCTAAATATTATTTGCTTAAATCATATCACATCAAAGAGTTCAAATAACTTTTCAGCTCGTCCGGCTTTTTCTGCCTCTTCACCGCCTCGGTTCCCACGACAAAACCGTCGCCGATCCGGAGCGCCCTTACCGCATCATCGCGGGTCTTTATGCCGAAGCCGATGATGACCTTTTTGTCCGTGTTATCCTTCAGCATGCGGATTTTTTCCAGCAGCTCGGATGACTCAAGATTGCCGCTCGCGCCCGTGATACCCCGCACTCCCACGAAATAGATTATCTCGCTTTTGGATCTATTTATCATATCGATGTCGGACAGCCGGGTTTCCAGCGTGGCGAACGGGACAACGGGGATGTCAAACCCGTTGTCGTAAAACAGGCGGGACATCCTGTTCGGAAGATCGGGGATGATAACGCCGTCGAGATAATCAGCCATCTTGCCGGAAAATTTTTTTATGCCATAAGAATAGACGACGTTGGCATACGTCATGACGTATTTTTTTATTTCCGTGTTCTTTAAAAGCAGTATATCGTCCATCACCTGGTCCGGCGCCGCGCCGTTTTCAAGAGCCTCATGGATGGCCCGTGCTATGACCGGCCCGTCCGCTATAGGATCGTTGAAGGGTATCCCGATTTCAAGAAAATCAAAACCGCTCTCAATCACTGAATGAACGCATTCATTAAACGTTTCTCGGTCAGGATATCCTCCCACCAGGTATATTCCCCTCATGCTTCCTTCCCCATATATTTTTCTATTATTCCCAGATCCTTGTCGCCGCGGCCGGAAAGGTTCACCAGCACCCGCTTCCCCCGCAGATCCTGCGCGTGTTCGAGTGCGTAAGCGACCGCGTGCGCCGACTCCAGTGCCGGGAGTATCCCCTCAAGCCTGGTGAGCTCGTGAAAGGCATTGAGCGCCTGGCCGTCGAACACGCAGGTGTAGGTGACCCTGCCCGAATCTTTAAGAAACGAGTGCTGGGGACCGACCCCTGCGTAATCGAGCCCGGCCGATACCGAGTGCACGTCCCGCACCTGGCAAAATCCATCCTGAAGGAGATATGACAGCGCTCCCTGAAATATCCCCCGTGATCCGAGCGTAAGCGTCGCTGCGTTCTGGCCGGGATCAAGCGACCTGCCGCCCGCCTCCACGCCGATGAGCTCCACGGCTGAAAGCTCCAGAAATCCCTGGAAGATGCCCAGGGCATTGCTTCCCCCGCCCACGCACGCGATCACGCAGTCGGGCAGAAATCCCTGTAAGCGGAAATAATCAAGAGCCTCCCGGCCGATCACCGACTGAAAATAGGCGACTATCTCCGGAAAGGGGTGCGGGCCGGCCACGCTTCCGAGCAGGTAATGGGTGCCGGTGACGTTCGTCACCCAGTCCTTGAGCGAAGCGCTGATCGCGTCCTTGAGCGTGCGAAGCCCCTCGTCCACCGGCACCACCTCAGCTCCCAGAAGCCTCATCTTTTTCACGTTCGGCATCTGGCGCTCCACATCCAGGCTCCCCATGTAGATGCGACAGGTAAGGCCGAAAAGCGCGGCTGCTGTGGCGGTTGCCACGCCGTGCTGGCCCGCGCCGGTTTCTGCAATGACCCTTTTCTTTTTCATGGACACGGCCAGGAGCACCTGGCCGATGGTGTTGTTGATTTTGTGCGCGCCGGTATGAAGCAGGTCCTCCCTCTTGAGATAGAGGCCGAACCCGTATTTCTCGGATATGTTCTTTGCGTAATACACGGGCGTCGGCCTGCCCGCGTACTCGTTCAGATACCGCTGCAAAAGCTTTATCGATCCATCATTATTCTTAAAATCCTGATACGCCCGCTCAAGCTCGTCCAGAGCCGGGATCAGAATCTCAGGCACGAACTGCCCGCCGTATTGGCCGTAAAAACCGTCAGTCGCCCGCATTCTTCACCTCTTCCATGAATTTTTTCATCAGGCCGTAATCCTTGATCCCCGGCTCTGTCTCAACGCCGCTCGATACATCAACCCCGAAAGGCTTGTATTTCCGTATGACCTGCATAACGTTATAAGAATTTAAGCCCCCGGATACTATCAACCGGTTTTGTACGGCAAAAAGCCAGTCCGGCAGGAGGCTGAACTGGCCGCTCCCCTTGCTCGCATCGTACAGAAAATAGGAATAATCGTACTGTAAAGGAGGCTTACTGCCCGCCAGAATCAGCCGGTCAAGCTTTCGGTATTCATAGATCTGCGCGAAATCGAACTCATCATACACCGCCTCCATTTCATCGAAGCTTACGCCTACCGCGACGCGGGCGATTTTGCCCCGTGCGTAGGCCGCAAGCTTGCCCGCCGCTTCCGGGCCGCAGTACCGGACGCTCGGAGGGTGCAGTACCACGCCAACGGCGGAATATCCGAGATCGATCGCCCAGTCGATCTGTTCTCTGGAGCGTATGCCGCATACCTTCACGAACATGGCCGGTCCAGGGCTGCATAGAATTCCGCAAGTTTTTTTTGCGGCTCGGACCAGGCCATCAGGGCGGTGCCGACCAGGAATGCGTCCGCGCCTGCGCGCTTAAAATCCATGATGTCCCGAGAGGTTTCAATACCGCTTTCAGCGATCTTTAAAAAATTTCCCCGCAGGGAGCGTATGGTCTCCATGGCTTTGCTTTTTTTAATTTCAAATGAAAAGAGATCACGAGAATTCACTCCCACGAGCTTCAGGTCAAGAGTTTTTATTTTTTCGATCTCCTCGATGTCGTGCACCTCATACAAAACCTGCATGCCGCAATCAGCAGCCTTTCTGGACAAGAGCTTCATCTCTTCTGCGCTCAGAATTGCCGCTATGAGAAGAATGAAATCAGCGCCGTGCAGGTAGGCGTTTTCTATCTGAATCTCGCTCATGATGAAATCCTTGCACAGAAGAGGCACCCGGACCGCCCGCGATATGTCTGCGAGATTTTCGAAGCTTCCCTTGAAAAATTGTGCGTCCGTGAGCACGCTTATCGCCCCGGCTTTGCCCTGTTCATACAACCGGCCCTGTTCGATAATATCAGCCCCGGGACTGATGTCTCCCCGGGAGGGAGAGGCCTTTTTTATCTCTGCTATAATAGGCTTATCCCGCAGATAATCCAGGGGATTTAAAACCGGGCGGGCGCGGGCAATATCCGCAAGCTTGAGCGTTTTGATTTCTTCTTCCTTGTGTTTTATGATTTCTTTTAAATACATAAAATTAAACAATCCCTGACCACACCCCCCGACCCCCTCTCCTCAAAGGAGAGGGGGAGGCAACAGTAAGGGATGAGGTTCTTGACTTACTTCCCTATGATCTCTTCCAGCTTTTTCTTAGCTTTGCCTGAAGCGATATGATTTTTAACGAGGCCGTATCCCTCCTTGATTTGAGCTTTGTTCATCGTCTTTAATGCCAAAGCGGTATTGAGAGAAAAAATGTCTGTGATCTCTTCGTTTTCACCCGACAGGCCCTCCACGAAGAATTTCTTTGCTTCATCCACACTCTTCACGACCGGCATATCAAACGGCATGAAAAAGTCGGACGGGTCAATGATAAAATTTTCCGTCCGGCCGTCGGCGATCAAAATGCAATCGGTTTTGTCGCGGGAAGACACCTCGTCGTATCCGTCCCGCGATGAATACACGGCTATGTTGCTCCGTCCGATTGTTATCATGGTCCTGGCTATGAACTCCAGCCGATCGTGCCGGTTTATGCCGATGACCTGGAATTCAGGATCAGCCGGATTCACCAGAGGGCCGACCAGGTTGAATATGGTCGGCACCTTGAGCTCCCTGCGCACCTTGCCGATCCCCTTCAGGCTCGGATGATAATGCGGCGCCAGCATGAACACGAAATTATGCTTCTTGAAATGCTCCTCCGGCGAGGACCCGGAATAGGCCAGGTCCATGCCCAGGGCCTGAAGTATATCCGCTGATCCCACCGCTCCGCTCTGTGCGGTGTTGCCGTGCTTGACCACCGGAAATCCCATGGACGCAAGGATGATGCTTGCGGCAGTGGACACGTTGACCGTGGATTTGCCGTCGCCGCCGGTTCCGCAGGTGTCGATCGCGTTCCTGGATCCGCATCCGAAGCAGCGCTTGTACCTGTTCAGGATCGTCACCAGAGCGGCGAGCTCATTTTCGGTCTCCTCCCTGAACCTCAGGGCGATAAGGGAGGAGGCTATCTGCGCTTCCGTGAGCCTGCCCTGTACCATTGAATCGAACAGGCGTTCGGCTTCCTCAAAATTGAGCCGCTCGCCTGAATTGACTTTTTTTATCAGTTGATCCATAATATTCTCCTTTTCACGCATTTCTATTGCAGCAGCTGGTTGCCGCATTATTGCTCATATACGCGAACTCGAGAAAATTTTGTATGATTACCCCTCCGAATTCGCTTAAAATCGACTCGGGGTGAAACTGGACTCCGAAAAATTTCTGGTCCCGGTCCTCGATTGACATGATCGTGCCGTCATGCTTTGATCTGGATGTGATGTAGCGTTCGTCCATTTCAACCGCGAGGGAATGATACCTGACCGCTGAAAAAGAGGCGGGCATGCGTTTAAAAAGCACCGATTCTTTGATGACGCATATCTCGTCCACCTTGCCGTGCCGCACCGTCCGCGCCCTGACGATCGGGAAACCCAGGGTATAGGCCAGGGCCTGCATTCCCAGGCACACGCCGAACAAAGGCTTTTTGCCCAGGTATTCCTTGATAAAGCGGAGGGTTGTTCCCGAATTTTTCGGGGAGGACGGGCCCGGCGATATGATGATGCCGTCGTAAGAGTCCGCAGCGACGTATGTGTCGTTTTTAACCACGGCGACATCCGTCCCGCATTCCTTGAACAGGGCATACAGGTTGTAGGTAAAGGAGTCGTAGTTATCAATCATTAAAAACATTTCTTTTCTCCAAAAGGTTGATCTTTTTTAGCGCCTGAAACAGGGCTTCAAGCTTGCCGCCGACCTCGTTGTATTCCCTTTCAGGATCACTGTCGTACACGATACCGGCGCCCGCCCTCAGGATCACGCGGTCTTTCTTCACGAACGCGCTCCGTATTATGATGCAGGTGTCGATATCCTGGCTGTAGGAAAAATATCCGGCGCACCCTGCGTAAAATCCGCGCGCTGACTTTTCGTATCGGTCGATGAGCTCCATGGCTCTCACCTTGGGCGCGCCGGACACGGTTCCGGCCGGGAAGGTGTTGCAGAAGAGCCGCAGGGGGGATATGTCGTCCAGCATCTCCCCCTGCACCTCGGAGACGATGTGCACGAGATGCGAATAGACCTCGGGCTCGAACGAGCTTGCGACCCGCACGGTATCGGTCTTGCACCCGGTGTACAGGTCGTTCCGCGCCAGGTCGAGGAGCATAAGGTGCTCTGCCCGCTCCTTCTCATCCGACAGGAGACGGGCAATGATACCGTCGAGGTCGCCGTCGTCGATCCGGTAGGTGCCGGCTATGGGCTTGAGCGTGGCGGTCCGGTCCTGAATTTTCAGGTGCACCTCGGGGGAGGTGCCGCACAGGACCTCATCCCCCACCTTGATGTAAAACATGTACGGCGAGGGATTGATATTGCGGAGAAACCGGTACAGGTTGATCGGATTTATGCTGCATCTGATCTCATACTTGTTTGACAGCACGGTCTGTATGCACTCGCCGCCCGTGATCTCCCGCTTGAGGCCCAGCACCGCTTCCATGAAGGACGCCTTATCGAATTCCGGGGACTGATCAAGCTCTTCGCCGGGAAGGAAAAACTTTTTATGGGAATAGAGAATCTCGGCGGCCATTTCCTGGGTCCGGCCGGCAGCCTTATGGTAGGCTGCTCCGGCATCGTCGCCTATGAGTGTCGAGCATGCTGCGTACAATTTCCCCATGTGATTGTCAAACACGTAAAATTCATCGACCTGAAAGAAAGCCATGGCGAGGCCGCCCTCCTCCTCCCGGATCTTTTGCCTGAGAATTCCCATGTAGTTGGCCAGGTCGTATCCGATGAAGCCGACGTATCCTCCGCAGAAATTCCCCATGCCCGGGTTCTTGTTGGAGGTCTGGCCGGCAAGCTCCTGAACGAGGAAATCAATCGGGTTAGTTTGTAGAAAGGATATGCCCGTTTCACGCGATTCAACGGCAAGAACATTATTCCGGTACGTGATAATTCTCCGGGGACGGAATCCGAAAAAGGTGTACCGCGAAAAGCTCTTGTCCAGATTGGCGCTTTCCAGCAGGAACAGATTGTTCTCGTCCGAGAAATTGACCAGAAGACCGATGGGGGTAATGAGGTCGCCGGCGATTTCACGGTACACCACCGCGCGCCGGTATTCCCGGGACAGGTCGATAAATTGTTGTAATGTTGGATACAGCATAACGGCTCCATTCTATTTTCTGTCTGCTGATAAGCATAACTCGACTCGGAGGTTATCCAAAAAGTCGGGTTATATTCTCGCAAAGCCGCAAAGGCGCGAAGGATTATTCATTTTATATAGATTTTTTAATGCTTATATGACATCGAATCTTACAATAATTTACCTTTGCGTCTCTGCGACTTTGCGAGAGAATTTTTCTTAAACAGACTCTTGGGAAAATTTGAAAAAATCGCATAATAATTTGAACACTAAAAAAGCGCGGAATTTTGCCACGCTTTCAGCATTATATCAGCATGACGCATCGCCGCGGTTTCACGGGGTGTTCCACCAGAAAAAGCGCCATACCGTTGTAAGCGTCGTAATGTTGTTCATTGCCTTAATTATTTATTCCTCAGATAATCGGCTTCTATGTTTCTACTAATAGAAACAATACATTCCTGTCAAGAAAAAATTTTAAAAAATGAGAAAATTATTCCCACCGCATCAGACGCGCGCCTTCATGAGATGGCCTGAGCCGCCGACGCTAAGGCCGTCGGCGCGGTCCTTGAAGTAGCGCAGGTTCGCTTCTTTAGGAGCGAAATGCTCCACGTGGCCGAAACCCATCCGCCTAAGATCTCTTTCGAGTGAAGAAGGATCGAAAAAGGTCAGGAAGGGTTCCCCGATTGCAGCAAGGCGGTCTGCCAACTCCTTGCGGCGCGCCCGCTGGGTTTCGTTAAGATATGACAAGGGAACGCTGAACTCGAACACGATCCCGCTCCCTGCCGGGGATGAGGCTGCAAAGGCCAATGTTTCCATGACCGCGGTTTCCGTCAGATAGATCGCTACGCCGAGCCACGAGAAAAACGCAGGCTCTCCTACCCTGAACCCCGCCCGAATCAGACCCTGCGCGAGCGTCTCCTTTTCAAAGTCAAAGGGAGCGAATGTCAAAGAAGCGGGTATCGAAATTCCTTGGTTTTTTAGCTGCTCGCGCTTCCATTCCTGCGTCGCGGGATGGTCCACCTCAAACACGTGCAGGAGATTTTCTGTATATGGGTTTCGATATGCGAATGTGTCCAGGCCGGCGCCCAGGATTACGTATTGGCGGACGCCCCCGCTGACCGCTTCGGCAAGCCCGTCCTCGGCGTACCGGCTCCTCATGGCTATGAGCGCCCGCAAATGGCGAAGCAGGTCGGTCTGGAAATATTCCGGATTTGATCTGAGCGCCTTTTCGGCCTCGGCTCCGATGATCCGCAATGCCAGCGGATCGTCAAATATCCGGGGGTCGTCCATGAGCTGGTGCGCCGCCCTGAGAAACGCCGCGTGCCGTGCTGTTGCGCTCGGAAGTCCTTGGTTCATATCCCGTAAAACCCGAGCTTTGCCGCGGCCCTCTTTTCCGCTCTTCTATATGCATCGTCGCGTTCCATGATATAGCCTTCCTATAAATATTAGACTTGCTGCATAATTAACGATTCGGTGCACCTTCGGTTATACCGTCCTGCACAACAGGGGCCGACCTTAACTTTATTCTAAATCAACAAGAATAACTTTTACCGGTACTGCTGGAAAATGACGCTTTAATCTTTCAATATCATAAACCAGCTGTTCGCCATAAGATACACCCGTTGACATTTCTTTATGTAAGGAGTGGGATGGGACAATTTCTACGCCCACATCGGCCTTATTTTCATTAAAAAAATATTGGAATTTTGCCATATCATAAAACATGAAAGCATACTTGCCAAATTGAACTTCGACAAGCACCTTGGTTTTTACGAAATCAATTTGTTTGAATGCACCTTTTATTATAGGGTCATAGTCTGGTATCTGAATGTCGTATGTATCGCGTAATTCTTTATAACCGCATTTATGAAAAAAATTTTTAAACTGATTATTCATATCAATTGGAGAATAAAGAGCTTTTCCATTCATTGTCTTCTCTTTGCTGATTTTTGTTCGTTGGGGATTGACTTTTTTAATGACTTGATAAATTTCCCTTTCCATTTCAGGGTATCGTACTTTTAATATTTCACTTCCACCTAAATGAGAATATTCATAAATGATTTTCATTTTATCAATCTTCTTGATTACGAAATAATGATGGTTCTGAATTCAATTTAACGACTTTGGGAGGAATATATTCTTTACTGTCCGGATTAAATACTGGCCGTTCCATAGGGCGTACTAATAGTTTTCCGGATTCCGCCAATTTAATTCTTTCAAGTGCCGTTTCATAATAATCTTTAACTGTTTCAGAGCCAATTGATTTTCGTTTGTGAATAATTGAGGCGATTTGAGTTGTTCCGACTCCCATAAAAGGATCGAATGTCCAATCATCTTCGTTTGTTAAGGACAAAACTAGACGCTCAATCAATTCTACCGGGAACTGGGCGGGATGTTGTGTTTTTTCAATATGATTCGATTTAACATTCGGGATATCCCAAATATCACCGGGATTTTTGCCAATTGGATTACATGAAAATTGACCGGCCTTAGGCCCCTTGAAGTACTTTTTTTGTGGATATTTCTGAGGAATTCTTACAGAATCCAAATTAAAAGTATAATCATCATTTTTTGTGAACCATAGTATTACTTCATAACGACCTGAAAATCTTTTTGAAGCATGCAGTCCATGACCAAAATGCCAGACAATCCTGTTTCTTAATTTTAACTTGTAAGATGTAAATATCGGATATAATAGTATATCTAATGGAATAATTTCACCATTGTCTACATAATTGCCAACTTGCCAACATATACTACCCGTGGATTTCGTTATTCGTATTGATTCATCAATAACCTTTTTTTGAGATTCCAAATAATCATTTATGGATAACTTCTTTTCGTACTCCTTTCCTATATTATAGGGGGGTGATGTAACGACTAGCTTAACTGTTTCATTAGGGATTTCCTTTAATAATTCAAGACAATCGCCATTATAAAGAACTAAATCTGAATTTGGGTTAAAATGCTCATTTATTTTAAGTTTAGCCATAGTGCAGCTTCACAGGACTTGAGTATTGTACTCCACAAATGTAAAGTAATTATAGACCTTAATAAATATCAAGCCAATTTTTCGCAATAGATAAAAAGGAGATCAACGATTCTATCGTGTGATTATTGATGGTACGTATCAGTCAGGAAAAGTCAACAAAAATCATTTATTAATTTATTTCTGTCACGAAAGCGTTCGCACGTAGATATTCGAAGCCAGATATTCGTCAATCGTGAACACGCTTCTGCCTATACGGAAAACAAAGGAGGGATATTTATGCATCAGCACGATCTCCGTTTTCGGCAAAACGCCGATCGATATCAATTTGCGCAGGGCGTTTCTGTCCTCGGTCACTATGCGAACCACTTCGCCTTTGCCGTTGAGTGCAAGAGCGGTCAAGGGCACTATGCCGTCCGTTGGAGCATCCGGGGCGGCATGCGGTCCGGCTGGTGATCTAAAAGCTCCCCCGCCCCATCGCCTCCGTCTGCCGCCCCGTGTATGCGGTTCCGGCGGCGATTCTAAAGCCGTGGAATCAATATTGTTTCTCCTTTTATTGAAGAGCCTTTTAATCCATTTAGGTTCGGGTGCAGCCTCATAGCCGCAATTCGGGCACCTGACCAGATCGCATCCTTTCGAGAAGCCGCAGCTCGCGCATCCCGAAGACGCCTCCAATTCATTAAAGGTATAGCCGCACAATGAGCATTTCATAAAACAGCCCCCAGATATGACAGTACGAAATTCAGTATATAGGCGATTCCGAAAGAGAATAACAGTATCACGACGGATATGCCGATGCCGGTCTTCCATCCCCGTTCCTTGACATTCATGATGAACTGCGCGATGCAGGGAAGAAAAAGGGTGAGTGCCACACAGACCACCGCAAGCTGCACGCCGGACAGCGCCTGCTCCTTGTTCAAATCATACAACCCGGCTGCGCCGTAATCCCTTCTGAAAAAACCGAAAAGGAATATCTTTGCGGTTTCAGGCGGCAAGCCTAAAAGCTCCACCGGCTTTCTCAAGAGTCCGATCAGGAAGTCAAACAGCGAGGTGATTCTGCCGATCCATATCAACACGCTTGCTATAATAAACAGGGGAAGAACTTCCTTGAAATACCATTTCACCCGCACGTACGTTTTTGTTAAAACATTCGCGATTTTCGGAATCCGGAGCGGCGGGACCTCCATGTAAAACGACGGATCTTCGCCCGGCAGAATCTTTGCCGAAAGGTAGCCGATAAACAGAAAGACGAAGCTTATCACCGCCGCCCACACGAGCATCACCGCCGGCTTTCCCGCCAGAAGGGCCAGTATGACCCCGAGCTGCGCCGAACAGGGGACCGCGAGCGCAAGGAGCATGGTGGAAATAACGCGCTCCCGTGCGGTCGGGAGGGTTCTCGTCACCATGGTCGCCATGGTATCGCAACCGAATCCGAGCACCATCGGTATGACCGCGCGTCCGGAGAGACCGATTTTCTTAAATGTCCGGTCGATCAGCATAGCCAGGCGCGGCAGGTATCCCGAGTCCTCGATTATGGAGAACACGATGAAGAAAAACGTGACGATCGGCAGAATGAGCGCCACCGCATAACGGAAGCCGAGCGTGATCACGCCGTATTCCCCGGCAAGGAGGTCGCGGAGCCATTCCCACGGAATGACGGCCGCGGCGGCCTTAACGACGAAAGGATTGACTATGCCCTCAAACAGGTCCTCTTCAATTAAGCCCACGACCGTGCCGGCTCCGAGATCGCCGACGAATTTGTACAACCCCAGGTACAGTATGATAAGCAGTATCGGCATGCCGGTCAGAGGCTTCATCATATAATGGCTGAGACGTTCGCGAAATCCCTGCGGTCTTTTTTCCGCATCAATGATCGCGTCGTCCAGCACTGAATCCACGACCTCCTTCAACCGGATCGCGCACTCATATTCCACCGGATAGCGTAATTTACCTGCCGCCGATACCGCGATCGCGTCGATATCGGAAATCGCTCCTCCCTCGGCTTTTTGGATCATTTGACGTATTTCGTCGTCTTCTTTAAGCAGCAGCATGCCGAGAGAACGCCTGGTTACGTGGTAATCCCCCGTGAGCATCGATTCAATATCCTTCAGCGCATTTTCTATTTCAGATTTATAGACCACATGGGCATCATACCGCCGCGTCCTTTGCCGCGCCACCTCTTCAATACATTTTTTTAAAATCTCCATCCCTTCGCCGGCGGTCGAGACCGCGCCGATAACGGGAATCCCGAGCCTCTCTTCTATCAGGGTGAGATCGATCCCAATCTCTTCTTCTCTAGCCTCGTCCATCATGTTGAGCACCAGGATCAGCGGCAAATCCATCTCCAGTATCTGCAGAGAAAGCGGGAGCATCCGCTCAAGGTTCTTGGCGTCGACGACATGGACGACGACGGCCGGCTTTTCCTGAATCAAGATTCTTCTCGCGACGCTCTCCTCCTCGGTTATCGGCGACATCGAGTACATCCCCGGCGTGTCGATCACCTCGTACTCCATCCCGTCCGTCTTCATGCGGCCCCGGGAAACCTCGACCGTGGTCCCGGGATAATTCGAAACCATGGCATAGAGATTGGTCAGATTGTTGAACAGCACGCTTTTACCGACATTCGGATTGCCGACAATCGCGATTTTTTTTATCTCTTCAATTGAAGCATTATTGCTTGCATTACGTTGAATACTTTTTTTGGTTTTATTTACATTTAGATCAAACATGGGTCTTTCCTCTAGTTTTTATTTTTCTCTCCGCCGCTGCCGCTAAACCGTATCGTTATACCGCCGAGGAGCGAATAATCGGGCCGCGTCGCGATGCCTACCGGATAATTATATTGAGCGCCGGGCCTATGGGTTACCCGCGGCAGAAATCTATAATTAAATCCGAGATCAATATCGACATTTTCCGTCGGGGACGCGATGATTCCCCCCAGCACGAATACGTCCGGGAAGTTCGACCACTTGTACCGGTTGCGCTCACACCCGGCGTTGGTGACCAGACGCAGATAGTCTTTCACGACCCAGAATTCAAACGCCAGGGACGCGTGCCAGATATCCTCGCGCTCATTAAGGATGTTCTGGTTTCTGAGATATCCAAGGTTGAGGTGGGCGACAACCGGCGTTAAATCCGCGGTGGCTATAGCATAGCCGTAGCCGCCGAGCTTCCCCACGCCGAGACCCCGGTAGGCGTCTCCTGCGGGGAATATGATTCCCGGCTTCAGCGCCAGGTTCAACATTTTATATTCATAAAATTTCCACTTGAATTCGGTGATTGCATCCGTAAGTCCGGACGCCGTCGACGTTGACTTGAGTGAGACAAACTCAAGCGGGGGGGAAAAATACGTCCTCCGCTCCCTCGTTTTTGTGTACTGATACGGCAGCCCGATCACGACGTCGAGATTGTCGATAATGCCGTACGAGAGGGTCAGCGTTATCGTGTTGGCCTCATCCCGGTTCCGGACCCTGCCGAGATTGCTCTGACCCTGCAGCTCTCCGGTCAGAATGCTCTCCGGGTGGCTGTCTATCCATTTGAACGAATCACGGTCATATTGATATCCGAATTCCAGCTCGAAATTTTTCTTCCCCTGTGTGCCCGTGTCATCGGTTATTAAGGGATGCAGGGCAAGTGCCGGTGAAAACGTCGTCAACATTAATGAGATAAAACATGCGCCCTTGCCGCATCGTATCCTGCACTTTGTTATTATTGTCATACGCTTCCTCTCGAATTATTTACTTGGAGTGCATCCCAACTTTTGGGATGCACGATTATTTCACGGTGGCCGGAATCGCCGAATTCATAATGATAATTATTATCATTATCATTATCATTATCATTATGAATTCGTGTAAATCCCCCGCTTGAAGAAAATTTTTGGCCTATTTTGAACAAGCCTTACAGATTCCGTATAAATTTAACCGATGGCTTTTTAGAATGAAGCCGTTTTTCCTGGCTATTTTTTTCTGTAATTTCTCGATCTCCGGAGATAGTATCTCCACAAAGGCACCGCACTTCGTACATATGAGATGATCATGGTGCTCGTGATCATATACCGCCTCGAACCGCGTTTTACCGTCCTCCAGTATAAGCTCCCGGCACAGGCCGCATTCGCATAAAAGCTTCATCGTCCGGTAAATGGTCGCAATGCCGATATTGGGGTTCTCAATTTTTATGATGTCGCGCAACTCATCCGCCGTTATATGCCGATTGCTGCTCAAGAACGCTTCTAATATGATGCCCCTTTGGCTGCTCGACTTTAAATTATTTTTTCGAATATAACCGTTGAGTATAGCTAATTCATTATGAAGCGGCATTTTCGTCTCGTATTTTGATAATGATAACCATTATCAAAATACGTTCCCGCTTGTCAATATGTTTTTTAATAAAAATGACCGAAAAATCATTATAATAATTGCTTGAGTTAGGTGAAAATTGATTCAAAGTCTCCCTCCCCCTTGATGGGGGAGGGCTGGGGTGGGGGTGAAAAAGCCAATGCCAGACAGTTTAGTGCGATAAGAGCCAATCTAATCACCCTCCCCTTGCCCCTCCCATCGAGGGAGGGGAATAATAAAATAGCCTAACTTGAGTAATTATTGAATATTGTACCGAATCCGACGATCAGCCGATAATAATGATGGATAAATCGAGTCGCCTTATGAATTCAAATGACATTATCTATAAGATAACAAAAGCGCGATCCGGACTTGACACGATCATCGTATCCTCCAACGGAAAAGAGATGCCCCTTCACAGCAGAATCAATCCCAAGCGCGATTCGGAGCTCTTTGCCGGCAGGTTTGATCCGGACAGATTCGATGCGCTTATAGTTTTGGGCGTCGGCCTCGGTTATCATCTCATCCCCCTGTCGAATTATTTAGACAGCTACTCACAAATCATACTCATCGACATCTTGAGCGGACTCGACACGGCGATTGCCGGAAACCGGCTCGCTTCATTTCTCCTTAAATCGGAGCGGATCTCGTTTATATTGGGTAAATCCGCCGGAGAGGTGGATGAATTATTGTCCGCTATGATCGACCTGGACCGGATACGGGGAATCTCGGTACTGGAGCATCCCGCTTCAATGAGAATCTTCGATGACTATTACACCGAAATAAAAAATTCCATAGAAAAACTGATTCACCGGCTGGCGGGAAACAAGGCCACAAAAAAAGCATTCGGCGCACTGTACCTCAGAAATATTGTAAAAAATGCCGCGCTCCTGGACCATTTCAGGCCGGTTCAGGATCTGTACGGGCACTTGAACGATTTTCCCGCTCTCATTGTCGCGTCCGGGCCCTGCCTCGAAAAAGATATCCAGAGGATACGGCGTTTTCAGGACAGGTTTTTCATAATTTCAGCAGATTCCTCACTTCCGGTTCTCCATAAAAGCGGGATACTGCCCGACTTTGTCATTTCAATAGATCCACAGCCTTATGTGTACGAGCATTTCCTTGGATTAGCCCCGGGCTCCGCGACAGCACTGTTTTCCCTGTCGTCCCATCCTGCCGCAGTAAAAAAATTCGGGGGATATATCTTTCTCAATTCCCATCCCCTGTGCCAGTTCGCTGAACGCGTGTACGGCGATTCAATCGGTTCCGTCGATTCAGCCACCGGCAGCGTTGCCGGAGACGCAATGGACTTTTGTCTTAAATGCGGGTTTGCTCCGATCGGACTCGTGGGCCTGGATTTTTCCTTCTCCGATTATAAAACCTACTCGCGCGGCACCGCATACCAGAACCGGTACTCGCTCTATTTTCAGAACAGGATCTCAACCGTGGAGGGATTCAACTGCCGCTACATCCTTGGAGCGAGCGGCGGACTCAAATATGAGGGGAGATACACCCGGCGGTCGTTTTTGCAATACCGGCAGTCGATAGAGGAATTAATTAAAAACAGAAAGTTTCCGGCGGTCTATGCCCTGAACGATTGCGGTATTGCGATCTCCGGCGTAGGACTGCTCGGCCTTGATCAATTCGTCGAAGATAAATGCGGAACAGCGATAGATAAAAAAAGTATAACCGCCGCCATAAACTCGAAGTCACGATTCCTCGTATCCGAGCCCTTGATATCGGCCTTAAGCAGCCTGCTCGATGACAGCCTCTTTGACGAGATCCTCGAAGCCTCCCTCGGCAGCGGCGCGAATGAAAAGGTGAAGGAAAAATACCGCACCCTGATCGCGTCGCTGAAGCGGATTTGAGCAATTAATTCCGGCACGGACGGAATTTTCATTCAACAGCCGGAATAAATCGTCCGATATGTATGGTACAGAAAGCGTTGCATGAAAAAAGGCAGGTCATACTATGGAACAATTTGATGTACCACACCAGAGGGTCAGGGAAAAAAACGTCTATCTTCTCCATCTCGATACGGCGCGGATCATCCTGATTGCAGCCGCGGTTATAGCCATCATCGTCGTATCCTTTCTGTTGGGCATGAATTTCATTAAACGGGGTGAGGGACCGTCGCCCCTGAGCTTCAATCATGACGTTTTTGACACCCACAGGGACCTCGATCTCCTGAAAAACAATATACCTGAACCGTCCGACGAAGAGGAGCTGTCAAAGCCTTTGGATGAAAAGCTGGCGGACGGGGACAAGGGGGAAAAATCCGCAAAAAACAAGGCTGACCCGGCTGATCTGCTGACACGGGAAAACGTCAATCAACCCGCCCTGCGCGATTCCGCAGCGAAGAAAAAATACGCGGCCCGCGAGCCGGCGGATATGCAAAAGACGCAAACGACGTCCGAGGTTGATCAAGCGGCTAAACCCGGAAAAAAATCAACCATGAAAAACGCCGCCAAGAAGAAAAGGGCCGGCAAATCAGCGGTGGTCGAGGTTTCCGGCGGAAAGGCCCTCCAGACCCAAAAATCCGGCGCATCACATTTTGTGATCCAGCTCGCTTCATTTGATAAAAAAGCAACGGCGCTTGCGGAGATTAAATCCCTGAAGCAGATCAATCATGACGCCTATCTCGACGAGGCGAAGGTCGGAGGCAAACAGTACTTCAGAGTAAGGATCGGGCCTCTTGCCTCAAAGAAAAATGCGCTGGATCTTCTCGACGATATGCAGAGCAAAAACCGGTACCGGGAAAGCTATATGGTCCGGGAATAGCATATTTATTGCGGCACGGCCGGGTGAAACCCGGCCGTGCCCGTTAAATCCCCTTCTAATAAATATTCTCCTTGATCAAAACCTCTTCCAGCTCGTCTGCCTTGGCTGCGATGAATGAGAGCGACTTCATGAACCGCACCGGATCACAGTCTCTGAGAAGAATCGAATTCCGCAGTATCAGGGTGTCATCGAGCAAGGCCAGCGCTCCATAGTCCAGGGTCGTGTTCAACTGGAGACAGTATTTATACAGCTCGGCCAGGTCTTTTCTCAGCCTTCCGACGATGGAGTAATAGTTGATGATCCGGTCTCCGGCTTCGTCCTTTGAAAGGGTTATGAGCACTTCCTGCGACCGGTTGTTGTCGAATTCGATATTCGTCGTGTAGCTCCCCTGCATATCCTTATGGAAGCGTATTTTGAATTCGCTCGCTATCGCGGATATAAAACCGTCAAACATTTCCATTGCGGGGCCTCGTCAATTCATATTCTCCCGGCCAAGGCGCCGGCTGCTGAAACCGTATCGACACGCGCGCACAAGTCAAGAAATAAGTATGAAAAGTCATATTTTTCTCTTGAGTACGCCAAGAAGCTCGACATGCGGGGTCTGGCCGAACATGTCGTACGCCTCAATGGATTCAAGCGTGTAGCGTTGCAGGAACTGGACATCGTCTCGAAAGCTTGCCGGGTTGCACGACATGTAAATTATTTTACCGGCACCCATCCGGTCAATATGCTCCATCACGCTCCGCTGCAGGCCGCTGCGGGGCGGGTCAAGTATGATCGTTTCGTAATTCCCGCCGGCATCCCGGACAAAGTCTTTTGCGTCGCTGCATATAAAGTCCGCGTTGCCGATCCGGTTAAGCTCTTTATTCATGTTCGCGTTTTCCACCGCTTCTGTACTCTTTTCAACGCCGGTGACGTGCTCTGAAGCTTCCGCGATGAAGAGGGATATGCTTCCCACGCCTGCACACAGGTCCAGGACCCTGCCCCGGGCCTCTTCCCGTATCCTCCGGTAGATCCGGAGCGCGGCCTCCGCATTGGACTGAAAAAAGGAATTGGGCGTGATCCGGTAGCGGATGCCGTCGAAATCCTCCTCGATATAACCGGCCCGAACGTTCTCGATGATATCGCCGTAGCTCAGGTCAGCCAGGCCGCCGCTGTAAATAAGCGAGATCGAATCCGCGTCGGCGGCGATGCCGTCTAACAGCGCGGCCAGCCTGTTTTCCCTTTCCGCAACCACAAAATTGGCCATGACCCGGCCGGTATAGGACGTCTCGCGCAAGACGACGTACCGGAGATAGCCCCGGTGCCGGAGGTAGTCGTAACCCTCTATCTTTTCAATGAAGGGGCGGATTTTTCCAAGGAGCGAATTCGATTTTTCCTTCATGATACTGCACGCGGTGACGTCCACCACGGCGCGGTAATTGCCGCGCCGCCGGAGGCCGCATTTGCCGAAGGCGACGACCAGGTCCATGCGGCCCCGGTACCGGTACGGCTCCGATGGATGGACCTGGTCGACTGCGGCGACGCCCCGGAGCGCATCGTTCACTATCTCCTTTTTCAGTGCGAGTTGGTCTTTGTAGCGGATGTGCTGGAACAGGCATCCGCCGCAGCTGCCGAAAAGGGGGCACGGCGGCACTGCCCCTTCTCCCCGATATGCGTCCATCAGCCTGTTGATATAGATGTGCTGCCTTTTTTTCATGATCAATCGCTATTTTTCGGAAAACGGGCGCTTTCCTGACGCCGATCGGCAGTCTCGCCGCAGCGCGTCCATGAGAAAACCCTTTTTTTCAAAAAAGCGCTCCTTTATCACCTGCGCCAGAAACCCGGCCCCGCTCTCCGGAGCCCGCGTCAGGGGAACGCTGTAGCCGGCGAGCGAGTCCGCGAGCGCGAGAAACAGGTCGAACGGTGTTATTGAAAGACGCTCCATGGCGGCGAGGGTCGCTCTAAATCGGCACGTGTTCCGGAGACGGTCGATCAGGAAAGCGACGCGTTCCAGTACCCGGATGTCTTCCGCGCCGAGCCATCCGGTTTCAAGAACCTGGTAGGGCGCGCTTTTCGCGTACACGATGCCGAACTCGTCGGCCCGCTCCATCATTTCCGTGCCCGGAAGCACCTTGAGGAAGCCGAGCTGTATATGATCGGGCCGGAGCGCGTACAGGCTGTTGAAAGCGCTGCCGATCGACGACTTGTCGTCGAAGGGGAGACCGGCAATAAGGTCGAGATGGACGCGAACGGTTCCCAGGCCGACGAGCCGCTCGATAACGGCCCGGTCATGTTCCCAATTTCCGTTACGCTTCACCGCAGCCAGCGTCTCAGGATTGGTAGACTGTACGCCGATTTCGAACTGGAACAGTCCCTTCGGGCACCGGGACAGGATGGCGAAATCGTCGCCATCGAGAAGCCCGGGGTATATTTCGAAGTGGCAGGTCGTGGCCGCGTCCCGGCCGTTGTCGATCAAAAAGTTCCAGATTTTGCGGTAGCGCTCCCGTTTCAGGTTGAACGTGCGGTCGACGAACTTGAGCAGGCGCGGGCGGTGCGATAGAATGAACGCAAGCTCCTCCATTACGGTTTCGGGCCGCTTCGCCTCCCATTTCTGGTCGTCGCGGGAAGACAGGCAGTAGGAGCATTGAAACGGGCACCCACGGCTCGATTCGTAATACACGTATCTGTTTTTCAGATTTTCCATGTCCCCGTGGTCATACGGGAGCGGCATCTCACCGAAGGGAGGATTGGGAACGTTGATTATTTTTTCTGTGTGGCGCATATTATTTTCGACGAGGAATCTGAACCCGGCCTCTCCGCGGCCGGTGATGACGTAATTCGTGAAGGGATACGCATCAAGCCACGAACCCGGATTGTAGCTTGCCTCAGGACCGCCGAGAATGATGACGCAATCCGCCAGGCGCCGGCGAACTTCGGGCAGGATTTTTTTTATCAGCTCGACGTTCCATATATATACTGAAAAAGCGACGGCGTCCGGCCGCGCCGAAGCGATATTCTCCGCTATCTCCGGCGCCGGCCGGTTTATGGAATATTCTCGTATGGTGATCTCCGCGTCCGTGCCGCGCGTATAGGATTTCAGGCAATAGAGCGCGAGGCATGAGTGGGTGTAGCGCGCGTTGACGGCGGCGAGCAGGATTTTTTTCATATTCATTAATACTGCTGAATTGTTGCGTGCTTATTTTTTACGTTGGGAAAAGTCCTGGAAAGCCAATTAATGGCAATGAATGGCGTCAATTTTTTTGTATTATACCGTGAAGAAAGGCAATAATTACACCTTACCCCAAGTAGGCTTTTTTCAGTTCTTCATTGGCCGTTATATCCTCGCTCCTGCCCTCGGCCGCGATTCTGCCGTTTTCAAGCACATAGGCGCGGTTCGAATATTTCAATGCCATAATTGCGTTCTGTTCCACCAGGAGTATTGTCTTTCCCCGCCTGTTGATGTCGGCTATGATTGAAAAGACATTCTTCACCAGAATCGGGGACAAGCCCATCGAGGGCTCATCCATGATAAAAAAATCCGCATCCGCAGCGAAAGCCCTGGCTATGGCCAGTATCTGCTGTTCGCCGCCGCTCAATGTGGAAGCGAGCTGCCGTCGTCTATCGCCGAGCAGCGGGAACATATCAAACAGTTCGTTTATCACCGGGGATGTCATACTCCGGGTTCTGTTCGCAAAGGTCGCCAGCAGCAGGTTTTCAATAACCGTCAGGTTCCCAAAGATACCGCGCCCCTCGGGAACATGCGCGATTCCCCTGCGGGCGATTTCATGGGCTTTGCACCGCGTAATATTTTCATTTTTATAAAGGATCGTGCCGGAGGCGGCCGGAATCAACCGGGATATCGTTCGAAGCGTTGTTGACTTTCCCGCACCGTTTGCGCCTATGAGCGTGACGATTTCTCCCTCATCCACATGGAGGGAGACGCCGTGCAGCACGGCGATGGGACCATAACCCGCGTGCAAATTTTCAATGACGAGCATCTGCCTGGTCTTCTCCGAAATATGCTTTTACTACCGCCTCACTTTGGCCGAGTCCGGATGTCATTCCATCGAAGATAGTTTCCCCGAAATCAAGCACCTTTACGTAATCACAGAGCTTCACGACAAGCTGCATCCGGTGTTCAATGAGAATTATCGTGACCCCGAATTCCTTCCGTACCCACAGGATAAGCTCAGCCAGATTGTGGAGCTCGGCGGGATTCATGCCGGCGCCCGGTTCGTCAAGAAGGAGCAGCTCCGGTTTGCTCAGAAGCGCACGGGCGAGCTCAATCTTTCTTTGCTGGCCGTAGGGGAGGCTCGCAGCCTGTTCATGCATTCGATCGGCAAGGCCGAATTTTTCAAGTATGGCCGAGGATGATCCCCGGACGCGATTTTCCCAATTATGGTATTGCCGCGTGCGGAAGACGGCGCTCCATAACGGATAGCTCAGGTTGCCGTAGGCGGCGGTTCTGACGTTGTCGAGCACGGACATGGATTTAAAGAGCCTGATGTTCTGAAAGGTCCGCGCGATTCCCTGGGCGATTATTGCAGGGGAGGGCAGACCGTCTATATATTCATTTTTAAATATTATTTCACCTTCGTCGGGCTTATATACGCCGGTTATGAGATTAAATACCGTGGTCTTCCCGGCACCGTTCGGACCCAGTATCCCCCAGATGGCGCCCGAATCAACCGAGAGGTTAAAGTTGGATACGGCCTTGAGGCCGCCAAACGAGTGCGAGAGGCCGTTTACCCGGAAAAGCAGCTTGGTGCTATTTTTTTCGTCCATGATCATTTTCTTTTGGAATAAATAATCTCCATTCTCTTCCGCCCATGATGCCCAGGGGCCGGTATATCATGAGCATGACCAGCGCTACCGGAGCAAACACAAACCTCCAGATGCCGAGGAAGCGCAGCGCTTCTATCAAAACCGTCCAGATAGCTGCGCCCAGTATCGAACCGATGATCGTTCCGCTTCCGCCGAGATAGAGCATAAGAAGGATATCGGTTGATTTCAGTATGGAGAATGTTCGCGGATTTATAAATTGGATCAGATGAGCGAAAAGACCTCCCGCGATGCCGGCGAAAAAGGACGATATGACAAACGCCAGAATCTTCACCTGCTTTGTATCTACCGACACCAGATTCGCCGCTACCTCATCGTCCCGGACGGCGATAATCCCTCTTCCGAAATTGCTGTACACGATATTTCGAATCACCATGATTGACGCTATAGTGCACAGGTACACTCCGGACAGGTTTGTGTATTTCTGGATGCCGTGATACCCCTGGGGGCCGCCGAACCAGGGCAGGTTTTCAAGGACGCTTTTGGTGATCATGATGAGCGCCAGCGTGATAATTGCCAGGTAATCATCGCGGGCGCGGAATGCCGGTACCGCAATCATAAAGCCAAGAAACGCGGCGCAGATCCCGCCGGCAAAAAGCGAAAGCGGAAAGAACGCCGGATTCTGCGGAAAAACCGATACGGAAAAAAATGATGCGGCATAGGCACCCACCGCCATGAACGCCGCGTGGCCGACTGAAAATTCACCCATGTAGCCGTTGACCAGATTGAGGCTGACGGTGAGGATAACATTGATGCCGATATACATGATGATTTGCGCGAGATACTGGTCTGCAAGATTAAAGGTGTCGCACACAAACGCTGCGGCAAAACCAGCGACGAGCAGTAATCCCATAGATATCTTTCGCGGCATAGGCTATACCTTTTTTTGAACGGGGACGCCGAACAGGCCGGATGGCCTGAAAAGCAGAATTATGAGCAAAAGCCCGAACACGATCATGTCTTTATAGGTCGAAGGAAGAAACGCCGCGGAGAGTATCTCAACCGCACCAAGAAGGAAACCGCCCACCACCGCACCCTTCACATTCCCGATCCCGCCGATGACCGCCGAGACGAAGGCCTTCCATCCCACGATGATGCCCATGTAGGGATCGATGATCGGGTAGGCCAGCCCCACGAAAATGCCGGCTACGGCAGCGAGGCCGGCCCCGATGGCAAAGGTGAAGGAGATTATTTTATCCACATTAATTCCGAACAGCGGCGCATAGGTCTTGTCCCATGACAGCGCGCGCATCGCCATTCCGGTTTTTGTCTTCGCTATCAGGCGGTCGAGCGCGGTCATGAGCGCTATCGACACCGCTATGATGATGATCTGGATGTTGGTGGCGGTAAAGGCTCCGATGGTTATGATATTCAGGTCGATGAGAGCGGGAAACTTTTTCGGCTCTGGCCCGACAACGGCAAGGGTGATGGTTTCCAAGAAGAGTCCCACACCCAGCGCGGTAATAACCGCCGAGGCCCGGGGGGCGGTGCGCAGGGGACGGTAGGCGAGCCGTTCAATGGTCACCCCGAGAAGACCGACGGCGCAGAAGGCGAGCGGCAGGATCAGGGCGATGGGCATGTTTAAATAAACGGCCAGAAACAGGGCCGCATAAGATCCGATCATGAATATATCGCCGTGCGCAAAATTGATCAGCCGAAGCACGCCGTAGACCATCGAATAGCCGAGGGCTATGAGCGCGTATATGCTTCCCAGCTGCAACGCATTTAATGCCTGTTGTACGATCATGGATTAACGGTATCGTAGTACTTAAAGGCGTTATCCCTGATTTGAATTACAACAGCGCTTTTGACCGGCGATCCGGATCCGGATGAGAATTTCATCGTGCCGGTAACGCCCGGGAAATTGCTGAGCTTCGAAAGCTCGGCGAGAACATTTTCCGGATTTCTGCTTTTGGCTTTCTTAACGCTCTCGAATAGCATGCCGAACGCGTCATAGGTCAAAGCGGCGACGTCATCGGGTTTTGCGCCGTATTTGGCTTCGTAGTCCGCAATGAATTTTTTCGCCTTTTCAGTGGCCATATCCGGCGCATAATGGGTGGTAAAATAAAGTCCGTTCATTATATCCTTACCCAACGTTAATATTTCTTCAGAACCCCATGAGTCGCTTCCCACGATCATGCCCTTAAGTCCCTGCTGCCGCGCCTGCTGTATCTGCAGCGGCACTTCGTTATAATAATTGGGCAGGAAAAGCACATCAGCCCGTGAGGCTTTAATCTTCGAGAGCTGGGCGGAGAAATCCTTGTCGCCGGTAGAGTAGGATTCAAACGCGGTAACGGCGCCTCCGGCTTTGATAAACTCGGCTTTAAATACTTCGGCGATTCCCTTGTTGTACTCTGATGTAATGTCAAAGAGCACGGCGGCCCTTCGCGCTTTAAGCTTCTTATAAATAAAGGATGATACCACAACGCCCTGGAAGTCATCGGTGAAACATGAGCGGTAGATATATTTTTTCTTTTCAGTCAGCTTCGGTATCGTCGACCAGGGGGAGATCATGATGAGCTTGTTGCTCTCGGCGACGATCGCCGCGGGGACCGCATTTCTTGAGGCATTGGGGCCGATCATGGCCACGACACCCTTGCTTACGAACTTCTGGGCGACCGCGGCGGCCGATTCCGCTTTGTCTTCGTTATCTTCAGCGAGGATCTCGACGCGCATGGTTTTACCGTCTACCGCAATTCCTCCCTGATCATTTATTTCGGCAGCCGCCATTTTCGCGGCATTTACGCATGATTTGCCCGCAACCGGTATCGAGCCGGTCAGCTCGGCGTTTACGCCGATTGATATGACATTTGAGTCCTTACAGGATGAGAATACCGTTATCCCGATACAAATCAATACCGCAACTATCAGTTTTTGTTTCATATGAATACCCATCAGAAGTTTTTGATTAACTATTCAGCTATTTAATTATTTCTCACAAAGTCGCAAAGAAGAATCTGTGTAATGAGTGTTATTCATGTACAGGAAAGTCAAGAAAATATTATCTGACGATGTATGTTTATGTACTGAAAAATATCACAGTATGCTACACTATATAATAATTATTTCATTTTTATTCTCGGCCGGCTCGGACACAACAATAAACGCGTCGCACCGGGTGAGACCTGGAAGGTTGGTAAAGGCTCCGTAACAGGAAACGTTCCGGGTCTTTATAAGATGCTTAATATGCTTCCTTCTCTCCGCTTTCGACGGAAACACAAGTATCTCGCACCTCTCGTCTTCAACAAAAACAAGCAAGTACCCCGGGCCCCCGCGCTTGGGCGCCTGATATCTCCTGGTGTCACGCATACTGCAATTCCGGCGGATTCCGACTCTACACCCTATACCTTCGTCTGGTATAACGTATCCGGCAACAAAAGTATAGAGACGGGGCGCAAGTGAAAACGGCATTTGTGAGTAGGCTGTTTCCTGTCACACTAGCCCCTTGTTGATAAGAAAAAATACCTACTCCCGGAGCGTGTGCTTGATTAAGATTTTGGGTAACTATTCAGCATAACATTATAAAATAGTGATTAATAATTTCCCCCGCCGCCCCCGGCGGCGGGGGAAATTATGTTCACATTATCTTATTTAATGTTTAAATTATGGAATTTGTTGAATAGTTACGATTTTGCAATGTTATTGATTCAGGGATATAATTTTATCAAAACTTCATAAAACATCATAACCGTAATATAATACGGTGTTAATGTCAAACAATTTTTGATATTTATCTGACTTATGGAAAAAAGGTCAGATAACGATTTTCCCAATTTTTTAAAACAACTTGGGCAAAATTTAAGAAAAGAACGAAATAAAAAGGAAATTAGCCAAGAAAAGTTAGCAGAAATCAACAATATAGATTACAAATATTATCAGCGTATTGAGACTGGAAGAGTAAATATAACAATTAAGACATTATATAAATTGTCAAAAAGCTTAAATATTAAACCGTACAAATTGCTTGATAAAGAAAGTTGACTTTCCATGACTTAATCGACCGTCAGGCAGTTTAAAGCGACAGTAATAAATGCGGTTTCTTCGATAAAGATAAAAAGGCTTTGCTGCGCGTCCGGCAGGAGTCGAACCTGCGACCTACGGATTCGTAGTCCGGCGCTCTATCCAACTGAGCTACGGACGCGTTTCATAAAACTCCGGTTAGCAGGCATTATATATATTTGACGGAAGCTCCCCGGTCAAGTGTAAATTTAGAAAGCATTACACGTCTAACTTGTCGGCAAACTTCATGACAACCGGGAATTCATACATGCTCTTGTCCTTGATCTTCAAGAATCCCCCGGCGCATACGCAGAAATAAGCACAATGCGACAGGTAGACCGAGATTACGAATGCCAGCTTGATTGCACGCAGCGTTATCGGGACAAAGGCTGATAAGAAGGTGATCACGATCGGCGCGGCAGTGAAAAAAAGCGCCAAAATAAAAGCCTGCTTCGCGTGATGCATGGCGAAATTGTCGCCTTTCTTAAAGATGAACGGATACATCCATCCGATAAACGGGAACCAGGTGAGCCAGACAAGATAAACATCGAAATCGATCCGGTACCGCTTATTTGTTACCTTAATTTTTTCAATCATTACGGCTCATCTCAAGCGGAGAGGGGGGGATTCGAACCCCCGGTACCGTTACAGTACAACGGTTTAGCAAACCGTCCCCTTCGGCCTCTCGGGCACCTCTCCCATAGTCTCGGAGAGTGAGGGATTCGAACCCCCGGTGCCTTTCGGCACAACGGTTTTCAAGACCGCCTCCATCGGCCACTCGGACAACTCTCCGAAAGCAAAAATATTAGGATATGAACGATTGTCAAATAAAAAAGATGATTACCGCACCGGTTTCAATGATTGCCCACGATCTCGGTGCCGATTCCCGCGTCGGTAAAGATCTCCAGCAGAACCGCGTGCTCGACCCTGCCATCGATGATATGCGCCTTGCCCACTCCGCCCCCTACCGCTTCGCAGCAGCAGTTCACTTTAGGGATCATGCCGCCGGTGATCTGGCCCTTTTCAATGTGCGATTTCACTTTTTTCATCTCCAGGGATGACGCGAGCCGGTCGTCCAGAAGAACCCCCTCCACGTCGGTGAGGAGAATAAGCTTTTCCGCCTTGAGGGATTCGGCGATCCTCCCGGCAGCCAGATCCGCATTGATATTGTAAGTGATCCCCTTCTCATCCACTCCGATGGGTGCGATCACCGGGATGAACCGGTCCCGGTCGAGGGTCTCCAGTATCGTAGAATCAATCGACTTCACGGACCCGACCTGGCCGATGTCGACCGCCTGATTATCACTGTTGATATGATACAGCTTCTGCGCCGTGATCAGGTTCCCATCCTTGCCCGACAGGCCGACCGCTTTCCCGCCTATAATATTGATGTTGCTCACGATCTCCTTGTTTATCTTCCCCACCAATACCATCTCCACGACGCTCATGGTTTCGCCGTCGGTGATCCGGAGCCCGTCCACGAAATCGCTCTTTTTGCCGATCTGTTTGAGAAGCTCGCTGATCTGCGGCCCGCCGCCGTGCACGATGACCGGATTTATTCCGACCAGCTTGAGCAGCACCATGTCCCTCGCAAATGATACCTGGAGCGAGTCATCCACCATGGCATGCCCCCCGTACTTGATGACGATGGTCTTGCCGCTGAACTCCCTTATGTAGGGGAGCGACTCAAGCAGGGTGTTTACTTTTTCTATATATTTCTTCATTGTGCGCGGCCCGCGATCATGTCAAGGTATGATTCACCAGGTATCAATCTACCGGTTAAGTCAATAATATTTTCATGTTTCACGCACTCATGCCCCCCAACCCCCCCAGAGGGGGGCTTGCGTTCAGCACCATCGGTTTCCCATGCTTCTAATGATACATATTTATCAGCTACAGCGCTCATTTGATAGAAGCTTTTAAGTCCCCCTCTGGGCGCCGCACTGAGCCCGTCGAAGTGGGATTTAGGGGGCCGAGAAGCTTGATTTAAAGATACGGGGAATGATTAGCAGAGGGTTGAGAGGTCTAATTAATTGAGCTTTACATATACCCTCAGTTCATATATACTTTACCCCGTGATTTTTGCGCAATAACTTCTTGATAAAATTGCGCCCATGAAAAATTCTATCTTGAAAGTAAATATAACAAATGACGGCCTCTTTACGAGATACAGATATTAAAAAATTACCCCATACGAGATGGCACGCCTTTCTGGTGGCAAGCGGCATTTTCTTAAGCCGCATCGCAGGGCTCATCCGCGACCGGGTCTTCGCCCACTATTTCGGAAGCTCAGACGCCGCCGACGCCTTCAAAGCAGCCTTCCGCATACCGAACTTTTTACAGAATCTTTTCGGGGAAGGGGTGCTGTCGGCGTCATTTATCCCGGTATACGCCAACCTGCTCGCCCGCGGAAAAGAGGAAGAGGCGGAGCGCCTCGCCGGAGGGGTCGCGGCTTTGCTGATGCTTGCGACCTCCCTGCTCGTGCTGGCCGGGATTCTGACAACGCCGTATCTGATCGACGCCATTGCCCCCGGATTTGAAGGGGAAAAAAGGGAGCTCTGCATCCAGCTTGTGAAAATCCTGTTCCCCGGAGCCGGCCTGCTCGTGTGGTCGGCCTGGTGTCTGGGGATACTCAACAGCCACAGCCGCTTCTTCCTTTCATACACCGCACCGGTAGTATGGAACGCGATCATTATTGTGACCCTTGCTCTCTTCGGAGGCTCAAGGGATCAATTCCCGCTTGCCCGGATAACGGCATGGGGATCGGTGGCCGGAAGCGCGATGCAGATCATTATTCAGCTGCCCGTTGTGCTGAAGCTCGTCAGGGGTATGAGCCTGTCGCTCAATCACCGGCTTTCCGGAATTCGTACGGTTATCCGCGGTTTTGTGCCGGTTTTTATCAGCCGCGGCGTTGTGCAGATCAGCGCATATGTTGATTCAATACTCGCCAGCTTTCTGCCGACCGGCGCGGTTGCCGCCTTAAGCTATGCCCAGACCCTGTACATTCTGCCGGTGAGCCTGTTCGGCATGTCCGTGTCCGCGGCGGAGCTTCCCGCCATGTCGAAGGCCGTGGGAAGCGACGCAGAGATAGCCGATCACCTGCGAAACCGCCTCAATACGGGCCTGCGTCAAATCGCTTTTTTCATCGTTCCCTCCGCCGTGGCATTCATCGCCCTGGGGGACATCATATCAGCAGCCATATACCAGACGGGCAAGTTCACTCCATCCGACGCCGTGTACGTGTGGGCCATCCTCGCAGGATCGGCAGTGGGCCTGCTCGCCTCCACCCTCGGCCGGCTCTATTCATCAGCCTTCTATTCCCTGCGCGACACGCGCACTCCCCTGCGCTTCGCCCTTATCCGGGTGGCGCTTGCAGCGGGTCTCGGTTATCTGGCGTCGCAGCAGCTTCCTGTCTTGGCGGGCATCCCCCAGCGCTGGGGGGCGGCGGGGATCACCGCCGCTTCCGGATTCTGCGGCTGGATCGAATTTGCATTGCTGCGCCACAGCCTGAACCGGCGCATAGGGAAAAGCGGATTGAAGTTTTCCTATGTTGCGCGGCTCTGGTTGGCCGCCGGACTCGGGGCGGCTGCGGCGTGGACGGTGAAGCTTTTCTCCGGCCAATCCCATCCCATAATCCAGGCCCTGTTCGTGCTCGGCGCCTACGGGATTATATATTTCGCAGCAACATTAGTATTGAAAATCCCGGAGGCGCGGTTCCCCGCGCTGTTAACAAAATTTTACCGTAAGTAAGGCCGTTCAATTTATTACTTGCTTAACTCTTATGATCGCCGGAAAACTTGACTTGTCAGCATGTTTAGAATTATACTATATAATAACTTGAGTGAGGCGAAAATTGATTCAAAATCTCCCTCCCCCTTGATGGGCTGATCGTGTCCCACAATTTTTTACTGGACACTGGGGAGGATAGGGAATAGAATGACTGCATGAAGATATGTGGTCAAGA
>Ga0154758_131_pt1 | contig 42959 bp, 38 predicted proteins | sample Rifle2008BG16ft_FD_105766 | JGI IMG/M metagenome (GOLD analysis project Ga0154758, IMG submission 105766) | Spirochaetes bacterium RBG_16_49_21
AGAGCGGGTATGCGCTCAGGGAGATTATCCAGTCCGTGAAGTCGGTGGCGCATCTGATGGCGGAGCTCTCGGCGTCGAACGAGGAGCAGAAGAGGGGCGTTTCCCAGATCAACACGGCGATAGCGGAGCTCGACACCATGACCCAGCAGAACGCCGCGCTGGTCGAGGAGACGGCGTCAGCGAGCGAGGAGATGGCCAATCTGGCCCGGGAGCTCATGACCATGATGGAGAAATTCAAGATACGGGACGAAGTCTGGAACGAGGCGCGGAGGGTCAGTGAGGAGCAGGCGCGCCGGAATGCGGCCGGAGGGGCGACGCATGCGACGGATAAGAAGGATGACGGAAACGGAAGGAAAAAAATACCGGCTTCCGCCGGCCTGAAAGCCAAGAACCGGGACATCAAAGAAACGCTGGCCAAAGAAGGGTTTGAGGAGTTTTAGAAAATAACATACGTGATAAAGATGAATCCGGAAACGAGAGAAATATTTTTGCATGAGGCGCACGAGATTTTATCGAGCCTCGAATCCGATCTGGTGCTCCTCGAGCAGGGCGGAGACCCCGAGCTCCTGAACCGGGTATTCCGCTGCGCGCATACGCTTAAGGGTAGCTCCGCGGTAGCCGGGTTTGACGAGGTGCGCGGATTCATGCACAGCCTTGAGGGCGTGTTGGACGGACTGCGCTCCGGGATGATCGCGGTCGACGACCGTTTGACCGATCTTTTGCTCGGCAGCGTGGACTGGGTGAGGCTCGAGCTGTTCGGCGGCGACGATAAAATCGATACGATCGGCATGAAGCAGGAGCTCCTCGACCGGATCAAAGGATACCGGATTGAGGGATCACCGCCGGCCGCCGACCCGGAAAAAGAATTCACGGACGTCGGATACCGGTACTTTAGAATGCGCGCAAAGTTCCGGGACGACATCTTCGAGTTTGGAATAAATCCCCTGTCGATCATCGACGATTTCATATCGATGGGGAGCATCGTGGAAATGAAGGTTGACGACGCGCGGCTTCCGGAGCTCGGCAGTCTTAATCCCGAGAAGTGTTACCTCGGCTGGGACGTTATTCTTAAGACCAAATTCCCCGGCGAGAAGCTGAATGAAGTCTTTCTGTTCGTGAGGGACGATAACAAAATCGAACTCGAAGACGTGAGCTCCCGGTACATCGATGAATACGGCGGCAAGAAAATAACGGAAGACCGGAAGATCGGCGAGATCCTTCTACGGAAGGGGATACTGGCACGAGGCGAGCTCGATGAGGTTCTGGAGGAACAGGGCGTTACGAACCGGAAGATAGGGGATATTATCATAGAGAAAGGCTTTGCCACGGAAAAGGAGATACAGTGCGCCCTGGCGGAACAGGAGGGATTCAGGAGGAGGATGGAGACCGGGACGGTGCGCGTCGACGCCCGGAAGCTTGACACCCTGCTGAACCTCTTGGGCGAAATCGTGATCGGCCAGTCGGGAATAGCCAGGATCGCGGACGAGATACCGGAGATACAGGGGCTCAGGCTCAAGAACGCGCTCTACGGCCTTGACCGGACCACCCGGGAATTCCAAGAGCAGATCATGTCGATCAGGATGATACCGATCGGACCGACCTTCAACCAGTTCAGAAGGTTCATCCGGGACGCCACCCGGGATCTGGGCAAGAAGATCAAGCTCGAGATATTCGGCGAAGAAACGGAGATCGACAAGACGATGATAGAGAAGATAAGCGATCCGCTCAAGCACATGATTCGCAACGCCCTCGATCATGGTATTGAGAGTCCGGACGAGCGCGAAGGCAAGGGAAAGAGCTGCGAGGGACTCGTCCGGCTGAACGCCTACCACCAGGAAGGGAGCGTCTTCATCGAGATTACTGACGACGGGAGGGGCATCGACCGGGCCCGGATACGGGAGAAAGCCGTCTCCCTCGGCCTCATGAAACAGGATGAGGAGGTGTCTGAAGAGCGCTTGTTTTCATTCATATTCCTGCCCGGTTTTACAACGGTGGAGGAAACCAGCGACCTTTCAGGCCGCGGCGTCGGGATGGACGTGGTCAAAACGAACATTGAAGCCATGCGCGGCACGGTTACGGTTGAAACGCTCGAGGGGATAGGAACGACCTTCCAGATCAAACTGCCGCTTACCCTCGCGATTATAGAGGGGATGCTGGTCCGCATTGGGGAGAACATCTATATCATCCCTCTCCTGTCGATAGCCGAGTGTCTGCAGCCGAAGAGAGACGATGTTGCAACGGTCGAAGGCAAGGGAGAACTCCTGCACGTGCGGGGCAGGTATATCCCCCTGATCCGGCTGCATGACTTATTCGGAATCAAGAGCGACTGCGCCAATCCCTGGGAGTCGCTTGTTGTGGTCGTCGAGTCGGAAGAGGAAGCCGTGGGCATCATGGTTGACGAACTTGTGGGACAACAACAGATCGTGATCAAGAGCCTGAACGGAAATATATCCAAAACCCGCGCAGTGTCCGGCGCGGCGATTCTCGGCGACGGAATGGTGGCGTTGATACTGGATATACACGGACTTGTCGGCGAGATGACGACAAGCCAACGTAATTAATAGATACGGGACGCCGGAGGAGATGTATATATGGCTGAAGCGACTGCGGTAACCAGACTCGATAGAGAAAAACAGAACTTGAAGATGTTCAAGGAGAAGGTTTCGAGGATTTATGAGGATATGGGAAATTTTATGATCACGACTGCCGATCAGATGGACGATTTCAGAAAGATGATAACGCCGTATGTCGATTATTTTTACCCTCTCAACAGCGGTTCCTCCGGCGATTGTTTTGTAACCGATGTGGTGATTCCGAGCGGGCGCGAGCTCGGGAACGCGATTGAACGGGCGGTGAATATCACGGCGGGCGATGCGGAGATGAACGGGAAGGTCTCACGCGCAATCGAAAGCGTCATGGGGCTGAAGAAGAGCATCGACAACATCCTCTGGCTCATAGACGAGATTGACATATATTCGGAAAATACTCTGGTAATATCCACAAAGTACGGCGAAGAGGGGATGTCCCTGGCGCGCATATCGAAAGAGATGGTCATGATGGCCCGATTGGTGAACGGGATCGGCATGCAGTTCAGTGATTACCTGGATATGCTTGATGGGCACAAGGACGAGTTTACCGCCATCCAGGAGCGGCTGGAGTCGCTCAGTCATAACCATTTTGCGCTGATGAAGGAGCATCTTTCAACCGCATTTGGGACAATGGCGAGCGAACTTGAGAGCGTATCAAAACACGTAAACGGGATGCTTTCAAATTCAATAGAGGCGGAGCTCTCGATGAAGAATTTCATCAAGAATATTCAGATGGAGGATATTATCCGACAAAAGGCGGAAAAGATCATGTTTTACCTGGACCAGCTCGATGGTGATGCGGGGAGCGAAGATTGCAGCGCGATTGCGAACCTGGACGCGGTCGTCCTGCACGTGGCTTCGGACCGGCTTTCCGATCTTGAGAAGGACGTATCGCGGCAGTATGGCGAGGTCTCCGGGTTTTGCAACCGGATCACGCTTCTCCTGGATGAAATTTTGTCGAAATTTTACGGAGACGGCATAGCGGACGTGGAGAAAGAGCGTAACCGGCTGGACATGATATACACCCGGATTGAAAATCTCAAGGACGAGTATGTCCGCTGCATGGAGGAGATCATATCCGGCAAGAGGATGCTCCTGAATCTCTTCGGGAAGATCATTGATATTCTCTCCCTGTTTGACGGGCTCTTTTCTGAGATAGTGGATATCCTCAAACGCTTCGAGGCATTAAACATGATAACGCGCATAGAGCTTGCGCGCCATATCAAGCTGTCGCGGGCCCTGGGCGGAGCGCTGACGTCGGTTAAAATCCTTCCGGCGAAAATGAAGAAGATTCTCAAGGAATCCCAGGATCTTTATCACGGGATACAAAAAAATATTAAAGACGCGGTCGCAATGTATACGGATAATTTCAGGCTCCAGGAAAAGGTGCTTGATGAGTGCATCGCTTCGATGAAGACAGTTTCCGTAAAGCTGTATGAGTCGCAAAAGTACTACGGCGATATCTCCAAGGAGATCGGCCGCTATTGCTGGAAGATGCTGGAGTTCATTGACGGCAACGGCAGCATCGGAGTACTGTCCGCGGTCATGGAGTCGATTCGCGAGGCCGCGGCCGGCATCAACGGCAGACTGGATTCGGAATACGGCGTCTCAAAGCCCGACATGGAATCGGTAAAGCGCCTGGTGCTGGAAACGGCTGAAACCGCGCAATGCGGGTCCTTGCTCGACGCCTTGCGCCATGAATTTGAAAGCAAGAAGACGGCGGAGCGCGTGATACTATTTTAACCGGGTCCGGGGAAAGATCAAAATAAACGAAAGAGGCAGGATGATGAAGACTATAATGCTGTCCCGCGATTTAGGGATCAAAAAGGCCGGAAAGTTTTACAGCGCGGCGATCACGGTGATGAACGCGGCGCCGGATTGCGCGCTCGACTTTTCGCGGGTCGAGCGTCTCGATCTTTCGGCTGCCCAGCTTGCCTTGGCGCTGCAGCTCGAATGCGAACGGAGGGGAGGACGGCTTATCATAAGAAATACGAACGATACGACCGCTCACTTGCTAAGACTGGCTGGTATGAAAGGCGTATGAAGGGAGGAGGCATCTATGAAACATATCATGGTGATCGACGATTCAGCAACCATCCGAATGAGCGTTGAATACGCCCTGAAAAGGCCCGGCTTCCTGATGAACCACGCTGTAAACGGCTCCGACGCTCTTGAGAAGGTAAAAAATATTAAAAACAAGGGAGAGGATGTGGCGCTGTGCATAGTGGACATCAACATGCCGGTGATGGATGGAATCACCTTTATCGACGAATTCCGGAGACTGGACAAATACACGCCGGTATTGATACTGACGACCGAGTCCGAAGAAGAAAAGATCAAGGCCGGCAAAAAAGCGGGAGCTTCCGCCTGGATCGTAAAGCCGTTCAAGGATCAGGAGATGATAAACGTGGTGCAGAGATTGATGAGGTAGGATCATCAAACAGCAGAGTAGTTATAGATAAGGAGGCAATCATGAATAACATGGCGCTGCGGGGGCATGCGAAGGAGAAGCGGGAAGCTGCGGTGCAGGAGGAACGGCAATATGTGACCTTTATGATCGATAACGAGAATTACGCATTGCCGGTGCTGAAGGTCCAGGAAATAATCGGGATGACGGATATCGTATATGTCCCGAACAGCCCTGATTTCATCAAGGGCGTCATCAACCTCCGGGGATCGGTCGTACCGGTCGTCGATATGCGGAAACGCTTTCATATGGGAGAGCGTGTTTTCGACATGTTCACGGTAATAATTATCGTTGAGATAAACGAGATGCCGGTCGGAATGATCGTTGATTCCGTCTCCGACGTCATTAACATCCCCCAGGTGAATATTCAAGTACCACCGCAATTTTCCGCCAGGATCAAGACGGATTTTATCAACGGCATTGCCCAGGTTAATGAGAAGCTCGTCATCATACTGGATATCGAAAAAGTATTTACCATTGAAGAAATAAAGGAGTTAGACGATGATTAAGGCTATGCTTCAATATTTTTGTTTGACCGAGGTGTAATATGACAGCGTGTGCGGGAATGCGGGCGCTCGAAGAGAAGGAGTTTCATCTCCTAAAGAACGTAATCTACCGGGAAAGCGGAATACACCTCACCGAGATGAAAAAGGCCCTCGTTCAGGCCAGAGTGATGAAGCGGCTCAGGGAATTAAAAATATGGAATTATAAAGAATACTGCTGCTATTTATCTGATAATTATGATCGGGAGATCATAAATCTGATCAACTGTATTACGACCAACAAAACGGATTTTTTCAGAGAGCCGAAGCATTTTGAATTTTTAAAGGAGGCTGCCTTGCCGGCATTTGAAAAAGCCGGCAGGAAACAAGTGAGCATTTGGAGCGCAGGCTGCTCGACCGGGGCTGAGCCGTACTCCATTGCCATTACGGTATTTGAATATTTTAGAGATAAAAAAATTCCCGATATAAAAATTTTGGCTACGGATATCGACACCGAGGTGCTGCGCAAAGGTGAATCAGGGATATACACTTCGGACGAGGTCGGGAGTATCGATCAGGATATCTTGCAAAACTATTTCATGAGAGGAGTCGGGCAGAATTCAGGTCTGTTCAAGGTGAAGGATTTCATGAAAAAAATCATTCATTTTGACCGGTTGAATCTTCTGAATGATACCTATCCGCTCAGGACGGTTTTTGATATAATATTCTGCAGAAATGTCATCATCTATTTTGACGTTGAATCCAGACAGAGTGTCTTTAAAAATTTTTACGACTATTTGGCCGAAGACGGATACCTCGTCATGGGGCATTCCGAAACCCTGGCCAGTTTGACGAATAAATTTTATTTTTACGGCAATACCATTTACCGGAAGGTCGTACGCGATGCACGTTCCGCATGCTAAAAACCTCTATCAGGCTTTGGCACAAACCCGATACCCGGCAACAATATACGGTTAGCGAAGCTCCTGCTTGAGCTCGAGGAGATTCCTATTACGAAAATGGAGGTCGGCGGAGCGTATACGCGGAAAATAATAATTGACGTCATGAGGGGAAGGGTGTTTCTGAAAAGCATAAGCCGTGATGAATTCACGGAAATAATGAAGAGTACTGAGTTCCGGTGCGGGCCGGTCAGTTATGCCATGGCATGAAAAAGATCAAGCTATTGATAGTCGACGATTCAGCGGTCGCCAGAAAGCTGCTCACTGAAGCCGTATCTCTATCTAAAATAATCGAGGTTGCGGGCACGGCCCTTGACCCCTATATCGCTGCGGATAAAATAAAAAAGCTCAACCCTGATGTATTGACGCTTGATCTTGAAATGCCCCGGATGGACGGCCTTACGTTCCTTTCGAAGCTGATGATCGCCCGGCCGATTCCCGTTATAATGGTCAGCTCATTTACCGACGCGAACGCCCGGGAGACCATACGGGCGCTGGAGCTGGGAGCCGTCGATTTCATACTGAAGCCCAGTTTTGACGCCGGTATTCTGCCGAGGGAGTTTTCCGAAGAGCTTATTGAAAAAATCATTGCCGCAAGCCAATCGAAGGTTCGGCGTTTGATTACCCCAAGCAATAACAGGAAAACAGCTTCCGAGGCCTTCGAGAAGTATACCGCCGATGTCATCCTGCCTTTGAAAAATGGGAAAAATGGAATGAAGATAAAGCATGCGAGCCAGTCCGTAATCGCCATCGGAGCATCCACCGGCGGCACCGAGGCGATAGCGGAGATATTCAAAGGCCTTTCAGACGATCTTCCCGGAATCCTTATCGCGCAGCACATGCCGGAAAAATTCACCAAGGCGTTTGCAGACCGTATAAACGGGATCGCGAAACCGTACGTCAAGGAGGCCGAGGAAGGCGACCGGGTGTATCGGGGCGCGGCTCTTATCGCTCCCGGGAACCGGCATATGATCTTGAGATCGGATGCCGACGGCTTATACGTGGAGATAAACGACGGCCTTCCGGTGAACAGGCACAAGCCGTCGGTGGACGTCCTTTTCCGGTCGATCGCGCAGATTGGCGGACAAAGCGCGGTTGGAATACTTTTAACCGGCATGGGAGCGGACGGGGCCGCGGGGCTTCTTGAGATGAAGGAGGCCGGCGCAGAAACGATCGCGCAGGATGAAGAATCATCCGTTGTATTCGGCATGCCGCGCGAGGCCATAAAGATCGGCGCCGCCGACAGGATTCTGAGCATACACGAGATCGTCTCCCATCTCCAGAAACTGCAATCCCCCAAGGTCCTCACCGGCAAGCGCGATCAAGACTAAAGGAGGGGCGCAATGAGCAGATTCACTGAAATCTTGACCGTTTCTCCGCTCTCGGACGGAAAAACATGGATCATCAGAAAAAAATTCGGATATGATGTCGGCAGGGAAGGGGGTGCGGAGTTTGTCGACGTTCCCGTCGGTTTTATGACCGACTTCGCGAGCGTACCGCGCCTTCTCTGGGCCATAATACCCCGCTGGGGCACCTACGGCAACGCTGCCGTGATCCATGATTACTGCTATTGGTGCCAGCAGATATCGGTGCGAAGAAAAAGAAAAATCATCAATAAAAATATCAACCGGAAAAAGGCAGACCGGATTTTTTTTGAAGCCATGGGAGTGCTGCGGGTGACCTTCTATTACCGATATACGATATATTGGGCGGTGCGGCTGTTCGGCCTGCTCCAGTGGCGTGCGAATCAAAGGGGAAAGAGAAAAGGCGTTCAGCGCGTGCTGAGAAGAATCCCGAAAAAAACGGCTGGCCGGTGAATACGATAACGCCGGTTGATTGTATGAAGGATATGAAGAAAAAAATCATGCAGGCGGTCGTCACGCTGATATTTGCCGCAGCCCCGTTTGCGGCCGGCGCGCAGGACGGGTATAACGTCGTGTTCGTGGTGGGGGAGGTGAGCATAACGGCCGGAGGGAAAACCCATAAGGCAGTGGTGAATGAGAGCCTTACCGAAGGCGCACTCATCGCCACCGGTAGCGGGTCAATGGCCGATATCTCCTTGGCAGGAAAGGGGCTGATGAGAGCTCGTGTCGGACAACCAGTCGCTCACGCTTGATAAGATCATCGTCCTGGACATCATTGCGAAAAAAAAGAAACTCAAACTGGCTGCCTTACGGCACGATATCAAGGATGCCTTTATGAAGCAGGTCAGGCAGATACGGGAGTCGCCCCAGTTCCAGAAACTCAATGATGATCTGAAAACCGAGATCAATAACCGCATTATGGAGATCAAGCGGGATATGAAGGAGAAAAATCTTGACCGGAAATCATTGCGGGAAAAAATGAAAGAAGAAAAAAAGAAGCTTCGGGAACAGATTCAGCAGCAAGAGAAACAGAATAGATGACACGGTGCGCGCGGGAGATCGTGGTCGCGGTTCCGACGGCCCCGCTCAGCACCTATAACGCGATAGCGCCGCTGGTCTCCGAGATCGTCTGCCCCGACGTACGGGATGCGGTCACCTTCGCCGTTGCTGATGCGTACGAGAACTGGCATGACATAAGCTGCGAAGGAGCCCTGGCCATTCTGCAGAAAGAGGGATACCTGTATGTTTAACGAACATGGTCACGACATTTTAAAATGGAGCAGACCTTTATCCATATACGAACTAACGGCATTCTCCCCCTGCAGCACTTGCAGGTGCGTGTACACTTCCGAGACCATGAGAAAGATCTCGAGGGGAAGCCGGATTCCCCCGATGTCCGGAAATAAGGTGCGTCCGATCTCATACACGGTAAATTCGCCGTCGGCCAATATGGACATGATATTTTTCTGGCGCAGGTGGAACTGTTCCCGGTACAGGGCGATGGTTCCCCGGATATCGCGTATCGGATCGCCGTGGGCCGGGAAGGCTATCTGCGGTGAAATCCCTTCTATTTTACGGAGCGAATCATAATATTCAATCTGGCTCATGCGCCGGGGCAGGTCGAAATCGGCTTCAAGCATGACAAAGGCGTTGGGCGTGATGTGCGCCAGGAGATGATCGCCGGGGAAGAGAAAACCTTCTTTTTCAAAATACAAGCTTATGGAGCCTCTGGTATGGCCCGGGGTGGCTATGACCGTTGCCTCATAATCCCCCAGCATTATTTTTTCGCCGTCCGAGAGAAATCTGTTCACGCGGCAGTTCTCAGCCAGGGAGGAGAAAATGAATCGCATGAAGAGGAGCGAAAACTGAAAGACCGCCGGGACTCCCATGAGCCGGTAGTACTTGATAAACTGCTGCCGCGGCACCTCAAGGCCGTGCTCTATGAGGGTGCGGTCTTCCTTATGGGCCGCCACCTGTGCCTTACCGTCCGAGCCTTCGACGATCTTCCGTGCAGCGCCGTAATGGTCTATGTGGCCGTGGGTGAGGATAATCTGGCGGATATCTGAAAAAGTGAGTCCCAGTTCCCCGAGTGCCTTTTCAAGTATCTGCGCGGTTCGACGGGTTCCGGTATCGATCAGGGCAGGGCTGTCGCCCGTGAACAGGTAGGTGTTTACCGGACCCGGCTTTCCGCCGGCCAGGGGCAGGATGATCCGGTATATGTTCGGATAAATTTTCTCGCAGCGGGTCCGTGTAATTTGTTTCATTGAGGCCAGTATCTCGATTTGACACGATAAAGTCAATCCAATGAATTTTTGGTCAGCGAGAAACCGATACCATGCCCGGCCCCGCTCGCTCCGGTTGAAGATGAGCCAGCCTAATATCGCTTCGGGTACCTCATCTCCGACGTCTGGGTGAGCCTCTTGAAATGGTATCCCGGGTTGAAGTTGCGTTTAATGCTGATCGCACCGTGCGGGCAGGCTGCTCCGCAGTCGTAACAGGCGATGCAGAGGGTGGCCCCTGATCTCATCGTCACCACATGAGGTACCCCGTACTTCCCCCCTTTGGCTTTCCCGGAGATCAAGTCCATTTTCGTCGCCGTATCCGCCAGAAGACACCCGCCCGGACAGAGTTGGACGCATACGCCGCATTCCTTGCATTTTTCCCTGTCGAAAAGAAGGTCCCCGGTCTGCATCTGTTTCTGGTTGTCGTACGCCGGTAATCTTAATCTGTCAAATGTCGAATAGTGCGCTGTTGCCATATCATTCCCCCTGTTTTGTCGTTCGCGGCGGATCATTCAATCCCTTGTCGTACCATTCGACGACCTGGGCCTCCCGCGGTACCGGGCCGTCGGCCTTCGGCTTCTGCCATCCCATCGCCAGGCAAACGTCGAGCTTGTACGGATATTTAATGCCGAATTTTTTCCTCCACTTGGGCAGATACATTAAAACCTTTATCAGCCCGATCCAGCAGGCTCCGGCGCCGAGGCTGTGTGCAGCGAGGACCATGTTCTGTCCGCAGATGCCTATGTCCATGGGCGGATTGGAAACTCCGCGCCGGTCCTCTACCAATAAAATCAGGATAGGGGCGGCGTGAAAGACCGGCGTTTTTCCTTGTGCTATCTGCGACATCAGGCCGAAGGGAACCGGGTGCAGCTCGTTCGGCAGTATCCGTATCAATACCGCTGCGTAAAACCTCGCGATGATCCTGCGCACCCGGTTCCCCGTGGTGTAATCGAGAAAAAACATGAAAAACTTGATCACCCTGATCGCGTCCTTTTCCATCTCGGCGAGGATCTCTCTGCTTTTCACCACGATGAAGCGCCAGGGCTGGCTGTTCCCGGCCGATGGCGCGAATCTGCCCGCTTCCAGTATGCGCCGGATCATGCTGTCGGGCAACGGCTCTTTTTTAAAGGAGCGGATGCTGCGACGCTCTACTATTATTTTTTCAACCGGGTTCCAGGGCATCCCCTCTTCGTATGTGCCGAGCGGAGACAGTTCTTCGTACTTAACGTTCATGCTCATCTCTCCTTAATTAACTCAATTATTATATCCGTATGCCCTCACCCGCGCTGCCGCGCACGCCGAGCGCTTTTCGGCGCAGCGCCTTTTCGTGCATCCTGCACGGCGCTGCACTGCGACATCCATGTCGGGAGCATCCTGTCCGCGCTCGGGAGCGGTCAGGAAGACTGCCTGCAGACGCTGAAAAGGATGTTCAGAATGCGTCTGCCACTGCGACATCCTGTCGGGAGCCTCTCCCATTAAACTCGGAAACTCATCCTCAATTCTGATCCAATCCCAGATACTTGTCCAGAATCCCCTTTCTATAGATGTATGATGCTATTTTGAAATACGCCTCCGGGAAATGCCGCTTCGCCCACCATACGAACCTGCCGTCCGCCTGGGTGATCACGCGGAAGCGGTTTTTCTCCATGCATTTAATTACATGGCGGGCGACCGTTTCTGCGGAGGTTTTCGATCTTTCAAAAAATTTTTCCGCGAGCATACGCTGGCGCTCGTCCGGCGACGAGAACTGGTCCATCAGGTTTGTTTTAAAAAAGGTCGGACATACGACCGTTACTCCGATATCGAAAGGCGCCAGTTCCGTACGGATGGTCTCGGATGCGGATATGACCGCCGCCTTTGTCACGTTGTAACATCCCATCTCCGGGAGACACGCGATCCCGGCGTTCGACGCGACGTTCACGATATGCCCGCGGCCCTGTTCTTTGAATAACGGTATGAACGCGCGGCATCCGTAAATGATGCTTTTCAGATTGATGTCGAGTATCCATTCCCACGTTTCGAGCGGTATCTTTTCGAAATATCCGGCTGCCGCGACCCCGGCGTTGTTGACCAGGATGTCCACGCCGTTCCATTCCTTGTTCAGAAGCGCCACGGCTTTTATAAAATCGTCCGGATCGGTCACGTCACAGCGTATCGCGAGCCCCGCGCCTCCTTCCTTGTCGATCATCGCCACGGTCTCACGCGACCGTTCCCCGTTGATATCAGCCACGGCGATGTTCCAAGTCTTTTTGGCGAACTCAAGCGCGAGCGCCCTGCCCAGGCCGCTTCCGGCTCCGGTGATGACGACTCGTTTTTTAGGGAAGCGTTTTTCAATGTTCATGAATCTGATCCTTTATAGTGTCACTTTCCCTCAATGATTTGCGCTATGTAATTAATCTTTCTCAATAGCGTCATCCCCAGTAAACATTGCGCCTGTTTCGCGTCGCGCATCCGCTTCTCCTGGGGGTAATCCTTCATGTAGCCGTTGCCGCCGAAGAGCTGCACGCCGTCGGAGGTCACCCGGTTCGCGAGCTCCCCGATATGGATCGCGGCCGCCTGTGCGCTCTTTTCCCATCCGGGAGCGGCCGTGTTCATCTCCCGGCAGGCCGCTGCCAGGCACGATTCGGCGACTTTCACCTCTATGGCCATGTTCGCCAGCATCATCCGCACCTGGCCCCAGTCGATGATCTGGCGCCCTCCCTGGTACCGGTCGGCCGTGTATTGAAGCGCGTCATTGAAGGAGCCCCGCATGACGCCCGTGCAGATTGCAGCCGCGCACACCGACATGCTGTCCTGCATGGACCGGAAATAGCTCCCGCCTTTGCCTTGTACTCCAATCAATTGTGCAGGCACATTTTCCACGGTTATATCCACGGCGGGGCATCCGTGGAGCCCCAGGCTCACGATCGGTTTTGATTTCCGCACCCCCTTGTCACTCAGGTCGATGAGATAATACGAAAATCCGTTCTCTCCCTCTTTCCGGGCAGGGATCACCGCGTGATCGGCGATATCGCCCAGAGGAAGATTATTAATTTTCCCGAAGAATATGCCGGCACCGTTTTTATTCATCACGGGCATCTGGATTTCCTCGGGACTTGCGTACGCGGGAAAGGCCAACGGGGTTGAGCCCAGGTTTTTCACGCTTTGAAAAATACTCGCGTCCTTGGCGCTCCCGGCCCCGGCGTTGAGTATCTCCAGCGCGGCAGCGTTGGTGAACACGATGCCGGCAAGGCTCGCGTCCGCCTCGCTCAATTGCTCGAGGATCGCGGCTATCATCCCGGTATTCATCCCCACGCCGCCGAAGTCGAGGGGAAGATTGACTCCGTAAAATCCGACCACGCCTGCGTCCCTGATTGCGTCGGCGAAAAGCTCTCCGAAGGGATATTTGTCATGCTCCTCCCGATTTTCAACCAGCTTCTTTACGCTGATATCTTTCGCGAGATCGGTGAAAGCCTGCCGTTCCGCGGCTAAACTGTCTGTTGTAACGGCATTCATGATGATTCCTCTCCTTTTATTTGAAAAATTCGACTTCCGGCAGGTGGTTCCCCACCAGGCAGCAGAACAGGTTCATCTGGTTTATCTGGTTCGTGCTTTCGTATATTTGCTGGAGCTTCACATCCCTGAAACATTTTTCCGCGCCGTTGTCGTGCCGAAGCCCCTCGGCGCCCATCAGATCCAGGGCGAGGCCCGCGTTCGCCAGGCCCACGTCACTGCACGTGTACTTGGCTATGGAGGCCCATCCGGAGGAAACGTCCCGCTCTTCGGTGGTGTACCAGTCGAAATAATACTTTCTGAAAAGATACGTCGCGATTTTCAAGCGCAGCAGCGGCGATATCAAGGTGAAGTACCATTTCGGAAGGAATTTCATAAAGTAATGGATCGGCTTTTTCAACAACAGCTTGAACAGGCCGCTCAGCATGTTCGTATACGCGCTTTCCATGTACACGTTCCGGGACACGTTCACGTTCCGGTACATGTCGGCGAGGATGATCTGCGCCCACTGGTGGTTGATTAAAAGCTCGCCCGCCACCCTGTTCTTCCGGGCGTGCTCCAGCGCGATCTCGTATGCTCCCCGCCCGATGCCCGTGGCGATGGCGCCGACCCCGGCCCGGGAGCTCGATACCACGTAATCGATCACCGTATGGAAGAGCCAGCGGGATCCTTTTTTTGATTTTTTTACCTTCGGGTCGCTCAATAGCATGGTTAACCATCTGTCGGGGATGAAACATTCCTCGAAAATGAGATCGCTCGCGGTGGAGGCCAGGTGGCCCATTTTCTTTTCATGCGTGCCGAAGCTGAATCCCTTGGCGCCGTTCGGGACCACGCATTGGAGGAACGTCTCGCCCTGGTTGTTCCTGTCTTCGAAACACATGACCACGTGCCAGTAGGAGAGGTGGCCGTTGGAGATGAATATCTTTCTTCCATTTATAACATAGCCGCCCTTCACCTTTTTCGCGATGGTTCCGATCCTGCCGCGGCCGATCAGGAGCGGCTCCTGCACGTCCGTGCCCGCTTCCGGCTCGGTAATGACCAGGTCGAGCAGCCGCGGATTTCCCTCCTTCTCGCTTTTCGCCACGTCGCGCAGCACCTTGTTGATGATCCTGACGTTGAAGGAGGGAAATACCGTGGCGATGCCCAGATAGTGTACGAATATGATATGGCCCAACCCGGAGCAGACCGATGAGATCTCCTCAATGAAAGGATACAGGGCCAGAAAATTGAGGCCCGCACCGCCGAACAGTTTCGGAAGGAACAATGAATAGAATTTCCATTCGCCCGCCTTTTTCACAAAATCCCAGGGGAGATAATCATGATCCTCCATGCATTTGAGGTCAATATCCAGATACATCGGCCGCAGAACCTCGTTGTTGAACTTGCGGGCGAGGGCGATGGCGTACTTGACTTCCTTATGAACACTCCGGGGAAGCCGGTGCTGACATTCGAGGCCGTTATACGCCTCCCAGATTTTGGGCCCCTGCAATAGGAGTGAAAGCATGTCCTTTTTTCGAATCTTCCACGGCTTCATTTCCATCCTCCATAAAAAAGAATCATTTGTCGCATGATGCCATAGGCGCTTGGACGTACGCCTTGTTCTGCGCGTCATAGGTGCCGGGCGTTATCCCAATCTTTTCAAGCTCCTTTTTAATGATCCGCTGCGTTTCGGTTTTCGGGAATTCTTTGACTATTTTCACATACCGCGGAACCGCGAATTTAGCAAGGTTTTCTTTCAGGAATCCGACAAGATCCGCCTCGTTCAGGGAATGACCTTCCACCACCGATATGCACGCCATGATCTCGTCCTCTGCCAGGTCCGACGGCACTGCGTACACCGCGGCCTCCACCACCGATGGGTGCTTCTGGATCGCGTGCTCAACCTCGTACGCCGACACGTTCTCACCCTTGATGCGCATGAACTCGGCGTTGCGGCCGACGAAGTAAAGGTATCCCTTGCTGTCGCGCCTCACCAGGTCGCCGGTGTATATCCAGCCGTTCCGAACCTTATTGCTGGAGGCTTTTTCATTTTTAAAATACTCCACCGACTTCCGTTCGCCCTTCGATTCGAAGATGAGCTCGCCCGGGGTTCCGACCAGAACGTCATTCCCGTCCCGGTCGACCAGACGGTAGACCACGCCGGGGCTCGGCTTGCCGATGGAGCCTACCGGTGCATTCCTCAGGTTCATGATGCTCTTGCCGCCGCCGTCAACTGCGCCGTAGCCCTCGTATATCGTGATCCCGAACCGTTTTTCGAATTTTTCCCAGTCGTCCGCCGGGCATGCTGCAGAAAAGGTGAAGCGGACCCTGTTGTCCCTGTCGTTCTCGTTGGGCGGCTGCTTCATGAGGATCGGGATCATGGCTCCGATGGTATTGAAGGCAGTGACATTGTATTTTCGTATATCGTCCCAGAAGCGGCTCGCGGAGAATTTTTTAGCGAGCGCCACCTGCGCGCCCCGGTGCAGCCCCAGGGTCACGCAGAGCCAGAGCGCGTTGCCGTGGAAAAGGGGAAGACAGGTGTACAGGATGTCCGACTTTTTATACAATGTATACGAAGGGATCGACAGAAACTTTACCGAGCTTTTGCCGTACCGGTACATGACGCCTTTGGGCAGCCCGGTGGTCCCGGAGGTGTACAGTATGAAGCATATATCCTCCTTATTGTAGCCGCCCGCAGGCTTTTTCGGCGAATGGCCGTATGCGGAGGAGAGGGCGTGCCTTCCCCTGATAAGCGGCGATGATCCGGTCCCGTCCGTCCTGTTCACGATCACATGCTTTATTTTTTCAATCCGGTCAGCGATTTTGTCATACACGTCCTGAAATTCCTCGTCGATGACGAGGAACTCAGCGTCGCTGTGGTTCAATATGTAGAGGAGGCTGTCTCCGCGCAGGGACGTGTTAGTGGGGATCGAATACATGCCGATTTTCTGCGAGCCGATGTATACGTCCAGGTATTGGGGGCAATTTCCCATCATGATGGCAACTCCCTTACCCCTGCCGCCGCCCAGAGACAGGAGGAAGTTGGCTATCCGGTTCGCGTTTTCGTCCATCTGCCTGAAGGTGAATTCCTTATCCTCGAAGAAAAGAAATACGCGATCTCCATATATGCGGGCTTTCTCCTCGACAAGCTCGGCCCATGACATATCCTCGGCGATTTCCTTTGTTTTTTTCATGCTCTGAAAATTCGTCTTAAGCGTACCGCGGCGCTTCTCATCGAGCATGAATCTGAGCAGGCCCCTGGTCATCAAAAAAGCGTTTCTTATGTTTGCAAATAGGTACATGAGGTTTCCTTCATTTATTTTTTACATCTGATTCCGCCCACACCGGTAGGGAACGGTCGCGACGTTCCCTACAAACATGTCGCCTCCAGTATATGGATGCACATGGCTGCCTCCTCCTGGCCCAGGGCGCCGCCTCCGTTCTCAGCCAAGGCGATGCGCGCTCCCCGAACCTGGCGGCCGCCCGCCTTTCCCCTGAGCTGTGTCGCGAGTTCATGGATCTGGGCGATCCCGGACGCACCGATGGGGTGACCGCGGGATTCAAGGCCTCCGCTTGTGTTTATGGGGATTGTGCCGCCGATCTTCGTCGCTCCGGTCTGGGCGAAAATCCCGCCTTCGCCTGCGGGACAGAATCCGAGGGCCTCAGCCTGGTGAAGCTCGCCAAAGGCGGTGGCGTCATGTACCTCGGCGCAATTCACGTCCCCGGGCCCGAGGCCTGCCTTTTCGTATGCTATTTTACTGAGACGCTCGCCGATATCGATATCATCGAAGCTCCGCTCCCTGCCGGACCCGAGCACCGACGCCCTGACCTTCACGGCCTGGGAAGCGAGCCCCCGGCGTTTCATGGTTTGTTCGTCGCATAGTACCGCGGATGCGGCTCCGTCGCCGATGGGTGCGCACATGGCCCTGGTAAGAGGCCAGGTCACCATGCGGTCGGCAAGCACCTGTTCCGGCGTGACGGTGAAATTATACTGTGCATTGGGGTTCAGCGAGGAGTGGAAGTGGTTCTTGGATGCGATTGCGGCAAGCTGTTCGGGCGTGCTCCCGTATTTTTTCATGTGCTGCCGGGCAGCGAACCCGTATACGTCCATGAAGGGGGAATGGTCTCCGGTAAAGAGTCCGCGCATTTTTTTTACCGTATCGGATCCGATATAGTCGCACATCCGCTGATACACTCTATATATATCTTTATATTCATTGATCCTCTGTCTGATCGACTTTCGTTTCTTCTTATTGCTTTTCCCGCGGTTCGCAAGATGAGCATATTTTTTTATATGCTCTCGCATCTGTCTTTTATCTTCATCATTCATGCCGTAAACGGAAATGTCGGCTATGATAGTGGCGATATTCTCTATATCCAGTCCGCCGAGAAAACCGGCGAATACGGCAAATTTATTCGGATGATGCAGTTTTTCCACGCCCACGGCCATGGTTATATCATAGAGTCCGCTGGTGACCCCGAGCCAGGCGTGGTGAAAGGCGGTGGATCCGCCCGCGCAGGCGTTTTCTACATTGGTAATGGGAATCGCCTCAATCCCCAGGGGCCGCAAAGCCACCTGGCCTCTGATGCTGTCCTGGCCTTTTGAATATCCCCATCCTGAATTGGCAAACCAGAGGGCCTGGATGTCCTTTTTATCCAGCCCCGCCTCCTCGATGCAGGGAAGCGCCGTTTCCGCAGTGAGGTCTTTAATGCTTTTATCAAGATACCTGCCGAATTTGATTGTATGAATCCCGACGATGTAAACATCTCTCATTTCATATCTCCGTTAGATTGGAATCATCATCAATAAAAATGAGGTCAAATTTTGAAGTATTATACGAGTATATTAGAAATCTGTCTTTCACATAATTAAGATTTATAAAAAAAACTTCAAAGTGTATAAGGTTTTTATTCGGTGCCGGTATTGAAAAAAATTATCCTTGTAATTTTAGTGATGGAGTAAATTATGATGATCACCTTCTTCCTGTTTGAAAATCAATGTTAAAAAGACGACATTCGATTCTGATTGCCGCGGTATTCTTGATATCAGCCTTCAATCGGTGCGGATCTTCCGATAAGCTGACGCATCGTTCCATAAGCATGGCGGGAAAATGGAAAATAATCGAGACCTGGGGTAATGACCCGGCTGATCCCCGTTTTGACGATTCCAAGGCAGAGGATATACAGATACCCGGAAGCTGGGATTATATCCTTAATAAAAATGAAGACCTTGCCGGAACGATATGGCTCAGGAAAAAGATAGTTATCGGAAGGGAATTCAGGGACCGCATGCTTGTCCTCTTCCTGGGGACAATAGCGCTGGCGGATGAAGCCTATATCAACGGCGTCTACATCGGCGGTACCGGCGTTATACCGGCGAAGGAAAAACCGCTTGATTACGACTTTACCTTCTATAAGGAAAGAAGCTATCAATTCTCAGCGGCACTGGTGCATTGGGGCGGCGAGAATGTCATCGCGATAAAAATCTTCTCACATTACATCAACGGAATAAAGGATAATCCCGAGTTGCTGACCATTTCGGAGTGGGCTGAAAAGAGCCGGTATCAGGACTACCTGCCCTCTTTTAATAATTTGAATCCGATAATCTTATCGGTGCTGTTGCTCCTTTTTCTCGGAATCGTCATAAAAGGGAGCGGAAGCAGAAACATCACCGTATATGCCCTTGTTTTCATCATGAGCGTTTTTGCCATCAACCTCCTGCTCCTGGGCCTGCCGCGATTCGAGAATAATCTGCACAGATTTAAATTATTTTACGGCATATATGCCTTTGTCGATTATATTCTGCTGTTGCTCATCCAGGAATTCTTCTCCATAAAAAACAGGGTCATTACGATGCTCTTCACCCTGCTTTTGGCCGCCGAATCCCTGTTCATCGTATATGCTCCGTCCACCGGATTTTTCATCTCGTATTGTGTTATCGCTGCCATAACCCTGGTAATAATCTACATCCTGTACGCGGTGGCGGTATTCCTTATAGCACTGTACCGGGATCCCCGTCGGTACTGGTATCTCACTTTTGTCTCGGTTTTTATTTTGATCTCGGTTTCAAACATGCTCTACACCATCATCACGCACCAGATGTACAAGATGTCGTATTCCTTCGCCCTGCGCCTGCCGGCAATTCTGCTCGGGGCCTTGTTTGTGTACCTGTTCGACCTGAAAAACGTCAAAAAGGAGCGGGACTCGCTGGCGCAGGCCCTGCTGAACAAGACCAAGCAGCTCAGGCGCGCGGAAGATAAACTGTCGAATCTCCCGATCAAGCCGGAGCCGCGGGACATCATACATAACCTGGTGGAATATCTCGACAACAACTTCAATCAAACCTACGACCGCAAAAAGCTGGCCGAGCGGTTCAGTCTCAACGAAGATTACATGGGCCAGCTATTCAAAAAAATGACGAATACGAACATCGCCAATTACATAAACATGAAGCGCATAGAAGCGGCGAAGCAGCTCCTCAGGGAGACCGACAGCAAGGTCATTGATATCGCGTTCCACGTGGGATTCGACAATCTCACCTATTTTTACCGGAATTTCAAAAAGCATACCGGGTATTCGCCGATAGAATATAAGCGCATGGTCAGGAAAAGCCTGCTCGCTTTTGAAGGAATAGCGGATGACGAGATTTATTGACCGCCGGCTGTTGAAATACTCTTATTGGGCATTATATTATAGTATCAAAGGGTAAGTGCAATATCTTATGAAAGCGGTGAAATTAATAGTGGTCTGCGTGCTCTGCATCGGCGCAATTACCGGCTTGGTATACCTGATCAAATTCATCCTCGAACCTGTCAGATAAAGAGGCAATGCAGAGCAAACAAAAGTATGTACTGGTTGAATACCGGTGCGAGCTTTATCTTCCCGGAATCTCCTATCGTCATAATTGGGCACAAATTGAGGGTAAAAATTTGCTCGTAGTGAAAAATACCGGCAAAGAATATCTCATCAATGAACTGGAAAAACTCCTGGGCAAAGGGCACCGGGATATTGAAATCACTAAAATGGCGGAACTGTCTCGTGCGCAATATCTGCGGTTAAAAGCTAAAGGAAAATGGCGCCAATCATATAAAGATTTGATATGATCGGCAATCTTGACGATATAAAAAAATGAATTGACCTTTTCCATACTGCTGTCCGTAACAGTACGGATGAACCGGAATTCAATTGTAGGATAATCTGCCCCATGAGGCGCGGCCTGCGGTAACAGATAAAAAACGGAGCAACAGGTAATTGAAAATACTATATAAAACAGCGTCAAAAAAAACAGAAAAACCATGGCGGGCAACACGGTTTGAGGGTGCGATTTTTAAACAAATCGAAAGTCTTTTGTTTGTTATTGAAAGCGAAAAATCAAAATACGAAAGGTTGAGCAGCAGCCGGAGCAAGAAAAAAACCGTCTCAAACAATGTGCACGAAAACCTGAAAAAACTCCAAAATGAGAATAAAATTCTTAAAAGCAGCATCGCGTTTCTTCAAAAGCAGACGGAAATTCTTCAGGCATTATTGGCGGGGATGCGGAAGAATTATCGGATTTCCGACAACATATCATCCGGTTTTTTCCCGGATCACGACTATAACAAGTATTTATCCCGATTTGTAGATATCGATATCCAATATTCTCCGAGTATAGGCAAACTCAAGGAAATCGGGAAGCATATCAAAAAATTTTTTCTTAATGACCGGCGCTGCACGTATATCTTTATCCATTGCAACGGCATTACGGAAGACCTGCAGAATCTGCTTTATATTAATGCCAGGAAAAATCAAACCGGTTTGGCAGATTTTCTTCTGGACCGGAGCAAGGTTTATCAATATAATCTTGAAGATCTAGACCTTCCGGAGAGAAAGCTGGGCCGGATCATAATCGGCAGGTATCCGTATGAATCCGGTGAAAAGGAGACGACCCTAAATAACCGGATAGAAACCGAAATCCTCATAACCAAACGACTTCTGGAAAAATATATCCTCGAGATTCAGAACAAGGAACTGGCGATCAAAGACGGATTGACCGGACTGTACTCGCGCAAATTTTTCATCGAGCGGTTCACGGAAGAATTTAACAGTATGGATATGTTCTCAAAGCTTGACGAGTCCGAACTTAATTTGTTGAAGATAATAATAAAATCCGAGGGTATTGCTGCTCATATTTTACGGAATCATTACTTTGTTAAATATAAGACGAAGGATGAAGTCCTTTTTAATAGAGTTCTAAATAAACTCAGGTCCCTTAATATTATATCAACAAAAAGGATTAAATATCTGGGGGATTTGGAAGACGGCTATTTTTTTGAAAACTCCAAAATGAGCTATAATTTGTATCTGGCCATTTTAGATCTCGACCGCTTCAAGAGTGTAAACGACAAATGGGGGGGACATTCGGTCGGGGACAAAATCTTACGGGAGTTTGCGAACATAATAAAAAAAAATATAAGGACCATGGATATTCCGGTGCGATACGGCGGTGAGGAATTTATCATCATATTCCCCAGAGCGATGAATTATTCCCGGATATTCAACGTGCTTGAAAAGATCCGTCATGATTGCGAGCATAAATTGACAGTTTCCTGGAATGGCAAAAAAAGAAATGTCACCGTATCGATCGGAGTAACGCAGTTGACTAAATTCGATAAGAATATTAATTATATCGTCAATCGGGCGGATGCCGCATTGTATAAAGCAAAAAAGAAACGAAACAGGATCGTCCGGTGCATACAGGATAATAACGACGAGTTTCTCTACACATAATTTACCAAACTTGGGCGAATGCCCCCGTAAGTCCTGCTTTTAACATCTCCGACCCGACTCATTTTTTATTGCTGCTCAATTTTTTTTGAGAACTTTTTGAATATCTCGGATGTCAAAATAGTAAGCTTAAAAGAACCGCAGGAGGCAGGGATTATGAAATACAAAACTATTTCCAGTATGTTACTTGTAATATCGATTATTTCCATGATCGGATTTGCTTCAATAGGAGAGTCGAATGTGGTGGACGTGCGGATCGTTTCCGATAAGGGGATAGAGTTTCCCCGGTATAGGACGTACCCGGGTGTCCGCCGGCCGGGCGCGTATTTCTACATGGAGGCGCTGAAGGGCGAGAAATACTCTATTGAAGTGAGGAATAGAAGCGATCGGCGCATCGGCGTGGTAATTGCAGTGGACGGCCGAAACATCATCAGCGGCGGGAAATCGGATCTGAAAAACAACGAGCGCATGTATATTATCGAACCCTATGCAACGAATATCTTTGAGGGATGGCGGACCGGCATGAATAGAACAAACAGGTTCTACTTCACCGAGCAGTCAAACTCATATGCGGAAAAGGTATTTTCCGATGCTTCCGCCATGGGAACCATTGCCCTTGCCGTTTACCGGGAAAAGCTTCCGGTAATAGCTCCCCTTACTCCATCGTACAATTCAGAATCAAAATCTCAAGCACCCCGGGGAAAACAGGGTTCCGGACAGTTTGAGGGTGAAAGCAGGGACGAACAGTCGGGTACCGGATTCGGAGAAACAACCTATTCTCCCAGCCGTGAAGTCCTTTTCGAGCCCGAGAATATAGCTGCCGGAAGGGTTGTATTGAAATATGAGTGGCGGACGGAGCTCTGCAAGAAGGGAATCATTGCCTGCGGACCGAAAAACAGGTTCTGGCCCGACGGCTGGGGCTTTGCCCCGATTCCCGGCGATTTCAGGGAATGATGCTCATAGTGCACGGAACAGACATCAAAAGTCTTGACGAAATCAGACGGATATGCTATATATCTATTCAGCTTGAAGACGAGGATGATCATCCTCGCCTTCAAAAAAGAATAAATTTTGCGTGGTAAGGAGGGGTAACAGGACACCATGAATAATCTAATGAAACCGATAAGCACCGCAAAAAGCCTGGCACCGGGGACCATCATTCGCCGTATCGGAAACAACAAGGATCAGCAAGGTTCTTTTCTCAAGTATGACGCGAAAAACAATATGATCCTTGCCAACATCATTGATATGGAGACAGGCTCTCTGGTGGCGAGCGAAGGAGTTCTGAAGCCGCAGCCGGCAGACAAGCTTTATTACTACGCATCTTCTTTTAGCAGCAACCCGGCTTCGGACAAGGCCCTGAAAGTCGTTAAAAGCTGGCCGCTGTACAAAAAGCACGGTGATCTCCAGGATAAAATCATCAATTTCGTCCGCATCACTTATGTGCCGGAGCAGATAATCGACATGTCGAAAAGGGATTGTCTCCAGTCTCTGTTTGTGCCCATCCAGCAAAAATTTCGCATCGGCAGGTTCACGGAGAACCGGGGCTCGGAGCGGGTCTGCAACGATATCTTCATGCTGTGGCTCGAATCGATCAATATCGGAAAGCATCTCACCTATCTGGCGCAGGTTACGAAGGAAAAAGGACAGCTCCCGATATTCTATTCCGCCGGCGCGAAGACCCATGAGGAAACGGCGAACCTGATTCAGAATGAGATTTTCACGTTCGAACCGAACCTCGGCGGTCATATCAAATACGCGGATTTCAAGAACGGCACACGGCATTTTATCGTCGACGCGGGATCCAAATATATGGGAGTCGGGTCGAAGACGCCGCTCGCGGTCAGCAAAATGGTCGCCGGCGCATTAAAGAAATTATACCCCGATTTTGACTTCACCCCACTGAAAGGCCGCGGAGCCATCGGGGAGTAGCGGGATTTAGAAAAAAAATTTCAGGCTCAAACTTTGACTCTTTAAGGAGCTTGTAACTCCTGAATTCGAAATACATGTTGTTCAATATTATCGAGGCGTTCTTCATGATCGGCTCCAGGAGAATGTCCTCGTTGATCTCTTTGTACTGCTCAAGCTCGGTAAGATCGATCTTCTTGGATTCGAACAGGTACCCGGGACTTTTCACGGCAAAGTCGCATATCTTCCCCTTAGTTGCACACAAATTAAGAAATGACTATTAAAAAAACTCGGCATGAGATTTATAATCAAAACTAATAGTATTGATTATTTTTATATTTTTTTACAAAAAAAATCCGACTTGTCGGTTTTTTTATTGTAAATTTATAATAGTCCACCATATTGTAGTATAAATACAATTTTTCAGTCGATTGAATTAATTTACCAGGTACCGAAAATGCACGAGCGCTTCAATAAAATAATCCTTGCATGGAGCTTACTCGGCATAGCCGTTTTTTCCTCATGTGGAAGCGGCCTTGATGTATTATTAGACTCGCCTTTGCAAAAAATGGTTCCCCTTTTCAGTAACGGTTATCAGGCTCTCCTGAACAACAGCCCGGTGATAAACGATTTTAGCGCGAATATGACAAACCCGCATCCGGGTCAGAGCGTGACCCTTACGGTCACGGCGAGCGACGCGGAGGGTGATACGCTCAGTTACGCATATGCGTTTACTGCCGGCTCCGGCACGCTCAGCGCGAGCGGAGCGTCCGCCACCGCCTCTGTTGATACCATGATCGCCAGTACCGTCACGGTCACCGTAACCGACGGGAAAGGCGGCCAGGCCACGAGAACGCTCGATCTCTCGGGATCGAACGAGGCGCCGGCGATCAGCTCGTTCAGCGCAGCAGCGGGAAATATCTTCAACACCGGCTCGGACACCAAGAACCTCGCGGTCGACGCGACTGACGGTGACGGCGATACCCTTACCTATTCGTACAGCGTAGTTTCGGGCTTGGGATCGGCCTCGGGGAGCACGGCTACCGGAACCTTCACGAGCGGTACAATTGCCGGCTATAGTACCGTGCGCGTGACCGTGAGCGATCCTTATGGCGGGGTGGCGACGTCTAACGTGCAGATCAAGGTGTGCGGGTGGCGGCAGCTTGCATCTTTAGGCGACCCGCCCCCGACAGCGCGCGATAGTCACAGCGCTATCCTCGACGGCTCCGGCAACATGATTATCTTTGGTGGTGTGTTTGGAAGCGGCGAGGATTATAAAGATGACGTTCGGAGATATAACATAGCCAGCCAAACCTGGACGAATATCACTCCCCTATCGGGGCCAACCCCGGCTGCGCGAAAATGGCACAGGGCAGTATACGATAGCGCCGGGAATAATATGTATATAACCGCCGGTTTTAACGGAACGTTCAGGAATGATACATGGGCCTTTAACTTGACAACCGGAACCTGGAATGGGCTACTGCCGTCCTCAAGTCCGCCGGGCCGCATATTGTTCAGCGCGATCAATGACGGCGGTGGGGACATGATCATCTATGGCGGCTATCAAAGCGACACATGGCGCTATACGATCGCGACCAACGCCTGGACTCAGGTTTTCCCTCCCTCAGGCCCCGGAGAGGTTACCGGCCACAGCACGATCTTTGACGGAGTGAACATGATCATATTCGGCGGCCAGGACAGCGTCCATATCTTTAGAAACGAAATATGGCGATACACTATTGCGACTGAGCAATGGATGCAGCTCACTACGCCTGATCCCCCTCCGGCGGGCCCGGCTGCGCGCTGGGGAAATTCTGCGGTGTACGACGGTGTCGGCAAAATGATCATTTATGGCGGTAATTTTTCTGGCGGGTATAGTAATGATGTGTGGGCTTATGATATAGCCGGCCAGACCTGGGAGGACTATGCTTCAGTGAATGGCCCTGCCGGCCGTTATTATCATAGCGCGATTTATTACAGCGGAAGTATGATCATATATGGCGGTGCATTGAGCGGATTGGACGGTGGGACCGACTTGGTAGTATGGGAATACATACTGCCGTGAGGAAAACGGCTCTGTCGTCAGCCAGGATTTTTAAACTAAAAATTTCGTCATGAGAGATGCAAAAGAGGTTGAATACGAAATTCCATGAGAAAGCTGATTATAGCATGCTTGCCGCTGCTGCTTCTTATCGCCATATCTCTACAAATCCCCCTCCGCGCAGATACAATAAAGCTTGTCGAGGGCTCGATTCTAGTCGGTAAAATAATCAAGGAAGACAAAAAAAGCCTGGAGTTCACCAACGCGTACGGCACGTTTCAGATAAAAAAAATCCACATCGTCGATATCTATAAAACAAACGATTATACCGAGGACATCGAAATCCTGAAAAAAATGGACCGGGACGTCAATGCCGCGGAAATAAAAAAGAACGTGGAGGCAGGCCAGGTAAAAAAAGAAATACGGGAGAAGATGTGGGTAAACGGAAGGATCAGCGTTTCCGGGTCATTCAATTATGTTTTCGGGAGGGTCGGGGGTAAGCTTCCCTATGGATATTCAGGCCACCTGGCCCTGGACCAGGGTCTTGATATGGCCCTGGGCAGGCGCCATCCCCTGATGCCGGGGCTGCGGTTCGAAGGGGGATACCTTAATTTTCACCGGGGATCATACGCGGTTTCGGGCTTTAACGCCGGCGGCGGCCTGATGTGGGCGGTTCCGTCGATGAAAAACCGGGGAGGCTGTTTTGTATTCGCGATGATGCCCGGCGCGTCGCTCCTCGATATTACAAACAGCGAGAGCGGCGGCCGTGCAAAATCATACACCTTCACGGCGCAGGCGATAGCGGGATATCAGGTATCCTTTGGGGTCTTTTCAATGTTTTTTCACGCCCGGTACACGTATATATACGACAGGAATGTGCTCTTCAACACCATTGGCGCTGAGGCCGGGTTCGGCTTTAACGCATGGTAGGAGGCGGGGTTGCTGCCCGAAGGCGGGGATGCGCATCCCCGCCTTCGGGCAGCAACCGATGTTATTTCATTATGGTTCTGCCGGTAATTTTGCCCTTCGGTATCCGGACGTCCCCGATAAGGGACTTAAGGATAATATAATCCTTCGTCTCTGCCGTAATAACGCCGACGAAAACGTTCCCGTCACTGGTTTGTATCTTTATTTTGACTTCCTGAGGCGACCCGGCCTCCGGTTTAGGCCTGATCGCAGCCGTCATCTTTTTAAAGGAGCGCATCACCCTATTCCCCAATGATTCTATTTTGTCAGCAATGAGCACAGGATAGCGGCGTTCGAATGCCGCCATCTCTTTTCCGAGGTTCCTGTTTCTCTCCTGCGTATCATCATCAATGTTGCGTATCCTTGACTCTTCAACAAGCATCCGGTCGAACACTGTGTCTTTTAGTACACGGTTATTGCCCATCGCCAGATTTTTTACTTTCTCGCCGTTGTTCGCTAAAGCGCCCGAAATATAGATTCGCCTGTTGGCGAGCCTGGCGTAGTTCGACCGTTCATTTTCATTGATTATTTTCTGGAATGTATCGATGGCCTTTTCCTTACGGGAGAGATTTTCGAGGCAGCGTCCCTTTAAATAGAGGATCCGCGGCTTGTCCGCAGGGGGAGCGGTTTTCTCTATTTTGTTTATTACATTCAGCGCCTCCCGGTATGCGAGAAGCCGGACAAGCTTCTCGCTCTTGCCGGTGGAATCACGCTCGTATTTTAGAATACGGTCGAGCTCGGACTTGAATCCCTCGATATACCGGAGCAGGATGAGCGCGGTATTTGACGCCGGCTTGTCGCCGTAATCGTTAATAACAGTCATTAATTCCTTCTTTGCGGTTTTGTAATTCCCCAGTATGGCATGGCAGAATCCCCTGTGGAGATGGATGCCGGCTCTCTTCGACCGGTCGCGCTTTTCTTCCCGGAGGGCCTTCTCATATATATCCAGGGCCCTTGCAAAGTAATTGTTCCTTTCGTAATAATAGGCTATCTCAAGGAAAACATTGGATTTGTCGTCCCGTATATCCTGTATGGGGCCTTTCCGGATTATCGAGCGGAACAGGTTGATTACGGCCAGCGACGGCTTTGAAAGATATTCATACCTCTCCATGGAAACTTTCTTGGCGGCGGTCATATCCGCCAGTATCGAATTGACCCGCAGCTCGACGACATCGGCGTCGTCCTGCGTTATCCTGTTTTCATATATCTTCTTATAGACGCGGTATTTCATCAGCAGGCCGATATGGTCGAGGCTGTTGTCCTCTCTGCTGGTTTTTTGCAAGCAGATGCGCAGCTCCCTGATGCGTATCTGCCGGTTGATATCATTTATCAAAAACATTATTCCCACGACGCCGACGGCGACTGCGGCGAACAACAGTTCGGTTCTATACGATCTTGCCTGCATAATGCGGAATCACTTGACCTCGATCAGAAATATGGTGGCGTCATCCTTCAGCTCTTCGGTTTCAATATGGGCCGTGAGATCGTCAATGATGGTCTGGACGATTGTTTTCCCCGGGGCCATGTAAGATTTCCTGATTGAGGCTTGCAGGCCTTCAATGCCGAACTGATCCCCTTTGTGATTCATCGGCTCGATAATCCCATCGGTAAACATGATGATTTTATCACCGCTTTCGACGCGCGTCGCGCCGGACTTGTAAAAATCGTTCATCTCTTCAGATATGCCGATCGGTCCGCCGGAAGCGGAGATTTTTGACAGCTTCATTTTTTTCGGCTTGACGATTAATACCTGCTGGTGACCGGCGTTACAGCAGTGGAGCACATTATTCTTATCAATGACCAGGTACACGGCAGTGCAGAAGATGCCCGCCAACATGCCATCCTTGATGAGGAGCTTCAGTATCTCCGTGTTCATATATCTTAATAAGTCTGCGGGATCGGCATGCGCCCTGGCGTCCCGGTTGAAGATCTCTTTAACCACCATGGTGACCAGGGCGGCCGGAACCCCGTGGCCCGACACGTCCACGAGCAGGCAGCCTATCCCTGAATCGCTGAAATTGAAAATGTCGTAATAATCGCCGCTCACCTTGCCGAGCGATTTATGATAAATGGCGTAATTGAACCGCCGGTCGCCGTCCAGAGCGGGGTAGATCAGCTTTTGCACGCCGCCGGCCATATCGAGCTCGTCTTCCATCATCTGATTATAGAATTCCAGAGAGTTGATCTTTTCCCGGATCGAATCCGCCATGCTGTTGAAGGCGTTGCCGAGCTCGCCAATCTCATCGCTGCGCTGCACCTCCGCCCGCGCGTCCAGGTCGCCCCTGCTGATCGCCAGGCTCTTGCCGTGAAGGGATTGGATGGGGCGGATGAACATCCGGTTGAAAATGACGGCGAAGACGACATGGAACAGCGCGATGCAACAGAGTATGACCAGGATGAGGATGTAAAGCTCGTCAAGCCGGTTTTTGAGCTCCTTGACCTCAATCTTGAGGAGCATGATCGAATCGCCCAGGAAGGCGAGCTTATGCGGAATATAAAATGATATGGTGTATGATTTCTCGTCTACGGTCGAATAGAACGGGCGACCGGAATAATCAAGATTTGTTATCGCCGTTATCCCGTTCTTGATATCTGACTTTGAAAGAGTAAAATCGGGCCTCGATTGGTAAAGCAGGGTCCCGGTTTCATTGAAAATGATGAAATTGGCGGTTTTATCCTTGTTCAATATTTTTGTTTTTATGAGTCCCGCTATTTCCCTGACGGCGTTGTCCCTGTCTTTCAACGGAAGGATCCCGCCCTTTCCCATATCTGCGGATAATTTTTTGATCGAGGATACTAAATCCTCGGTGAGCTCTTTCACATGGTACTTGCTGTTTTCGGTTATGAGATCTATCTGGTTTTCGTAAACCATCATCGTAAAAAAAGACATGTTTACGACGGCCAGAAACAGATAGAGCAATAAAACCTTGACGTTTATCGATTTTAATCCCAGCTTCATAGAATAGTGTTCGCTAATGATAAATTCATACGGGCATGAAAATTTGTAAATGTGCATTTTCATGTTAAAAAAAAGTTGATAAAAGGTAAAGCGTTTTTTTGACGAGCATGCTTCTTTGTCGGTGACTGATTTCAGCGTTCCATCAGGGTCTCGTTAATCAGAACATTGACATCCCCGGTTACGGCTGAACCGGTCACGACGTCTCCCAGTCGAAGGACTGGTGTCAGAGTGTAATTTTTAATTTTATCTTGACTATTTATCAAATATCTGACAATATATAAATATTGAAGATCATATTATTTTTTTATTGTTGTGCTTGCATCTCCATATATCCGCATCGGGGGCGCCCGATATCTCGAACGTTAAATCTTATTCAACAAAAGGCGTCTTTCTTACTTCATCGTTATGAAATATATTTTGTATAAATCTGCACCGGTTGCTTTCCTTCTCTTATGCACGTATTACAACGCTTTAGCGTCCGAGCCGATACCGTTGGATGACTCCCTGTCCGTTGAAAATATAAGCAATAATATCGATTATATAGAAGACGCGAAGAAAAAATTAAGCCTGGAGGATGTTGTAAACAATCGGTCGCTTAAATGGACGAGGTCAAGTAAAAATTATATCAATTTCGGATATACAAAATCCCAGTACTGGTTCCGCTTTACCGTAAACAACCTGACAAAAAAGATAATACCATGGCTCCTTGAAATCGATTATCCGTCTATAGATCTGATCGAGTTGAATATCCCCGATAAGCAGGGCCATTTTCTCCTTAAAAAGACCGGTTCTACCATGCCGTTCAGCAGCAGGGAAGTTAAAGACATAACCTATATCTTCAAAATTAAGCAGAAGCCGGGGATCATGTCCTGCTTTATCCGCATCGACTCCCTTAATTCCATAAATTTCAAATTAAACATGCTGTCCTTTGATTCTTATGTTGAACGGCTGCACTATGATTTACCGATCCACTGGGCGTATTTCGGTCTGATGTTTATCATGGCTCTCTACAATCTTTTCATTTTCATTTTAACAAGAGACCGCGTATACTTATTTTTTGCATGCTTCGTGGCTCTCTTTTTGCTATTTGAATTCAATTTTAACGGCTTCGCCATACAGTACCTCTGGCCCAATGCAACCTGGTGGCCGCGCCATGCCAACGCATTTTTTATTTGTTTAATAATCTTATTCCTCGATGTCTTTCTCACTGAATTTGTCGGGTTTAAGGAGCGTTTCCCCCGATTATACTTACCGGTACTATACGCGGTCATTTTTGTTCCATCGCTGTTTGCAATGATAACATTGTTTGTAAATATTCAGGCGGGTTTATTCTTGATGTATGTTTTAATATTAATCAATGTTGTGCAGCTGACAATAATCGCCGTTTACATGGCATTTATCCAAAAGCCGCCTTCACGGCAGGCCCGTATCGGGATAGCGGCATTTTTCATGTTTTCGATCGGGATACCGATTCTATCCTTTACAATGCTGGGTTTTCTGCCTTCCAATTTTTTCACCAGGTGGGCGATGCAATTCGGCTCCTCCATCCTCGTTGTGCTCTTCTCGCTCGGGATAACGGACAAAATAAACGTAATGAAATCCGATATTCAAAAAGCGGAACGGAAATATCGGCATCTTGTTGAAAGCACCCGCGATATAATATTCACCCTTGACGATGCCAACAATATCCTGAGCATGAATCGAGCGGTAAAAGAACATCTGGGCTTTAATGTTGAAGAACTCGTGAATACAAATTTTGTTGATTTGATTCAGAAACCGTGGGGCAAAGCCATCAACATCCAGCGGCAGATGGTGCTGGAGTATATTTCCGATCTAAGAAAAAAAAAGATGGACGGCGTTCAATTCCGCGCAATGATGAAAGAAAAGTACAGCCATGAGCCGAAAGAGCTTTCGGTAAATCTTGAATATACGGGAGACAAAGATGTTGAATATACAATTCTCGGCAAGGCTTCACAGATTATTGATGATACTTTGACTCAATTCCTGGTATCCGAACGCTACACCTACAACCTCAATAATTATCTCGGCAATGCTGATCTTATAAGCCAGAGACTCGTGCGAAACCTGGACCCATTTACCGATCCGACGACGATATCAATGATCAGGGCGGGGCTTTTCGAAGCAATAATCAATGCCATCGAGCATGGGAACCTGCATCTCACCTTTGAAGAGAAGACCGAATCGCTACATAATGGATCTTACTTTGAACTCGTGAAGGAACGTCAGATGGATTCGACCTTAAATGAAAAAAAGGTTCATATCGATTATTCATTGAATCGGGAGCGCGTCGTGTACAAGATATCCGACGAAGGAGAAGGCTATAATTACTCATTAATGGGCAATGTCAGTCCTTATGATTATAGGGATATTAGTCTTGAGCACGGTCGCGGCCTTTACATTATAAAAGGAACTTTTGACGTGGTGAAATATAATAAAAAAGGAAATCAGATTTTACTCGTGAAGTATTTCAAAAATTCGTAAGAGATTCGTAAAACTCGACGCCATTCTTTCATTCTTTATCCCCCGATTACCTCGTATCTAAAAAAGGACGTTTTTTCCCATGCCGCTGAGCCGGTTTCGGCATTGAAGCTAGTCCGCGAGTCACCCAACGATGTGTCTTAGCTTAAGTTTAATTAATATATATATTAATTTGAATTTTGAGCATAATTTAGAAAAATTGTATAAAAAACCGGCTGGATGGTCTTTTTTCTTTTGACTCTTCCTCTGCACTCCTTAAATTATACATTAGCCAGCAAGTATAATGCTGGATGGGATCGGTAGAAAATCCGTAGGGCCGCACTGGGCGTGCCGGAGATTTGAGAATAATTTGTGAGATTATCAAATAAAGGAGGATACCATGAAGCTAAAAAATATTGGCATAGCAAAAAAGCTTTTTATTGGATTTGGGATCATTCTGATATTGAACATAATTGTCATAATATGGTCAATAATTCAGATGAACATCAGTAATATCGAGATTTCAAAAAATCAAATTAAGCAAAATCTGAAGGATACATTAATCGGGAGGGAGATAGATCATCTGGATTGGGTATCACGAGTAAGCAATGGCTTATTAATTGGGAAAGCGGAAGCGATCAATGTTGAGACTGACGGCCATAAATGCAAGTTCGGCCAGTGGTATTACAGCGAAAATCGTACAATGGCTGAGAAGGATATGCAGGGGCTTAAAGCTGAGTTTCAAATGATTGAGGGACCCCATCTAAGCCTGCACCAAGAGGTCGTTAGCCTTAAAGAATCGTTACAACGGGGCGGCGAACAAGGTAGAATGAAAGCTCACCTTATATACAGTGACAAAATATTGATCAATTTAAAAGAAATAAGGCAGCGCCTCACTAAAGCAAACGATATTATAAGAAATGATGTGCTAAATAGCGAAAAGAGCATAGCCGACAGCATCATGTGGGGGAAAATTCTTATAGTATGTCTTGGTTTTATGTCGCTGATTATCGGAGTTACCATTGCCCTATTGATATCGAGAAGCATTGTAAAGCCGATCCGATTGTCACTGGGTTTTGCAAGCAAAATAGCAGAAGGTGATTTTACTGAAAGAATAGAATTGTCACAAAAAGATGAACTTGGTCTTTTGGTCTCTGCCTTGAATACTTCAGCGGATAAGCTCGAGTCTCTCATATCCGATATAATAATTGGTACGCAGAGCCTATCCGAGGCGGTGCAGGAGATAGCGAGCGGAAACGAGAATCTGTCCCAGCGCACGACCGAGGAAGCCTCCGCCATTGAAGAGATTGCTTCAACAATCGAGGAGGCCACGGCAACGATCAGGCAGAATTCGGCTAATTCTCAGGACGCAAAAAAGAGCTCTGAAGAAGTAATAAACGTAACGCAGGAGGCGAAACGCACTTCATTCAAGGCAATTGAGATTGCCGAAAACGGCGGGAAGGTTGTGGAAAAGGCCGTTGATTCCATCAATGAGGTCAATAAGTCGAGCAATAAAATCAGCAATATTCTGAAAGTTATCAATGAGATAGCATTTCAGACGAACCTGCTCGCCCTGAATGCCGCGGTCGAGGCCGCGCGTGCCGGCGAGCAGGGCCGGGGGTTTGCGGTTGTCGCCGGCGAGGTGCGAAATCTTGCCCAGCGATCGGCTTCCGCGGCGAACGAGATCAGTGATATGATCAAGGAGTCGATCGAGAAGGTTGAAAATGGAACGAAGCTGGTCAACAAAAGCGGAGATTCGCTGATCGAAATTATTGAGGCGTCAAAAGCGAGCGGAGAAGCGCTTGAAAAAGTAATTAAAGCCATAGACCAGGTATCCCGACTCATTGCTGAAATCGCCTTAGCCGGGGAAGAACAGAGAAAGGGGATGGAGCAGATAAACACTGCCGTCATGGAAATGGATAGCTTGACGCAGCAGAACGCCTCGCTGGTTGAGGAGACGGCGTCGGCGAGCGAGGAGATGGCGAACCAATCTCAGTATCTTATTTCAATGATTAAAAAGTTTAAGATACGGGATGATACTCAGAATGAATCGAATGAATCGTATGAAAAAAGCCACAAAAAATTCCATTTTCACGCGGACGTGAAGGAGCTCCAGAAGAAGAAAAAGGCCAACGGCAACGGGAGGAAAAAACAGGCGGCCGCGGCAGCGCCTGACGCAAAAAGAGAGGATATCATGAATGTCCCAACACCGGAGGGGTTTGATGAGTTTTAGAAGGCCAAACGAAATGCGGTGATGCAAATGAATGTTGATATAGAGAGCGTATTTTTAAACGAAGCGCAGGAAATTCTATCAGACGTTGAAAGCGACCTGGTGCTTCTTGAGCAGGGAGTCGATGCCGACCTCCTCAACCGCATTTTTCGTTACGCGCACACGCTGAAGGGGAGCTCGGCGATCGCCGGGTTTATGGATGTGAGCGAATTTATGCACGGCCTTGAGAGCGTGCTGAATCAGCTCCGTTCCGGCACGCTTCAAGTCGACGGCCGTTTGACCGACATGCTTCTGGGGAGTTTTGACCAGGTGAAGCTCATGCTGTTCGGCGGCACGGATGATTCCGGCGGCGATGCAAAAAAGCGGTATTATGTCGATGGGCTGAAGGAATATATCGTCACAGAAGCGGAGAAGCCCGGAGAAAAACCGGAAGAGGAACCGGAAGGGGAGATGAAGGATATTGGGTACCGGTATTACCGCGTACGGGCGCGATTCAGGGAGGACATCTTCGAAAGGGGTATTGATCCGCTTTCGATCATGGATGATTTCGTCTCTTTGGGCAGCGTGGTGGAGATGGAGGTCGATGATGCGAAGCTGCCGGGACTTGCTGACCTTGACCCTGAGAAATGCTATATCGGATGGGATGTAACCCTCAAGACTAAATCTCCACGGGAGAAGATTGACGGGGTCTTCTTATTCGTAAAGGACGATAACGAGATCATACTGGAAGACGTGAGCTCCCGATACATCGGCGGGAATGATGAAGAGAAACAGGTTGAGGACAAAAAGATCGGCGAGATACTGGTACTCAAGGGAATAATAACGAGGAAGGATCTTGAGGAAGTTTTAGCACTGCAAGACATTAAGAACCGGAAGATCGGGGACGTTATTGTCGAGAAAGGGTATGCCACGGAAAAGGAGATACACTATGCCCTGAGAGAGCAGGAGCGGATCCGGACAAGGATAGAGACTGAAACGGTACGGGTTGATACGAAGAAGCTCGACGGTCTGCTGAATCTCCTCGGCGAGATCGTGATCGGCCAGTCGGCGATTGTTCGAATCGCCGATCAGCTGCCCGAGGAACAGGGGTACGTGCTTAAGAACGCGCTCTATGCTCTCGACCGGACCACGCGGCAATTTCAGGATCAGATCATGTCGATCCGGATGATTCCGATCGGACCGACGTTCAGCCAGTTCAGGAGATTCGTTCGGGACACGGCGCGAAACCTCGGCAAAGAGATAAAGTTCGAGATATTCGGCGAGGAAACCGAGCTGGATAAGACGGTTATTGAGAAGATCAGCGATCCGCTGAAGCATATGATACGTAATGCGGTGGATCACGGAATTGAGGACGCTGCGGAACGCGAGCGCACGGGGAAGGAGCGCGAGGGCCATATACGATTGAACGCGTACCATCAGGAGGGGAACGTCTTTATAGAGATCTCTGACGACGGGAGGGGGATTGAGAGGGATAAGATACGCGACAAGGCGGTTTCCCGTGGCCTTTTGAAACCGGGCGAGGAGACAGCGGATGACCGGCTCTTTTCCTTTCTATTCATCCCCGGATTTACCACCGCTGATGAGGCATGCGATTTGTCAGGCCGCGGGGTCGGGATGGACGTAGTGAAGACGAATATCGAGGCTTTGCGGGGCAGTGTTGAAATAGAAACGGTACCGGATAGAGGAACGACCTTTCGCCTCAAGCTGCCGCTCACCCTTGCGATCATCGAGGGAATGCTGGTCCGTTCCGGGAAGAATGTTTACATCATTCCCCTGCTTTCGATTGTTGAATGCCTGCAGCCGAAGAAAGAAGATATTGAAACCATTGAAGGCAAAGGGGAGCTTGTGCGGGTGAGGGACAGCTATATTTCCCTGGTGCGGCTGTCCGATTTATTCGGGATAAGGGCCGAGTGCACAAACCCCTGGGAATCGCTTGTGGTTATTGTCGAGTCGGTCGGGGGGATGGCGGGGATCATGGTTGATGAACTGATGGGCCAGCAGCAGATTGTGATTAAAAGCCTGAGCGGTCATATTTCGGATACGCGCGCAATATCCGGGGCTGCAATACTCGGTGACGGCAGGGTGGCGCTGATACTGGACATACACGGTCTTATCGGCGAGATGGCAAAGAAGAGGTGGATCGATGAAAATAATTAAATTTCCCAGGGATTTTGGGATTAAAAAGGCCGGGAAATTTTACAATGCGGCGATAAAGGTGATGGATAAGGGGCCGAACTGCGTGCTCGATTTTTCGCAGGTGCGGCATATCGACCTTTCCGCAGCGCAGGTGGTCCTGGCGCTTGAGCGCGAATGCGAGCGTAAAGGCGGGAGGTTGGAGCTCAGGAACACGGATGAATCCGCCGCCCGGCTGCTGAGGCTTGCAGGTTTAAAGCGGTGCCCATAGTTATATATTGAGGCGCGTATGAAGCATATCATGATAATAGACGATTCGCCGACCATTCGAATGAGCGTTGAATATGCATTGAGCGGGCTCGGATTTTCCATGCACCATGCCGAAAACGGATCCGACGGGCTTGAGGAGGTGAAGAATATTAAAGGCACGGGAGTGGATGTGGCACTGTGTATTGTTGATATTAACATGCCGGTAATGGACGGCATAACGTTTATCGGCGAATTCCGGAAAACGGACAGGTTTACACCGGTGCTGGTTTTGACGACCGAGGCTGAGGAACTGAAGATAAAAGAGGGCAGGGTGGCCGGCGCTTCAGGATGGATTCTTAAGCCGTTCAGGAAACAGGATATGCTGAATGTGGTTCAAAAATTGATCAGATGCTGAGGAGGTCATTATGAATACGACTGCTGTACATAAAAGCAGTAATAAGAAGGAGGGAGCCGTGCAGGAGGTTAAACAATATGTGACCTTCATGATCGCGAATGAGAGCTACGGCATACCCGTGCTGAAGGTCCAGGAAATTATCGGAATGACCGAGATCGTGCATGTCCCGAACAGCCCCGATTTCATCAAAGGGGTGATTAATCTCCGCGGGTCGGTTGTGTCGGTGGTGGACATGCGGAAGCGATTTCACATGGATGAACGAGAATACGACATGTTTACGGTCATAATAATCGTTGAGATAAAGGACATGCCGGTGGGCATGATCGTGGATTCCGTTTCGGACGTCGTGGATATATCGGAGACCGATATTCAGAATACGCCGCATCTAACCGCTAAGATCGATACGGATTTTATTGCGGGGATAGGGCAGATCAATGATAAGCTGGTCATCATTCTCGATATTGAGCGAATATTTTCCGCTGAGGAAATTAAGAGAATTGAGAAGGAAGAAGCCGTGTAATTTACCCGACTTAGGTGAATTTATATCTTGACGGAAACATGCCGCCTCATTATATTTTCCCACCACCTTCGGTGAGATTGCCTATCAGCTCCTGAACCAGACCCTGGCATATATCACGATTAACAAGCTATAGGCAAGTGATGAATGCTGAGACTGTCTGATAACCCTCCTCCGGGGGGGATTGGGGGGCTTTTCAGACAGCTTCAATCATACCCCATCTGCAATTTTTTAATCCTTTTACTGATGCTCGTGGAGAATTCCTCATATGGATCTTACCGGTATCACCATAAATAACCAGTATGCATTAATCAAAAAGATAGCTGAGGGAAGGACGAGCTCCCTCTATCTTACCGATTGCACCGGTAAAAAAGCCGAACCGGTAGTGATCAAAATTTTCAAGGATGACAGCACATCAAAGAAAGCAGAAGACATAATAAGATTTAAAAAAGAATTAAATATCATATCAAAATTGGAGCATCCGAACATTATCAGAATATATGATACGGGCGAGATATTTGAACTCCAGTATATCGCCATGGAGTATATTCAGGGAGCGAGCCTCTCCGGGATTCTTAAAAATACCAGCCTGTCTGTTGAGTTGATCATAGATGTAATTATCCAGACCTGCGAAGCTTTGGATTGCCTTCATCAGAACGGCATTGTGCACAGGGACTTGAAGCCCGGGAATTTGATTATGTATGAAGGAGTTGAAGCCGCCGGCACAAGAATAAAACTCACCGACAGCGGTAGTATGTGCATAAAGAATTTCGGCGAGCCGATTAAATCAGAAGATATTACGGATATACTGGGATACTTATCCCCGGAGCAGAGCGGCATACGGAAGAGGCCGGTAGATGAGCGAAGCGATCTGTACTCGCTCGGCGTCTTATTCTATCAATTATTAACGGGCAGACTGCCGTTCACCGGCGATGATCTGTTTTCACTATTACATCACTATTCGGCCAGACTGCCCGAATATCCGAGCAGGTTCAGTCCTGCCCTACCTCCCCTATTAGACCGCATGGTTTTAAAACTCCTGGACAAGGAGCCTGAGAACAGATACCAGAGCGCCCGGGGGTTGCTCTTTGATTTAGAGAGATACCAATGCGGAGACCGGGAATTCATACTGGGCTTGAATGACACCTCGATAAGACTGAGCTACCGGACAAGGTTCACAGGCAGACATAAAGAATTAGATAAACTGAAACGGATATTTGACCGGACAAGGAATGGTCACGGAGGACTCTGTTTAATAAGAGGAGAGGCGGGAATAGGAAAGACGAGATTAATCGAGGAATTGCACTATTATATCCGCTCAAAGGATACAATAGTTATTCATGCAAAATGCTTTTCCGAAGAGAATAAAGAGCCGTACCGGCTGTTAAAGGACGCATTGGATGAGTATCTGAAAATTTTCAGGTCTTATCCGGATAAAAGAAAGAAGGAGATCAGAAACAGCATCCGTGCGGCGGTCGGCGTGCTCGGTGAGGCCATTCTGAAGTTAAATCCCCGGATGAAGGAGATTCTGGAGCGGTGTCCTTCGATGGTGCCGCTCGAGCCTGAAAGGGAAAACGCCCGGTTCCTGGTGGTTGCCAGCCAGTTTTTTATCAGCCTCAGTTGTATCGAGAATGGGCTGGTATTATCGATAGACGATTTACAGTGGTGCGATGAAGGAACTCTCGAATTGTTAGCCCGGATCGTCAACGACGCTTCACAATCGCCGTTTTTGGTGATCGGCACCTTCCGGCATGACGAAATAGCGGGGAGTCAGGGGTTGATAAAATTCGTCCGGGATGCTGAAAATACGGGGAAGGTGCTTGCCGGGATAACTATTGAGCATCTTGGCGGCTCGGCGATGAATACGTTCGTTTCCGGATTATTATATGATAACGAAATAAATATAAAAGAGATATCCGACTTCATTCATCAGAAGAGCAAGGGGAACCCGTTTTTTGCGATTGAGATATTGAAACAGTTGGTGGAAGAGAAGGCGCTCTATTACCGGGATAATAAATGGGACATAGATCATACGATCCTTTGGCATGCGGTTATACCGGCAAGTATAATCGACATTTTAATCAAACGAATTTCAAATCTGAGCCCGGAAGAAGCGACGGTTTTATCATACGCGGCGGTAGCGGGCAAGAGTTTTGAATTCGAATTGCTCTTTCGTCTTTTGGGTACATTCGACAAGAAAGAGCTGGTAAGGATTATTGATGCTTGCATTCAATTGCAGCTAATAGATAAGGATATACATGCGATCGGCAGGTTATCCTTTGTGCATGACCGGATACAAGAGGCCTTTTACGGTAATATCGATTTTGATGCACGAAGAGACATGCACGCGAGAATAGCTGAAACCCTGGAGGATATGTACGCAGACAATAAGAAGGAAGTTCTTTTTGAGCTGGCGCACCATTATATTGAAAGCGGGAACAAGGATAAATCACTGGAGTACGCCTATCCGGCGTCATTTAAGGCTGCGGATAATTTCGCCAATGAGGATGCGCTTAAATATTTCAACATTGCCATTGAGCTGCTCAATGAGAAGATTTCAAGCGGTTACGGCTCTGCGCATCCGTTATGGATGAAGTCAAAAGAGGGGATGGCGCGGGTGTATCTGAGAATCGGTAGATACGACGAGGCCATTGATATTTTCAATGAATTGCTTCCTTTTGAGGATATCGATATCAACCGGGCCCATATTCTCCGCGACCTATCGTCTGCATACCATAAAAAGGGAGACTGGGCCAACAGCGAGAAATACGCGAAGATCGGCATAGAGATGCTGGGGGGAACGCTGCCGATTAAAAGAGGAGCGGTTATAGTATCGTTGATCAAAGAATTATTGGTTCACTGCGTGCATCTCCTGTTGCCGGGGATTTTCGTCACCAAACGTCAGAGTCCAAAGGCCGGGAGGAAGATGGCGCAGAGAATGTTTTACGAATCGTTGATTTTTACGTATGTATTAAGCGAACGTTTGAAATATGTCAGGGCTGTTTTTAGGGTACTTAATCAAGCTGAGAGATACTTCGGGGAAGGGCAACCTTATGCAAGAGCTCTCAATGCGTATGGAAGTCTGCTGATGGCGCTCACCAGATTCAAAGACGCATTGAAGTGTTATTATAAATCCCTTACGATAGCAACCGAGATAAACGACCAGCATAGCATCGGGCGCAGCTACCAGCTTATCGGTCTCTGCCATGAATGGCAGGGGGAATACGGCCCGGCGATTGAAAATTACCATAAGGCGATTAACGTATACACCATGATAGGCGACAGCAATGAAATAGGGATCACCCTGAACGGATTGAGCAACATTTATTTCTTTCTCGCCGAGTTTGATAAATTAAAAACGACGAGTGAGAAGTTTCTTGCGATCGCGTATAAATCCATGGATAACTATCAAATATGCAACGCTTTGATTTGCAAAACATTATACTATTTAGGAACCGGCAAACTGAATGAGGCGGAGGTTAATGGGTTAGAGGCTTATAATCTTAGTTATACCAACAAGATTTGGATGCCTCACTGCATTGTAAATGTTGTCTTAGGAATGATATATCACTACGCCGGTAATGTTGAAAAGTCAATTGAACACCTCAAGAAAGCAAAAAGGCTATACAAAAAATATAAATTTTTGAAATATTATGCTGTGTATCTCTATCCTTATATTGCGGATGTCTCTATCGCCGAGTTTTTACAAAAAAAGGAAATTACGAATAAGCAGAGAAATTTATTTTTAAAAAAAATTGAGAAATACTGCAGATTGTCTTTAAGAATGACAAGGAGATTGATATCTTATCACTCTTTATCCTTAACAGTTAATGCAAAATATTGCGCATTGATTAAGAAAAATAAAAAGGCAAAGAAGTTCTTCCTGCAAGCTATAGGCCTGTGTACAAAGCTTGGCTTGAAAATTGAATTAGCAATAAATTTGTATGAGTACGGTCAGTTTTTGCTGCAAATCAACGATAACGGTGAATCGCAAAAAATTTTCGGATCTGCATACCGGGTCTTCGAGCAGATCGGCTCAAGTTTATATTTGGAACGAATGCGCGGCACGCTGGGGATCAGGGATGAAACAGAAGATGCGACTTCGATACAGAGGTTTATCTACAACAAGAGGCTTTTGTCGATAGACAGATTAAGCGTTCAAATAAACCAGATTATGGATTTAGACGAACTTTTCCATGCGGTCATTTCAAATGCGGTAGAAATTGCCGGCGCGCAAAAGGGATATCTTTTTATTGCAAATGACAGCAATGAGATCGAGTTAAAGGCGTCTATAAACCCCCAGGAATCTGAAGAACATTCGTACTCAGCAGAAATTATTGAGAATGTATTCAGGAATGATCGTGAAATCATTACAGCATTTTCGCTATCCAATAAAAAAACATTCGATCCAGGCCTTGGATCCTCAGGCATAAGATCGATTCTCGCTGTTCCGCTGAAGGATAAGGATAAGGTTTTCGGCGTCTGTTATCTGGAAAATTCTTTATCGAACAGGCAATTTACCGAGGAGGATGTAAATCTGGTTGCAGCATTTATTTCCAGGGTCTCCGCATCCATTAATTACGCTTATTTATACCGCCAAACAAAGATTAATAAAAATGATGAGCAATGGATCATAACGCCTTCTATAGAAAAGAAGATGAACTCAGCCCTGTCCTACTTAAAA
>Ga0154758_140_pt3 | contig 42870 bp, 52 predicted proteins | sample Rifle2008BG16ft_FD_105766 | JGI IMG/M metagenome (GOLD analysis project Ga0154758, IMG submission 105766) | Spirochaetes bacterium RBG_16_49_21
TCCGCTGCGCGGCCCGCCGCTGAACCGGAGCGCAAGTGAGAGCGAGGCATCATGTCGGCAAGTGAGAACAAGAAGATGCTGCAGGTAGCCTTCGATGCTTTGGCGAGGGGCGACGGTAAGCCGTTTGTTGAGCTGTGGGCACCGGACTTCAGCTGGACCATCACTGGAAACACGGCTTGGTCTCGAACATACCAAGGCAAAGAAGCAGTACAGAGGGAGCTCATGGCACCGCTGTTCGCCAACTTTGCAACTCGATATACAAATCACGCCACGCGGTTCATCGCGGAAGATGACTTTGTCGTAGTAGAGTGCCGCGGCAATGTAACGACGAAATCCGGACAGCCTTACAACAACAGCTACTGCTATGTATGCCGCATGTCAGGCGGTAAGCTGACGGAGCTGACTGAGTACCTAGACACAGAGTTGGTCACAAAGGTGCTGAGCGCTCCAAAGGACTAAGAGTCATGAGTATCATTACTCGGTAAGTGGAGAGTTACGAATGACCGAATCCAAAGGATACAAGAAAGGCATGGGAATGGAGGGTCTCATTGCGCGCTTCTATGACAAGAATTCCCGACGGTATACTATGCAACTATACCGCGAGTGGGCCGAACGATTGGTACAGCGAATCCACGAGGGAGCAGAAGTCCTCGAGATTGCCCCCGGCCCGGGCTATCTGGCTATTGAACTCGCCAAGCTGAAGAAGTGCAGGATAGGGGGTCTTGACATTAGCAAGACGTTCGTTGACATCGCTCGACGAAATGCTCAAGAGGCAGGAGTTGAGATTGATTTTCGACAAGGAAATGCATCCGCTATGCCTTTTGAGAATGACACGTTTGATCTCATTGTGTGCACATCGTCCTTCAAGAACTTTAGCGATCCAGTTAAGTCCTTGCAGGAAATGCACAGAGTCCTGAAAAGCGGAGGAAAGGCATGGATCAGTGACTTGCGGCGTGACGTGTCTGATCAGGCAATTCGTGCCTTTGTTGCCAACGAGATGAAAGTGAAGGGGCTCGCAGCAGTCATGATGAGGTATACTTTCAAGCACACCTTGAGGCCCCATGCATACCTCACAGAGCAATTCAAGGAAATGACGACGAAGACACAGTTCAAGAGGGCAGAGATCAAAAACAACCCAATGGACTTTGAGGCATTCCTTGAGAAATGAACACTACCGTCGTTGCGTGGTGTTGCTCGATCATGCAGCATAACAACCGGTTGCAGCGGACGGCGCTGCGCGCCGCCGCCACCGGAGCGTTCTACGGACGCCTTCGGCGCTTAAATTATTATAAAGGAAAAAGTTAAAACTTTTCTTGACAACTCGACAAATAAAAAGATAATCATTATTATAGAATTATGAAAACATTAGCAGTTGGTGAATTAAAAGAACAATTCTCAGAGGTTCTTGAGAAGGTAAAAAATGGGGAATCATTCGGAATCCTTTATGGAAAAAGGAAAAAGCCTGTGGCGATGATTGTTCCTTTTCATGAAGAGGAAGTGAAAAAAGAAAGAAAAATTGGACTTTTAGATGGTAAAGTTGCAATTAAATTTGCTGATGACTTCAAAATGACTGAAGAAGAATTGTTGAATCTCGAATGAAATACCTACTTGATACCCATACCTTCATTTGGACGATTACTCAGTCCAAAGCGTTACCGGAAAAAGTAATTCAAGCGATAAAGAATCCAAATAATGAAATCTTTGTTAGTGCAGTTACATTCTGGGAAATATCAATTAAAACCAGGCTTAAAAAGCTTGATCTTGATGGTTTGCCGATGGAAGATTTGCTTTCATTAGCGGAAGAGATGGATTTTCAGTTAATTGACTTAACTTCAGAAGAAGCTAATAGTTATGGCAATTTAGATGAAGATACACATAAAGATCCATTTGATAGAATGTTAATCTGGCAAAGCATAAGAAGGAATATGACTCTTATTAATAATGACTCAGAATTTGATAAGTTTAGGGTTTGTGGTTTGAAATTACTATGGAAATAAGATTAATACCAAGCAAGTAACATAAAAAAATCATATAATCAAAATAATTTTCTCAAATTTAAAGACGTAGAACAATTGGTTCAAGCGGACTCGCAGCTGGTAATGAAAGTAAAAAATTATTCCGCAATAGTGATAGTTGAAAACCTGTGGCTCGCCGCTTAACCATATGTTAGGTTTACGCCTTCGGCGCAGAGGAAGAATAAAGGCGAGAGTCTTGCTTCAAAATCTTGATGGATTATAAATACCGATTTACAGGATTATATCCTTTTTCATCAATTATCTGACTTAGAAAAAATATATAACAGATTCTCAAAGAATTACGGAAATATCTTGAAGAGGGCTTAGCAGCGTATTTTCCAGACTCAAAAGGAGCTGGGCGAGTTCACCCCGCCGGCAGGATGCCGAAAAAGCGGCGGCCATGATCGAGGCACTACCAATTTTCAACATGCATATTAGATTTTTTATTGAAAAAATACCGGATACATGGTTATTTTTATTGAGAAGGGGATTATCTTTAATTCCGATAATGACTGAGAAATGTCATGTTAGGGTCACAACAATGAATAGCATAAAAAAGAGAGATTTTTACGGATATATCTTACCGTTCCTCCTGGCAGTGCTGCTCTGCGGGCTAAATAGCTCGGCCTTTGCACAGGATGAAACTTCAAAAACCAAACCCAAAGAAAAAGGGGCTTCCCAACAGGGAATTTCCGGCATGACGAAGAGATTGGCCGATGCATTGGCGAAAATGCGCCTTAAGCCCGATGCAGAGGGTAAGTACTCCTTAAACATCTCGTCTGGCGGCTATTTCGACCCGATCGACCGGCAGCAGCTGATCTATAGTAAAAAGGCGACGGTCTATATGAATCAGGGCGCGATCAGCAAAATCGTATTTGAGTATTATCAGTTCAGTTTTACCAATCTTATGCGCCAGGTTAAGACCCTGATCAATACCAATCCCTACAGCGAAGACATGGCAGGCCTCCAGATCAGCTATTCGACGAATACCGGCGTGAATGCCTCATACAAGGTCACCGATCTTCAATCCGGTCAAACACGCAGGGATGTTATCGAGCAGTATTCAAGCTATCTGTTATCGCTGATCAACAGCCTGGAGATTTACACGCATAACAATAGAGATGTAGAATCCGCGAAGATTGAGCGCGCCGTCCAGCTCGGCAAGTGATGGGATCTAATGGACAGAAGGAATGCTCCCAGAATCAGATTTGCTAAAAAGCCGGGCTTTACCGTAAAATTAATTCTAAAGCGTTTTCTCTTAATCGACAAGGAGATTTTAGGCATACTGCGCGACCTCTCTGAAGGAGGAGCATCATTGTTTGTCCAGGACGATTATAGAAAATATATTTCAAGCGCGAACGTAGGCCAGGCAGTGCGCCTCATCTCGGAAAGTTCCGGCATATCCTTCCGCCTCGAAAAGAAGGGAAAAATATATCGCATAAGCGAGAGCAATAAGCAGATATCGATTATTGTGATTTTTGACAAAAAGGCCGCATCCTAGACAAATAAAAAAAATTATTGACGTGGAATACGATTCAGGGCGCTCATGGGCAATAGTTACCAGCCGGACGTGGCGTCCGCGCGTCCGCAGGGGAACCGTTAAAATAAGGAAACGGGCGATTAGCTCAGATTGGTTAGAGCGCCTGCTCGACACGCAGGAGGTCGCTGGTTCGATTCCAGTATCGCCCACAGATTACGGAGTATTTTATTGAGCAGACAAATTACGGTTACATTGCCCGATTCGTCCCCCGTCAAAGCCCAGAAAGGTGAAACAGCATTCAGCATTATCGGGAAGATCAGCCCGGATTTGCAGAAGGCGGCTTTGGCCGCAAAAGTAGACGGCGTTCCGGTCGATCTTTCCTTTCCTGTTGACGGAGATGCGGCTCTTCAAGCCATCACGTTCGACCGGGGCGGTGCGGAGATATTCTGGCATTCGGCGTCGCACCTGATGGCCCAGGCGGTTAGGCGCCTGTTTCCGGACGCAAAGCTCGCCATAGGCCCGGCTATTGAAGGCGGTTTTTATTACGATATCGATCTGAGCAGGGCAATTGCCCCGGAAGACCTGAGCCGGATCGAGCAGATGATGCAGAAGATCGTCGACGAAGACCTGGAAATACGCCGCGAGGAGCTCGCGCGGCCGGACGCCATCAGGCTCTATTCCGAAGCCGGTGAGGTATACAAGGTCGAGATGCTTGAGGAGATGGAAGTGGATACGGTATCCATATACCGGCAGGGCGAATTTTACGATCTCTGCCGCGGCCCCCATGTTCCCCGCACATCGTACCTGAAGGCGTTCAAGCTGCTTTCCACAGCGGGGGCATACTGGCGCGGCAGCGAAAAAAACAAGATGCTCCAGCGTATATACGGTATCGCCTTCCCCGATAAAAAAAAGCTGGAGAGCCATATCGAATTTCTTGAGGAGGCGAAGCACCGTGATCACCGCCGCCTGGGCAAAGAGCTCGATCTCTTTTCAATTCATGAAGAGACCGGCGCGGGCCTTGTTTTGTGGCATCCCAAAGGGGCCCGCCTGAGGAATATAATTGAAGACTTCTGGCGCACGGAGCATTACAAAAATGGATATGACCTGGTGTTCTCGCCGCATATCGGAAAGTCGAGCCTCTGGCAAACGAGCGGCCATCTCGATTTTTATACCGAAAATATGTATTCACCCATGGATATCGACGGGCAGGCATACTATACGAAGCCGATGAACTGCCCTTTTCATATCATGATATATAAAAACAAGGGGTGGTCGTACCGCGAGCTCCCGCTCCGGTGGGCGGAATTGGGCACGGTATACCGGTACGAGCGCAGCGGGGTTCTCCACGGATTGCTCAGGGTGCGCGGATTTACCCAGGACGATGCGCACCTCTTCTGCCGTCCCGATCAGATGCCCGATGAGATCGACCGCGTGCTTGCGTTCTGTCTCTCCATGCTTCGTGCGTTCGGGTTTAACAATTTCAAGGTATACCTGGCGACCCGTCCTCCGGAAGGATCGGTGGGTGAAGACTCGATGTGGCAGGCCGCCATACGGGTGCTCGAGGAGTCGGTTAAACGCGCCCGCATTGAATACGAGGTTGATGAGGGCGGCGGCGCTTTCTATGGGCCGAAAATTGATGTCAAGATAAAAGATATGCTCGGCCGCGAATGGCAGTGCTCGACCATACAGTTCGACTTTAACCTTCCCGAGCGTTTCGATATGACCTATATCGATTCCGACGGCAAAAAGCACCGTCCTTATATGATACATCGCGCGCTTCTCGGATCGCTGGAGCGCTTTATCGGCGTACTTATCGAGCACTACGGCGGGAAGTTCCCGGTCTGGCTCGCGCCGGTGCAGCTCGCTATCATCAACGTATCGGATGACGAAGCAGACGCGGCGGAGAATCTTAGACAGAGGCTTCTCGGTCTCGGTTTCAGGCCGGAGACCGACCGCCGTGAAGAAACCATGGGTTACCGGGTGCGGGACGCGATAGCGAAAAAGATTCCCTATATCTGCGTGATCGGCAAAAAGGAGATTTCGGACTCGACGGTCTCGGTGAGGAAGCTGGGCGAAAACAAGTCAACCTCGATAACGATCGACGACCTGATCAGGATGATGAGGGATGACGTTGCGGAGAGGCGATAAAAAACCGCGGAATATAGTGAAAACTGGTTGCTTTTGACAAAGAGTGTGCTAATTCTGTTATTATAGTATGTGCCGGCTCCGTAAGAGTCCGCACCAAAAAAAGTGGCAGGGGGTTTTTAACGTTTGACAGAAAAAACAAGGAGATCTGCATTAGACAAATTTGATAAATACAATGTTAATGATAGAATCACGGCCGATACGGTACGGCTTGTCGGCGACGGCGTTGAGCCCAGGGTGATTCCGAAAAGCGAGGCCCTGAGATTGGCGCGGGAGAAGGATCTTGATCTGGTCGAGATTTCGCCGAACCAGGATCCGCCGGTAGTCAAGATTATCGATTACAGCAAGTTCAAGTTCGAGCAGATGAAGAAGGCGAAGGAGGCCAAGAAGAAACAGAAGGTCATTCATGTTAAAGAGATAAAGATGCGCCCGAACATCGATATGCATGATTTTGACCATAAAGTCAAGCATGCGAGGGAATTTTTAGACAATGGGGACAAGGTCAAATTCACGCTGATGTTCAGGGGCAGGGAGATGGCCCATCCCGAACTGGGATTTGAGGTGATGCAGAAGATCAAGGAACGGCTCGAGACTTTCGTTCAGATCGAGAAGGAACCGTCCCAGGAAGGAAGAAATATTACCATGATTGTTACCGCCAAGCTGGGGAGCGGTAAGAGCAAATAGGATGGAGTTTCGCAACAAGTCTTAATGAGGAGAGCAAACATGCCAAAGTTGAAGAGCAATAGCGGGGCTAAAAAGAGGTTTCGCCTGACGAGAAAGGGAAAGGCGGTGAGGGCCAAGGGCTTTAAGAGCCACTTGCTCGAGGGAAAATCCGCGCGAAGGAAGAGGCGGCTCCGCGGGACAGGGCTCACGGACGAGGCCGAGCTCAAGAGAATAAAACGCATGCTTCCGTACGGCTGAAGGCGGGGATGCGCATCCCCGCCACCGGGTATATTATTTTTAATACGAGGGAGAGTATCATCATGCCGAGAGCTACAACAGGTCGAGTGCATCGCAAAAAAAGCAAAAAGATTTTAAAAGATGTTAAAGGATATATCGGCGCCCGGAGCACGCTGTACCGTACCGCCAAGGATGCCCGGAGAAGGGCGCTGCAGAATTCATTCAAGGACCGCAGGAGAAAAAAGAGGGATTTCAGGGTCCTGTGGATATTGAGAATAGCCGCGGCTTCGCGGTTGTCCGGCCTATCCTACAGCAAATTCATGGCCGGGCTCAAGGCGTCGGGCATCGAGATCAACAGGAAAATGCTTGCCGAGCTTGCCGCCAGGGACATGGATACCTTTAAAAAGATCGTCGAAAAGGTAAAGGAAAAGGCGGCCTGATGTGTTGAAGGTGCGGTTGCGCACCGTGGTAGAGACGCGATGCATCGCGTCTCTACGCTTGCCCGAAATTTAATTCACCCCTATCGCTGCCGGGATACCCCAAATATGACTTGACTTGCCGTCTGATCTATGGTATCTATTAATTATTAATGCAAAATATTTGATTAGCCGAAAATAATACCAGACTCATCGAGCTTATTCTGTGAGACCGAAAGCGGGTGAGTATACAGAACGGAGGGAGCGATATGATATCCATGCAGCAACTTGAGGAGCTTGAAAACCGTGTTGTCAAGGCGCTACAATTGATCAGCGATTTACGGACCGAAAACTCAAAACTTGAAAATGAAAATGAAGAGATAAAGGGCGAGCTGGAGGAAACCAAGCTGAGCCTTGAAGAGAAAGAGCAGGAGATAGAGAGAATCCGAAAAGAACTCGACGCCGCGACCGCGGAGCTCGAGGATTTGAACGCCAAGGAGGAGGTTCTGGAGAAAAAGGTGATCGCGCTCCTCGGTAAGCTTGACGGCCTGTCTGCCGGCGGAAGCATACCCAGCGGCGAGAGAATCGGGAGAAAACCCTCCCCGCCTGCGGGTGCGGCCCGGATGAGGAAAAAACCGCCGGTATCCGATGATGATACCGTTGTTCTCGAAGATTTTAATGAGGAAGACGTCAGGGTGGAGACCGTTGAATCGAAGGACGCCGTCGATCTTGACGAGGACGACGATATAATCATAATCGACGATGAAGACGAGCTTTCAGCGAAAAGCGGCGGTGGCGTCGCCCTGGAAACCGTGCCGGAGAGCGATGATGATATAATTTTGCTCGAGGAAAAGGACGAGGAGATTACCATTGACGATGTCGAGAACGATAAAGTTATAATCGATGAGGATGAAAAATCACGCAAAAGTCCGCCGAAGCGCCGAAGCAAGCCTAAAGAAAAAGACGATGACTTTTTGATCATCGAGGAAGATGACCGGTAATCCGCCGGTGAGGTAATGCCGTGGATAGCAATAAAGTAACGGTGACGATTTTCGGCCAGACCTATACGATAGACGGCGATGCGCCGAAGGATTATATTCTCCGGCTGGCCGAATACCTTAATGATAAGATGGAAGAAGTCCGGACAAACAGTTCGGTAACCAATCCGACTCAGGTCGCAATCCTCGCGGCGTTGAATGTGACGGACGAGTACTTCCAATTACAAAAACTTAAGTCAGGCACGGACAACGAAGTTGAAAGAAAGACCCTCGCCCTTATTTCAATGCTCGATCAGGGCCTCATCGGAGATAGCTTCTCCCAACCCGCCGCCATGGTCAAAGATTAAACAATTCTTCCCAGGCTTATTACGGAAACAGTGCGGGCCTCTATACGCTCTTGACCCCCCTCCTGTCCCCCCTTCGTAAGGGGGGAGGCTCTTCAACCGGAATTTAATTCACTCCCTAAAACAGAAGAAATAATAAAAAATGCTTGAAATGTATGGCTTTTATTCTACAATAAATTGTATTATTGCATTTCCATGATTATAATTATCCCGGGTATGCCGATATGGATTTGAAAGAGCTTATCAACAATCAGGAACAGGTTGATGTCGAGTTGTCGTCTGAAGAGGAGGGGGCCCTGCTCGCCGAAGGGGCGGTAATCCAGCTGGTGAGCTTTGTCCTGGACGATGTCGAATACGGCATTGATATTCTTGCGGTTCATGAGATATTGCGGTTTCCTGAGATAGCGAGGCTGCCCAACGCGCCTTCTTTCATAAAAGGGGTTATCAACCTGAGAGGAAATATCATTCCGGTTGTTGACGTGAGAAAGAGGTTCGGATTCCCCAAAGCCGACATTACGCTCCTGACCAGAGTGATCGTTATTGAAACAAACGATAAACTGGTCGGGCTTATGGTTGATAACGTTCATCAGGTAGTGAGGATTTCACAAAACAGCATTGAGCCGCCTTCGGAGCTGATCGAGGGCGTGTCCGAAGTATATATCTGGGGCATCGGCAGGTTCCGGGAGCGGTTGATCGTCATCTTGAATTTGGCGAATATTCTTTTCCTGGAAGAAGATTAGCAGCAACTGAAAAAAACGGGGTTTTACTATGGCCTTTTCTCTTGGTGAATATCAGGATATATTTTTGGAAGAAGCCGACGAGCAGATTCAGGAGCTCAATCAAAATCTTCTTGAATTGGAAAAAAATCCGGACAATAGTGAGATCATCAACAATATTTTCCGCGCCGCCCATTCCTTAAAAAGCTCGGCTGCTTTTGTCGGTTTAAATGAGCTTTCAGACCTCGCGCACACGATGGAGAATCTTCTTCAGGGCATCCGCGACGGGAGTATGGAGATTACCTCCGAGATAATCGATATTATTTTTAAATGTTTCGACGAAATCCGCAATGTGATAGACACGATAGGTTCCGGTGAAAAGCCTGTTCAAGAGTTTCAATGGCTCATTGAGGAGATTCAAGAGGTGTGCAGGGAATCCGCGAAAACAGAGCAGGTAAGAAAGGAGCCCGTTGCCGCGAGGAAGAAATTTTCCCAGCAAGACTCCATACCAAAAACCGTACTCGATGCCGAGCTGCGAAAACAAATCAAGGAAGGGCTTGAGGACGGCCGCAAGTGCTGCGAGGTCACCATTTTTATTGAAAAGTCGGCGCAGATGAAGTGGGTCAAGGCGCAACTCTTATTAAGCAACGTGGGAAGGATCGGGGAAATAGTCACCACATTCCCTTCTGTTGAAAACCTTTCCGATGACGAGATGAATTCGATATTCAAGGTCATCGTTCTTACCAATGAATCGATTGATACGATACGGAAAGCAGCCAATATCGATCTGGTGTACCGGATTGACGTGAGGACGATCAGCCTTTCACGGAAGGACGACAAGCTGGTATTGAAATTCGGAGAGAGCAAGACCTTGACCGGCGCTCAGATGGCGGCCGAGATCAGGGAGGAAAAGGATTTCCAGAAGGCGGACGGGGATTTTTTGCCGGAGCCTGAGGTGAGTGAAGGAACGCGGGAAGACGAAGAAGAGGAAGAGGACGAAGAAGAGCGGCTCGACGGTGAGAAATCCGCTGTCAGGGGAGGAGAAAGGCCGGAGCAGGATAGAAGAAAAGTGATTGTATTGAAGACCGTAAAGGTCTCAATCGATAAACTCGATCTTTTGCTCAATAACGTCGGGGAGCTGGTTATTGCAAACTCCGGCTTCTATAAGCTGTATGAGGAGATGCGGAAGATCAGCGAAGAGAAGGCAATCATCAACGAATTCAAGAGCCGTATGGAACAGATGTCGCGGATCGCCAAAGATCTCCAGAGCGGAATCATGAAAACCAGGATGGTTCCGATCGGACAGGTGCTCAACCGGTTCAAGAGGCTCGTGCGCGATCTTTCCAAAGAGTTCGGCAAGGATGTCGAGCTCATCCTCAAAGGAGAGGATACGGAGCTGGACAAGAAGGTGATTGATTCCATCGGCGAGCCCCTCATGCATCTGATCCGCAACGCCGTCGATCATGGAATCGAGAAGCCTGAAGAGCGGAAGCGGTTCGGCAAGTCGGAAACCGCGCATATCACCCTGAACGCCCACCAGAGCGGCAATCAGATATTCATCGAGGTGATCGACGATGGAATGGGCCTCAACCTCGACCAGATCAAGCGGAAAGCGATCGAGAAAGGCTTTGTCACTCCGGAAATGATCGGGGCAATGAGTGATTCGGATATTTATAATTTGATATTTACTCCGGGTTTCTCCACCGCCGCCAGGGTTACCGATATTTCCGGCCGCGGCGTGGGCATGAACGTGGTGAAAGAAATCGTAAATGAATTGAACGGCTCCGTGGGTATAGAGACCGAATACGGCATGGGTACGCGTTTTGTCCTGTCTTTCCCCATAACCCTGGCCATTATTCCCGCCATTATGGTGAAGGTCCGGCATGAGATGTACGCGATACCCCTGACCGACGTTATAGAGACGATCAAGATATCCCAGTCCGACTTCACCATTATCGAAGGGCATGAAGTGATAAATCTGCGGGGAGAGATTCTGTCCCTGCTGCGTTTGCCGCGTTTTGTCAATCTTAAGAGCGAACTGGGGCCGGATGATAAAATACCGGTCGTCGTAGTCGGTTTTGGGAATAAAAAACTGGGGTTGATGGTCGACCGCCTGGAGGGAAAACAGGAAATCGTCATCAAGTCGCTTGAGCAGAATTACAAGACCGTGGAAGGCCTTGCCGGGGCGTCCATCCTCGGGGACGGGAGTATATGTCTTATCCTTGATATTTCGTCAATGTTAAACAAGGTCATAGCGGATCAGGACAAGCTTTCTAAATTTGACCGAAAGAGGCTCATGGATGCGGAAGCGGTTCAAATCGAAGAGGTCCAGTCCTTTGAGGAGAGCAGGGAGCAGGCTCCGTATGCCGGAAGGGATACGGAAAAATCAAAGCGCGCCGTAAAGGACGGGGAAGCGGAGCCTGCCGCGGCCATGCAGGATGCCCGGCCCGTGGATCAGATAAAAAAACAGGTGCATAAAACCCTTGATGAATTCAGGAAAGAATTACGCGAGAGCATCAAGTCGACCGTTGAGGAAGGCGAACCTTCCGAGCATATGGCGATATCCCTTGACATCACCGGCAGAGATCTCGACGACTTCCGGCTGATAGCCAATATGGGGGCTACCACGGCAGCTGAATCCCTCTCTAAGATTTTAGACAAGCGGATTGACCTGTCTATCCCTGAGGTAACCATAAAACCGATCGAGTTGATTCCCAAGTATATCGGCGATATCGACAGCATCTATATGGGGATAATGATGCCCATACTGGGCGAGACGCGGGGCACCATACTTTTTATTTTCAAAGAGAATATAGGATTTGAGATCATTAATCTTTTATACGGCATGGCTTTACGGAAGACCCGCGAGCTCAGTGAGGAAGGCGCCTCGGCGCTTGAAGAGCTTACGAATATCGTCGGCTCATCGGTCATCAATGTCTTTGGAGAAAAGGCCGGGCTCGTCATCCGGCCGGGCGTGCCCTCCATGGTGCATGACTATCTGCAATCGGTCATAGACTCGATTCTCGTGATCCATAACATGGTGAGTGATTATGCTATCGTCATGGACACCGCATTTTATTTTGAAGATGATAAGATCATCGGAAACCTTCTGCTCATCCCCGAGGCGGATTCCTTAAAAACCATCGTCCAGCGTATGAGGTCAAATGTCGGGTCAAATTAATGTTTTGGTTGTTGATGATTCGGCGCTCGTACGAAAGATAATAACGGATTTACTGGAAATCGACCCCCGGATCAAGGTTATCGGAACTGCTGAAAACGGAAATTCCGCGATTGAGCTGAACCGCACGCTTAATCCCGACGTCATAACCTTGGATATCGAGATGCCGGTGCTTGACGGACTTGCCGCTTTACGAAGAATTATCGCCGAGAATCCCAAGCCGGTCATTATGCTTTCAGTATATACCCGGCACGGCGCTGAAGCGACGTTTAAGGCCCTTGAGTACGGTGCCGTGGATTTTGTGCCCAAACCCGTTTCCAACGTGTCGGCGTGGGCGGAGGAGATAGGCGAACAGCTCAGGACCAAAATTAAATCGGTTTATGAGTCAAACATCCTCGCGGGCGGGCATATGTTTGCGCGGCCGTCCCATGCCCCATCCGATGACGCCCGAAAGCAGCAGGCCCCGGGAAAGGATGAAAGGGCATTCAAGAAAACCGATTCCAGCTCAAAGATAATCGGGATCGGGACCTCCACCGGAGGTCCTGCCGCCCTCATGGAGATATTCACAAACATACCGAAAAATTTCCCCTCGTCCATACTGGTGGTACAGCATATGCCGGAGAATTTCACCAAGGCGTTTGCCGAACGGCTGGACAGCACGTCATACCTTAAAGTGAAGGAAGCGGAGGACAACGACCCCGTACTGCCCGGCTGCGGCTACATAGCACCGGGAGACCAGCATATCAGCATCGAAGAAAAAAATAAAAAGCTCCATGTAAGGGTGTCCCGGAGCGAAAAGGTGTCGGGGCATAGGCCTTCGATCGATGTTCTTTTTAATTCACTGGCCCACACCATGGGCAGAAATGCCATAGGAGTGATTATGACGGGAATGGGCAGGGACGGCGCTGAGGGAATCGTCAGGATAAAGACAGCGGGCGGCCGCACTATCGCTCAGAATGAGGAAACCTCGGTCGTTTACGGCATGAACCGGGTCGCTATTGAGAAGGGCAGTGTTGACGATATCGTGTCATTATCCGAAATACCTAAAAAAATTGTTGAATATATTTAACATTATCAGGTATATTGACAACGAGTTGGTAACGAGCTGGCTTAATAAAAGAGTATACTCGTAAAAAAATTAATTATTATTCCGGATAATTACGATATATTAATAGCTGCTCAGAAGGAATTTATTAATAGACTTGTTGAATAACTGAATTTTTTAGCGGGGTCTAAGGGGCGGAGCCTCTTAAAAAGCCCCCCGCAGGGGGCTTCCCCGAGCGCGAGACGGGAGTTTCGCAACAACTCAAATGCTCACGCTTGAACGGACAAGGAAGAAAATGGGGTAGGTGCATGGCGACCATTTTAATAGTTGATGACGCAAAATTTATGAGGACTCTGGTAAAGGACGCACTGGTTCCGGTAGGTCATCAAATCATCGGTGAGGCGGAGAATGGGAACGAAGCTGTTGAGTTGTATAAAAAATTGAAGCCGGAGCTGGTAACCATGGATATAACCATGCGGGAAAAGGACGGCATCGAGGCGGCTGAGGAAATACTCCGTACGGACCCGAGAGCACGGATAATAATGGTCACGGCTCTCGGACAGGAGAATCTGCTGACGAGGGCTATTAAACTGGGTGTGAAGGATTTTGTTGTTAAGCCTTTTCCTCCGGAGAGGCTCCAGAAGGCTGCGGAGAAGGCGCTCGCCTAAAATAAACGAATTGACTATAATCAGTATTATATTGTAAACACCCCTTATGATTCATGAGGGGTGTTTCATTTTGATGCCTCTTGCTCCCTCCCCCTTGATGGGGGAGGGTTGGGGTGGGGGTGATGAATTTAAGAAACCAGATGATTTTGCATGCCCAAGAACCAAGCTCACCCTCCCCTTACCCCTCCCATCAAGGGAGGGGAATACTTTAATTAAAAATCGCCTAATTCGAGCAAGAAGGGAAATCTATTTATGACGGAAACGCGGGAAAATAAAGAGATTAAAGAGGATAACGGCAATTATATCATCCATATAGATAATTTTGACGGGCCTCTTGGCTTGCTATGGGATCTGATAAAAAGATCGAAGATCGATATTACCGAGGTCTCCATATCCCGCATAACCGAGCAGTACCTTGATTTTCTCCGGATTATGGACAGGATGAACGTCAGCATAGCGGCGGATTTCATCCATATGGCTTCGGAGCTCCTGTTTTACAAGAGCCGCGCCCTGCTCCCGGCAGCGCAGATTGAGGATGAATATTTTGTTCCTCCCCTGCCGCCGGAGCTGGTCCAGCGGCTTCTGGAGTTTAAGAAATTTCAAGGCGCGTCCCGACGGTTGCTTGAGGAATTTGAGGCCAGCGCGAATAAATTCACCCGGGAGAACAGCCTTGAGGACATTGTAGGGCTTGACGATTTCAGCGAGCTGTCGCTCTTCGATTTACTGAAGGCTTTTGCAGAGGTTATGGAATCCGTCAGGAAGGTGGAAGAGAAGGAAATTGTATTTGACGAGATACTCGTGAGCGACAGGATGGAGGATATAAAAAAAATGGCCCGCGACAGGGATGTCTTGTATTTTGTCGATATCTTCACGGCCAGCCCTTCGCGCATGGAAATAGTCGTTTCATTTCTGGCCGTTCTGGAACTCGCCCGGATGAAGATTATCAAAGTGATTCAGCATGCGGTTTATGGCATAATACGGATAGTGAATTTTAATGGAAAAAACGAAAAATGACATTATCGAAAAGAATGATTCAGTTGAATCTTATGCTGAGCCGGATGATTCTTCAATTAAGGGTCTGATGGAAGCGGTGCTGTTTTTGAGCAATGAGCCCGTGCCCCTGTCTTTTTTCGTTAAGAATTTTTCACTTGATTCCACCCAGGCCAAGATTCTGCTCGATTCCCTTATTGATGAATACGCGGACCGGGACGGCGGCATACGGCTTGAAGAAATCGCCAAGGGTTATCAGTTTGAAACCAATACCCGCTATGCGGAACAGCTGCGGCGGGTGAGCGGGGTAAAAAAACGTGAGGGACTGTCCAGGGGGATGCTGGAGACCCTGGCGATCATCGCATACAAGCAGCCGGTCGTGCTCGCCGAGATTGACGAGCTGCGCGGAGTGTCTTCCCGCATGATGGTGGTAAAGCTGATGGAACGGGGTCTTGTCAAGCCGGTCGGCCGCAAGGAGCTTCCCGGCCGCCCCCTTGCCTATGGCACGACCAATGAATTTTTGCGGCATTTCGGTTTGGGCAAGCTGTCCGATCTGCCCAAGCTCTCGGAGATAAAGGAGTTTTCCATAACCGGGGATGAATAGCATGGCACCTGACCGCAATGACAATGACCTGGAAAGCATCGACCGGGAAATAATCAGGCTTATTTCAGAGAGGTCGAATCTGTACATCCGGATGCTGAAAAGCAGGCTGGCGGGGGATGGCCTGTTCTCGGCGGAGTACCGTGACCGGCTCTTCAAGCTTATTGAGGAGGCCAACACGGGGCCCCTCTCCGATCAGATTCTTAAAAGAATCTACACCGATATGGTGACGGGCTCCATGACCATAATTGCGCCGGTCACGGTCGCGTTCCTTGGTCCTGAAGGTTCCTTCTCGAATATACCGGTCAACGAGTTTTTTAACGAGGGAGCGGCTTCGCTGCCCCAGCGGACCATACAGGATGTGTTCCAGCAGGTTGAATCGGGAAAGGCCCACTACGGCGTGGTTCCGGTCGAGAACAGCACCGAGGGCTCTGTTACCTACACCCTTGACGAGCTTACCGAGACCAGCCTTAACATCATATCCGAAAAGTATGTTCGCGTCACCTACAGCCTCCTGTCCAGATTAAAGGATATTACATCGGTACAAAAGATATTTACGCATCCGCAGACTCTGGGTCAGTGCAAGGCGTGGATCAGGAACAATCTGCCTGATGCCGAAATCGTGAGCGTCGAGTCCACATCGCGCGCGGCTGAATTGGCGTCCCGGGAGCCCGATGCCGCCGCTATCGCCTCGGATATTGCAGCCGGCATTTACCATCTCAATATACTGGCCACCATGATCGAGGATTCACGGCAGAATTATACGCGGTTTTTCCTTATCGGCAGGGACGGAAGCAAACCGACCGGAAATGACAAGACGTCCATCGTGTGCGCCGTCAGGGACAAGCCGGGCGCCCTTCTCGGGTTGTTGAAAGCGTTTGCCGCGGCGGGCATTAACATGACCAAGATAGAGTCGAGGCCGGACAAGAAAAAGATGTGGGAGTACAATTTTTTCATTGATTTCATAGGCCACCAGGATGACGCCATCGTGAAGAAGGCATTGGAGAAGATCAGGAAAGAAGCGATTTTCTTAAAGATTCTCGGATCATATCCTGTCGGGAATTAATGCAGGAAACATGTTTAAACGAGTAGCCATATTCGGTCTCGGCCTCCTGGGGGGGTCCCTGTGCAAAGGCTTGAAAAGGATAAATCCCGGGATTCATATAGCGGCATACGGCAGGGACGTCGCAAAGCTTGATCCCCTTCTGCACGATAACTATGCGGACGAGGTGAGGAGCTATGGCGACCTATCTCTTGCCGGCATAGACCTGGCCGTGGTGGCGATGCCGGCAAAGGTATCCATCGAAATCATCAGGCTGGTACTGGATCACCGCGAATTGGAGGACGGCGCGATCATCACGGATGTCGGCAGCGTCAAGGAAAGGATAATAGCGTCAATTCTGGAATGCGGAAGGGCGCGGCAGTTTATCGGATGCCATCCCATGGCCGGTTCGGAGAAGATAGGGTTTGAATTCAGTGACGGCGCCCTGTTTGAAGGGGCTTCGGTTATTGTTACGCCGCACCGGTATAATCAAAACGCCGATATCTCCAGAATACGAAAGCTATGGGAAATGCTCGGCTCAAAGACCTTCATCGTTTCGCCCGAAGAGCATGATACCTTCGTTGCCTATACCAGCCACCTTCCGCATATAATAGCAAGCTCTCTGGTCGCCCTTCTCGACGATTTCAGGCGCGGCTGCGCCCCGTCCAGAGACTTGAGGCCGTTTGTCGGCAGGGGCTTCATGGATGCGACCCGCATCTCGTCCGGCTCTCCGGATATGTGGCGTGACATCGTATTGCTCAACAAGATGAATATTCTCGATGCCGTGTCCCTGATGATCGACAAGCTTGAGCAGCTGCGGAACGCCATACAGGATGCGGAATCAAGAACCCGCTTTCTCCATGATTACTTTATAGAAGCAAAGAAAATCAGGGACATGTTGGAATGAAAAGGATAATCGTTGCCGTTGACGGGCCGGCGGGAACCGGGAAGAGCAGCGTGTCCCGGCAGGCCGCCTTGGAAATGGGACTGCGATACATCGATTCGGGGGCCGTGTACCGCTCGATAACCTGGTACGTGCTTCAGCGGGACAAGAAGATGAACGGCGAGTTCAGGTTCACGAATGACATCGCGGAGCTCACCATCGAGCAGGAATTCCTCAGGGACGGGTGCTGCAAGACGTTTGTCAACAAAATCGAAGTCTCCGACTTTATACGGGATGAGACGATAACAAAGAATATCGGCATACTATCCGATAACCGGGATGTCCGGGATTTTGTGAACCGTCTGTTGCGGCGTTGGTCCCGGGAGGGGTCGGTGATCATGGACGGAAGGGACATCGCGTCGGTAGTTTTTCCTCACGCGGATGTAAAAATATATCTCGACGCCTCGATTGAAACGCGGACACAGCGGAGGATGAAAGAATACCGGGAAATGGGAAAAAATGTTGACGAAAACGTCGTCAAAAAAGAGATTATACAGCGCGACGAACAGGACAGAAATCGTCCTTTTGGAGCGCTTATCCGCTCGGATGATGCCGTCTATGTTGACACGTCCCTTCTGAGCAGGGAAGAGGCGGTCGAGCGGATGAAGGAGATTATACAACGTACCGTATCGCCGATCGATTCGGGTTTATGCAGGATGAGACCGTATGGACAACGCTACCCCTGAAATAAATGAAAATATCGACATGGAGCATGTTGCTGACTCGGCCATTGAGGAGATACAAACCGGCGTCATCGTGCAGGGTGAGATTGTCACCGTTGATGCTGAATACGCGTATGTCAGCGTCGGCACCAAGACCGACGGAAGAATACCAATAGGCGAGTTTGACGAAACGCCCCGGATCGGCCAGATCGTGCCGGTGATGCTTCAGAACAAGAGGATGATCGACGGCATGTATCAATTCTCGAAGAATTCAGCTGAAGTGCAGGTGCGCTGGGAACAATTCATCGGCCACTACAATGCGGGTAGCAGAGCGATAACCGGGAGGATTAAGAGCTCCATTATTAATAAGGGCAAGTTGATCGACTGCGGCGGCATCACCGCTTTTCTTCCTTTCTCCCTTACCGGGGATCTCAAGAATATAAAAGAGTCCCCGGAAGAATACGCCTTCAAGATCAAGAGCATCGATCAAAAGAAAAGATCAATCGTCGTGTCGCGCAGGGATTACCTTGACGAAGAGCTTGAAGCTAAATGGGATAATTTCACCGCACAATATAAGATTGGGGATATCGTCAAGGGCGAGGGAATCAAGTACGTCGAGTTCGGGATATTCGTGCGTGTTGAAGGGATCGATGCCCTGCTGCACCGGAATGACATGTCATGGAAGAAGGTCTTCAAGCAGCGCAAGATATTAAAGCTGGGCAGGCAGCATGATTTTGTGATTCTTGACATAAACAGAAAGGAGCGGAAAATATCCCTCGGACTCAAGCAGTTGACCGAGGATCCGTGGCTTGCAATCCATAATACCTATAGAGCCGGGGATACGATTACCGGCCGGGTCGCCACGCTTACCAATCACGGCGCGTTTGTCGAAATCGACGAGGGTGTTGAAGGATTCGTCCATAATTCCGAGCTCTCCTGGTCAAAGAGCGGGATCAAAACAAAGGATGCATTGACCAGGGGTGAAGCCTACGAGTTCCAGATTTTGGATATAAAGCAGGAGGAGAGAAAGCTTTCCCTGGGGTACAAGCAGCTCAAGCCGAATCCGTGGGACACGGTAGAGGAGCGGTTTCCGGTCGGTTCGGTCCTACGGAAGAGAATCAAAAAGATCGTGAATTTCGGCATGTTTGTCGAACTCGATGAAGATATCGACGGGCTCGTTCATATCTCGGATATCGCCTGGGAGGATACCTCCCGCAAGATATTCGAGCTGTATCACGTCGGGGATGAAGTCGAATTCAAGATACTTGAAATTCATAAAAGTGAAATGAAGATAGCATGCGGCGTCAAGCAGCTCATCAAGTCTCCCTGGGAGAAGACCAAGGAAAAATATCCGTCCCGGACAAGAGTCGACGGCGTGGTCTCCGGCATCACCCCGTTCGGGCTTTTCGTGAAGCTTGCCGATAACGTGGAAGGCCTCGTCCATATTTCGGAGGTTTCCCGAAAGAGAATAGAGAAGCTTGAGGATTACTACCGGATCGGGGATGCGGTGGGCGCCATGGTGCTTGATGTCGATGTTGATAAGAAGCGGCTGTCGCTGAGCATTAAGGCCTATGAAATGGCGACCGAGAAAGAGGAGTTGGATAACATCATGAAGGGAACGAAACCGAGCAGGGTCACCCTCGGGGAGATCGCAACTATTAATCTGGAGAATAAATAATGGCACGGAAGCGCCGGCAGAGGCCGGAATCAGACCGGATTGAGATCGAGAGGAACATCATTGAACGGTCTCTCATGCAGGCCAAGTCTTTCGTAAGAAACAACCGGAAGCTGGTGCTCAACTCATTTCTCGGGCTTCTCGTTTTGGCCGTCGTAATCATAGCGGCTCTTTTCATCATCGATACGATCGAGAACCGCGATCAGAAGCGATTTGAAAAAATCATGCGCGAGTACGCTGAATATTCCTCCACGGGAAACCGGGAGAACATGAAGAGGGTCGTCCGCGATCTGGAGCAGTTCATAGACACCTCCTATTTCGGTTTCCCGCATGCAATGGGATATTATGTGCTGGGAAACATATATTTTGACGAGAAGGATTACAAAAAGGCCAGGCAATTATTACGCAGGTACGCCGACCGGCATGCGTCGTCCCTATTGGCCGCGATCGCACTCTTAAAAGCGGCCATAGCCTGCGAAGAGATGAATGACCTGAAGAGCGCGCTGGGGATTTACCGGAGGCTGGAAGATGATTACGCGGACAGCGTAATCGCGGATCAGATATATTTTAATTTTGCGCGGGTGTCGGGCAAGACCAACGATATGGTGAATGCCAGAAGATACTACAATAAGATCGTCTCGTCGTTTCCCGATTCGTCTTTCGCCGCTGCTGCGCGCGCGAGGTTGTTCATGCTCGGGGCCCGGTAGCACGGACACCCGAAATAAAAACTATCAATTAAGGGAGAACTGCCGTGGCGTTACCAAAGAGAAGGAAATCGAAGTCCAAGTCAAGGATGAGGAGATCGCATGACGCTCTCAGCGTCCCGCACCTCAGGCCATGCCCGAAATGCGGCGCATATGTCCTGCCGCACCGGGTCTGTCCTGAATGCGGCTCGTATAAGGGAGAAGTGATCGTCGAGAAAAAAGTAAAAATCAAGGAATAGTCCCATGGCGTCGGTATTTGAGAGGGTTAAAAAGATCATAATGAAGCAGCTTAACATCGACGAAGATCAGATAACCGGGGATGCCCTTTTTGTCGATGATCTCGGCGCGGACTCAATCGATTCCGTTGAGCTCCTGATGGCCTTTGAAGCTGAATTTACAATTGATATACCGGAGAAGGATGCCGAGCAGTTTATGAAAGTTGACGATGTCGTGAGATATCTGGGATCGCGGATTTGAAACAACGGGATTTTGCGGCTCAATGTTACTATTCAGAATAATCAGGCATACATGGCACCGGAAATCATCCAACATACAGAAGACGGCCGAAAGCAGAAAAAATTCAGGGACAGGCAGCTTGAGAAGCTTCAAAAGAGTATACGCGTTAAATTTAAGAATCAGACCCTTCTTCTGAGGGCCCTCACGCACCGGTCGTTTGTCAACGAATCCGGGAAAAGCATCAAGGATAACGAACGGCTTGAATACCTGGGGGATTCGGTTCTCGCGCTGGTCGTGAATGAATATCTGTTCAGGCATTTTGAAGATTACCGCGAGGGGAAGCTTGCAAAAATTAAATCCGCGATCGTCTCCGAGGCATCGCTCGCTAAAATCGCCCGGAGGATCGATCTGGGAAATTTTGTTTTCATGGGGAAGGGGGAAGAGCACAGCGGCGGACGCGAGCGTTTGTCGATACTGGCGAACACCCTGGAGGCGGTCATCGGAGCGGTTTTTTTGGATTCAGGGCTCAAGTCGAGCCGCAAGTTTGTTCTTTCCCTGATCAGGGACGACATAGAAAGCATCAACAACCTTACCTACCTGCGAGACCCCAAGACGAGCCTTCAGGAGTATGTGCAGAAGAAATACAAGGAGCGCCCCGTTTATCAGGTGATCGAGGAGCGGGGACCCGATCATAAGAAGGAGTTCACGGTTAAGCTCATTATTAATGGCAGGGAGATCTCGATCGGCGAAGGGCCAAGCAAACGGAAGGCCGAGATGAATGCAGCCCGGGCTTCCTTGAAGAAAATCGAGGATGGAGATATTGTTATTTGATTTTTTCATCAATCATGGATCACGCCGGGTTCGGGTCCGTGTATCCGGCCTTCTTATCGAGCATGATGCTCTGCTCCTCATAGCGCATAAAAAAAGGGGAAAGGTCTATTGGCTTCTGCCCGGCGGGGGGATGAACTATGGGGAATCAATGACCCGGGCGCTTGAGCGGGAGTTCCGGGAGGAGCTCGGCGTTACCGTCAACGTTCATGATCCCATGTTCATCGGTGATTCCATCGATCCTCGCGGAAGACGGCATATCCTCAATGTCACGTTCCGCTGCACGTACCGGGAGGGGGAATACCTCCTCGGGAGGGACCGGAGGCTCTACGACTTCGGCTTTTTCAAGAAGGAGGAGATACCCGATAAACTATTATATCCCCCGATCAACAGCACGCTGGTGTCGATCCTCAACAACAAAAAGAGCGAATTGTATCTGGGCAGCTTATGGCTGGTTTAATGCACACGATAAAAGCGTCCGCGGGGTCCGCTTCATATGAGATACTCATAGGGAATTCTTTTCTGCATGATGCGCTCCGCCGCCCTGAGGTATCATCGGCTGAGAGGATCGCCGTGATCGTCAGCGCCCGGGTCGATGAGCTGCACGGTGAGTATGTGCGAAGGTCTTTAGGGGATCTCCGGGGCAGATCGGTTCTTTTGCTCATGGATGACCGGGAGGAGAACAAGAGCTACGCCCATGCGGAGCGCTTTCTGGAGAAGTTTATTGCTGAAAAGCTGAACCGGAGGGCGATCGTAATCGGCATAGGCGGCGGCGTTGTCGGGGATTTCGCGGGATTCTGCTCCGGCGTTTACATGAGGGGAATACCGGTTATCCATGTGCCGACGACGTTGCTCGCCATGGTCGACTCGAGCATCGGCGGGAAGGCGGCCGTCAATCTTACGGTAGGAAAGAACATCATCGGTCTGTTCCATCAACCTTTCCTGGTGGTCAGCGATCTGCACTTTTTAGAGAGCCTGCCTGCAGGGGAGGTCACCAACGGGCTGGCCGAATCCCTGAAGCACGGCATTATCGGTGATAACGCCGCGCTGGAGCTGCTGGAGGGGAACGGCCCGGATTCCCTGCGGCGGGTCGAGGTGATTTCAGAGCTCGTGGCCGCCTCCGCCCGGTTCAAGTCCGCAATCGTCGAAAGGGACGAACGGGAAGCCGGCCTCCGCTCAATACTGAATTTCGGACATACCATAGGCCACGCCATTGAATCCTCCATGGGGTATCGGGGCATTTCACACGGGCAGGCGGTGGCTGCGGGGATACGGATAAAGGTCGAAGTATGCCGACGAATGGGGCTTCTGTCCGAGGCTGAAGCGGGACGGGTGAATACGGTGATCCAACGGTATGGGCTCATGCCGGAAGGCCCGGATCTGGATATTGACCAGGTCATCCGGCACATGGAGTATGATAAAAAAAATTTCGGCGATGCGATAAATTTCGTGCTGCTGGCGGGATTGGGAAATCCCCGAATCAATCAGCGGATTCCGATTGATGTGCTGAAACAGGTGATGGTGGAGATGTGCTGAACTACTCTATCAACGAAATCGAGGGCCTTAAGATTCTTGCCTTGAGCGGCGGCCTTTCCGCGGAAACAATCGAGAATTTCGCCTCAATCGTAAAACAGGTTACCGAGCGGGAAAATATCATCATTAATTTTGAAAATGTGACGCTGGTAACCTCCGCAGGGCTGAACGCGCTGGTTGACGTCTCTCTTTTTGCAAAGAATCATGATAAGCGGGTTATTATTCTTTGGCCGGAGAACGAGCTCATGGCCATGGCCGAGGTTCTTGGTTTTTACAACTGCCTTATTTTCGCCCAGAGCGTGGATGAGGCAAAGATGAAAATCAGATATTTTACCTGATATTCAGGCATCCGGGAAAAAATGCACCTCCGGCTTTCCGGTGTAGACGTTCCGCGATATGAGCGCATCGATGCCGAAATATCTTTTGATCATGTCCGCGGTCAGCATGCCGGCATCCCCGATCCGTACGAGCCGCCCGCCGTCCATGACGAGGATCCTGTCCGCGGTCTGGGAAATAAAGTTGAGGTCGTTCGAACAGACAAGAGCGATCCGGTCGCCGTTCATGACATGCCGCGACAAGGCTTTTTTAAGCAGCCTCAGGGAGGCAATGTCAAGGTCGTTTGTGGGATTATCGAGGAGAAGGGCGTACGGCTGTTTTATGAGCGCATGCGCCAGCATGGCGCGCTTGAATATCCCGCTCGGGAGAATCCCCAATCGTTCATCTTTGAGTGAATCAAGGCCGAGCAGGTCCGCGTATTCATCGGCGATCCGGCGGTCATCGTCTGAGAACGGCCTCATGAATTTTTTGAAAGGAATCCGGGACAGGAGGATGAAATCGTACAACCGTTCGTCAGGATTGTGCGGCATTGTTCCGCCATAATAGAATATATCGGTGCCCTTTCTCCTCTGTTTGGCATCGGTGCGGCGGCCGTTGATCGCTACCAGTCCCTCATGGTCTGATATCAGTCCGGCTATGGTTTTCAGGAGCATGGTCTTGCCTGAGCCTGTTTGTCCAATGACGCCGATGATCTCTCCATCATCGAGGGACACGGCAACATCATCGAGGATGACCCTGCCGCTGATCGTAAGGGAGAGATTCTTGATATCGATCATCCGCCTGTATCCTCTTTGAGGTTATTTTTTCTCATCTTCGGATTCCGGATTTTTTTCAGGAAGGCTCTTCTCCTGTTTATCTTTGACGTCAAGGTTCTTTTCCTCGGCCTTTTTTTCAGTGTCAGGCGCTTTGATCGGCTTATCTTTTTCGATTTCCTGCGCAATTCCGGCCAGGGCGGGATCCTGTTTCGCTTTCGAGAGGTACTCGCCTGCATAGAACAGCTCATGTAATATACTTTTCGCTTTCTCTCTTCTGCCGCTTAAGGCATAGGCTTTGCAAAGGAGATACTTGTCCTCGTTTCCCAGGGATATCTTCTCGAAATAGTCGATCGCCTCATCGTATTTTTTCAAATGATAGAAGGCCTTTGCCGCAAGCAGGCTGGTTTCGTAGCTTTGGGATTTTTCATCCAACGCCTTTATTATGCCGATGACCCGGGAATAGTTTTTATTTTCCAAATGATTTTTTGCAAGTATAATGAAGACTTTCGTGTATTTCGGCTGATGGCTTTTTTTTCCTGAGACCAGGTCGAACAGCCTGTCGAAATATGACCCGTACCGGGCGTCGTTCTCTTTGTAGTATATGCTTCCAAGCTGGTACAGAACCTCCGGATTTTCAGGGTCGGCTGATTTGGCCTTATGGAGAGCCTTCAGGGCTTCGTCGTATTTTCCCGTTTTGATCTTGACCGCCGATAAGAGAAGAAGGAGCTCCACCGATTTGCCGCGGAAGAGCAGGGCTTTTTCAATCTCCTTTTCGGAGTCTTCAAAATCGTTGGTATTATAGTAACAGATGGCCAGCTTAACCCTGATCCGGTATTCGGCCGCGCTGTCGATGAATCCGAATTCCAGAATTTTTCCGTAGTGGTCTATAGCGGCCTGATATCGGTGCCGCGTAAAATAGATCTCCGCAAGGATCACGCGGACGTCCGTGTAAAAGGGGATACTGGCTGCGATCTCGCTCAGATAGGAGGCTGTCAGATCAAGATCGCCGCTTTTGTAGGCGATCATGCCGATTTCGAATTTCGGCGCTAAAAAGGACGGAGCGAATCTCAATGAGTCGTAAAACCTGCTCAATGACTCGTTGGTTTTGCCGTTTTTTTTAAGCTCGATTCCCTCCCTGTATTTGTCGATCGCGTCGCTGTTGTCCGTCCAAAGAAGCTTGTTGATCAGGGATTCAATCTTCTGCCGTGCTCCTCCCTCGCCGGTCTTTTGCCACATCTCCCTGCACAGCTTTATGACGCTCTCATAATCCTCACGCTGCTCCGCGAGGACGACGGCGTTCCAGTAGGCGTTGATTAAATATTGCCGGGATATGTTTTTTTTGGCGATTGCGGTCTTATAATATTCTTCAGCTTCACGATATTTTCCCTGCAGTTTTTCGATCTCCCCCAGGAAGTAATAGGCGTCTCCGCTGTCGCTTGTCTCTGCGGCCTTGAGGAACATCTCTTTCGCCTTATCGTATTTTTTATACGTGTAGTAGCTTCTTCCCTGCTCATAATATCCCGCGAACAGGGGAGCGGAAGCGGAAATCAGCGCAAGGGATGCGGATAAGATAATGTTACGAATTTTCATAGGGCGTGATTTTGTCGAATTTTGGTTGATGAAATACCCCCTTACGATATAACAATTCAGGTGTATATAATTTTTTTTAATTTTTTGTATAAGGTGTTTCAATGAGAAGAATTATCCGCTCCACCGGCATTGTGGCTGCGTCGACCATTGCAAGCAGGATTCTGGGACTGGCACGGGACATGCTCATGGCCTCTCTTTTCAGCGCCACCGCCGCAACCGACGCCTTTTACGCGGCATTCCGTATTCCTAATCTGTTCCGCCGTCTTGTTTCCGAGGGTGTCCTTACCATCTCCTTCATCCCGGTATATATGGAATACCTGGCTAATACGGAGAGGAAACGGGCACTGGATCTTGCACAGAAAATTCTCACCCTTCTCCTCGTCAGTGCGGCCGTCCTCGTCGCCGCCTGCATGATTTTCGCGCCGGAGGTCGTCCGGATCATCGTCAGGGGGTTCGACGATCCGTCACAGGTGAGGCTCACCGTTGTCATGATGAGAATCATGCTTCCCTATCTTTTAATGCTCGCGGCTCTGGCTTTTTGCATGGGTGTTCTCAATTCGCACAATTATTTTTTTGCTCCTGCTTTCGCTCTGGCCCTGCTCAATGTCGGGATTATTGCGGGAATTCTCTTTTTCAGCCGTTTTTTCCCTGAGCCGCTTTACGGCGTGTGCGCAGGGGTTCTCTTCGGCGGTCTTCTCCAGATTTTACTCCAGATCCCGTATATGGCCAGGAGCGGATTTAAAGTGAGGATGTCAATTGATTTGAAGCATCCGGGATTACGGAGAGTGATCAAGCTTGCGATCCCCGGCGCCTTCAGCATGGGAATCCAGCAGATCAATATTCTGATCGCCACCATGTTGGGATCGTACCTTGCCCCGGGGAGCATATCCTATATATTCTTTTCCGACAGGCTCAGTGAGCTGGTTATGGGAATTGTTGCGGTATCGATAGGAAACGCGGTTTTGCCGGAGATGTCGTCCCTGTCCGTAGAACGGAATTATCGGAAGCTGGCCGACATCTGTCTTTTTTCAATCAGATCGGTGCTGTTTATAGCCGTTCCGGCTGCTCTTGCATTGATGATAATCGGCTTTCCGATCATCTCCGTGCTCCTGATGCATAACCGGTTTACGGCCTTTGATGCGGAAATGACGTACCGGGCGCTCCTGTACGGGAGCATGGGTATTGCAAGCTTTGCGGTCAACCGGATAACCGTTCCCGCTCTGTATGCGCTGCATGATCCCCGGACCCCTTTTTACGCGGCATGTGCATCATTGATCATTAATCCTGTATGCGGGTGGTTTCTTATGCGCTCGAGCCTCGAGCATGCCGGTCTGACCCTGTCGATATCCATAGCTTCTACCGTCCAGATGATGGTTCTGATTTGGGCACTCAGAAAGAAAATCGGCGCTGCCGCTTTCAGAGAAATAGGCAGGCCGGTTCTGAAATATATCATGGCTGGCTGCGTGATGGGCGCCGTCATCTGGTATCTGGCCGGGTCAATCGACTGGAAAACAGCGGCATTTATGAAGCGGCTGGCATACCTGGCTGCCGCGGTGGCTTCCGGCGCAATAGCGTATCTGGCAGCCTGCTATGCCATGGGGGTCGGCGAGGTACGGTATTTCATAGGGAGAATTATTAAGAGGAATTGAATTCAGGTTTCACTTGACTCTTATCTCGATTTTTTATATAGTGCATTCGGCAGCAATAGTTATTGGCTGACTTCTATCCACAAATGTATAAGAAAGGGGGATAAGAAGATAGAAGAGATGATACAGATACATTGGAAGTTAGGGTCATCGGAGAGGTGTCATATGAGGTATAAAGTTTGGGCCGTTCTTACCGCATTGTTATGGCTTACCGTTTGTTCGAACCGGGAGGGGGTCAGAGCCCCGGGTGTCGCATTCGATGATGTGCTCATCAGCAGGGGATTTGTCAATGACAACACCTACCGGATAGTGTGCAAGGGCTATCCCCTGCAGGGGCTGGAGGGCATTCAGAAGATTGAATCCTCAAAGCGGGCTGCTCTGCTGAACGCGTATTATTTTGTCCAAAGTATTTTTGACGACTCAATCGCCCCTGACAAGGATGGCAAGGCGGAGCGCTTCGACGTCCGGGAGGATTATGTGGTAGTCTATTACGTTATAACAAAAAGGAATCTGAGGAGGAGCGCAAAGAGCCGATGACGATACCGGATCCGGGGCGGGAAATGGAAATTCTGAATAAAAATGCGGAATACGATGTGCTGGGGATGGGCTCCGCCCTCCTCGATTTTACCGTGAAGGTGGATGACGCCGAGCTTGAAGAATTCGGGCTCAAAAAGGGCGGGATGCAGCTGATCGACGAAGCCCGGAGCAGGGAAATCCGGTCGCGGCTTGAGGGACGGCCGGTGGAGATCACCCCGGGCGGAAGCTCGGCCAACACGCTTGCCGGCATATCGAATCTTTGCGGCAAAGGGATTTTCTCCGGTAAGGTGGGATTTGATCCCAACGGAGACCGATATATTCAGGATACGGAGCTCGCCGGCGTGAAAGCCCTCATCGGCAGGGACCGGAGCATGACCGGCCATGCCATCACCTTCATAACCCCTGATTCAGAGCGGACATTCGCGACCCACCTGGGGGCCTCCCTGCGATTCGATCGGGATGACATCAGCGAGGAATACATTAAAAAAAGCAAGATCCTCCATATCGAAGGATACCTGTTTGAGCCGCCCGGACTCCGGGAGGCGTGTATGCGGGCCCTGGAGATCGCCAAACGAAACAATGTCCTGATATCAGTCGACCTTTCTGATCCGGGCCTTATCGATAGGATTTACAAAACCTTCAGGCAGATAGTGAGAGAATTTGTAAACATCGTTTTTGTCAATGAGGATGAAGCGCGCGCCTTTACCAAAAATGAGAGGGAAGAGGCGCTGGAGGATCTGTATGCCGTCTGCGATTTCGCGGCGGTCAAACTCGGTGCCGAGGGAAGCATCATAAAGAGCGGCGGCTCCGTTTACCGGATACCGGCGGTCAGGACGCAGGTGGTTAACACCAACGGGGCAGGGGACATGTACGCAGCCGGGGTTTTGTACGGCATAGCCCGCGGACTCGATCCCGAACGCTCCGGACGGATAGGGAGCTTCGTATCATCCAAAGTCGTGTCCCAGGTGGGGGCGCGGGTTCGGGGCAAAATATCCATTGAGTCAATTATTTGAATTTAATTAAATTATCAAGGAGGCTTAAATGAAAAAAATAATAATGGCGTCTTTTGTTGTTGTCGCGGCTGCAAGCCTGGCGTCAGGCATCGGCCTCAATCTAAAAAAACGGGCCTGCGAAACTGCCTGCGAAACTGCCAAGAATGAGTGCTATGAAAAGGCTAAAGATGAAAAAGGAGAGATCAGTGATGTGAAGAAAGCGGTGTGCGATACCGGCTACACCGAATGCGACGACAAATGCAAAAAAGATTATCCTGATAAATAATCCTGGCATCTTTTCAGATGGCCTCGGCCCGACCTCTCAATTTTAACGTCTGAAATGCCGATAATAAGGCTGAGGAGGCGGGGTCTCTTTATGGATTGGATTCCTTTTTATGATAAGACCGTTATATCCGACAAGGTCAGAAGCTCGAACAGGGAAAAGGTCAATAAATCCGATCAGACGAGCTCCCGCGACGCCGTTGTCGAGCCTGATACAAAGAAACGGGAATCCGGCGGCAACACCAGAGAAAGAGGGGATGAGGCCCGGGATCATTATGAAAGCCTGAAGAGCGGCGCTGATCTTATAAACTCAGAGCTTGAAAAGAAAAATTCTCCATACCGGTTTTACCTATACCGCGAGATGGATGAGATCTTTATTCATCTTGTCAAATTGGACGAGTGGGGCGAGGCAATAGAAGTGATCCGTAAAAACATCACTCACCAGGAATTCGCCGAATTGATAAGCCGCCTGGAAAAGGGGGAGGGCCTTATTATAGACAGCGCCGGATAATGGCCTGACTACATGAGCTTCTGAACAGCCGCATTGATCCGCTTAATGCCGCTAAGTATATTTTCGTCGGATGTTGCAAAAGAGAGCCGGAGATGATTGTCGGAGCCGAATGCTATGCCGGGTACGACCGCAACCTTGGCCTGCTCCAGCAGATAGGAGCTGAGATTTGATGACTTAAATTCGCTCCTGTACTTTTCTTCGATCCGCGGCCAACCCTTCATCGCGTACACCCTTTCCACGCCGGGGAAGACATAGAAGGCGCCGTCCGGGTCGATGCAGCTGAAGCCGGGCACTTCGTTCAAGCAGCCGACTATGATATCCTTCCTCCGCTCAAATGCTCTCACCATTTCAGCAACTACGCCCTGGTCTCCGGAAATGGCCGCAACAGCCGCCCATTGGGATATGGAGGCCGGATTTGATGTTGACTGGCTCTGCAGGGTCTCGACCTGTTCAATGATGGAAGAATCACCGGCCATGTATCCGATTCTCCATCCGGTCATGGCATACGTCTTTGAAACGCCGTTTAAAACAACGGATTTCTTTTTTATTTCTTCCGATACATTGGCAAGGTTAAAGAAATCGGCGCCGCCGTACCGGATCGCCTCATATATGTCGTCGGATATGAGAATGATGTCGCGATCCTCGACGACGCGGGCGATCTCTTCGATTTCAGATCTTGTATAGACCGCCCCGGTCGGATTGGAGGGCGAGTTTACTACCACGGCCCTTGTTTTATCGGTGACCGCTTCACGTAATTTCCCGGGTAGCATTTTAAAGCCGTTTTCCTCCGCCGTCTCCACGATCACCGGAATGCCGTCCGCGAGCAATACCATGGGCGGATATGAGACCCAGTACGGAGCGGGAATGATCACTTCATCCCCCTTATCCAGGATCACCTGCATGAGGTTATAAAAGGAATGCTTGCCGCCGCAGTTGATCGTCACCTCGTTCAGCCGGTAATCAAGGCTGTTGTCCCTTTTAAATTTTTGTATGACCGCCTTTTTGAGTTCAGGGATTCCTCCCACCGGGGTGTATTTTGTCTTTCCGCTTTCGATTGCCCGGATGGCTGCTTCCTTTATGAACGCCGGGGTATCGAAATCCGGCTCGCCGGACCCGAACCCTATGACATCAACGCCCTGCGCCTTGAGCGCATTGGCGAGTGCGGTCACCTCGAGCGTCGGGGAGGGCTTCACCTGAAGAATCCTGTCTGAAAATTTCATGAATATCACCAATAAGTATGATATTTGCCCCGCCGCCGAAGGCTGCGGGGCAAATATGAATCATTTGCTCACCAATCTCATAAAGAACGCGCCTATTGTGTCAAGTTTTTTTATGGGCACATCTAAAAACTCCTTTTCTGAAATTCTATTGACTAAAAATATATTTATATTAGACTTATTGGGTGAAACTTAATGTTACGAAAGCCCTCTCCTTTCATCCAATTTTAATGGGAGAGGGCGCGCGGCAGCGCGGGTGAGGGGGGGAGTATGAGAATCAAACTATGGGGTGTCAGAGGGTCGCTCCCGACGCCGGTATCAGGCGATTCTATCGCGGCCAAGATCCGGAAGGCCCTGAGCCTGGCCCGGCCGGGCGATATATCATCGGAAGAATCGATTGATTCTTTTATACGATCCCTTCCCTTTTCGGTACAGAGTACTTTCGGGGGTAACACAACCTCCATACAGGTGGTTACCGGCTCGGGTGATTTGATTATCATCGACTGCGGAAGCGGCATCCGGATGCTCGGCCATGAGCTCATGAAGGGGGATTTCGGCGAGGGAAGGGGGACCGCCACCGTGCTCCTCTCTCATACGCATTGGGATCATATTCAGGGCATCCCTTTTTTTCTCCCCTTTTACGTCAAGGGGAACAGGTTTAACTTCTATTCCGCATTCCCGGACCTGAAAAAGCGCCTCGATTACCAGCAGGCGTATACGCATTTCCCGGTTTCATTTGATTTTCTGCCGGCGAAAAAAGAATTTTTCACCATAGAAGCGGAAGAGGAGTTATATGTCAATGACACGAAAGTCGTCAACAAGCTGATGCCGCATCCGGGGGCCGCATACGGCTATCGCATAGAGGACGGCGGCAAGGTTTTGGCTTACACGAGCGATTGTGAATTCAACATAAATGAGATCGACCATATCGAGAATTACCGGAATTTTTTTTCCGACGCCGATGTGGTGGTATTCGATACGCAGTATACCTTCGAGGAATCAATCGACAAGCTGGAGTTCGGACATTCTTCAGCATCTATGGCGATCGATATAGCGGGCATGTTCAACGTTAAGCGGCTGATTCTTTTCCATCACGAGCCGAATTACAATGATGAAAAGCTTGAAAGCGTCCTCTTTAACGCCAAAACATATTTGAGCATGAACGCGGGCCGTGTCGGGGACATGCGGGTGGATATCGCTTATGAAGGCATGGAAATAATACTCTGATACGAGACCGGGGAATCGCTAATAACCCCCTCATCGCTGCATTGAAAATCAAAAATCGTTATCCTCCTTGACAGAATATTCATTGTCTGCAATGAGTTGCTAAAATTTTTATAATCCGGTTTGCCCTATGTTTGAAACTTCAGGTCGGCACATGTTCCGCTTTCTCAAATCCCAATTCACCGGTATCCTTGCCGTCTTTCTGCTGCTGGCGAATACAATGGTCTGTATCGGACCGCTTCTCATTACGGCCTTTATAAAACTTCTGATTCCTTTCCAAGGCTTCAGAAAACTTTGCAGCATAATAGCCAACGGCATCGCCGTGATATGGATATCCATCAACAATTTCAACATGGGGATTACCAGAAAAATCAACTGGGACGTACAGGGTCTTGAAGGCCTTTCGCTGAAGGGGTGGTACCTTGTCATCTCGAACCACCAGACGTGGGCGGACATCGTAGTGCTGCAGAAAATTTTCAATCGCCGCATACCGCTCCTTAAATTTTTTCTCAAGAAGGAGCTCATCTGGGTGCCCCTGCTCGGCGTTGCCTGGTGGGCGTTGGATTTCCCCTTTATGAAACGATATTCCGCCGCCTTTTTAAAAAGGCATCCGCGCCTCAAGGGCAAGGACATTGAAATCACCCGGAAGGCATGCGAAAAATTCAAGACCATCCCGGTGTCCATAATGAACTTTGTCGAAGGAACCCGTTTTACGAAGGAAAAGCATGACCGCCAGAACTCCCCTTTCAGGCATCTTTTAAGGCCGAAGGCGGGCGGTATCGGATTTGTGCTCGCTGCCATGGGTGAACGGCTGACCAGCATCCTGAATATCACCATCATCTACCCGCAAGGCGAAACGAGCTTCTGGGCTTTTCTGTGTGGAAGGATCAATGAGATAAAGGTATGGGTTGAAAAAATTCCCATCAAAAGAAACCTGTCGGGCGACTACATAACGGACCCCGATTTCCAGATCAGGTTCCGGAGCTGGCTCAATTCCCTCTGGCGTGATAAGGACCGGCTGTTCGATGCCCAGGGAGCGGACACCCGGTTGCTCCCCTGATACATTTTCCTTGATAATAAATGATCAAAACGATGCACTGCTGTTTATTGCCTGGCCGCGATGCCGGCCACTATCCTGTTTATTACTTTCGCAGTGTAGTTTTTGCTCTTTTGCTTCATGATCGTCTCTTGCATCTCTTCGTAGTTTTTCGGCGGGACCGCCTCCATTTCTTTTCTTACCAGCCGGATCGCCTGTGGTACGCATTTGGGGACGCAATTCCCGCATCCGATGCAGCGCTTTAAATTAATATTGATCCTTTTCATTTTTTTATTAAATTGGACCGCAGCAACCTGGCATTGTTTCTCGCACAGCCCGCATCCCGTGCATAGCGCATTATCGACGGCCGCGTGAAAATTACTGGCCCAAAAATCAATCGGCTTGGGCAATAATTTCTGCAAGCCCAGCATGCCGCAGCAGCACCCGCAGCACGAGCACACTGCATCAGGCTCCCTTGAATTGAACGCCTGCAGGACCAGGCCCTCTTGCTGGTTCTGCCGCATTATTTCCAGCGCTTCCTTTTTATCGATCCGCCGGCCTTTTTTGAAAGCCGCCAATGCAATGGCGACATCGCGGAAGGTCATACAGGTCTCAAGCCTCTTGGTCTTCTCGCAGGGTTTCCCCTTCATCATATCCGCCTTACGGCATATGCATTCAAGAACTACGATGGGCCCGTCCGTATCGTTTATGATTCTGACGATATCATCATAACCCGTGAGCCCCTGTTCGATCTTTATGCTCCTTTCTACCGGAATCGTCCGCATCTGGGGGATTCCGGTGCCCAACAGGCTTGCCCCGTATCTCAGGCTGTGCTGATAGCGTTTGACATCTTTAAGATACGGTTCTGTCAGCGAAAACACCCTGCCTTCATACATCCCCACAACCAGAGGCACGAGACAGAAATGCTCGACCCCGCCGGTTTTCCTGTACCCGATGCTTCCTTTTTCGCTCAGAGCATACAACAAATCCCTTAACTTAGGGACTGCGATGCCGCTCTCTTTTACGCGTGTATGGATTGTTTCCAACGATTCATATCTGTAAGTCAACTTAAGCGCTACTTCAGCCTCTTCCCGGTTAAAGTGATGCTTGAGCAGGCGGATGTCGGCGCCAAACAGGGCCCTGGGAAAGCCGACAGGCTGTTTGTCAAGGTGCTGTTGGAGCTTTCTGAGGATTTTTCTTTCAGATGCCATGGTTTTTCCTGTCAGTAAGAGACTTATTTTCTCAAGTTTAACAAACAGTATATAGCAAAATTTATCAAGAAAATAATATAGTGAGCAGAGGAACCCTGCTTTTTAATTGAAGTTCTAAAAAACAAAACCAAATGAAGGTGTATTAAAATTTTTTAAATTGACTTTTAAAAATATTAATTTTATCGTTTTTGATTAAAATTATTACAGGAGGGATCATATGAAGAAAATTATTGCGGGCGTACTGGCGTTTTCAGTTATAGTGACTATTTTTGTCGCGGTAGCGAATGGCGGAACCAAGTATAGCATATTCTGCGCGAACGGGAAGATAGAAGTGGAAATGCGTTCCCTGGAAAAAATGAAATCAGCGCGGGGCAGTGATGTATGTCTCATAAAGGAATTTGATTATTCATCTGATGCTGAAAATGAAGCAGGAAAGTTGGGTGGAAAAGGGGCATCGTGCAAATGTAATTAATTTATAGTTTTGATTTGGTCTTAAAGGAGGCATGTTATTCATGCCCCATAGCCGCCATCGTAAAATGGAGAAGTTCTTCAGCAAGATTTCTAAAGCGCGGGATGAAATTAAAAAGGGACATTATGTCAGCTTAGATGAGCTTTCGGACTAATGAGTTATGTCTGACAAGTCATTGAAGCTGACATTATGTTATATCGCGTTCGGTATAGCTTGATTATTTATCCGAACAAAGGCCAACCTCTGCTCGTTAACGCCCGCTATCTCTGCGCTTTGCGAAGCATTCCTTGCAGTAAACCGGACGGTCTCCGCTTGGCTTAAACGGGACAGTGCATTCTTTCTTGCAGTCTGCGCAAATCGCCTTGTGCATCTCCTTCTGTCCACTGCCGTATCCTCCGCCACTGCCGTATCCACGATCACCGCCTTGTTGATATCCCATAGTATCTCCTTTTTGGTTTTAATAATAATTTGTAATCATACGTTGACCATTGGGGGATTTCATTGAGGAAATACAAGTATTTATTTTTCTGATTCTTTTGATATGAATAGTTATCTCTTGCCAACACATCCTCCTCTTAACCACATAGGAAAATACGCTCTATTCAGAACCGGTCCTTTGATATAATACGGCTTACTCGTACTGCTTGTCCTGAGCTTGTCGAAGGGAGCACGTCGAAGTATCTATATCGGTTTTAGAAAGACGCTTGTACCGCTTTAAGCACCGGAAACAGTGGCTCAAATTTTCGCGCGCGGCCTGAAAAAAGGACAAGTACCACTGCCGGCAAGCCATCCGCAATTATGTATTTGACAAAACTAACAATTAAAAATATATTTCAATTCTCAACCGTTGCGCCCGTCATAGGTCTCGACTCTTCCATAGGAGCCTTGAGCGTTGGAATTGTATTTCTCGAAAATGCCGCCGGACATAGGTTCAAACTTCAAGCGGCCTTCTGTTATCCAGAGGTTTTTCACACAATGCTTTTTATACCAATGTTTTGGATACGTCGAGAAGACAGAGGAGGAGCCCATGAAAAAAGAAGCGGGATTGTGGATCGACCATAGAAAGGCGGTCATTGTAATTGTCACAGACAAAGGAGAGGAAACAAAAGAAATAACATCAAATGTCGAGAAACGCGTCCGCTTCTCCGGCGGTTCTCATTCCGTGAGCGCTGATGGACGACAGCAAGCCACGGCCGAAGACCAGCGCGACAGAAAATATGCCAACCATCTCAACCGATACTACGATGAGGTCGTTGCCTATATTCATGATGCGGAAACTGTTCAGATATTTGGTCCGGGTGAGGCAAAGGGCGAGCTCGAAAAACGTCTCGGAAGAAAAAATTTTGCCGGGCACGTTGATGTTATTGAAACCGTTGACAAGATGACGGACCGCCAGATTGCGGCAAAAGTCCGGCTACGATTTAAAGACGAGTAGTCACAATTTCTTTTTCTTTGCCGTACGGATTTGTCTTGCAGCGGAAGCGCAAACCCGTATATATAAAATATTAAAAAGGAGATACCAAATGATAAAAATCAGCAAGAGTGTTATCGCAGCGTTGGCGGTGAGCGCCCTGATTGTCGGAATTTCCGGCTGCAAGAAACAGGGAACACCGGCCGAAGACGTCGGCAAGGAAATAGATCAGGCGGTCGACAGAGCAGGCCGGAAGATTAATACGGCGGTTGACAAAGCCGGCCAGAAGATTGAAAAAGCCGGTCAAAAAATGAAGGACTCGGTAAAAGACTCCAAGAAATAATTGCACCGGCAAAATGCGCGGAAAAAAGCCGCCGATGCCGGATATTTCAGCGTATCCACCGTAATAATTAAGAAGGACACGGGAAGGGTTGAAAGGATCACATCGGGACTTAGGCTGTGGGCGCTACTGGACTTGAACCAGTGACCCTCTGCTTGTAAGGCGGTCTTTCCTAACGGACGTTTGGTGTCTCTGTGTGTAGATTACTTTATTTATGTGATAAAAGTCAAGGATTTATTGGTATTTATGGGTAAATTCGTGTGTAGGTGTGCTTAAAAATTTGTCACACTCTATGTCACACTCATAAATCGGAATTCTTATGCGCGGGAATATGGGCGGTCAGCGTAAGCGGCAAACTGGACCCGGGCCGCCCGGGTATATGGGCCATCCCGGAAAACTCTTTCCGAACTGGTCATCGGCAGCTATGCCTTGACGCCCGATATGGCCGTGTGGATCGGGGAAGCGATAGGCACCATGCCGGAAAGCCGGCTTGAAATGCAGAACAGACTTACCCTCCGAGCGGCTCTTTTTTTGCCGTTATGTATTGTTCTTTTCTACTACTATATCTCCTTCCTCTCTTAATCCTGCTCACTACCTATATCGGGGCGGCCCGGATCAATACAACTGTCAATGCGCAGAATAGGGCAGGGCCGCCGTGGAGCGGTTTTAGGATTGTGAGTAACATAGCATTGATGTCCAGAATTCAGGCTCCTGCCTTCACACCACCCCGCCCCCCCCTACCTCCGCTCACAGAGATTGTCTCTACATCACTCTCCTCACAACCCTACAACATCCCCCCTCCCCATTTTTTAAGACTTCCGGATATTTTAGAAACCGAATAACCTTATAACAGGGCTATGTTTAGACTTTTCAATATTGGCAGAAAGCGCAGTTAAATTGAATTTGAATTAACACCTACAAAAAGGGAACCGTTTTAATTATGATTTTGGTAAATAATATTTGCACTTGTGCCTGAAATATTTATATTGGTGTTGAGGGTAAAACCATGTGGTTTGACTTTGGATTTTTCGACATCGGCATAAACGACTGGCCGTATCCTCACGATGTGAACATTTACGATCGTATGCTTGAGATTATGCCATTGGATATCATCGTATCTTTGCCGCTCTTATTCATTTCAATTACCGGGATCATCTATGGATTAATAATCATTAAAGAATTTATAAAGGGGTATAAGGGTTGATGAGAGACGAAGCCGGAATCAACGTTCCAATAGTCGTTTTAATAATTCCTCAACCCCGTACCGGATAAGATCAGACACGGTGATTTTCCTGCCGGCTTCTCTGGACAAGATCGGTGCCTGCGCTTGTAAAGCGTTCCATAGTTTCGGCGGCATGAGAACCCGCCGTAATTCCATTTTTTCGTCGTATTTTTGAGGCCGCATCTTTGCTTATCCTGGGCGCCGTTTTGATACTTCTCATTGCAGAGAAGTCGGGCTCGTTGAGTATTTGCTGGATATTATCGGCCATATCAACGGTTCATCCTCATTTTTCGACGAAGGCGTTCTTCGGCGGCGTCCATGTTCCGTTGATTTCTATCCACGGAACGAAGGAAAAAATTCTGTACATCTCTTGCCGTGGTAGTTCCTGCCGATAGTATACCCGCGTTTCTGGTGTCAAATTTTTGATCGTCAACCTCATATTTACCGCCAAAACCCTCTTTAACTTTTATGGCGACATGGAATCTTTGAGCGGCTTGTTCATACAAAGAAAGCCGTTGCTCTTCCGGAATATCCATTTGGAAAATATTTTTAAATGCGTTCTGAGCCTGAAGTTCTTGATCCGTGCGATATTCTTCAAGTTCTTTCGTGCTGAACGTCCGGGCCTGTCCTGTTCCCATGTGACTTTCATCAGTAAGATCGTACAATGTCAAACCAGGCCGTATTGCCCTTCTTCCTGCGGCAAGCATATCATTCAGGTATCTTTCTGAGCCTGGCGGGGATGAAGACATAAACCCATACGATTTACCGGCATCCGCCTTGTTGGTGTACGCTTTATAGTGTATGGGCTTCCCTGCGCCACCGCCGACACCGGAAAGAAGCCGCCGCAATTCCGTTTCGGTCAGAGGACGCCGGTAAGTTTCGCCGATGTCTGTAAGCTGCGCCGCGGTTTTATTATAATTCTCGGCAATTTCAAGAGGGCTTTTACCCTTAATTGATTTATAGAAATTGTCAATCGTCTGCCGCATCGCATCCCCGGCTGTTTGGTAATCCAGAAATTTTTTACTACGGTATGGTGTCTCTTCCCATTGCTCGAAATTCTGCTCGGCGCCGATTGCCCCCGGTGAATTCGCGAGCTGTGACAGGTTTTGCAGAATATTCCCCTGTCCTTTCGCCTGCATTGCCTTGAGGTCCTCAATGGTTTTTGGAAGCTGTGACGGAACACTCTGTTTTAAAAGCGCGTCCAATGCCGTCGCCGGCGCAGCCTCGGCAAGCTGATTCTGGATGAGCTGCTCTCTACCGGTAAGGTCTTCAAGTCCGGGTTTATCTCCAAGCTGCCGGCGGAGCTCAATCATTTTATTCAATTGGTCAAGCCGCATTTGCTTGTTTATCAATGCGGCCCTTTGCTCTGAATCACTGAGCTTTATGAGCGCCGCGGTTAATGTTGCGTATCCGGGGTCTTGCGGTATTACTTGCATGACATTCTCCTATGAGAAAATTGACTCAAACAAAACGATTTGCAAGCCTTTTTTGTTAACTTATCCGATTGGTTCTATAGAGATCACACACTGCCCTAAAATCCTAAAAATATAAGCCGTAAAACCCCAATCCGTACAATGTTTTTGACCCTCCCTTGTGCCAGGCTGTATGTTTCAACGTCCATCTGAATTTGACCCGAAAAATCCCTAAATTCCCTGTACGGATTGATGTTTTTTTTGCTCAAAACCGGCCTTATCACAGGTCATCGTTAAAAGCTGTGATTTTTCTTTATTTTTTCGCGCATTGAACAGTACTTCCTGTCGTGCCTGCCGCTCTGCCTCGGTCAATTTGCGTTTCGGTTTATGTTTAGATAACCACTGATGAATCGCCTTTTCTTCGTCTCGACAATCGGGGTCAATCCCGCTAATGTTTTTCCCGATAATGCAATTACGCCGCAACATTTCAAGAGTGAAATACTTTTCCATGTCGTCAGCCCGTTTTGCAATCTTTCGTTGCACTTGGACAAAGAGATCATTGTACCGAGTGCAGATTCCTTCATCGGGGAACCAGCGATCATCCGTTAAATTTTCTGGACATAAAGGGGCACTACACGTTCCAAATTTGGGGCATTTTTCTTTTTGCTTTTCATTGTCGTTCATCATACGCCATTACCTCCTCTGCATTCAATCTCACGCAGGACACGTATCGAAAAGCGTGCCCTGAATTTCAACCGGTGCGGGCCGTGTCCGTCGGAATAAAACGCCGGCAGTAATCGCCATCGTCTGTTGATAACCGCGCGTCAAAGTGGCCCAGCTGTATGTATCGCCCTGGTCAATGGAGCCGGTAAAGACCTGCTTCCCGTCGTCTCGGTCTTCCTGCTCCAATCTTAGGGTGGCGATCCTTCCCCGGTCGTCATCGATTGTTACCCGAATCTCGTCATCCGGGTCAACCGATAGGTTTTGAATCCAAGACCGGTGCGTAAATTGATTGCCCGGCTTATCCTGTTCCGCGTTGTGGCTCATGGCGAAGGTGCGGATTAAATGGCCGTTAATTTGCAATCGCGCTGCCAGCTTCATCGTTTCACCGTCGCATTTTATCAATTTCATCCGGCGGCTCCTGTTCCTATTAAATGATCTAATTTTTTTTGAAATCTTTGAGAAAGATTATCACTGGAGTTTCCAAAGGCTGTCGAAAGCGAATTTTCTGAGCTTCCGACGTTCCCCCTTATGGGGGGTAGGAGGGGGTGTTTTTTTCTTGTAATCTCTGACTTATAGTTTCTGTCTGTAGTCTCTGTTAAAGAATTCGCCAATTTGGTAAAATCCAATTCGCCAATTTGGTAAAAACCGTTTTCGCCAATTTGGTAAAAACGGACTTGTTTTTCGATCAAAATTTGCAAATTGTCAACATTTAGGGCGATATGCACTGTAGGGAAACTTTGAAATTTATGGAGTTCCAAGTCGATAATTTTTAAATCCCGCAACGTTTCTAGATTCCGCCGTGCCGTTGTCGGTTTGATCCGACATTCGTCCCACCAATCTGAATTTTTTTTCACTAGCCAGAAGCGGCCATTTTTATTAATCCGAAGACGCGATTCGCTGTTTTTAGCGGGAAGATGCCAATAAATAATTTGCGAAAGCATCACACCGGCTGAGAGGGAGCCAGCAATATCAATATAAATGCGCTTTATTAAAATTGAATCGCTTTCAATTTCCGTCCATTCGAGGAAATCAAAACCATGCGACTTTTTTGATTGACAATTTCTGGGAGTTTCAATATCAGTAATTTTATTACAATCTCCAAAATCATTTAAGCTATTTGAAATAGCCCCGTTGGTTCCCACCGCGGGGTTTCTTATGCCCTCATTCATCGCCATTGTCTCCCGATTGAATTTTTTCCGTAATCGTTCGCTCGACGCGCCTGACTTCACCACCGTGAATAATGACTCGAATTCCCGCCTCGCCGTAGTGCATCCCGGAAATCTGATCGCGCAGCCAGGCGATGTTGGTCTGTAATAATTTTTCGCTGTTCATTGCATCACTTCGGTCGCATTGGCATTAAGCCACTGTTTGATTTTTTCGGGATCGAAGCGTACCGAGCGGCCGCACTTGATAAAGGGGATCGTGCGGTTCATTACATCCCGTCGCAGTTTGTGTTCCGATACGCGAAGATAACTTGCCAGATCGGAATATCGCCAGAGGGCGGGTTCATTTATTATTTGTTGTTGCATTATGGCCTCCATGATTTAAGTATCATGAAAATAAAATAATAAATAATCGTAATGTGTAAAGCAGAATGGCGCTGAATGTATGGAATGTTGTGGAAGCTTCCAGAAAGATTCCAGAGGATATTATTTATGGTTTAATGCTTTTTGAATTATTTCTTTATAATGTTCGGGATTAACATTATAGTTCCGGCGGGCATTTTTAAAAGTGTATTTTGTATAAGAATATTTAAAATTTTTTCTTATAAATTTGTGTTGTAGCGCTTTTTTTGTCTGTTCGGACGTAGCTCCGGCTTTCGGTATATCCCATATATCTAACAATGCGATTATATTTTCAATATTGTTAAGTGATATTATATTTTCTCCTGTTAATCCTTTAATAGTTGTTTTTTGTGTTTGGGTAAGGCCATAATTTAAATCATATAAATTTTTCTTCGATATTGTTTTTGATCTTTGATTTTTTGCCGCGGTTTGGTTACTCTCCAATTCATTGATTTTATCTATTATAGAATTGAACATCCATATAGTGAACGGTATATCTGCCGGTGAATTGATTCCAGAATTAATTTCGTTAAGATCAATCTCCTCAATGCTAAAATTATCAGGGCCCCTTATAAGCCATGCCAATTGTTTTATACTAGGCGGTACACCACAGGGGAACCTTGACAGAAAATTTCTTCTGTTTTGCTTGAAGTAATCGTAATGACCTCCCGCCGTCTCTATCCTTTTTAGTATTAACGCTTTCTTTACCTCTATTGCTTCGATTGCTGATTCGTCAGTCAGCCATGTCGTGAGCGGAACTTCATTTCGTGGATGATTAGTTTGATAGTATGAAGCGCAGTGATAAATATATTCCCGTACTAATTTGTCAGTCTCAATGATTTCTTTGGCTCGTTTCTCAAGGGCTATAAATGATTTGCCTTTTAAAATTTTCTCTAATATTTGATCGGCTGTTTCTCGTCTGTTCTGATTTCTTAATGACGCAAGCGCCCTTTGCAGTTCTTCGTTTTTTGGTTCCTTCTCCATCTCAATACCTCCGTCGTATTGATTTCCGATTGAAAAACGTACGGGAAAGCCGTCGGAAGCGGCCTTGT